>Ga0209166_10000359_pt1 | contig 53770 bp, 54 predicted proteins | sample Coa_R1_3_FD_187151 | JGI IMG/M metagenome (GOLD analysis project Ga0209166, IMG submission 187151) | Surface soil microbial communities from Centralia Pennsylvania, which are recovering from an underground coalmine fire - Coalmine... | ecosystem: Environmental > Terrestrial > Soil >...
CGCGACGATGCTGTTCGCCGGCAACCTGCGCGGCAGCACGCAGACGCTGTCGCTGGCGATCATGACGGCGATGGAGGCCAACCTCTACACCGCGCTGGCGCTGTCGGTGCTGCTGCTCGCCGTCGCCACGGTTACGTTGCTCGTCTTTCGGGCGCTGGCGGGCGACAGCATGCGGCTCTGAGCGCTGCTGGGGGAGTATATCATGTACCTGCTGATCACCGACGAGCCGCTCTCGCTCGATGCGCTGACCGCGCGCGTGCGCTAGGACGGCTGCGGGGCCGTGGCGACGTTTCTCGCCGTCGTCTGCGATACGCGCCCAGGGCGCCGCGTGCTGCGCGTCGAGTACCGCATCCCCCGGGCGGCAGGCGAGCAGGCGCTTGCGAAATCGCCGCCGAGATCCGTGAGCGCTGGGGCAGCGAGCACACGGCGCTGGCGCGGCGGCGCGGCTGCCTGTCCCTCGGTGAGCCGGTGCTGGCCGTGGCCGTCGCCGCTCGTCACCGCGCCGCGGCGCTGGTAGCCTGCGCCTTCGCCGTCGAAGGCATCAAACAACGCGTGCCGGTATGGAAGCGCGAGGAGTGGGACGACGGCGCCGTGACTGAAGGCTGGGAGGTCCGGCCGCCGGCCGAGGCTGCGGCCAGCCTGAGTCCGGCGCCGCGCGACGTCAGAGGCGGTGGATGAGCACAGCTCGCCCAACCTCCCGCCGCTACGACGCGCAGGCCACGGTCTACGACCGCCGCACCGCGCTCGACGCGGCGGCCGCGCGATCGATCGCGGCCGCCATCCTGGCGATCGTGGGCGATCGGCGAACGGTCGTGGAGATCGGTGCCGGCACGGGCGAGCTGGGCCGCCGGCTCGCGGCGCGGTCGGGCCGCTACTTCGGCCTCGATCTCTCGCGGCCAATGCTGGCGCGCTTCCGCGCGAAGCTGGGCGCGGGCGCCGCCGGCGTACATCTCATGCAGGCGGAGTGCAACGGCCCCTGGCCGCTGCGCAGCGGCGCCGCGGACGTGGTGATCGCGGTGCGCGTCGTGCATCTGCTCGCCCCGGCTGTGCTCGCTGCAGAGGCGCGGCGTGTCTGCCGGCCGGGCGGTGTGCTGCTGATCGGCCGCGTGCGGCACGACGAGCACGGCCTGAGGGAGCGGCTGCGGCGCGAGCGCCGGCGACTTTTCGCCGAGCGGGGCGTGGGCTTGCCGGGCGCGGAAGCGGGCAGCCGCCGGGTGCTCGCACGTTGTACCGCCGCCGGCGCGACGCCGCTGGGCAAGCATACGCTGGCCGCCTGGACACACGCCGTCAGCGCCGCGGAGGTGATCGCGGGTTGGGACGCGGCCGGCGCCTGGGCGGGCGGCCCGGTTGCTGAGGGGACGCGCGCCGCGGTGCAGGCGGTGCTGCGGGCCTGGGCGCGGGCCGAGTTCGGCACGCTGCAGTACCAGGAACCGTGCCGCGAGTGCTTCCTGCTTGACGGTGTGCGCTTTCCCTGACGGCGCGGCGGATTCGCCACGCGCAAAGGAGTTGAAATGCCGGAGCACCTGTTGAGCCAGCTCGGAAAGGCGCTGGTCGATGGCTCGCTCACCGATGAAGCGCTGCTCGCCGAAACGGCGGCACAGCCGGTAGTCTCCATCCTGCCCGACGCCAATGTCGTCAAGATCGGTGGACAGAGCTTTATCGATCGCGGCCGGGCGGCGGTTTTCCCCCTGTTGGACGAGCTGGTCGAGAACCTGCCGCGGCACAAGCTGATCATCGGCACCGGCGCCGGCACGCGGGCGCGCCACGCCTACAGCGTCGGGCTGGACCTGGGCATGCCCACGGGCGTGCTCAGCATCCTCGGCACCTTCGTGAGCATGCAGAACGCCCGTATGCTGCACTATCTGCTGGCGAAGCACGGCATTCCCTTCATCGAGCCGGCGCAGTTCCCGCAACTGCCGCTCTACCTCGAAGAGCGGCGGGCGGCAATCTTCTTCGGCATGCCGCCCTACATCTACTGGCAGCCAAACCCCGCGGTGGGCCGCATACCCCCGAACCGCACCGATACCGGCGCTTACCTGGTCAGCGAAGTCTTCGGCGCCCGCGCGATGATCTATGTCAAGGACGAGGATGGGCTCTACACGGCCGACCCCAAGAAGGACCCCGCTGCCCGCTTCATTCCGCGCATCAGCGTGGCCGAGCTGGAGGCGCTGGACCTCGACGATGTGGTGGTGGAGCGCAGCGTGCTGGACTTGCTGAAGAGGGCGCAGCATCGCCGTTCGATTCAGGTGATCAACGGCCTCGTGCCGGGCAATCTGACGCGGGCGCTGGCCGGCGAACCGGTCGGCACGATCATCGAGGCCTGATCCGTGCAGGTGAAGGAGCCGGCCATGACCAGCGGTGACTTCGCGGCCGTCAACGGCGCCGCCCTCGATCGGCGCCACCACGTGCAGTCGCTCCTGATGCGCGAGAGCCTGCTGGACAAGCAGGTGATGTCTGCCAGCGAGACGCCGGTGGTGCGCATGTTGCCCGCCTGCCATGTCATCAAGGTCGGCGGCCGCTCGATTCTGGACGGCGGTCGGGCGACGACCTATCCGCTGGTCGAGGCGATCGGCGCGGCGCTGGCCGAGCACCGGCTGATCATCGCCACGGGCGGCGGCGTGCGCAGCCGTCACGTGTTCTCGATCGGCATCGACCTGGGCCTGCCCACGGGTGTGCTGGCGCAGCTCGCCATCGCCGATGCGTTGGGCAACGCGCACATGCTCGGCACGCTGCTGGCGCCCTACGGCGTGGTCGCATCGCCGCCGGACCTGTTCGGCCATCTGCTGCCGCTGTTCGTGCGGGCCGTGCCCGGCATCATCTGCAACGGCGATCCGCCCTTCTCGCTCTGGGAACATCCGCCCGGCGTCGGCCGCATCCCTCCGCACCGCACCGATGCGGGCGCCTTTCTGCTGGCCGAGTGCTTCGGCTGCGCCACGATCACGCTGCTGAAGGACGTGGACGGCCTCTACGACCGCGACCCGCGGCAGCATGCGGACGCGGAGTTCATCCCCGCGATCACGGTTGCCGAGCTGCGCGAGCGGAAGCTGCCGACACTGCCCTTCGACCGCGTGCTGCTCGATCTGATCGAGCGGGCGCGGCTTGTGAAGCACGTGCAGATCGTCAACGGGCTCAAGCCGCAGCTGCTGGCGCCGGCCTTACGCGGCGAGCACGTGGGCACGATCGTGCGCAAGGATGCCACCGCCTGACGAAACTACGCCTGCCGCCTGCGGCGTGGCCCGCTGGGATCGCGGCGCCGCGCGGGGCTGCTGGCAGAGCGGCTCTGCGGCCGGGGAGATGAGACAACTGCGCGAGCGTAATAGGTTTCAACGATATGAAACTGTTTGCTGCATGCAGGATAACCGCCGTCCACGCGCCGTTGATCTAGGTATGATTAGGAACTCACGGACGGTTTCCTGGCCGTCTCCGTGGTCCAGTTCCGGCTGAGCGTCGCCGTCATGTCCGCGGATGACCTTGTCAGCGGCGCGTGCTTCGCTCTGCTCTGCGCCGGAGGTTTCCCCCGATGACCGCCCTGTCTTCCCCCGCCTGGTCCGTGCTGATCACCGACGACGATGACCTGTTGCGCCTCGGACTCAGCACCCTGCTCACGGAGCCGGCCGACTTCCGGGCAGTGGCAGAACCCCTCGGCCGCGCCACCGCCGCCGCACGCCGCCTGCAGCCCGACCTGATCGTCGTGGATCCCCGCCGGCGGGACAGCCTCGACCTGGCGCTCGTGCGCGAGCTGGCGCGGATCAGCCCGCGCAGCCGTCTCTGCATCCACACCACCGTCTTCACGCCCGCGATCTTCCTCGAATCCCTGCTCGCGGGCGCCGACGCCTACCTGATCAAGGGGAACCTGGAGGGGGCGGGGCTGCGGCAGACGCTGGCGCTGCTGACACGGACGGGCATCGCGGCCGTCGATCAGACGATCCTCGACTACTTCCGTGCACAGCCGCTGGGCACACTGGCAGTCCGCGTGCGCGACGCCTGCGCGCGGCCGGTCACCGAGCGCGAGCGCGCCGTGCTCTCGCTGCTGGCCGAGGGGCTCACCGAGAAAGACATCGCCGCACGGCTCGGCATCCGGCGCACGACGGTCGGCAGTCATGCCCACAACCTGCTCATCAAGCTCGGGGCGGAGAACGCCGTCCAGCTCGGCATCCGCGCGGTCGAACAGGGGTTGCTTGCCCCCGCCGCGCTCGCGATGCCGGCATAAGCATCGGCAGAGGACGAACGGCGACTCGTCATATGTTGAGACGGCGACCCCCGTGAATGCCGATAGACGGGCGCCATGCCAGGGGCGATGCTGTTGACACAGGCCGGGGGGCGCGGCGGCGAAGACGCCGGCCAGCGGGCCGCCCGCAGCCACGGTGGCGGAGAACGCCATCGCCGCCAGAGAGGTGCACAGACCAGGGCGCCTGGGGCACGCTTCCTCAGCGAACGCGCCCACGCCGCCATTCAGAATCGACTCAGCATTCACCTGGCACGCAGATCAGAGCGGGAACGCCGGTACGGCCGCTGTAACACGGCACGGCACGGCGCAGCCCCGCACGGCGAACCGGGCGACGCCGCGCTCCGCAAGGAAACGGCGGCGCCTACCCAGATCGTGTCATCACGGTCCTGCCGCGGAGGACCGAGAGACAGCAATACGGCACGACCCCAGTACCCCATCTTCCCCAGTATTGAGGAGCTTGGAAATGAACTTCGTCGCACTCGGGCAGCTAAACGCCGCCGCCCTGAACCTGGGCAGCCAGACGAACGCTGCCGGCATCGGCCAGGGGCCGGCCGGCGTGAACGTGGCCCTGGTGGGCCAGGCGAACCTCGCGCTCGCCAACGGCGGCAGCCAGTCGAACACCGCGCTGATCGTCCAGATCTAGGACACCTCCATGCCCGCTGCCGGCGTACCTCGGCGAGCGCCGGGCGCTGGCCGGCACGGGCCCATACCTACCAGAACCCACGACGAAAACGAGGAGCTTCAACGTGAACACCGTGAATCTCGCGCAGTTCAACTTCGCCGCCCTGAACCTGGGCAGCCAGACGAACGCGGCCGGTATCGGCCAGGGCCCCGCCGGCGTCAACACGGCCAATGTGCTGCAGGTGAACGCCGCTTTCCGCAACGGCGGCAGCCAGTCGAACACCGCGCTGATCGTCCAGGTCTAGGCCAGCCGCGCCGCGCCGCCGGAGGCCGGCATCGCCCCGGCGGCGCGACGCCGTGCGGGCGCGGCGGACCGCGAAACATCTGCCGATGTACGCGGTCGCCGCGCCCGACGACCAGGCAGCGTCGCTTCGCAGAGCAACCAACCGCGCCGCCGGCCGGCTGGCGTGGTTGTTCCCGTGCCGCGCCACCGGCGCGGCGCATTCGTCTCCCGCCGGCGGGCGTCGGCGCCACCCGGCTCGACCGACGCCGGCGCAGCAACCGACCGAGGAGAGCGGCTATGATCACTTTCGCGCCGACCATTGTCTTCGCTCCAGCGATTTCCAGCAACTTCGCGGTCGCCTTCCAGGCGAACGTCGCCCTGTTCTCGCTGGGACCGCAGACCAACACTCTGAGCATCACGCAGGTCGCAGGTCACTGAACCACGGTTCAGCGGCAGGCCGGCCGTCCGCCGACAGGGGCGGTGCACCATGACCAACGCGTTGTCGGGACATGCCGCGCGGCTCGTTCGCTGGCTGCTGCGCGTCGCTCTGCCGGACGGCAGCGGCGCACGCAACCGTCGAGCAGGCCCGCGGCTTGTTGGCCTGCCGGCCGAGCTGTTCGGCTCCGCCGCGCCGGGTGCAGCAGGGCCAGGGAACGGGTGGCCGCATGAGTAGCGCGATCCTCGGCGTGATCTCCCTGGCTGCGCTGATCGCGGCCGTCGCGGCGATCGGCGGTTGCGCCGTCCTGGCGGTGCGTTGTGCGCGGTTGATGCGGCGGACGCGGAGCGAGGCCGCCCGTCCGAGCGAACCCTGCCACCATGCCGCGCCGCCCCTGGTGGTCGGCATTCTGAACCCACCGCTGCTGCCGCACGCCGAGCGCCTGCCGCTGCACCTCTCCAACATCGGCAGCAGCCCGGCGCTGCAGGTCGAGGCTGTCCTGAGCTGGGGAAACGCGCGCTTCGGCCTCGCCGATGGAGCGCGGCCATACATTCCGCTGGACAGCGTGTGGGAGTGCGAGTTGCTGCGCACTTCCGCTAGGGCGACGGACGGGCCAGAGACCGGGGCGCCGCTGAGCTGCCTGGTCACCTTTCACGATATGTTTCATCGCCGCTTCGCCGCCGTCAGCGTCTACTCGATCAGCGCCGAACGCGGCCTCTGCCTGGAGCGCGTCGACGTCGAGACGCCCGAGGACCAGGAGGACGGCGGCGGCGAGTCCCTCGAGACGGTGCTCGGCCGCCGGCGCGCGGCGTGGTCGGCGCCGCCACGCCCGGCAGTCCGTCTCGCGCCGGTACGCGGCGCCGCGTTTGAGCAAAGTCGGATCGTGGCCCTCGATGTGTAGCAGAGCATGGGCGCGGGCGTGGGCCACTAACACGGCAGCGACGGCGGCGGGCCGGGAGTGCCCCGCCGCGGCCCGACGCCGGGGAGGCAGAGCATGCGTCGACCCTGGATCCTGTTTACCGGTCTCTCTCTGTTGCTGTCCGGGCTGGCGGCGTGCGCTTGCCCGCGCGTATACGCCGAGCCTGCTCCCGACGCGGCCTATTACATCGTGGTGCAGCCCGGAGGCACAGGCGGCGGCCAGATCGAACTGCTGCAGGTGAACGACGGCAACACGCTGATCAGCCTGCAAAGCGGCGTCACGGCCCGTGTCGAATGCACGCGCTACGCGAACGCCGCCGATGCCGCCGCGGCGGCGGCGCTGCGCTACCGCGACGCCACCTGGACCGTGGAACTCGCACCGGACGCGCTGCACGCCCTGCTCGCCGCCGCCGGGATCGCGGACGATGTGACGAGCCTGCTGCCGCCCGTGGCCGATGCCGATCTCTGCACGCCGTGACGCTGCGCCGTCCGGAGTTTGAGCACGCGGCAGCGCCGCCCCTGGGCGGCGCTGCCGCGTTGCTGACCGCGCGATGCTGGCCGCGGCTCACGACGCGGCGCGGTCAAGCTCCTCCAGTAGCTCGACCGGCTCGGCCGCAAGCTGCAGCGGCGCTGCTTGCGGCGCGGCGCCGGCCACTCCCGGACGGGAGGGCAGCAGCGCCAGCGCCAGCACGGCGCCGCCCGCGGCGACCGCGCCGGCGACCAGGCAGCCGCCGGCGAGGCTGTGCAGGAACGCGTTTGTGGCCGCATCGCTCAGCCGCTGCGCCGGCAGGGCCAGCCCGGCCTGGGCGATGTTGTGCGCGGCGACGAGCGCGCCGCCGATCGATCCCCTGGCCGCGGCGACCGCAGCCGGTGACAGGCCGGAGGGCAGCGTTGAACCCAGCCGGCTGGTGTAGAGCGAGGCGGAGACGCTGCCGATTACGGCCACGCCCAGCGTGCCGCCGAACAGCCGCGTCGCGTCGTTGACGGCGGAGCCGACGCCCGCCTTCTCCTTGGAGACGACGCCCATGATCGCTTCCGTCGCCGGCGCGCTGGTCAACCCCATGCCCGTGCCGAGCGCCAGCATCTGCGCCGCGATCGTGGTGTAGGAGGTCGTGCTCGATCCGCTCGCGGACCACAGCAGCCCGGCGCTGAACAGCAGCAGGCCGGCGCCGACGATCGCCTTGTTGCCGAAGCGCACGGCGAGGCGGGTGCCCAGCACCGAGCCGGCCGCAAGCGAGATGGCGACCGGCAAGAGGCGCACGCCGGTGCCCAGCGGGCTGTAGCCCTTCACGAACTGGAAGTACTGCGTGATCAGGAAGACGAAGCCCTGCAGCGCGAAGAAGGCGATCGTCACGGAGCCGCTCGCCGCGGTGAAGCGCAGGTTGCGGAAAAGGTCGACATCCAGCATCGGCTGCGCGATGCGGCGCTCGGCGACGACGAAGGCGGCGAGCAGAGCCAGGCCGCCGGCCAGGGCGCTGAGCGTGCGCGCCGAGCCCCAGCCCCAGTCGGGCGCCTCGATTACGCCGAGCACGAGCACGGCCATGCCGGTCGCGGAGAGCAGGAAGCCGCGCCAGTCCAGCGGCGGCGTCGCGGGATCGCGCGATGGCGGCACGGCCCAGGCGATCAGCGCGGCGACCAGGCCGGCCACCGGCACGAGGAAGAGGAAGACACTGCCCCACCAGTAATGTTCGAGCAGCCAGCCGCCCACGATCGGGCCGGTGGCGACGCCGAGGCCCGTGGTCGCGCCCCAGAAGCCGATGGCGCGAGCGCGCTCCTTGCGCTCGGTGAAGACGTTGGCGAGCAGCGAGAGGGTGGCGGGAAAGATCAGGGCGGCGCCGAGGCCCATCACCGCGCGGGCGGCGATCAGCTGGTGCGCCGACTGGCTGAGCGAACCGGCGAGGCTGGCAGCGGCGAACACGCCCAGCCCCGCCAGCAGGGTGCGCTTGCGGCCGATGCGGTCGCCGAGGCTGCCGGCGGCCAGCACCAGCGCGGCGAAGACCAGGTTGTAGGCATCGACGACCCACTGCAGATCGGTGGTGGTGGCGGAGAGCTTCCGCACGATCGTCGGCAGCGTGACGTTCACGATCGTCACGTCCACACTGATAATGTAGGCCGCGAGGCAGAGGGCGAAGAGGATCAGCCCGCGGCCGCGCCCGGCGCCGCTCCGCTGCGGCTGCCGGTCCACAACTGCAATCCGTGCCATGAGCGGTTCCCTCCGTTTGTGCAGGTGTGCAGTAACTAGTATGATGCTAGTAACAGGCTACGGCATCGACTAGCACGATGCAAGTTACTGGGAGTGGCAAAAGTGCGGCGGAAGAGCTTTGCCGAGATGTCGTGTCCCATCGCCCGCACGCTGGACGTCGTGGGCGAGTGGTGGACGTTGCTGATCATCCGCGACGCGCTGGTCGGCGCCCGCCGCTTCGACGAGTTCCGCCAGTCGGGCATCGCGGACAACATCCTCAGCGCGCGGCTCGACCTGCTGGTGCGCGAGGGCATTCTTGAGCGGCGGGCCTACCAGCTGCACCCGCCGCGCCACGAGTACCTGCTGACCGACAAGGGCTACGACCTGCTGCCGGTCGTCGTCAGCCTCGGCATGTGGGGGCTGAAGTGGACGGAGGGGCCGAAGGATCCCCCGCGCTTCCTGCACCGCCGCTGCGACGGCGAGGTGACGCCGAACTTTCTCTGCGCCGGCTGCGGCGAGACGGTGCAGCCGCGCGAGATCCGCGTCGAGCGCGCCAGGTGGATGGCAGCGCCCGCCGCGGCGCCGGCCGGCGGCTGACCTCGCCGCGCCCGGCCGCTCCCCGGCGGCAGGTATACCCTGGAGAATGCCTCAGGGCGCGGCGCGGCCGAGCGCGTCGAGCCGCTCAAGCTGCTCGGGCGTGAGCTGAAGATCGGCGGCGGGCGCGTTCGTTTCCAGCTCGGCAACCGTCTCCGGGCCGATGATCGCGCTGGTCACGCCGGGGCGGGAGAGCAGCCAGGCGAGCGCGAGCTGCGCCGGCGGGCGTTCCCATGCGCCGGCCAGGCCGTCGAGCTGCCGCGCGAGGTTGACCTGTTCCGCGGTGAAGCCCGTGCCACCCCAGCGCCGGCTGCCGGCGATCGGCCGCCGGACCGTTTCCATGCCGGCCAGCAGGCCGCCGGCGAGCGGGCTGAAGACGGTGATGCCGAGGCCGAAGCGCAGGCAGGCGGGCACGTGCTCGCGCTCGATGCCGCGCTGGGCCAGGTTGTAGGGCAACTGGCAGCAGACCGGCGCGTGCAGTCCCAGCCGCTCGCAGATCCCCAGCGCCTCGGCCGTCTGCCAGGCGGGAAAGGTGGAGAGCGCGGCGTAGCGGACTGTGCCGGCGCGCACCAGGTCGTCGAAGGCGCGCAGCGTCTGATCGAGCGGCGTGTCCGGGTCCGGGTGGTGTGCGTAGTAAAGATCGATATAGTCCGTGCCCAGCCGCCGCAGGCTCTGCTCGACCTGCTGCACGATGTGCCGGCGCGAGAGGCCGCGATCGGTCGGGCCGGGCCCGACCGGCTCCATCACCTTCGTCGCCAGCACCACCCCGGCGCGATGCCCCGCCAGCGCCCGGCCGAGCAGCTCCTCGGCGGAGGCGCGCTGTGCCGCGGGCGGCGCCCCCGGCCGGTCGAAGCGCGGCTGATTGCCGTAGGAGTTGGCGGTGTCGAAGAAGCTGATGCCGAGGTCGAGCGCCCGCTGCACCAGCCGCCCGCACTCCTCCGCCAGCGGCGCCACGCCGAAGGTGGCCGTGCCGAGACAGAGGCGCGAGACGCGCACGCCACTGGCGCCAAGAACCTGGTGCTTCACCGCCCGCTACCGCACCTGCGCATCGCTGCCGTTGTGCTGCGGGCCAACGTGCTGCGCGATGCTGCCGTTGGGGAAGAGCGGCGCGATCGCCTTGTCCGTGCCCTTCACCAGCGGCATGGGGTAAAGACCGACGAAGAAGACGCCCAACGTGAGCAGGCCGATCGCCCCCACGAGGATCGGCGACGGGTGCACGCGCGCGGACGGACTCTTGTCGCCGGCAAGGTAGAGCTGCTTGATCACCAGCAGGTAGTAGTAGAGCGAGATCATGCTGTTGACCACGCCGAAGCCCGCCAGCCAGAGCAGATCGTGGTTCGCGCCGGCCTGGAACAGGAAGAACTTGGTGAAGAAGCCGGCGAACAGCGGCATACCGGACAGCGAGAATAAGCCGATCGTCAGCACTAAAGCCAGGAACGGCTGGCGGTCGGCCATGCCGGCGTAGTCCGGGATCTCGTCGATGCCGGTCTGGTTGAAGATCGCGATCACCGCGCCGAAGACGACCAGGTTGGTGATGATGTAGCCGGCCAGGTGGAAGAGCACGGCGCTGGCCGAGTCCGGCGCCATCGCGGCGATGCCGATCAGCAGGTAGCCGACCTGGCCGATGCTCGAATAGGCGAGCAGCCGCTTGATGTTGTGCTGCTGGATGGCGACGAGGTTGCCGAACGTCATCGTCGCCGCCGAGAGGATCGCCACCAGCCACTTCCACTCGTCCAGGCGCGGGCCGAAGGCGGTGCTGAACAGGCGCAGCAAGAGCGCGAAGCCCGCGGCCTTCGAGGTGATCGAGAGGAAGGCGGTGATCGGCAGCGGCGCGCCCTCGTAGGCGTCGGGGGTGGCCATGTGGAAGGGCACGGCGGCGATCTTGAAGCCGATGCCGGTGAGAATCAGCACGATGCCCATCAGCAGGCCGAGGTCGCCGCTTGCGGGCAGGTTCTGGGCGATGCCGGCGTAGCTGGTCGTCTTGGTCACGCCGTAGACGAGGCTGACGCCGTAGAGAAACATAGCCGAGGCGAAGGCGCCGAGCAGCACGTACTTCAGCCCCGCCTCGTTCGACTTGCGGTCGTACTTGGCGAAGGCGATCAGCACGTAGAGGCTGAAGCTGATCAACTCCAGCGAGATATAGGCGGTGAGCAGCTCGGTGGCGGCGGCCAGGCCGATCGCGCCCGCCGTGCCCAAAAGCAGCACGCCGAAATACTCGCCGCCGTTGCGCAAAAACTTGCGCACGTACTGCGCCGAGAGGATGCAGAGGAAGACGGCCGCGCCAAGAAAGAGCACGCGGAAGAAGAGCGTGTAGTGGTCGACCTGGAAGATGCCGCCGAACGACTCGTCCGTCCGCGCGTAGGCGAAGGAGCCGGCGAGGATGCCCGCCGCGCCCAGCGCCGCGATGTAGCCGACGATGTCCTTACGGAGTTGTGGGAACCACAGCTCGATCGCGATCACGATGAAGGCGAGGCCCACCAGGCAGTACTCGGGGATCAGGAGCGTGTAGTTCATAGCGCGGACTCCTGTCCCAGCGTGGCGCGGCGATGCTCGATCAGCCAGGAGACCGGCGGCGCGCCCGGCGGCGCGTGTGGCTTGACATTGCCGGCGCCCAGGCCGACCGAGCACTGGCCGTTGGGGCAGATCGCCGGGATGCCGCGCAGCCCCTGGGCGATGCGGTCGACGAAGGGGCTGGGCCAGAGGCCCATGAAGACGATCGCCCCCGCCAGCAGCCCGCCGGCCATCGTCTCCATCGGCAGCAGGTCGCGCAGACCGGACCAGCGCACGTTGAACGGTCCGAAGAAGGCGAAGCTGAACATGCGCAGGATGTAGGTCGCCGTGATCAGCGCCGAGAAGACGCCGAGGGCGCCGAACAGCGGATAGGTCTTAAACGTACCGACGAAGATGTTGAACTCCGCCACAAAGCCGGAGAGTAAGGGTAAGCCGAGCGAGGCGAAGCCGGCTAAAGTGAAGAAGGCGACGAAGCGCGGCATCTTGTGGATCAGGCCGCCAAAGGCGCGCAGATCGCGCGTGTGCGCCTGGTCGTAGACGGAGCCGATCATGGCGAAGAAGAGCGCCGTCATCACGCCGTGGCTGAACATCTGCAAGACGGCGCCGTTGACGCCGATCGGGTTCAGCGTGGCCAGGCCCATCAGCACGTAGCCCATGTGGCTGACGCTGGAGAAGCCGGTCATCAGCTTCCAGTCGCGCTGCACCGTGGCGGAGAAGGCGCCGTAGAGCGCGGCCGTGGTGCCCAGCACCATCAGCGCGGGCATCCAGAAGCGGGCGCCGTCGGGGAACATCTGGATGCCCAGGCGCAGGATACCGAAGGCGCCCAGCTTCATCAGCACGCCGGCGTGCAGCATGGAGACGGCCGTGGGCGCCGCCGCGTGGCCGTCCGGCGACCAGCCGTGGAAGGGCCAGAGTCCGGCCAGCACGCCGCAGCCGATCATGATGAAGGGGAAGAAGGTCTTCTGGAAGCCGGGCGAGTAGGCGTGCTTCCACAGCGTGGGCAGGTCGAAGGTGCCGGCGCCGGCCTCGTTGAAGATCGCGATGATGGCGATGAAGATCGCCACCGAGGCGGCGACCAGCATCATCGTCAGCTTCATGCCGCCGTAGGTCTTGTCGCGGTTGGCGCCGTAGGGCGCGGGGCCGCTGCCCCAGACCACGATCAGCAGGTACATCGGCAGCACGGCCAGCTCGTAGAAGAAGAAGAAGAAGAACAGATCCAGCGAGACGAACGTGCCGAACACGCCCGACGACAGCACGAAGAGCAGGATGAAGAAGTCTTTGTTGCGGTAGTCGATCTTGAACGAGACCCAGGTGCCCGCCAGGGTGACGATGCCGTTGAGCAGGATCAGCGGCGCGGCGATGCCGTCCACGCCGAGGTGCAGCGTGATGCCGTTATTGCCCAGAAAGGCGGCGTTGGAGAGCCAGTCCCAGCGCAGCTCGCCCTGGATACCGCCGTCGGAGATGTTGTAGGCGATGAAGGTGAGCAGCGCCAGCACGAACATCGCCAGCGCCGCGAGCACAGCAACCGTGCGCACGACGTTGATCATGCGCCCCGGCACGGCCGTCAGCACAAGGGCCGCACCCCACGGCACCAGCACGAGCGCCAGCAGCACTCCCCCAGCCATCGTCTCTCCTCAGTCGCCCCCGTCGGCGCCGGCCCTGGCCGGTCCTAGACAACGCCCTGCGTCGCAAAGGCGATGATCGCCAGCACCACCACGCCGCCCGCGATCGCCAGCGCGTAGTTGGGAATCTTGCCCGTCTCGCTCAGCTTCAACTCGTAGCCGGTGAAGCCGGTGATGTCGGCCGAGCCGTCCACGCCGGTGTCGTTCACCACCTGGCGGTCGAACCACGAGATCACGCGGCCGAAGCCGAGCACCACGCGGTCGATGATCGCCTGGTACATCTCGTCGAAGTAGAACTTGTGGCGCAGCAGGTCGTAGAGATCGGGGAAGTGCGCCGCCACCCGCGCGGCCCGCTCACCCAGCCCCCACCAGTAGTAGCCGGCGACGAAGAAGCCCAGCAGGCCGGCGATCGTCGCGCCCACGGCCAGGCCGCCATTGATGCTGAGCACCTCGCCCTCGGCGCCGAACGGGATGACGAACCGGCCGATGCCGCCGGGGAAGCCGAGCGCCTTGCCGATCCCCTCGAAGGCCACCCAGCCGGCCGCGATCGAGAGCAGGCCAAGTGCGATCAGCGGCAGCAGCATGCTGGGCGGCGACTCATGCGCGTGGTTGTAGATGTGGCGCACGCGCGGCCTGCCGAAGAAGGTGAGGATGATCATGCGCAGCGTGTAGATGCCGGAGAGCAGCACCCAGAGCAGCAGCAGAACCAGGTAGATCGCGTTCTGGTGGTCGAAGACGCTCTTCAGCACCTCGTCCTTCGACCAGAAGCCGGCCAGCGGCGGAATACCGGCGTTCGCCAGCCCGGCGACGAGGAAGGTGATGAAGGTGATCTTCATCTTCGGCGCCAGGCCGCCCATCTCGGGCATCTCCTGCGTGCCGGTGGCGTGGATCACGGAGCCGGCGCCCAAAAAGAGCAGCGCCTTGAAGAAGGCGTGCGTCATCAGGTGGAACATGGCGCCGGTGAGGGCGCCGGCGCCCAGCGCCGCCATCATGAAGCCCAAATTGCTGATCGTGGAGTAGGCGATGACCTTCTTCAGGTCGGTCTGCACGATCGCGATCAGCGCAGCCATCAGCGCCGTGACCACGCCGATAATCAGCACCACGGTCGTCGCACCCTGCGCCGCCTCGAAGATCGGCAACGTGCGGGCGACCAGATAGATGCCGGCCACGACCATCGTCGCCGCGTGGATCAGGGCCGAGACGGGCGTGGGGCCTTCCATCGCGTCCGGCAGCCAGACCTGGAAGGGCACCTGCGCCGACTTGCCCATCGCGCCGAGGAAGAGGAAGAGCGTGGCGACGGTGAGGTAGCCGCCGCTGAGGCCGTTGGTATGGTTGACGGCGGCGGTGATGATCGTCTGCACGTCGAAGGTGCCGGTGGCGCGCCAGAAGAGGATGATGCCGATCAAAAAGCCGACGTCGCCGGCGCGGGTGGTGACGAACGCTTTCTTCGCCGCCTCGACCGCCGAGCGCCGCTCGATGTAGAAGCCGATCAGCAGGAAGGAGCAAACGCCGACCAGCTCCCAGCAGACGTACATCAAGAGGAAGTTGTCGGCCAGGACCAGCGTCATCATCGCCGCGGCGAACAGCGAGAGCACGGCGAAGAACCAGCCATAGCGCGCCTCGCCGTGCATGTAGCCGGTGGAGTAGATGTTGACCATCAGCGCGACCGTCGTGACCACGGCCAGCATCACGAGCGCGATCGGGTCGACGAAGAAGCCGACGCGCAGGCCGAAGTTGCCGACGTTCAGCCAGTCGAAGGAGTTATCGAAGCCGGCGAGCGGGCCGCCGGCGGTGCGTGTCAGGTAGTCGTGCAGCAGGAAGAAGAACGCCGTGAAGGCGGCGGTGATGGCGAAGATGCCGACCCAGTCGCCCTTGCGCGGCAGGTAGTTGCGCACCAGCGCAAGGATCACGAAGGCGCCGCCGCACAGCGCCGGCAGCAGCCAGGCGCTGTAGACGCTGAAGCTCTTCAGGCCGAGGATGACGGCCGTGATCGCCGCGACGATGCCGAGCACGATCGTGCCGGCAACGGCGACCTGCCAGTCCCACGCCGTGGGATGCTCGCGCCGAAAGCGGAGGGCGGATGCGGGCAAGGGCATCGGCAGCAGCACGTGTTCACCACTCCGGGGCGTAATCGGGCGAGGCCGCGCGGGCCTACCACTTGAGCAGATCGACCTCGTCCACGTTGGCCGTGCGTTCGTTGCGGTAGACGCGCAGGATGATCGCCAGCGCGAGGCCCGCCTCCGCCGCGGCCACCACGATCACGAAGATCGCGAAGACGAGCCCGACGACTTTGTCGGGCGCCAGATAGACGGCGAAGGCGATGAAGTTGATGTTGACCGCGTTCAGCATCAACTCGACGGACATCAGGATCAGCACCGCGTTGCGGCGGGCCAGCACGCCGTATACGCCGAGCGAGAAGAGCAGGGCGCTCAGCACCAGCACCTGTTGCAACGGGATCATCGCGGTCGGCTCTCCTGCGGTTCTGTCGGACTCAGCGTTGCTCCGCCTGGCCGGCGGGCAGCTCCGGCGTCTCCTCGGCGCGGGCGATCACGATCGCGCCCACCAGCGCCACGATCAGCACCAGCGAGGCGATCTCAAACGGCAGCGCGTAGGTGTCGAACAGGGCGTTGCCGATGTCGTTGATCGTCTTGTAGGTGGTGTCGGTCAGGCCCTTCCACGTGTCGACGCGGGCGACCATCAGGATCAGCACCGCGCCGAGGCCGCCGCCGGTGACCAGCGCAAACGGCCACTGCGGCCCGTTCAGGCGCAGCGCCTGCGTCTCGCGCGCCCGCGTCAGCATCAGCGCGAAGATGATCAGGATGGAGACGGCGCCGCCGTAGAGCAGGATCTGCACCAGGCCCAGGAACTCGGCGGAGACGAGCACGAAGACGCCGGCCGTCATCAGCAGCGTCATGATCAGGAAGAGCGCCGCGTGCACCAGGTCATTGGCGAACACGACGCCCATGCCGCCTGCCAGCGCCAGGCCGCCTACCATATAGAAGACGACCTGCGGCGCGTGCAGCGCGGAGATCGTGTCCGTGAACTCGTGCGAGAGGATCACGAACAGCAGCCCGACGAGCAGCAGCACAATCAGCGGCGCCAGCGTCGTCTGCACCGAGTTGGTGGCGTAGACCAGGCGCAGCGCGGCGATGAACGCGAGCGCGGCGAACACGCCGAACAAGACTTCCATCGCGCTCCGCTTGCTCCTCTCGCGCTGAGGTACCTGAGGTACTGAGGTACGAACGAAGCCGGCGCCGGCGGCCTAGCCGGCCGGCACCCAGGCCGTGACCTCACCCGCCTTCGACTTGGCGAGCAGCTCGTCCAGGTCCATCACCAGCTCTTCGCGGTCGGTGACGGACAGCTCGTGCCCGCTCCAGGTGTTGTTCATCGCGATCGCGTCGAAGTTGCAAACCTCGATGCAGATGTTGCAGCGCATGCAGCGGCCGTAGTCGATCCAGAACGTATCCACGATCTTGCGCCGCTTGCTCTCGCCCGCCTTCTGCTTGGGGTTGTCGCGCATCGTCACCGTCATGCAGTCCACGGGGCAGGCCCGTTCGCAGGCCTGGCAGCCGGTGCAGAACGGCTCGGCCACGTTCTCGTCCCAGAGCAGCAGCGGGAAGGCGCGCTCGCGCTCGGGAATCGGCTTATGCACTTCGGGGTATTGGGTCGTCACCGGGCGACGCAGCGTCGTCGTCAGCGTCGTGCCCATGCTCTTGAGCAGGCCAATCACGTCAGGTTCTCCTGAACCTCAAGACCGATCAGATGCCGCAGCGCGATCCGCAACGGCAATTTAACAGTATCGCCCTCCGCGCTTATGCGCCACGCGCCGCCGTCAACTGCCGCACCTGCTCCAGCCGCTCGGCCCGCGGCCGCCGCTGGCCCAGCCGCCGGATGCCCACGCGCAGGCCGATCGCCAGGATCAGCAGCAGCCCGCCGGAGCTGAGCCCCAGCCACAGCCCCCAGCCCCAGGGGTGGTAGACCAGCCAGAGGCCGTTGACGAAGACCTGCAGGAAGGAGAGCGGGATCAGCACCTTCCAGGCGAAGGCCATCAGCTGGTCCACGCGCATGCGCGGGAAGGTCGCGCGCAGCCACATCATCGCCACGATCAGCGCCGAGGCCTTGATGAAGGTCATCAGCAACTGCCAGCCGAACCACGAGCCCTTCAGCCAGGGGAAGGCGTAGCCGCCCAGGAAGAGGTCGGCGCCCAGCACCGCGAGGATGAAGAGGGCGGTGTACTCGGCGAGCTGGAAGAAGGACCAGCGGATGCCGCTGTACTCGACCGTGACGCCGCCCACGACCTCGGACTCGGCCACGGGGATGTCGAAGGGGTTGCGGTTCAACTCGGCCATCATAGCGATGATGAACAGCACGAAGGGCAGCGGCTGGATCAGGGCGTTGGGAACGTGGTTCTGCTGCTCGATGATCTCGCGCAGGTCGAGCGTGTTGGCGACCATCGCGATCGAGAGTGCGGCCAGCACCAGCGGGAGCTCATAGCTGATCATCTGCGCCACGGCGCGCACGCCGCCGAGCAGCGCGTACTTGTTATCCGAGCCCCAGCCGGCCATCAGCCAGCCGACGATGTTCACCGAGGTGACGGCAAGGATGAAGAACAGCGCCAGGCCGGAGAAGCGGATGCCCCAGTCGTGCGAGTAGGGCAGCGCCACGAAGGCGAGGAAGACCGGCACAAAGACGAGGAAGGGCGCCAGCTCGAACACCCAGCGGTCGGCCAGGCGCGGGCGCAGGTCTTCCTTGGTGAGCAGCTTGAGCGCGTCGGCCACGGGCTGGAAGAGGCCGGCGGGGCCGGTGCGCGTCGGCCCGAGCCGCTGCTGCACGCGGGCGATGACTTTGCGCTCGAGGTAGGTGAGCGCCAGCGTGTTGAACGTCATCAGGCCGGTGATGATGGCGACGCGCACGACGGCGTCGAGCCAGCGGTCGGGCAGGTTGAAGATCGTCCCCAGCAAGAGGTAAGACACGCGATCACCTCAGCGTTCGGGCCACTCTTCCGGCAGCGTACCGAACGATCGGCCAACGATCCAGCGAAGCGCATCGCCGTTTTGGCCCGCCTGGCACCGGCAGGCCGCCGAAGCCGGCGCTTCCGTGAGACGCTTACCGATCGACTTCGCAGAGCACGATGTCGGTCGAGCCGAGGATGATCACCGCGTCGGCAACGTACTCGCCGATCACCATCTCGCGCAGCGCCATCAGGTTGCTGAACGAGGGCGAGCGCATCTTGATGCGGTACGGCTTGTTGCCGCCCTTGGAGACGAGATAGATGCCGTACTCGCCGCGCGGGTTTTCCGTCCGCATGTAGCACTCCGAGGGCGGAATGCGCAGCATGCGCGGCATCTTCTCCGGCATGATCGGACCCGTCTGCATCTGCTCCAGCGCCTGCTCCACGATGCGCAGCGACTGGCGCATCTCTTCCAGCCGCACGAGATAGCGGTCGTAGCAGTCGCCGTTGGTGCCCACCGGCACGTCGAACTGGAAGCGGTCGTAGATCGAGTAGGGCTCGTCGCGGCGGATGTCGTAGCTGACGCCGGAGGCGCGCAGCATCGGCCCGGTGAGGCCGTACTCGATCGCCTTCTCCGCGCTGATCACGCCTACGTCCTTGCAGCGGGCGACGAAGACCTCGTTCTCGGTCAGCAGGCCGTTGATGTCGGCGATGCCCTGGCGCAGCCGCCGGATCAGCGCCCGGCACTTCTGCTCGAAGCCGTTCTGCACCTCCCAGGCGACGCCGCCGACGCGGAAGTAGTTGTACATGATCCGCTCGCCGGTCAGCTCTTCGAAGAAGCGCTGAATATCCTCGCGGTCGCGGAAGGCGTAGGTAAAGGTGGTGCCGAACACGCCCACGTCGGTGCCGAAGGCGCCCATGAACATCATGTGCGAGGCGACGCGGTTCAGCTCGGTGCAGATGATGCGGATGTACTCGGCGCGCTCGGGCGGCACGATGCCGGCCAGCTTCTCGGCCGCCATCACGTAGCAGTGCTCGCAGTTGAAGTTGCCCAAATAGTCGGTGCGGTCCTGGATGCCGATCCCCTGGCGATAGTCGAGCGTTTCGGAGAGCTTTTCGCCGCCGCGGTGCATGTAGCCGATCACCGGCTCGACATCGACGATCAGCTCGCCGTCCACCGAAAGCACCATGCGGAAGACGCCGTGCGTACTGGGGTGCTGCGGCCCCATGTTGATGTCGATCGAGACCGTCTCGAACTCTTGCTCAAGCATGCTCATCTGACTGCCTCTCGCGTGGCCTCACCGCCGGCTTCGGCCCTCACCCCCGGCCCCTCTCCCAATCCTGGGCGAGGGGGGCACAATCGCTGCGCCTTCAGCCGAGCAGCCCCGCGCCGTGATCTCTCCCTCGCCCAGGATTGGGAGAGGGGCCGGGGGATGAGGGCCGACGGCCGGCTAAAACGTCTGGTACCCCTGCTTCAGCTCGATCGGCGCCAGCGGGTGCGCCTTGAGCAGCGGGTGAATCTCCATGTCGTCGTCCAGCAGTAGGTGCTTCGGGTTCGGGTGGCCGGTGAAGGTCACGCCGAACATCTCGGCCGTCTCGCGCTCGTGCCAGTCGGCGCCGCACCAGATCGGCGTGATCGAGGCGACGCTGGGGTCGTCCGGCGGCAGCAGCGTCTTGATATGCACCGTGTGCCGGTTCTTGTAGGAGAGCAGCGAGTAGACGATCTCGATGCCCTGCGCCTCCTGGTCGATGCCGGTGAGACAGCGCAGGAAGTCGAAGCCCAGTTCCGGCTTCTCGCGCGCCTGGCGCAGCAGGAAGCCGACCTCCTCGCGCGGCACGCTGAACGTCGTCTCGCCGGCCGCGTTCGTGCCGGCGTCGCGCACCAGGCTGGGGAAGAGATCGCTGAACAGCCGGGCGACGGGGTCTTCCGCCGGCGCCGCGGCCGGCGCTGCCGGGGCGGCGCCTTCGCTTCCTTCGGTGGTCATCGCCTGTTTCGCTCCCGCTTGCCGCGGCCGGCGGTATCCTGGGACGTGCGCCGCTGCGGCGGGTCTTTGCTCTGCCTGCCGGCGGGTTGTCCGCTTCGATGCAACAGGGGAGCCTCGGCTCCCCCGCAACTGCTGCCGTCCTGTCTTATCCCGCCCTACTTCCCGACGCTGGAGCGGTCGGTCATAATCTTTTTCTGCAGGGCGATGAAGCCGTCGATCAGCGCTTCCGGCCGCGGCGGGCAGCCCGGCACGTAGATATCGACGGGGATGATCTTGTCCACACCCTGCAGCACGCGGTCGTACTGCGTGTACGGCCCGCCGTTCGTCGCGCAGGCGCCCATGCTGATCACCCACTTGGGGTTGGGCATCTGCTCGTAGAGCAGCTTTACGGCCGGGGCCATCTTCTTCGTCACGGTGCCGGCCACGATCATCACGTCCGACTGGCGCGGGCTGGGCCAGGGCACGATGCCGAAGCGGTCAAGGTCGTGGTCGGACATGTACGTCGCGATCATCTCGATCGCGCAGCAGGCGAGGCCGAAGGTCATCGGCCAGAGCGAGGACTTGCGGCAGAGGGCGAAGACCGCGTCGGCCGGCACCTGCAGGATGCCCGGCAGCACGGATCGATACGCCGCCTTGCCGCTCACCACTTCCAGCGGCTCCAGCCGCTTCTGCTCCGGCGAGAAGTCCGGGCGGTAGCCCGGAACGGCCGGCGTTTGCGGTGCGGCCGGCTCGCGCGGGGCGACCGGCGCCGGCGGCGCCTCGGGTGCGGCGGGCGAGGTCGTGGTCGCCACGGCGGAGCCGCGCGGTTCGAGTGTCTCTACTTCCATGACAAAACCCCCTTCTTCCAGGCGTAGGCAAGGCCCGCGAAGAGGATCCCGAGGAACACGACCATCTCCCAGAAGGCCTGCGCCCCGAACAGCTTGCTGCGGAAGACCACCGCCCACGGGAAGAGGAACACGGTTTCCACGTCGAAAATGAGGAACAGGATCGCGAAGAGGTAGTAGCGGATGTGGAGGTTGCCCACGGCGCGGCCGATGGGCAGCATGCCGCACTCGTAGGCGGTGCCCTTGGCGCGGCTCGGCGCCTTGGGCGCCAGCAGCAGGTTGCCGATCAGCGCGGTGACGATCAGGAAGGCGCCGACGATCGTGGCGATCAGCACCGCGCCCCAGGTGTCGAAGACCCCATTCACGGCCGCCGCACCTCTAGGCACTGCTCTCTTGTCAGGCTGACAAGCGGCAGGCAAGCGATGCACACACCAGCAAGCACCCCTCGCCTATCCGCACACTAGCACCGGCTCATTCGTGAAGTCAATCGCAATCGCCCGCCCGCCGGCCCTCACCCTCACCCCCTTACCCCTCTCCCTCTCCCAATACTGGAGAGAGGGAGAGGGGCGATCGGTGGCAGGAAGTTCCGGGACGGCGCCGGGCTACCGGGCATGCTTGGCCGCGCCGGCCGCGTGGCCTCACCCCCTGCCCCTCTCCACGGCGTGGAGAGGGGAGCTTGGGACCGGGGCGGGGGATCTGCTGCGCCCCGCCTTCAGCCTCAACCCTTCCGCAATAGATCTCCCCTTCCCCCAGGATTGGGGGAAGGGGTTGGGGGATGGGGGCCGATAGCTCCGCTCAGCGCTAGGGGTGGCGCAGCGGCGGCAAGACGATCATCCCGGCCAGCCGCTCCAGCTCCTGGCGGTGGGTGGTGACGAGCCCCCCCAGCGTCTCTTCACCCTTCTGCGTCAAGTAGACGGCCACGGCGCGGCGGTCGGTCGCGTGCGGGCGGCGCTGCACCATCCCGTTCGCCTCGCTGCGGTCGATCAGGCCGACGACACTGTTGTGCGAGGACTGCAGCCGTTCAGCCAGCTCCGTCACCGTCGCCCACTCGCGCTCCGGGAAGCCCTTGATCGCCAGCATCAGTTGATACTGCTGCGGCGTCAGGCCGACCAGGCGCACGTTGCGCTCGCTGAAGCGGAAGTAGAGACGCAGTCCGTAGCGGAAGCGGGCGAGCGCCTCGTAGTCGGCCTTGCTGAACTCTTCGACCTCGGCAGGACGGGGATCCGATTGCGGCTCACTCATACGCGGCTCACGGCTCCAATGCGTCGAGACTGGCGCGCAGGGCCGCGGTCTTCGCCCGCGACGCGGCCAGCCCCAATTCCATCTTCGCGATCACCTGCTGCGGCGCGCGGCCGCGCATCTTCGGCAACTGCGCTTCGATCCGCGCCACGTTCGCCTCTTCGCCGGCCAGCTCCTTGCTTAGCCGCGCCCGCTCGGCCTCGGTATCCACCAGGCCCGCAAGCGACAGCACCACGCTGCCCCACTCCAGCACCGAGCGCGCCACGTTGGCCGCGGGCAGGTCGCCGGGGTGCACCATCAGCAGCGGCCGGGCGCGGGCCAGCGTCTCCGCCACGGCGGCGCGGGCGGAGAAGGCGTGGCGCAGCGCATCGCTCTCCGCGCCGATCAGCGCCTCCACCCAGCGTGTCGGGTCGATCTTCTTCTCGGCGCGCAGGTTGCGAATCGCGCGCACGGCCTCGATCAGCGCCTCCATCGTGCGCTCGGCCTCGTCGTCGTGCCAGGCGCCGGTTGGCAGCGGGTAGGGTGCAACGATCAGCGCCGGGGACTCGCCGGCCGGCAGGTCGGGGAGCAGGTTCTGCCAGATCTCCTCCGTCACGAACGGCGCAAAGGGGTGCAGCAGCTTGAGCCCGCCCGCCAGGACGTGCGCCAGCACCGGCAGCGGCGAGGCGTCGCCCGCGTTCAGCCGGACTTTGGCCGCCTCGATGTACCAGTCGCAGTATTCGTTCCATAAGAAGTCATAGATGCGCCGCGCCGCTTCGCCGAGCTGGAAGCTGCCGAGGTACTGGTTGACCTCCGCCGTCAGCCCATCGAGCCGGCTGAGGATCCAGCGGTCCTCCAGCGGCAGCGACGCGCGCGCGGCCGGGTCGGGCGCGGCGGTCCGCTCGCCGCCCAGCTTCTGGATCACGAAGCGAGCGGCGTTCCAGAGCTTGTTGCAGAAGTGCTGGGCGGCCTCGATGCGCTCGCGCGAGAAGCGCAGGTCGTTGCCCGCCGAGCCGGCGGTGACCAGCGAGTAGCGCAGCGCGTCGGCGCCGAACTCGTCCACCATGAGCAGGGGATCGACCACGTTCCCCTTGGTCTTGCTCATCTTCTCGCTGTTTTCGTCGCGCACCATGCCGTGCAGGTAGATGGTGTCGAACGGCTCGCGGCCCATGTTGTAGAGGCCGAGCATGATCATGCGGGCCACCCAGAAGAAGAGGATGTCCCAGCCCGTCTCCATCACGCTGGTCGGATAGAACGTCTCCAGGTCGCGTGTCTGCTTCGGCCAGCCCAATGTGCTGTGCGTCCACAGGCCGGAGCTGAACCAGGTATCGAGCACGTCCTCGTCCTGGCGCAGCGCGCCGCCGCACCGCGGGCAGCTCGCCGGCGTCTCGACCGAGACAATCACCTCGTCGCAGGCGTCGCAGTACCAGACGGGGATGCGGTGGCCCCACCACAACTGCCGCGAGATGCACCAGTCGCGGATGTTCTCCATCCAGTTGAGATAGACCTTCTCGAAGCGCTCCGGCACGATGCGGATGCGGCCCTCTTTCACCGCCGCGATCGCCGGCTCGGCCAGCGGTTTCGTCTTCACATACCACTGCGGGCTGACGATCGGCTCGACCACGGTGTCGCAGCGGTCGCAGTGGCCGATCGAAGTCGTGTAGGGCTCGATCCTGACCAGCAGGCCGGCGTTGTCGAAGTCCTCGATGATGCGGCGACGTGCCTCGTAGCGATCGAGGCCGTTGTACGGCCCGGCCTCGGCGTTCATCGTCGCGTCGGGGTTCATCACGTTGATGATCGGCAGGCCGTGGCGCAGGCCGATCTCATAGTCGGTCGGGTCGTGTCCGGGCGTGACCTTCACCGCGCCGGTGCCGAAGGCCGGATCGACCTCGCTGTCGGCGATGATCGGGATCTCGCGGCCGATGATCGGCAGCCGCGCCCGCTGCCCGATCATGTCCTGCCAGCGCTCGTCCTCCGGGTTCACGGCTACGGCGGTGTCGCCCACGATCGTCTCCGGGCGCGTAGTCGCCATCTGCACGAAGCGGCCGGTCTCTGCGCCGCCGGCATCGATCAGCGGGTACTTGACGTGATAGAGGAAGCCCTCGTGTTCCTGGTGGTCGACTTCGAGGTCGGAGAGCGCCGTCTGGCAGCGCGGGCACCAGTTGATGATGCGCGTGCCGCGGTAGATCAGGCCGTCGTCGTAGAGCCGCTTGAACGTGGTGCGCACCGCGAGCTGCGGCGTCTCGTCCATCGTGAAGCGGTTGCGCGACCAGTCGCAGGAGGCGCCGAGGCGGCGGTGCTGGTCGTCGATGCGGCGGCGTGTCTTGCGCACCCACATCCACACACGCTCGACGAACGCCTCGCGGCCGAGATCCTGGCGCGTCAACCCCTCTTTGGCCAGCTCGCGCTCGACCACCATCTGCGTAGCGATGCCGGCGTGGTCGGTGCCGGGCAGCCAGAGCGTGGGGTCGCCCAGCATGCGGTGCCAGCGAATCAGCCCATCCTCGATCGCGGCGGTGAGCGCGTGGCCGAGGTGCAGCTCGCCGGTGACGTTGGGCGGCGGCATGATGATCGTGAACGGCTGCGGCCCGCCCTCGCCATGGCGCCATTCCTCCGGCGGCAGGCCAGGGATGAAGTAGCCGTTCGCCTCCCAGAACTCGTAGATGCGGCCCTCTACGGCGCGCGGATCGTACGCTCGGGGCATTTCGCCGCCGCGTTGCATCCGTGCCGTCTGCGTGGCCATCGTTGACTCCAGTTGTTGAGCAACCTGTGTAATCATGGTACGGGCCGTTCGGAAACGCGGTCAACGAAACGGCGGCCCACTGCTTCTCCCAATCCTGAGAGAAGGAGCGGGGCGATCCTGGGTCGAGGGTTCCAGGGGAGAGGTGGCCCCGGCTACTTCGCCGCCGCGAACTCGTGCGCCTTGAGGTAGTAGGTCATGCTCTGCAGCGCGAGCACCGGATCGATGTGGCGGATGTGCACGCCGGCTGGGGTGCGGGCGGCGATCGGCGCGTAGTTGAGGATGGCGAGCACGCCGGTGGCGACCAGGGTGTCGATCACGGTCTGCGCGTGCTCGGCGGGCACGGCCACGATGCCGATGTCCACGTGCGTTTGCTGCAACGTCTCTTCCAGCACGGAGACGTCTTTGATCAGGAGCGAGCCGACGCGCCGGCCCACGGCCTTGGGATCGGAGTCGAACGCCTCGACGATATGAAAGCCCTGCGGGAAGAAGCCGCCGTAGGAGAGAATCGCGCGGCCCAGCCGGCCCACGCCCACCAGCGCCAGCGACCACTGCCGCTCCAGCCCCAGGATCTGGCGCAGCTCCTCCAGCAGACGGCGCACGTTGTAGCCGCGCCCCTGTTTGCCGAAGCGGCCGAAGTAGCTGAGGTCTTTGCGAATCTGCGCCGGGGTGACGCCGAGCTCGGTGCCGAGCTCCTGCGAGCTGACGACCTCGCGCCCGCGGCCGAGCAGTTCGCTGAGCGCACGTGCGTAAACGGGCAGGCGCTCGATCACGACCTCGGGTATTTCGATCGGCATGGACCGCTCGCGGGCACAAGATTGTGCTTGTGACCACAAGCGTAGCAGCCGCCCTACCCTCGATCAAGGAAGGCGCAACGGCCTCGCAACGCCGTTATGGAATCCGCGTCACTTTGCGAGAAACGCGCAGATTACGGCAATGTCACCCGCTGCCGCGGCGGGCAATCCGAATCACCCCCATCAGGCTGATCGGTGCCGTTCGGCTCAGCTCAGGTCCGCGGGCAGCTCCACGTCCACCAGCACGGGGCCGTCGATGCCCAGCGCCGTCTTGAGCACGGGCGCCAGCTCTTCGGGCCGCTCCACGCGCAGGCCGCGCACGCCCAGCGACTCGGCCAGTTGCACAAAGTTCGGCTCGCGCAGCTCCACGCCGATGTGCCGGCTCTCGAACTGCTGCTGCTGCATGCGCCGCAGAATGCCGTAGCCGCCGTTGTTGAACAGCAGCACCTTCACCGGAATGCCGAACTGCGCCGCCGTCGCCAGCTCCGTGGCCGTGAGCATGAAGCCGCCGTCGCCGGCGAAGACCACCACCTGCCGGCCGGGGTTGCCCGCCTGCGCGCCGATGCCGAACGGCAGCCCCGGCCCGATCGCCACCGACTGCGGCCCCACGTGCGTGCGCGGCTCGTAGAGCGGAAAGTAATTGTTGGCGCCGAAGTACCCCATGATCGTCGCGTCGGTGACGAGGATCGCGTCGCGGGCGATCGTCTCGCGGATCGGGTCCAGCAGCCGCACCAACGGCGCCATGCGCTTCTGCACGTTGGCGCGGGCGCCTTCGCGCAGCCGCTTCGCCGCCGCCGCGCCTTCGCCGGAGGGCTTGTGGCCGCTCCGTTCGAGCGTGTCTGCCAGCGCGTTCAAGGCGGCCGGCGCATCGGCGACGATGCCGACCGCGGCGGGATAGTTGCGGCCGATCTCCTCCGGGTCGATATCGACCTGCACGAGCGTTTCCGGCAGCTTCTGCGACCAGTTCCCGGTCATCTGCCCGCCCATGCGGCTGCCGACGACGAGCAGCGCGTCGCATTCGGCAAGATATGCCTTCACGTCGCGGTCGCCGGTCCAGCCGCCGATCGCCAGCGGGTGCTCGTCCGAGAGGGCGCCGCGGCCGGCCGTCGTCATCACCACCGGCGCGCCGAGCGCTTCGGCCACCCGCTTGAGCGCGGCGTTTGCGCCGGCGCGGTTAACGCCGCCGCCCGCCCAGATCGCGGGCTGCTTCGCGCCGGCCAGCAGCTCGGCCGCGCGCCGGATCGCCTGCGGGTCCGGCTGCGGGCGCTGCGCCGGGCCGGGCGCCGTGATCTCCGCCTCGCCCGTCGCGTACTGCACGTCGATCGGGATCTCGATGAACTCCGGCCGCGGGCGCTGGTTGCGCAGCCGCGTGAAGGCGTCGTGGATCGCGTAGGGGATCTCGGCCACGCTCAGCGCCCGCTGCGTCTGCGCGCCCAGCTCGTCGAAAACGCCGCGCTGGTGCTTGTTCTCGTGCAGAAAGCCCTTGCCCTGATCAAGGTATGCGGACTCGATGTTGCCGGTGATCTGCAGCGTGGGCGAGGAGGCGACCCAGGCCTCGTGCACGGCGCAGGCGCTGTTGAAGGCGCCCGGCCCGGTGCTGGTGAAGTAGACACCGACCTTGCCCGTGGTGCGGGCGTAGCCATCGGCCATGAAGGCGGCGCCCTGTTCGTGGCGCGGCACGATCAGGCGGATGCCCGGCTCCTGGGTGAGCGCGTCGTAGATCGGCAGCGCGTGCACCGAGATGATGCCGAAGACGGTATCGACCCCCGCCGCCTTCAGCGCCTGCACCACTGCCTTGCCGCCCGTCATCTGCGCCACGCTGGATACCTCCCTGCGAAGTGTCGCCGGCCACCCGTGGCCCCCATCCCCCTGCCCCTTCCCCCAATTCTATGGGAAGGGGAGATCTCAGTACGAAGCTTTGGGGCTGAAGGCGGGGGCTTCTGATCGGCCGTAGGGGCGCACGCGGTGCGCTGCTAACCCGACCCCACGCTGAAACTTCCTCCCCAGGATCGCCCTCTCCTTCTCTCCAGGATTGGGAGAAGGAGAGGGGTCGTAGAAACGAACTGAGAATGAGGGCCGCCCCGCCACTCCTCCCCTCACGCGACGCCGATCACCGCCCGCTCGTTCGTGCCGCGGGCGATGAGTTCGCCGGCCACATTGCGCAGCTCGACGTCGAAGATGTAGCGCCGGCCGCGTAGCTCGCGCAGCGTCGCGGTCGTGGTGACCACGTCCGCGGCGGGTTGCGGTGTGGCGCGCGCGATCGTGACGCGGGCGCCGACGGACTGCTCGCCCGGCTCCATGAACGCCGTCATCCACTTGCGCGCCGCGTGCTCCAGCAGCGCCACCAGTGCCCAGAGGCCGTCGATCGGGAAGCCGGCGGCAAGCTCCGTCAGGTCGGTCAGCGCTTCGACTTCGCTGTGCGTCGAGCCCGGCTCCAGTCCCGCCAACACCTACGAGCCCGCGCTCGACACCGTCGCGCCCGAACCCGAGCCGATGAAGAAGGGCGAGTCGAGGTCCCAGTCCAGTTGCTCGCCGGAGTCGTCGAACTTGACCTCGGCCTGCACCGCCATCACGTGCGGGTCGTTGGCCGCGCGGTTGGCGTGTTCGTGCGACTCCCAGAACGTCACCCGACCCACTTCACCCGAAAGGTTCGGCGAGACCAGCACGTAGCCGGCGATGAAGCCCGGCAGCTTCGCGGTGGTGGCGATCAGGTCGCGGAAGTGCGCTTCGACCTCGGCCTTCACCTCCGAGCGGGGATGGGTCAGCGTGATCCGCACGAACGGCATCGCGGACTCCTTTGCGGCATGAACTCCCGCTGCCGGCGCCGGCCAGCGCGCCGCCGGCGTAGCCGTAGCATACGAGAGCGCGACACCCTGTCAAGCGCCGCCCGCGGCCGGCTGCTCGCCCTCGCCGCACGCCGGTACGATCTTCACCCCGGCCGCCGTGAAGACCGAAAATGCAGGGCGGAACTTCTGCGGCGCCGGTACGGGCAGCGGCGGGAATGGACGGTGCGATGCCGGTTCACGCAGCATACGACGAAGCGGCCGAGGCGCGGCACCGAGTGCTGCGCCGTGAGTTCGTGCTCGACCCGGAGTGGATCTTCCTCAACCACGGCTCCCACGGCGCGCGGGCGCGGCCAGTGTTCGCGCGGTATCAGCAGTGGCAGGCCGAAATGGAGCGCCAGCCGGTCGCCTTTCTGAGCCGGCGGATCGGCGGCCTGCTGGCCGAGGCGCGCGGCGCGCTGGCGGCGTATCTCGGCGCCGGCGCCGATGAAGTCGTCTACCACCCCAACGTGACCACGGCGCTGAACGTGGTGGCCCGCTCGCTGCCGCTGGCCGCGGGCGACGAGGTGCTGACCACGGACCATGAGTACGGCGCCCTCGATCGGACCTGGCGCTTTATCTGCGCGAAGCGCGGCGCGCGGTGCGTGGTGCGGCCGCTGCCGGCGCAGTTCGAGGATGCCGATGCCGTGGTCGAGGCGGTCTGGTCCGGCGTCACACCGCGCACGCGCGTGCTCTTTCTCAGCCATATCACCTCCTTCAGCGCCCTGCGGCTGCCGATCGCGCCGCTGATCGCCCGCGCCCGCGACGCCGGCATCTGGTCGGTAATCGACGGGGCGCACGCCGTCGGCCAGATTCCGCTCGATCTGCAGGCGCTCGGCGCCGACTTCTACGGCGGCAACTGCCACAAGTGGCTCTGTGCGCCGCCCGGCGCCGGCTTTCTCTACGCCCGCCGCGACCTGCAGCCGCTGATCGAGCCGCTGATGGTGGGCTGGGGCTGGCAGGCGCGCGACCCCGGCCCTTCGGCCTTCATCGATGAGCAGGAGCGGCAGGGCACACGCGACTACTCCGCCTATCTCAGCGTGCCGGCCGCGATCGCCTACCAGGCCGAGCGCGACTGGCCGCGCGTGCGCGCCGAGTGCCACGAGCTGGTGCGCTACGCCCGTACGGCGCTGACCGAGCTGACCGGCCTGCCACCGCTCTCGGCCGACAGCCCCGACTGGTTCTCCCAGATGGTGACTGCGCCGCTGCCGCCCTGCAACGGCGCCGCGCTGGCCCAGCGCCTGCGCGACGACTACCGCATCGAGATCCCGGTGATCCGCTGGCAGGACCGCGACTTCATCCGCGTCTCTGCCCAGGGCTACACCACACGCGCCGAGATCGACGCCCTGCTCGCGGCGCTGGCCGAGCTGCTGCCGCGGGTCCGGTGAGAACGGGCCCCGGCGGAGCGCCTGCCCCGTCGCACACGGGAGACAGCGCCGTCCCCGTGAACGCCCGGACGGTGCCCGGGGGCGTGCTACGATACGCACGGCTGGCGCCCGCGCCGGCGTTCGCGATCCGGCTGCTTTGAGGAGGAACGGTGCCAGAACCAGCCGCGCAGCAGCCGATCTACACGGTCGAGGGCGAGCTGGTTGCGCTCGGGCCGCGGCGGCGCGATCAGGTCGAGCTGTGGACGCGCTGGATGAACAACCTGGAGGCTACGCGCACGCTCGGCGCCCCCGGCATCTACACGCGCGAGGCCGAGGAGCGCTGGTTCGAGCAGACGGCAGCCGGCAGCGAGACCGGCGCTGCCTTCGCGATCTATGAGCGGGCGAGCGGCCGCCCGATCGGCAACACCGACCTGCGCGAGATCAACTTCAAACATGGCACGGCGACCTTCGGCATCCTGATCGGCGAGCCGTCCTGCTGGAACCGCGGCTACGGCACGGAGGCGACGCGGCTGGTGCTGGACTACGCCTTTCACGTGCTCGGTCTGCACAACGTGCTGCTCACCGTCTACGAAACGAACCCGCGCGGCGTGCGCGCCTACGAGAAGGCCGGCTTCCGCCGGATCGGCCGGCGCCATGGGGCCTACCGCCTTGGCCAGCGGCGCTACGACACGATTTATATGGAAGCGCTCGCGGCCGAGTTCCAGAGCCCGGTGCTGGAGCGCCGCCTGCACGCGCCGCAGGAACCCGGGAACGGATCGTAGATCGAACGGCGGCCGTTGCGACGGTGCACGCGTGCAACCGGCCGCGCAATCGCCACGCCGCCTGGAGTCTTCCCTGCAACCTCCGTGCCTGCCGGCGCGTCATCTCTGGTAGAGGCGCAACCCGCCGCTTGCCTCAACAACCAGTTGTGAGAACACGATGAAGCTCGGCCGATCGATTGCTTTCGCCCTTGCCCTGGCGCTCGTGCTCGCCGCGGGCGGCGGCAGGCAGCTTTCCGCGCAGGCCGGTTCGCCGGCAGTCTCGATCACGCTCGATCCGGCGTCCGGCCCACCCGGCGCCATCGTACAGATCAGCGGCGTCTACCCCGGCGTTGCCGCCGGTGCGAGGCCGAACGCGGCCAGCGGCCACGTCGATCTCTGCTGGGACGGCTGTCCCGGCGGGCTCGCGGCGCTCGCCGTGCCGGTGCAGTGGTCGGACACGACGCCGGGCGGCTTCGGCCTGAGCTTCACCGTGCCGCAGGCGCCCTGGCTCACCGCGGACGGCCCGCACGACCTTGCCGCGGGCGACTACACGGTCGGCCTGCAGTGCCTGACGCCGCCGGGCGGCAGCCTTGCCGGCGGCTGCGCCACGCGCGGCCCGGACGCCTCCGCCACCTTCACGCTCGCCGATGCGACACCGACCGGCTGCCCGCCCGTCGCCTGCGGCTCGCTCAGCCTCACGCCGAACCCGGCGACGCCCGGGCAGTTCGTGAGCGTGAGCGGCGTGGCGCCGCTGGCAACGCTGGGCGGTGGCAACGCCTTCGCCTACTCGCTGACGATCGACGGCGCGGCGGCCGTCCTGCGACCGCTCGCGCAGGCGCCGGACGGCTCCTTCAGCGACGCGTTTCGGCTGCCGCTTGCGTTGCCCGATCTCGGAGTACTGGCGCCGGGAGCGCACACGCTGGCGCTGCACGCGGGGACTGCCGGCGGCAATATCGACGTCGCTTCGGCGGAACTGGACGTGCAGGCGCCGCCCGCCTGGAGCGATCTCGGCGCCCCGCAGCCGCTGCGCATCGAGCGCAGCGAGAACCTGCTCGACCCGGCCTTCGCCACCGATCCGGGCAACGCCGGCCGCCTGGCCTTCTGCGAGCCGGGCGACGTGCAACTCTCACGCGACGGCGGCGTCTCGTGGAATCCGCTTTCGATCGCCAGCGCCGGCGACGCGGCCGCCGCAAACGGTTTCCAGTTGTTCGGCCAGGACGGCGGCGCGGCCTGCACGCAGCTCGTGCTGCCCGCCGGGCGGTCGAGCCTGATCTATGCCGCGTTCCCCGCCGCGCTGGCCGAGTTCGGCGCCCCGCCGATCTTTTTCCTGCCCTTCGAGAGCACCGACGCCGGCCAGAGTTGGCAACTCGTGCCCGCGCCCGACGGCTACGAGGCGAAGCAGTTCGGCGGCTTCCAGGTGGTGAACGGCGCGGTGCAGGCGCTGTTCGCGATGCCCACCGAGCCGGACAGCCCGCCGGCGCTCGCGGTCGAAGAGGCCATGGACGACGGCTCCTGGCAGGCGGTCGCGCTGAACTGCGCGGGCGAGGGGCCGTGCCTGCGCTTCGGCGCCGGGCCGAACGCAATCGGCTCGTGCGCCATGAACGAGCGCGTGCAGGCTTTGTTCTACTCGACGGACGGCGGCGCGAGCTTCCAGCCGCCCGCCGCGCCCGCCACGGTCAACGCCTGCGACCTGAACGAGCTGGCGCCGCTCTCGCCCATGGACGCCTTGCTGCTCGCCGGGCGCGCCGACTTCCCGCTGCAGGTCACACACGACGGCGGCCAGAGCTTCGGCTCGGTGACACTGCCGCCGCTGCCCGACGCCGACCCGAGCCTGCCGGCGCAGTACCGCGGCCTGCAGATCCTGCCGGACGGCTCGCTGCTGGCGCAGACGCAGGCCGGCGACGGCTGGCTCGGCCTCTGCCCCGGCGCTTCGGCATGGCAGAGCACAAACATTCCCGGCAGCGCGATCGCCTCGACGCTGCGCGTGCTCAACAGCCGGCTCTGGTGGCTGCAGCGCGCGGACGACGGCTCACTGCACCCCTTCAGCCTGCCGCCCGCCGCCGCCGGCTGCCGCGGCGGCGCGGGCACGTGACGCCAGTGAGCATTACCGTGCGCTGCACTCCTCGTCCAATCCCCGTGACGGCGCCGCCCCGCTGCTGTGCTGGTACTGCCTGATAAAACCGTCGATGCGGCGGATACGATTATCGTCAGGTTCACGAAACTCGTTGAGCCAGTACAGGATGTAGCTCGTCTCCAGGTGCTCATCCACCTTGAAGACGTTCTCGATGTCTATCCAATCCTTCGGGCGGTTGAACAACGCCTTGCAAACAACCAGGTCGGCGGCGGAGATGACGGGGATCGCCGATCCTACGTAATCAACCTCCCGAGTTCTGGTTGCCAGAGATGCATGGAACGGCGTATTGGCGAAGAACAAATCGACCGGCAGATCGCCCCAGCGCAGCCGGGTCTGGGCGATGGTTCGCAGATCGCGCTCGGCCTTCTCTCGGTCGCGGATGAGAAAGACAGGCGAAAGGCTGTCCAGTACGCGCGCCGCTTGCTCTTGTGGCAACGCAATATTCACATCGATATCGTGCGTGTAGCGCGGGATGCCGGCGTACGCGAGTGCGATTGCACCACCAAAGGCATGCGGGATGCCGTTTCTTTCGAATGCGCTATGAATCGCGATGATTTCCGTGGGAAGTAGCTCATTCATAAGTGATGATCGCGAACGTGTTGTCCTGATTCAGAATGAGCCGCACCGAGTCCTCGTATTGCGCGATCGTGTTCGGTACTGCTGCGCTGATGCGCCTGCCCTCGAGCAGGAGCCGATACAATGTTCGCCCGCGTTGCTCATCGCTGGCATTGCGCCAGTATTCTACATCTTCCTGGTCGTGCTCGAGCGCGTTGCCCAGGAAGCGAGCAAGCAGTGCATCTTTGGCAGACGATCCGCGTTCGTTCTCGTTCACCTGGACTGCATTGTACACCCGCGACAGCGAGAACGGTTCGGCTCACTTCGTGGCCCGCCGCACAGGCGCAACGAACCGCGCACCGGGCATCTGTTCGGTGCGCCCCCGAATCGAATCTGCAGCGCTCAGTGATCGCCCTTCGCTGCGGCGTATATTCTCGCTAAAGCAAGGCTTTTGCCACGGCGGGAAGACGGCCATGGAGCAGGAGATTCGCTTCTGAGGCACGCGGGACGGCGTGCGCATCGCCTACTCCACCGTGGGCAGTGGCCCGCCGCTGGTCGTGCCGCCGGCGGGAACCAGCCACCTCGAAGTGGCCTGGGAGTTTCCACCTAATCGTGCGTTTGTCGAGGCGCTCGCGCAGCGATTCACGTACATCACATACGATCGCCGGGGCTGCGGACTTTCTGACCACGATCGCACCGACTTCTCGCTGGCGGCCGAGTTGGCGTGCTGCGAGGCAGTGATCGATCGATTGGGATTGGAACAGTGCCGGCGCTTGTGATTCACCGGTGAGACGACCTGGCGATTCCATTCGAGCGCGGCCGGCGACTGGCTGCCACGGTGCCCAATGCGCGCCTTCTCCCGCTGGAAGGCGAGGCACACTTTCCCTGTGTGGGTGACAGCGACGCGATCCTGGGCGCGATCCTCGACTTCCTCGGTGAACCGGCCCCCGACGCCGCACCGCCCACCCTCCACGCGGTTGCCGTGCCGCCCGCAGACGGACTGCCGAACGGCGCGACCGGCCTGACGCAGCGCGAGACGCAGGTGCTGCGGCTGCTCGCGGCCGGCTAGAGCAACAAGGAGATCGCCGCCGAACTGGCCGTGTCGGTGGCGACGGCCGAGCGCCACATCGCCAATCTGTACGCCAAGATCGGCGCCCGCGGCCGCGTCGATGCGATCGCCTACGCGCTACGCGGCGATCTGAGTCACGCCGCAGCTCGGTAGTCGATCTGCATACTCACCCTCATCCGCTGGCGAGCGAACTGCATCCCTTCCCTCAGCGAGGCTGAGGGTGATCCGGGATGGCGGGCCTGCGTCGGCGGCGCATCATCGGCTTGCGGGCAATGAGTAACGGCCCGCAAGGAGAGAGATGATGCTGCCGTCGCCAACCAACGATATGCTGCTGGACTGCAAGCTGCAGGAACTCGATCTGCTGGGCTGGTGCGGCCCTGTGTGGCATGCCGCAGCGGAAGCCGAGCAACCGTCGCAACGTCGAACATCAGCTCCCGCCCGCCGTGCCCTCGGCGCCCGGATCGGCATGGCGCTGATCCGCCTCGGCGAGCGCCTGACCGGCGCGCTTGCTCGCGGGCGTACACTGTGGGCGAGCGGGGCGGCGCTGCCCGGGCCGCCTGCCGTCTTCAGCGAGGGAGCGCAGCCGAGATGCCGTACTACGTTGCCCGCGGCCCGATGCCGCACAAGCGCCATACCCAGTTCCGCAAAGCCGACGGCTCGCTCTACCACGAGGAGCTGCTCGGCTCCGAGGGTTTCGCCGGTGCCAGCACGCTCGTCTACCGCCTGCACCCGCCCACCGCCGTGCAGGCGATGCAGGCGCAGCCGCCCATGCCGCGCGAGGTCTGGGACGACGACCTGCACCGCCATCACCTCTTCCGCACGCTGCTGGCCGAGCCGGAGGGCGATGCGATCTCCGGCCGCAAGACACTCTTCTTCAACCAGGACGTGGCCTTCAGCATCCTGCGCCCGGCCGGGCCGATGGCCTACTTCTTCCGCAACGCCTACGCCAACGAGCTGTACTTCGTGCATGAGGGCAGCGGCACGCTGGCCACCGCCTTCGGCCGCATCGACTACCGCCCCGGCGACTACCTCGTCGTGCCGCACAACACGACCTACCAGTTGCAGCCCAGGCCCGGCACCGAGTATGACCAGCGGCTGGTCTTGATCGAGGCCGCGGGCTACATCGAGCCGCCGAAACGCTACCTGAACGAGTACGGCCAGTTCCTGGAGTGGGCGCCCTACTGTGAGCGCGACCTGCGCCCGCCGGCCGAGATCGAGACCTACGACGAGCGCGGCGAGTACGAGGTGCGCGTCAAGACGGGCACGAAGGTCACGAGCTACGTCTACGCCGAGCACCCGTTCGACGTGGTCGGTTGGGACGGCTGTCTCTATCCCTACGCGCTCAACATCGCGGACTTCGAGCCGATCACCGGCCGCATCCACCAGCCGCCGCCCGTGCACCAGGTCTTCCAGATTCCGGGCGCCGTGGTCTGCAACTTCCTGCCGCGCAAGATCGACTACCATCCGCAGTCGATCCCCTCGCCCTACAACCACAGCAACATCGACAGCGACGAAGTCCTGTACTTCGTCAACGGCCAGATGCTGGGGCGCAAGGCGGTGGAAGTCGCCTCGATCTCGCTGCACCCCAGCGGCATTCCGCACGGCCCCAAGCCCGGCGGCCTGGAAGCCTCGATCGGCCACACCGAGACCGACGAGATCGCCGTGATGCTGGACACCTTCCGCCCGCTGACGCTGACCCAGGCCGCCCGCACCTTCGACGACCCGGCCTATCCGATGGCCTGGCTGCCGCGGGAGCAGGGCGTAGGGCCGAGGGGTTAGGGAGCAGGGAATAGAGGGAGAAGCAACGCGCCGTGAGTCGCGGCCGCGCCGCGAAGGCCGCCCGCGGTGCGCCCCTACGCTTGCCTGCTAACCCGCCGCCCTCTGGATCGCTGCAACCCAGGATCGCCCCTCTCCTTCTCTCCAGAATTGGGAGAAGGAGAGGGGTCGTAGAAACGAAGTGAGGATGAGGGCCGCCTAGAGCCGCACGCCGAAGAAGAGGGAGAGCGCGGCCAGCACCACGACCAGCCCGACGTAGAGGTAGCCGAAGCGGCGCACCCGCCGCCAGAAGCGCAGCGCAAACTTGAAGCGCAGCAACCCCAGCACGGCCATGACGCCCAGCGCTAAGATCAGCGTCTCGACGATCGATTCGCGCACGCCTCACGCCCGCGCCCGCCCTGCCAGCGGTGCGCGATCAGGATAGCAGGACGCGGCCGGCAGCAGCGGCGGCGTCACAACCGGGCGGCGCTGCCGGCCGTGACATCCGCTACTCGCGCCACGTCGGGCGCGCGGCACCATAGCTTGACACTCCGCGCCGCCGCGCCATGATCGGAGCAATCTGCCCATCCGCCCGCGCAGGAGCGCCCCGATGCAGTTCGGCCTGCACCTGCCCCATCTCGGCCGCAGCGCCTCGCGCGAGGTGCTGAGCGGTTTCGCCCAGGCGGCCGAGGCCACGGGCTTCGACTCGCTCTGGGTCAGCGACCACGTGATCGTGCCGAAGCGGCTGGAGTCGCGCTACCCCTACAACGAGTCCGGCGAGTTTCCCTTCCGGCCCGACGCGCCCTTCCTCGACCCGATCGCCACCCTGCTCTTCGTCGCCGGCTGCACCGAGCGCGTGCGGTTGGGCACGGCGGTGCTGATCATCCCCTACCGCAACCCGGTAGTGCAGGCCAAGGAGCTGGCGACGCTCGACTTTGTCTCTGGCGGGCGGCTGATCCTCGGCATCGGCACGGGCTGGATGGCCGAAGAGTTCGCCGCGCTCGACGTGCCCTTCGCGCACCGCGGCGGCCGCACCAACGAGTACCTGGCGCTGATTAAGCAGCTCTGGAGCGCCGAGGACACGAGCTTCAGCGGCACGTTCTACCGCCTGGACGACGTCGGCTTCGCGCCGAAGCCGTTGCAACAGCCGCGCCCGCCGATCTGGGGCGGCGGCCACAGCGAACCCGCCTTCCGCCGCGGCGGGCAGCTCTGCGACGGCTGGCTGGGCGCGAACGTCAGCCCTCAGCAGGTTGCGGCGCAGTTCGCCCGCGTGCAGCACTACGCCAGGGAGGCGGGCCGCGACCCGGACGCCCTGACGCTGGCCGCGCGCATTCCGCTGCGCTTCGCGCCGGGCAACGAGCAGGCGCTGCGCGAGGAGGTCGCGGCCTACCGCGCCGCGGGCGTCTCGCACCTGGCCTTCGACATGGGCGTGCGCTCGGTCGAGACGGCGCGGGAGACGATGGAACGCGTGATGGAGTCGGTGCTGGCGCAAGCGCGCGGCTGAACGGCGCGGCGCCGGCTACTCGCGCTCCTCGTCCTGCGGCCCGTAGGCGGGGAAGTCGCGCTCGTAGTCGGCGGCAATGCTTTGCAACATGTTCAGATACTCTTCTTCCGCCGGCGTGCGCGGGTGGCGATCCAGCAAGCGCCGGATCAGGTCCAGCACCACGGCGTGCACTTCGCGATCGATGCTCATCGCCTCCTCCGCGGCCGTGTCGCGTGATCGCGGCGGCCGCGCTCATCGTAGCGTAGCCGCCGCTGCCCGGCGCTTGCCTGGCATGGCCCCCGTGTACGATGGTGAAGGCGCAGCGGAGGCGGAGATGTCCTCGGTTCATTCCACGGCCACACGGACGCTGCCGGCGCCGCGCCGCTCGCTCTGGTCGCGGCTGAAGCTGCCGGCGATCCTGCTGCTGATCGCGATCAACGCCGGCGCGATCGTGGGCAACGCGGCACTCGACCTCTGGCAGGTGCTCGGCCCCTCGCGCGTGGTAAGCGGCACGCTCGTCGGCCACGAACGCATCGTGCAAACCGGTGAGAACGCCGACGAGCAATACGTGCTGACGGTGGACACCGGCCACGGCAACGAGCTGATCAACGCGACCGAGAAGGCGTTCAACGAAACGCAAACCGGCCAGAGCGTGACCGTGGAGTGGGACGGCCGCGGCGCCCTGGGCCACGACGAGGCGCTGCGCAAGCTCACCGCCGGCGCCCAGGTCGTCTATCAGTCCCACCCCTGGCGGCGGGCGCTGAGCCAGCTGATCGTCGCCGGCATCACGATCGCCGTCGCCGCCGTTGCCACGCTCTGGCTGCTGCGCGGCACGGCGCGGCGGCGCCCGTCCCCTACGCGAGCGAGCGATTGACCTGCCGGCCCGGCAGGTCGCCGCAGTGGCCGGCTGCTCGGCGATAACACGGGGGAGGCATGAGCGCCGCTGCAGAACTGACCGAGGCCGATATCCGCGCGGCGCGAGCGGCGATCGAGGCCTGCTACGCGCAGGGCTGGAGCGACGGCCTGCCCGTGGTGCCGCCGATCGGCGCCTTCTTGGACGAGTTCCTGGCACAGACCGCGCGCGTCCCGGACGAGGTGCTGATCACGCAGGAGCATCTCGACCGTACGTGCACGGTGCGGCAAGCGGCGATCAACGCCGTAATGGCGGGCTGCCTGCCGGAGTATTTCCCGGTGCTGCTGGCGGCGCTCGACGCCTTCCGCGGCATCGGCGCGGGCAGCGGCCTGCTGCAAAGCACCACGGGCCAGGCGCCGCTGCTGGTGGTCAACGGCTCGGTGCGCGGCAGGCTCGGCTTCAACAGCGCCGAGAACATCTTCGGCCCCGGCGACCGCGCGAACACGACCATTGGCCGCGCCATGCGCCTGATCATCATGAACACGCTCGGCATCCGCCCGCACGAGTTCGACCAGAGCGCTCAGGGCACGCCGCTCAAGTACAGTTGCTGCATCGCCGAGAACGAAGAGGAGAGCCCCTGGGAGCCGCTGCACGTCGAGCGCGGCTTTGCGGCGGAGGAGAGCACGGTCACGATCCAGATGACGCGCAGCGACCTGCACGTCGAGCACCGCAGCACGCAGTCGCCGGAAGAGATCCTGCTGACGATCGCCGACTCGATGTCCTACGCCGGCGGCATCTACGAGGCGCCGCCCTACAACCGCACCAGTGGCTCGATCGTGGTGATGGGGCCGGAGCACGCGCAGATCGTCGCCCGCGGCGGCTGGACAAAGCAGCAGGTGCGCGAGTTCCTCTTCGAGCACTTCGGCAAGACGAAGCGCGAGCTGCGCCGCTTCGGCAAGATCATCGGCCTGGAGGACGAGGCCGAAGACGCCTTCATCCACACCGCGCCGTCGCCGGACGCGATCCTGCTGGTGGTGGCCGGCTCGCCCAACGCGGGCGTCTCCACGGTCTGCTCGAACTTCGCCTGGCGCAACGCGACGGTGGCCGTCGGCCCTCACCCCCGTCCCCTCTCCCAATCCTGGGCGAGGGGCGATCGTGGGTAGAGCGCTCGTGTCGCTGTACGGTTAACCCGGCAGTGTCCGATTCATTTGCCCCATGCTCGCCCCTCGCCTGTACGCTCGCCGCAGGCGTCCGATCTCCAAACCTCTGCGGATGGGAGAGCGAGGACGGGGGAGAGGGCCGATCGCCGGGGTTAGGGGGCCGGCCGCTCCATGCGCACGGAGCCCCGCGGGCTGGCGCCCTGCACGCGCTCGACGTCGATGATCAGCGCCAGGCCGTGGCGCTCCGGGTCGTGGTTCTGCTCCACTTCGGGCGAGAGGGCGAAGACCCGCTCGCGCACCGCCGGGTCGGCTTCAACGTGCCCGCGCCCCTGGAAGATCAGCGTCGTGCGCGTCTTGCTGTCGCGGTAGAGCAGCGAGAGCGCCGGGTTGCGCTGCATCGCCTGCGCCATGCCGCTGTTGGGGTTGCGCAGCCAGATGGCGAGCTGGTGGTCGCTGAACACGTGCGTGCTGCCGCGCAGCGACTGCACCGGACGGCCCTCCGCGTCCACGTAGGCCAGCGTCAGCGGCGTACCGTTGGCGAGGGCGCCGTTGACCAGGCCGCGTACGAAGTCGGGGAGGGTCCGGCTCGTTTCGGGCGGCGGCGCCTGCACGGTGCGCTGCTCGACGCGGCTGATCTGCCCGGCCGCGTTGAAGGCGAAGCGCAGGCTGACGGAGCGCGGCGCGGCGCCGAACGGGCCGAACTCGGCCTGCACGGAGAGACCGTCGCCGTCGGGGTGCGGCTCGGACCAGCCGCCATGCTGGTAGACCGGCGTCAGCGGCCACTGCCCGCTGATCCGCGCCAACACCGCATCGTGCCCGGCGAACTCCTCCCGCCCCGTGTTCAGCACTACGTCCGGCGCGAGATAGCCGGCGGCGCGCTGTGCCGCCGCGGCCTCGCCCGTGCGCAGCGCCTGCACGTACGCCTCGACTGCTGCTCGTTGGTCCGCCATCGCCCATTGCCTCCGAAATTCACGGCCGCGGCCGCGCCGTCAGACACGCAGGCGCGGGTCCAAAAAGTCGCGCAGCCAGTCGCCCACGGCGTTCACGGCCAGCACTGTGAGCATGATCGCCACGCCGGGGAAGGTGTAGGTCCACCAGGCGCCGGTGATGATCTGGCTCTGGCCCGCGGCCACCATGTTGCCCCAGGTCGCCGTGGTCGGCGGCACGGAGAGACCGAGAAAGGAGAGCGCCGCCTCGGCCAGGATCGTGCTGGCCACGCCGAAGCTGGCGATCACGATGATCGAGGCCCAGGTGTTAGGCAGAATGTGCCGCACCATGATGCGCACGTCGCCCGCGCCCATCGCCCGCGCCGCCTCCACGAACTCCTTCTCACGGTACGACAGCACCTGCCCGCGCACCACGCGCGCGTAGGTCACCCAGCTGGTGATGCCGAGCGTGAAGATGATGCTCTTCAGCCCCGGCCCCAGCACGGCCAGGATCGCGATCGCCAGCAGGATGAAGGGGATGGCGAGCTGGATGTCGGCCAGCCGCATGATCACGTCGTCGGTGAGGCCGCGGTAGTAGCCCGCCACCAGGCCGGCAGCAATGCCGATCGCGCCGCCCACCAGCACGGCGGTCAGTCCCACGGCCAGCGAGATGCGGGCGCCGTAGAGCAGGCGCGAATAGATGTCGCGCCCTTGCTCATCGGTGCCGAGCGGGAAGACGCGCGTGCCGGTCTTGTGCTTGTAGGTGCCCCAGAAGGGCGGGATCTTGTTGGAGACGACCTCACCCTGCGAGGCGTTGTGCAGGGCGAGTTGCGGCGCGAACACGGCGGCGACCATGACCAGCAGCAGGATCGCGCAGCCGATCGTCGCCAGCCGGGCCCGCAGCAGGCTGCGCAGCCAGCGGGGCAGCAGATGGCGCGGCCCGGCTGCGGCCAGGGCCGGGAACGTATCGGCGGCGGGCGAAAGCTGCGTCATGCGTGTTGGCAGCGGGCGGCTGGCAACGGGGCGGCCCCTGGTTCCCCCGGAGCCGTTGCCTGCGCCGCGCCTGCCAAAGCCTCCTGTCTGCTGAAGTCTGCGCCCGCCGAAGAGAGAAGAGGAATCAGGAGTAGCCGCTGCTCGTTCCTCGCTCCTTATTCCTACGCCCCACGCCCCACGCCCTACGCCCTACCCATAGCGGATGCGCGGGTCGAGGAAGCCGTAGGTCAGGTCCACCAGCAGGTTGAGCGCGACGAAGATGACGGAGAGCATCGTCACCGCGCCGACGACGACGGGAAAGTCCTTCTGCTCGATCGCGCGGATCACCATCTGGCCCACGCCCGGCCAGGCAAAGACCGTCTCCGTGACCACGGCGCCGCCCAGCAGCACGCCGAACTCCAGCCCCATGATCGTCACCAGCGGGATCATCGCGTTTTTGAGCGCGTGGCGGATCATCACCGTGTACTCGCGCAGCCCCTTCGCCCGCGCCGTGCGCACGAACTCCTGGCCCAGCACCTCCAGCAGGTTGGAGCGCACCAGCCGCGCGTTGCGCGCCATGGAGAAGGTGCCCAGCGTGATCGCCGGTAAGACGAGGTGGTGCAGCTCGTCCACGAAGCCGTCGCCGCGGCCGACGATCGGGAACCAGCCGAGCTGGCCGCCGAAGACCCAGAGCAGCATGATGCCCAAAAAGAAGACAGGCACGGACTGGCCGAACATCGCCACCAGCATCGCCACGTTGTCCAGCAGCGAGTTGCGCCGCGTGGCCGAGATGATACCGACGGGTATGGCGACGGCCAGCGCCAGGGCGTAGGCGGCGATGCTCAGCTCCAGCGTGGCGGGCAGCTTCTCCAGCACCACCCGCGTCACCGGCTGGCGGAAGCGCAACGACTCGCCGAAGTCGCCGTGGGCGGCGTGCACGACGAAGCGGCCGTACTGCTCGTACCAGGGCCGGTCGAAGCCGAGGCTGTGGCGCAGGTTGGCGATGTCCTCCGTGGTGGCCTGGGTGCTGGCGATCAGCAGCGTGGGGTCGCCCGTCTGGTAGAGCACGAAGAAGACGATGAAGGTCGCGCCGGCCACGACGAGCACCGACTGCAGCAGGCGGCGGATCAGGTAGTTCAGCACGGGCCGGCCCTCATCCCCTTCCCTTCCCCCAATCCTTGTCATCGCGCGGAGCGCGATCTGGGATGGGGAAGGGCGATCGTGGGTTGCTGATACGGAAGGGCGTCGGGTTAGTCGGGTGCCATCGGTCGCGTCTGTGGGCGCGAAGCGCGCACGCCGTGTGCCCCTACACGTGGCTTGTGAGCCCCGGCTTCAGCCTCAACCCTCCGTAAAAGGATCTCCCCTTCTCCCATCGTGCAACGAATGGGAGAAGGGGCCGGGGGATGAGGGCCACCCTCCCCCGTCAGCTCTTCAGCGAGGCGTCGTGCAGCAGGATGCGCTCGTCCGGCCGCGGCTCCCAGGTCAGGCGCTTGCTGAAGCCGTAGTTGTCCACCTGGTGCCAGACGAATACCCAGGGCGCGTCGTCCATGATGATCGCCGAGATCTGATTGATCAGGGTTTGGCGCTTGGTCTCGTCCGTCTCCTTCTTGAGCTGGTTGTAGAGGTCGATGTACTGCTGGTTCTGCCAGTGCGTGCCGTCCAGCGAGAAGTCCGGGTTGACGTAGAACGCCTCGTCCTGGCCGGTGAAGGGCGAGCCCAGGCCCAGCAGGAAGAAGTCGTCCGGGTCGCGCTTCTGCAGCTTGTCGCCGGCGTAAACGGCGAAGTCGAGCACCTGCAAATTGACCTTGACGCCGACCTTGGAGACGTCAGAGACGAAGGCCTGGGCGATCTCCTTGTCCTTGATGTAGCGGCCGTTGGGCGAGTCCATCGTCACGGAGAAGCCGTTGGCGAGGCCGGCGTCGCTCAAAAGCTGCTTTGCCTTGTTCACGTCGTAGGTGTACGCCTTGGCGTCCGGCGGCTCGTGCGGCGGGTTGATGATCGTCTTCGTGCGCGTGCCGGCGCCGTTGAGCAGGCCCTTGTTCACCGCGTCGAAGTTGAAGGCGTAGTTCATCGCCTGGCGCACGCGCTTGTCGTCGAACGGCTTGTGGTCGCAGCGCATGCCGATGTAGATGTTGCGCCCGCCGGCCAGCGAGCCGACCTGCGCGTACTTCTTCACATCGTCCACCAGGTCGGGCGGCACGTTGACGACGATGTCGGCCTCGCCCTTCTGCAGGGCGAGCAGGCGCGTCTCGACCTGTGTGACCGGCTTCCAGATCAGCTTGGCGATGGCGGGCTTCTTGCCCCAGTAGCCGTCGAAGGCCTGCATCGTCAGGTGGTCGTCTTTGACCCACTCGACGAACTTATACGGGCCGCTGCCGACGGGGTTGGCCGAGACCTTGGCGAGGTTGGCGTCCGACTCGTCGGTGTAGACGCCGGGCGGCATCACTTCATACGAGGCGAGCTGGTAGGTGAGGAAGGACTCGGCCACGGGCGCCGAGGTCTTCATCTGCACCGTTGTGGCATCCACGGCGGTGGCAGAGGCGAAATTGGTGAGCCGGCCGAAGTTGGCGATGATCGGCTTGCCGCCGATCTTGTCCTTCGAATGCCGCGCGAGGCTGAAGGCGACGGCCGCGGCATCGACCGGGCTGCCGTCGTGGAACTTGGCGCCGCTCTTGACCTTGAACTCCCAGGTGAGCGGGTCGATCGACTTCCACGACTCGATGATCCAGGGCTCCTGCTTCAGCGTCTTGCCGTTCTGCCAGAGGAACGGGTCGAACATGTGGAAGTTGATGTTCGCTTCCGGCACCGAGTTGCGGAACTCGGGATCCATGAAGTTGACATCGGCGCCTTGCAAAATCACCGCCTGGCCCGCCGGCGCCTTGTTGGGCGCCGCCGCCGCAGGGGCGGCGCTGCCCGCGGGCTGCGCCGCGGCCGTTGCGGCCCCGCCAGCGGTCGCCGCGGCCGCGGGGCTGCCGCCGGTGGCGGCCGGGGCGGCCTGGGTGGGCGCCTGGGTGGCCCTGGCGCCGTTGTTCTTGTTGTTGTTGCTGCTGCCGCAGGCGAGCAGCCAGGGCGCCAGCCCCGCGCCGCCGGCCAGGGCGCTCAGCTTCAGCACCGTGCGCCGCCGCAGACGCCGCACCGGCCCGAAGGTTTCCCGCCGCGAGAACGAACCGCTCATAGCCCCTCCCGTCGTCGATCCCGGCAGACCACTTGCGGCTTCCCGCGCGCTGGTCGCGAATCGCGCTCACGAATTCTGTAACAGCCTCGTGCCGGCGTCAAGGCGAACGCGTGGCGGACGGCGCCCTCACCCTCACCCCCGCTTCTTGCCTCTTGCCTCTTGCCCCAGTGCCAGGGAAAGGGGAGATCGCTGCGCGGGGCAGCGAGGCTGAAGGCAGGGAAAACAACGCTCAGTGCTGCACCCTCCCCTCGCCATGGGATGGAGAGGGGCCGGGGGTGAGGCCGCGCAGCCCGCGGCAACATGGCGGTCTTCGGCCTGTAACGTAACGTTTACACGGTAATTACCTGAAAAAGCTTGACACGCGCCCGGCGCCGCTGCTAGTGTGTTCGTGAAATCACGAACGAAGTTGGACCGGAGCGCCGCCGGGCGCCCACCGCAGCGCCTTCCCCGCGTTCCTCTCGCAGCAGATCGTCGCGCACCCCGCTTCACTCCTGCCGATCCGCGCGGGCGCTCGTTCGTCGCGCCGCTTTTGCCGGCAGGCCGCCGGCAGCTGTATTGGTCATCGCGCGGTGCGCGATGGCAAAAGGAGAATCCCTGATGGCTGCAACCACCTCCACGTCAACGCCCGCCCAGACACCCGCCGCCCCTGCGGCCGAGCTGCCCGGCCTCGCGCTGTTCAACGCCTGGCGTGCAGAGATGCAGCGCGCCATGCTGCAGTCGATGCGCGCCTTCGACGTGCTGCGCGACCAGAAGCCCGCCAACGTCGGCAAGGCGCCGAAGGACGTGCTCTGGCAGCAGGGCACCGCCCAGCTCTACCGCTACCGCCGCACGACCGCGACGGTGCAGCCCGTGCCGCTGCTGATGGTGCACTCGCTGGTGAGCAAGCCCTACATCCTCGACCTGATTCCCGGCAACTCGTTCATCGAGTACCTCGTCGGCCAGGGCTTCGACGTCTACATGGTGGACTGGGGCACGCCGCGGCCGGAGGACAAGACGCTCACGCTGGAGAGCTACACCGACGACATGATCCCCGAGGTCGTGGGCGTGGTGCTGGAAGAATCCAATGCGAGCGAGTTCTCGCTGTTCGGCTACTGCATGGGCGGCCTGCTGGCGCTGATGTACGCCGCCACGCATCCCGAGGCGCCGCTGCGCAACCTGGTCACTTTGGCCACGCCGGTGGACTTCTCGCAGATGGGGCTGCAAAACTTCTGGGCGCAGGAGCGCGCGCTGGACGTGGACCGCATGGTCGCGGTCTACGGCAACATCCCCGCCGACATGATCCAGCAGTCGTTCCGCATGCTGAAGCCGGCGAGCGAGTTCAGCCCGGTGCGCTACATCAACCTCTGGCAAAACGTGATGAACGACAAGTTCGTCGAGCAGTACCGCGCCTTCGACCAGTGGACCAACGACCACATCCCCTTCCCCGGCGCATGCTTCCGCCAGACAACGATCGAGCTGGCGCGGGGCAACAAGCTGGTGAAGGGCACCCTGGAGCTTGGCGGCCGGCGCGTCGATCTGAAGGCGATCACCTGCAGCTTCCTCGCCGTCGCGGCCGAGTCCGACCACATCGTGCAGTTGCCGGCCACGCGTGTGCAGACCGAGCTCGTCGGCAGCAGCGACAAGGAGCTGGTGGTGATGCCGGGCGGCCATGTCGGCCTGGCGGCGGGCCGCAAGGCGGTGCAGACGCTCTGGCCCAAAGTCGCGAGCTGGCTGGGCGAACGCTCGCAGGCCGCCGCGGCGAGCGCGGCGGCCCGAGGAGGCAAGCGATGACCACAACGAACGCCGACGGCGCTGCGCCGAAGCCGGACGCGATCGCATCCGGCGGCTACCCCAAAGAGGTCGAGCTGCGCGGCGGCCAGTCGGTGACGCTGCGGTTGATGACGCCCGAGGACGCGGGGCTTTTGCACGAGTTCTTCTGCCGCATCCCGGCCGAAGATCTGCTCTTCCTGCGCCGCGACGTGACGCAGCGGGCGGTGATCGACCAGTGGGCGGAGCGCGTGCGGCGCGGCCAGGTGGTCACCGTCTTCGCCTTGCAGGGCAACAAGCTAGTAGGCGAGGCGAGCCTGCACACCAACAGCGTGCCGTGGAGCGAGCACGTGGGCGAGGTGCGCGTCGTCGTCGATCAGAACGCGCGGCTGGGCGGGCTCGGCACGCGGCTGACGAGCGAGGTGTTCCTGCTGGCGATCGAGCGCGGCATTGGCAAGATCGTGGCCGAGATGACGATCGAGCAGAAGGCGGCGATCGCCGTTTTCCAGAAGCTTGGCTTCCGCGTGGAGGGGCTGCTGCGCAACCACGTGCGCGACCGCGCCGGCGCCCCGCACGACCTGGTGCTTATGGGCCACGAGACGCAGGAGTTCTACGAGCAGATGCAGGCTTACGGCTTCTCCGACCAGTTCAGCGAAGGAACCGACTGAGGCGAGTCAGCCAGCCCGATCTCAGCCCATACGTGCGATCGAAAGGATCCAGATCGCGGCGAAGACCACGGTGAGCGCAAGCGAGGTCGAATCGTTGACGTTGACGCGGGCCAGCCGGGGCAGGCGCATCGTCGTTCCGCCCGGCAGGCACGCCTCGCCCGCCCCGATGAAGGCGTCGTAGGTGTGATAGGGGGCGTCGCCTTGTATGCTCAGCCGGTGCTCGATGCCGCGCAGCACGGCGATCCAGAAGGCGAGCGGGTAGTGCGCCCGCAGCGCCGTGTGGCCCCAGAGCGGCACCGCCGCCAGCCCCAGTAACCCCACGCCCGCGCGCATCCAGTCGGCCTCATGCCCCGGCGGCAGCGCGTTGCGCGCCACGAGCAGGGCTGAGTTCAGCAGCACGAGGGCCGTGATCCGGTTCCAGAAGGGCGTGCCCTCGAAAACGTCGGTCTGCAGCGTGGTATTCCTCGTAGAGACGCGCCCGATGCGGCTGCTGCATCGCGCCCTCTGCCCTGCCGCATCTCCGCTGCAACGCCCAATTGGCGGCCTCTGGCCCGAATGGCCGCCGGTGCGGTAATGCTAATGTTCGGACGGGCGGCGGGCCGGGGTGGTTACAGCGCGCTCACGATGAGGAGGGACATCCGTGCAGATCGCGAGTCCGGAGCGCGCCGTGCGGCGGCTGCCGCGCCGCGGGCGCGTGCTGGTCGCGCCTGGCTGCGGCCTGCCCACGGCGCTCTGCGACGCGCTGGGAGAGGCCGCGGGCGATTTCCACGATCTCGAACTGTACACCGGGCTGGTCATGCGGCACGTCGACTTCCTTGACCACGTGCCGCGTCCCTTCCGCCTCGTCACCACCCACGTCACGAGCGAGACCGAGCAACTCGTGCGCGACGGCCGCGCCGACTTCCTTCCCCTGCGCTACTCACAGATGCCGTCGACCTTCGCCCCGGACGGTCCGCTGCCCGTGGACGCCGTACTGATCCAGGTTTCGCCGCCCGATCGGCGCGGCTATTGCACGCTCGGCGCCTCCGTCTCAGCCTGCCTGGACCTCGTGGGCGCAACGCCGCTGGTAATCGCCGAGATCAACCGCCGCGCGCCGCGCACCCGCGGCAACCGCGTGCACGTCTCGGAGATCGACTACGCGATCGAAGTCGACCGGTCGCTGCTTCCCTACGAGCCCCCACGAGTGGGCGAGCTGGAGCGCACGATCGCGCGGCACGTCGCCGCCCTTGTGCCGAACGGCGCCACTTTTCAGATCGGCATCGGCGCGATTCCGCAGGCGATCCTCGAAGCGCTGGGCGACCATGAAGACCTCGGCATTCACTCCGGCCTGGTCTGCGACGGCATGATCCCGCTGATCGAGCGCGGCGTGGTAACCGGCGCCCACAAGACGATCGACCGCCTGCGCGTAGTCGGCGGCGAGGTGATGGGCACCGACGCGCTCTACGAGTACGTCGACAACAATCCGCGCTTCGCCATCGTCTCGGCCACACACTCGCACCGGCTGAGCACCGTGTGCCGGCTCGACAACTTCGTCGCGATCAACTCGGCGGTGGAGGTCGATCTCTCAGGCCAGGTGAACGCCGAGTGGGTGGCTGGCCGGCAGATCAGCGGCATCGGCGGGCAGTTCGACTACATGGAGGCGGCGATGCACGCCCGTGGCGGGCGCTCGATCATCGCCCTGCCCTCGACCGCGGCTCGCGGCTCGGCCTCGCGCATCGTCGCCACCCTGGCCGCCGGCGCCGCCGTCACCTCGCCGCGCATGATGCTCGATTACGTGGTCACCGAATACGGCGTCGCCGACCTGCGCGGCAAAGCCGTACACGCGCGCGCCCGCGCCCTCGCCGCCATCGCCCATCCGCAGTTCCGCGAGCAGCTGCTGGCCACGATTCCGCGCCCGCAGCGGGAGTGAGCGCTCGCGCCGCCTCTCCCTGGTTTCGCAGGCGAAACCTGCGAGGTGTCCCGCGGGGCCACGGCATGGAGCGCAGGCAGCCTGCCTGCTATTCTGCGGAGAGCGGCGGGCCGGGCAGGCTCGCCGGCGGAGCGGCCCGCTGAACGGCTACAACTTCGCGCTGTTTCTGCACATCGTCGCGATCGTGGCGCTGTTCGTGCAGCTCGGTCTGCTGGTCGAAGCGCTCGGGGGGGCGCGGCGGGCGCAGAGCGTGCAGGCGTTGCGCGAGTGGCTGCGCCTCGCCGTTGTCTCCGAGCGGCTGGTGCTGCTGTTCGGGGCGCTCGCCTTCTTCCCCGCGGCCTACTTGGTCTCCGACCGCTGGAACTGGCGCTACGGCTGGATCAACGCCGCGATCCTCGGCCTGCTCGTGACGATCGCGCTCGGCCCGCTGCTGCTACGCGGGCGGTTGCTGGCGGCGCGGCGCAAGGTCGATGGCCTTGCCGATGGCTCGCCAACACTCACCGCCCGCCTGGCGGTGCACGATCCGGCGCTCTGGGTGGCCGGGCAGACGATGACGACGCTGCCGATCGGCGTCATCGTCCTGATGGTCTTCAAGCCGAACGGCGCCGTCTCCGCGATCGTGCTGGTGGTCGCGGCCCTGCTTGGCGTGCTCTCGGCGGCGCCGGCGCTCACCCGCTTCCGCCGGCTCGAAGCGGAAGCCGCGGGCCGGCCCTCGGCCTGACCTTGAACACGACGGCAACCGCAGCACACTGCAAAGGACACGCCGATGGCTCCGATCCAGCTCGCGGCGGTGGACGCGGTCCAGATCACGACGCTGGTCGACAACAGCTTCGACATGCTGACGCCGGACCAGGGGCCGGCGAAGCGGCCGGCACCGCGCGGCCCCGGCGGACCGCGCGTGGCCAATCCCTTGACCGAAAACGGCTTCGCCCCCGACATGGTGCGGGCCGAACACGGCTTCTCCGCCCTGCTGACGGTCGAATGGGCGGGCCGGCGGCACACCCTGCTCTTCGATACCGGCGTCTCGCCCGACGGCATGATCGAGAACATGCGCCGGCTGCAACTCTCGGCCAGGGACGTGGAGACGGTGGTGCTCAGCCACGGCCACTTCGACCACACGATGGGGCTGGACGGCCTGCGCCGCGAGCTGGGCCGCTCCGGCCTGCCACTGGTGCTGCACCCCGAGTTCTGGAGCCGCCGCCGCACGGTGATCGAGGGCCGTGAGCCCGTCGAGCTGCCCACGACGAGCAAGTCGGCGCTGCTGGGCGCCGGCTTCGAGATCGTGGAGGATCGGCGGCCCTCGTTCCTGTTCGACGGCTCCGTGCTGATCACCGGCGAGGTCGATCGTACCACCGACTTCGAGATCGGCATGCCGATGCAGCAGGCGTATAAGCAGGGCGCCTGGCAGCCCGACACGCTGACGCTGGACGACCAGGCGCTGATCCTGCACGTGCGTGACAAGGGGCTGATGGTGCTCTCAGGCTGCGGCCACGCCGGCATCGTCAACATCGTGCGCTATGCCCGCAAGCTGACCGGCATCGAGCCGATCTACGCGGTGATCGGCGGCTTCCACCTCGGCGGCCGCGTGTGGGAGCCGACGATTGCACCGACGGTTTCCGCGCTGGCCTGGATGGAGCCGAAGGTGGTGGTGCCGGCGCACTGTACGGGCTGGCGGGCAGCGCACGCGCTCGCCTCGGCGCTGCCCGACGCCTATGTGCAGAACAGCGTGGGCACGCGGCTGGAACTGTGAGGGCGTGGCCTCACCCCCTGGCCCCCTCTCCAGATACTGGAGAGGGGAAGGTTGAGTCGATGGAGGCGTTGGTGTGGTGAGGTATGCGAAGCCGCTGCCACATGTGACGGAGGAGACGCGGCCGTATTGGGACTCGGCGAAGGCGCACCGGCTGGCGCTGCAGCGCTGCGCGTCCTGCGGTCGCTTCCGCTTCCCGCCGACGACGTTCTGCCCGAACTGCCTGAGCGAGGCGAGCGAGTGGACGCCGGTGAGCGGGCGCGGCAGCGTCTACAGCTTTGTGATCATGCACCAGGTCTACGACCAGGCGTTCAAAGCTGACGTGCCCTACAACGTGGCCGCCGTCGAGCTCGAGGAAGGCCCGCGCCTCTACAGCAATCTTGTCGGCATCGCCAACGAGGCGATCCGCGTGGGCATGCCCGTGCGCGTGGTCTACGACGACGTGAGCGAGGAAATCACGCTGGTCAAGTTCGAGCCGGCCGGCTGAGCGAGCGGGGCCGCGCTCAGCGCTGGCGTTCTGTCGGAGCATCCTGCGAGGCCGGAGGCATCCGGCCCTTCGCGACCAGCGACTCGTGCTCCAGCACGGCGGCGATACGGCGCGGGTCGGGCACGCCGCGGAAGCTGAAGTGGCGCATCTCTCCGGCCGTCTGGCACTCGAGGTTGCCGTAGTTGAAGGTCGACTGGAGGACGCCGTCGATGCTGGTGGAGACGTCCTCCAGGTCCACCAACGCCGCCGTGGACATGTGGAAGTTGAAGGGGCTGGTGGCGACCAGATCGACGACGCGCTGATTGGTGATCACCCAGAGGTCGCGATCGTAGCGGTACTTGAGCAACGCCAGCCGCGCGAGCCAGAACAGCAGCCAGAGCAGGCAGATGAGCCCGGCGACGAGCGCCGTCTTGCCATGCAGGTTGTCGGTGACGCGCAACACCACGAGCAGCACGCCGATCGGCACCAGCGCCCCCAGCGCGTACGCGATGAAGCGGGGCACAAAAAAGACCCAGTGCCGGCGCGTGACCAAGACAACCTGCTCGCTTGGCTGCAGCGGGAACGGCAGCTTCACCGACGACTCCCCAATTCGTGCCGCGGGCCGCTCGCGGCGGCCACGCCCCTGCGTATCATAGGCGATCCGCGCGGCTGTTCCGCCGGCCGGTCGCGTGATTACGACGAGCGGCGCAGATGACGGCGCCGCGGGCATAGATGGTCTAGACGGGTCGCGCTATGTGCGCTATACTCGCACAAACGCGCCGATATTGCTGAACGGCGTTAGTGGGTAATCAGATGAAAGTCTCCTGCCTGCAAGAGAATCTGGCGCGCGGTCTGGCCGTGGTGCGGCCGGCCGTCGCCTCGCGCTCCACCCTGCCGATCACGCAGAATGTGCTGGTCACCACCGATGGCGGGCGGCTGAAGCTCGCGGCCACGGACCTGGAGATCGCGCTGAGCTGCTGGGTGGGGGCGCGCATCGAAGAGGAGGGCACGACCACCGTGCCGGCGCGCCTCTTCCAGGACTTCGTCAACTCCCTGCCGCAGGACCAGATCGCGCTCACGTTGCCGGCGCGCTCGCGCACGATGCGGCTGACCTGCGCCCGCAACGAGGCGACGATCGGCAGCATGGACGCCGACGATTTTCCGCCGATTCCCGCCGTGCAGAGCGAGCTGGCACTGCGCATCGACCGCCAGGCGCTCAAGCAGGCGATCGGCCATGTCGCCTTCGCCGCCGCGACGGACGATTCGCGGCCCGTGCTCACCGGCGTGCAATTCCAGGTTGAAGACGAGCAGTTGACGCTGGCCGCGGCGGACGGCTTCCGCCTGGCGGTCTTCCACCTGGCGCTGAGCGAGCCGGCGCCGGAGAAGCTGGAGATCATCGTGCCGGCCCGCGCCCTCAACGAGCTGGCGCGGCTGCTCACGGACGAAGAGTCGCCGGTGGAGATGATGGTCAACGCCAACCGCAGCAGCGTCATGTTCCGCGTGGTGAACAAGGACGTGGAAGCGGAGATGGTGGCGCAGCTCAAGCAAGGGCCGTTCCCGAACTACGGCCAGTTGATTCCCAAGGCGCACAACACGCGCGTGACCGTCGATGCGCGCGAGTTCCTGCGCGAGACAAAGATCGCGGCGATCTTCGCGCGCGACGGCAGCGGCATTGTGCGCCTGCAGGTGCATCCGGGCGAGGAGCTGTCGCCGGGCCGGCTGCAGATCTCCGCGCGCGCCGAGGAGATCGGCGACAACCAGGGCGAGATCGACGCCGCGGTGGAAGGCGAGAGCAGCAAGATCGCCTTTAACAGCAAGTACCTGCAGGACGTGCTCAACGTCATTTCCGACGGCAAGGTCGCGCTGGAAACGCAGGGTCCATCACAGCCAGGCGTCATCCGCCCCCTCGGCCTCGACAACTACGTCCACGTCGTCATGCCGATGTTCGTGCAGTGGTGATGAATGGCACCCACGAGTGAACCCTTCGGACGCGTGTCGTGTCAGTGGTGGTTTCAGTGGTAACGAGCCAACAGTAGCAAGGAGCGATCTTGGCCGTCCCGCCGCGCGAGCAGCGCATCGTACTTCAGAAGTCTGGGAACCGATGTGCATTTCCGGAGTGCATAGCCGTACTTGCCGTGGATGGCGCCACCCCGGGGACTGTCGCGGTCCTCGGTGAACTGGCGCACATCGTTGGCGAGAGCGAGCGCGGTCCACGCGGTGACGCCCTGCTCACGTTGGCTGAGCGCAACCGAGCCAACAATCTGATCCTCCTCTGCAATACCCATCACCAGCTCA
>Ga0209166_10000362_pt1 | contig 53476 bp, 44 predicted proteins | sample Coa_R1_3_FD_187151 | JGI IMG/M metagenome (GOLD analysis project Ga0209166, IMG submission 187151) | Surface soil microbial communities from Centralia Pennsylvania, which are recovering from an underground coalmine fire - Coalmine... | ecosystem: Environmental > Terrestrial > Soil >...
CCTTGAAGGCCGGCGTGTGGTTCCGTCTCGTCCGCTTCGTCATGGTCTCTCCTGAACCGCGGCATTCTCGCCGCCTTCAGGCAGAAACTCCACTTAGCCTGCTGTCCAAATTCTCCGGGCCGGCTCTACCTGCTGCATTCGATACGTGATTGATCCCTATCAGCGCGACGCATTCGAGCAATACGCCAGGCGATGGCTGGCGATCATCCCCGAATTGGGCGGCGATCTGCTGGGATACTTCCTGCCGCATGAAGGGACCAACAACGTCGCCATGGCGATGATCGGATTTGAATGTCTGGCGTCTTACGAAACCTATCGTGGCCGCCTTCGCTCGGATGCAGCTTCGATCGCGAACTTCAAATTCGCCCAGGAGGGCAGGTTCATCCTGGAAGAAACGCGAACCTTTCTGCAGCCGGTTCGCCGTGACCTTTGAAGATGAACGCTCTTGCGGGCGCCTTTGGATGCCCGCTTCGAGTTAAGCGCGAGGTTAGTCGGCGACCAATTCCGGGCCTGAAGGCGGCGGGCCCTGCGGTGGCTTTAAAAGCAGCAGGCTCGGGGCCAAGAAGAGGCAGCCGATCGCCATACCGCTGAAAAGCGCGTCGTAACTGATCATCGATCCTTGGCGACTTATCTCGCCGTTCAGCGCAGCAAGCCCCGGCGCCGATTGCAGGTTAAAGACCTGGGGCAGCGCCCAGCGCAGAACCGGGTCTGCATAGGTGATATGTTCAGAAAGCCCCGAGTGCGCAGCTGCAGCGTCACGTATCAACATGGCCTGAAGCAGAGAAATGCCTGCGCTCGAGCCGAGGCTGCGAGCCATCGTTGAGACGATGGTTCCTTCCGTTCGATGGATCGGCGCCAGCTTGGCGTAGGCCAAGGTGTTGAGCGGCGCAAAAAGCAGGCCGGTTCCAAGTCCCTGGATAAAGCCCGCAACTTCGATGGGCGTGGCGGTCATTGAAAGATCGAACTGGCCCATTTGCCAAAGCGCGAGACTGGAAAGCAGAATTCCGACGAACAGCACGCTGCGAGGCCCAAAGCGCGCGACAAGCATCGGCACCGCAAGAAAGGCGATGAAGGATCCCAGGCCTCGCGTCATGCTAGCGACGCCGGCTTGCAGGGCTGAGTAGCCCAAAAGGTTCTGCATCATCGAAGGCAGCAGCGCGCTGGTGGAGAACAGCAGCACGCCAACGAACATTCCGAAGACCGTCGTGCCGATGAAATTTCCATCCTTGGCGAGATCGCGATGGAAGAAAGGATGCTCGGCGGTGATCGTCTGGACGGCGAACATCCAAAGCCCGGCCAGGCAGATGGCCGTTTCGATCCAGATTTCCGTGGAGTCGAACCAGTCCTGCGAGGGGCCGCGATCGACCATCAGCTGGAAGCCGCCGATGAAGAGCACCAAAGCTCCAAAACCAAGGAAATCGAAAGGTCGCTCTCGCCCGCCGTCATCACGGGCCATGAATGTCCAGATGCCGAGGAAGGCCAAAATTCCGATGGGCACGTTGATGTAGAAGACCCAGCGCCAAGAGAAGTCCTCTGTGAGCCATCCCCCCAGCGTTGGTCCGACGATAGGCCCCAAGATCACCGCTGCGCTCCAGATGCTCATCACCCGCGGGATCATTTTTTGCGGATAGATGTCGAGCATCACGGTTTGCGAGAGGGGAATAAGCGAAGCCCCGGCGATCCCCTGCAGGAGCCGGAAGGCGACGATCTCTGGGAGGCTTGTGGCGATTCCACAGAGGATGGACGCCAAGGTGAACCCGGCGATCGAGGCTAGGAACATCCGCTTTCGGCCGATTTTCATGGAGAGCCAGCCGGAAAGCGGCGTCATGATGGCTGTGGCGATGATGTAGGAGGTGAGCACCCAAACGATCTGGTCTGCGGCTGCTGAAACGCTTCCCTGAATGTGCGGCAGAGCGACGTTGGCGATCGTCGAGTCCAAGGTGTTCATCAGTGTCGCCAACATCAAGGCGCCAGTGATCGGGATGCGATTGTTGATATCCTGTTGTGACGCCATCGCCCCGTCAGACCAATGAGATTGAGAGCCGTCGCCGATCGGTCGAGGCGCGCAGCTCCGCCCAGATCGCGTCCTGACGGATTTGATCGCCCGCATTCTCAGCGATGATGTGGGCCGCAATCAATTCAGCGCGAAGGCGCGAATTCTCGGCGCGCAGCACGGACAAGTGCAGATCGCTCTCCAAGCTGTGGTCGCCCAAAAGCTCTGCGATCGCCCGGTTTTCTTGAACCAGGTTTTGCGCTGCTGCGTCCCAGACCTCAGCGGCGACCATCAACAGCATTGAAGACAGGGTAAGCGCGCTTGTCCGTTCAGCGTCCGGCGCGCCGGGGCTTGCTGTGCGCATCAGCAGCCCGGCCATCTCGGCCAAAACAGCGGGGACTTCGGGGGTCATAGTCTCCCCATCACCTTAAGTATCGCCCGGTCTTGAGCGTTAAGCAGCCACCAGGCGGCATAGACCATGATCGGCTCCTTGTTGCCGCCGTCTATAAACGCGCGAGCCGAACCCACCCAAATCCCCTGACCCTTGACGCAGTTGAACAAGGTCCACCAATGCAGCGCCGCGGGATCGGCGATAAGGCCGCTGGACTTTCGCCAGATAGCAATCGCTTGGTCTTGCGGGACAAGCCCGCCCGCCAGTCCGCGACCAAACTCCCAGATCGGATTGAAGCCCCAGGCCAGATCTTCAAGCGGGTCGCCTAGATGCGCCATCTCCCAGTCAAGGACACCGTGAATTTCACCTTCCTGGTCGAAGAGAAAGTTCCCGGTCCGGTAATCGCCATGCACCACGCAGAGCTTTTGCGCAGGCGGCGGCGGATTCGATCGCAACCATCGAATGGCGGCGCGTGCAATGGGTTGGGGCTCAGCTTCGTCAGTATCGAATATATGTTCCCAGTGATCGAGTTCTCGCCGCCAGCATTCATCAACTCCAGGCGAAGCCATGACTGAGGTCAGGCCGAGCGCAGCCGGGTCGGCGCGAGCGATCTGGCCGAGGATCGACCATTTGCGGTCGGCCACCTTGGCCAGGACCTTGTCATAGCCTCCGGCGAACAACAGCTGGGGCGCGGTCTGGAACCCGGTCAATTCTTCGGCGATGAAGAACGGATGATCCAACGCCGTCTCTGCTTCTTCGAGCCAGAGCATGCGCGGAACTGGAACGGTTGAGCCATAAAATGCGCGATAGGCTGCAAACTCTATGCGCCGGTCTGTATCGATAAGACTGGCTGGAGGATCGCGCCTCAAGATCAACCTGCGCGTCTGCGCTGCACCATCTTGCCGATAGTTGAGGACGAACCGATAGGTCTCTCGCGAAGCGCCGCCCGAAATGCGCTCGATCTGCGAGACTTCGATGTCCGAAGCCTCGGGCATCTGTGTTTCGATGTATCGCGCGAGTCTCGCCTCAAGGGGATGGCTCACCCGGTCAGCTCATCTTGAAGCGGATCGGCAGGCGCTTGGGACCGTTCACGAAGACGGACTGGCTCATCGCCGGCTCGCCGTCGAGCGCAAGCTCGCGTAGCTGGGGAAGCAGCTCTTCCCAAAGGATCCGCATTTCCATTTTCGCCAGATGCTGGCCCAAACACAGGTGCGCCCCATACCCAAAGGCAAGATGTTTGTTCGGCCTCCGATCGACGCAGAATTTGTCGGGATTTTCAAAGACCGCCTCGTCGCGATTTCCCGAAGCGTAGCAAAGCATCAGCCAGTCGTTCTTTTTGAGATCACGACCAGCAAACGCGGTGTCGGATGTGACAGTGCGCATGAAGGTCTTCACAGGCGTCGTCCATCGAACGGCCTCATCAACCAGGGATGGAATAAGCGACAGGTCGTTCTTGACCTTGGCGAGTTCGCCTGGGTTGTCCGCCAAGGCCCACATCGCGCCCGCCGTCGATGACGAGGTGGTGTCATGTCCAGCGGTGGCGACGATGATGTAGTAGCTCATCGCCTCCAGGTCGCTAATCGGCTGGCCATCGATTGTCGAGTTGGCGATCAGGCTTGCAAGGTCGTCGGTGGGATGGTCGCGCTTTGTCTCCGAAAGCGCGCGGAAATAATTGGAAAAATCGATGATCACCCCAAAATCAAAATCGCGCTCTTGCATGGGTTTGTCGCCATCGCGACCAAGCTCGGGGTCCGATGCGCCGAAAAGCTCCTGCGTGAGCTTCAACATGCGCGGCTCGTCTTCTTCAGGCACCCCCAGAATGCTCATGATCACGTGCAGCGGGTAGTGCAGGGCGACTTCCTTGACGAAGTCGCAGCGCCCCTGGCAGGCCGCCATCTTTGCGACTGAGGCCTTGGCGATGACGCGGATCTGATCCTCGAGGCGCCGTAGGTTCTGCGGCATGAACCAGCCTTGGGTAAGCGCACGATACTTCGGGTGTTCAGGCGCATCCATGTGGATCAAGGTCCGCAGCAGGTGCGGACTGCCCCCCATCATCTCGCGAACTTTCTTATCGCCCTCCTGGCCGATCAGCGTCGGTGAACGGTCGCCGTTGTGAAAAAGGTCGTTCTGGCGACTGATCTCCAGAATGTCTTGGTGGCGGGTCACCACCCAGAACGGATCGACGCCCTCGATATCGGCGACCCCCAGAGGTTGGTTCTGCCGAAGCCAGGCGTAGGCCTGGTGGATCCGCCCATCCGCAAAGGCGCTGGGCGAAGCCAATTGGTCAGCGATATCCTTCGGGATGCGAAGGTCTGAAGCGACCGCGACGCTCATCGGATCTTCCTTGTATTCTGGTTATCTTGCTCACTTGATACGTGCGCGGGATGCGTCGCAAGCGTGACGGCGCGTCAAGGGAGCGGAGCTCGCCCAGGATGTTGACCAAGGGGGACGATTTTCCCATCCATCAGACACCCGAGCCGATCGCCTATTCGGGATCGGATCGAAACTTCTACGATCGCTATTTCTTCAATGGTTACGCCCCGGATGGCGCGGAGTTCGTTGCGGTCGCTTTCGGCGTCTACCCGGCTTTGAATGTCGCTGACGCCCATGTCGCGATCATTCGCGACGGGGTGCAACATTGCCTTCACGCTTCGCGGATCCTTGGAATGGAGCGTATGGAGCTTGTTGTTGGGCCGTTGCGGATCGAAGTGGTCGAACCCCTAAAGACGTTGCGAGTGGTGCTGGAACGCGCTGAGGGCTTGGCTTGTGAGCTGACGTTTGAAGGGCGTGCCTTTCCGATTGAGGAGCCGCGATTTACGCGCCGCAATGGGCCGCGCCTCTTCATGGACTACACGCGCCTGACCCAAAACGTGCGGCTATCGGGCTGGACTGAGATCGACGGCGCGCGCCGGCCGATCGGCGCCGGCTGGACTGGAACGCGGGATCGGTCTTGGGGCGTTCGGCCGATTGGCGCGCCAGATCCCCAACCGACGCCAGGCGCTGGCGTCATGGGTTTCTTCTGGCAGTGGACCCCGTTGAATTTCGCCGACCGCAGCATCTTTTTCCACGTCAACGCCGACACGGAAGGCAGACCCTGGAACACGCGGGCGGTTATTTTGCCTGATGGCGCCGGCCCTGAAGGGGGGTGGCATTCCCAGGCGCCGCGGATGGAAGACGTGACGCTGCAACCGGGCACACGCCATGCATTGGGGGGAACACTCAAGATCCCTCTGGAGCAAGGTGAAGCCTCGATCCGGATTTCACCGCAAAGCGTCTTTCTGATGCGTGGGATCGGATACGGCGGCGATTGGCGCCACGGTGCGCTTAAGGGCGAACTGGCGATCGCCCGGGAAGACATCAATCTGACCAAGACCGACATGGGCGCACCGGAGAACCTGCATATCCAGGCGATCTCGACGGCGATCCTGGAGGTCCCTGGCGAAGCGCCGCAGCAGGGGATCGGTGTTTTTGAGCAATTGATCGCAGGACCCTATCAGCCCTACGGCCTTTAGGCTGCTGCGCCTACTGCTGGCTGAAAACGTGAATCAGTCGCGCTGCGGCGGGCAACATCAGCGAGCCAAGCAGGCACGGAAAAATGAAGAGGATCAGCGGCACGGTCAGCTTGGCCGAGAGAGCCAGCGCCTTTTCCTCGGCCCGCAACATCCGTTTGGCGCGCATGTCCTGGGAGAACACGGTCAGGGTTTCGCCAAGGCTGGTCCCCATTTCCTCGGCCTGACGCAGCATGGTCGCCAATTGACGTGCGTCATCGATGCCAAGGCGGTCAGCAAACGCGGCCCATGCGTCCTTGCGCGATTTGCCGGCGCGCAATTCCAGCACAAGAAATCGTAGGTGCACGGTCAAGTTGGGATAGCGGCGCTCGAGTTCTTCAGTGACCCGGCTCACAGCCGCATCGAGGCTGAGGCCGGCTTCGACCGAGGCCACGAGCAGATCCAGAAGGTCGGGAAATCCGTCGCCATATTCGCGTTCCCGCTTCGTGCGGCGAACGATCAGCACGCGATCAGGGCCAAGGATCGCTGCGCCCGCCAGCAAGCTGGCGATCAGGACGCCGCCTAGGCCGCCTTTGCCGCCGGCGACCATCGGCACGACCATCAGCACGCCTAGCGTTGCAACCGCCAAGGCCACGGCGCGCGCGCCGAGGTAGATGACGGGCGCTTCTCGGTTGTAGAACCCAGCCTGCATCAAGCGTGATCGAAGCACTGAGAGCTTGGCTGGATCGCGCACTGCGCTCTGTTGGCCAAGCGTGCGGATCGTGCCCATGAACTGATCGCCCAGTCCGCTGGCGGGCTTTTTTGGCGAACCTTGGAAGCCGCCGCTGTGTCCGGCAGTGGCCTGAATCCGCCCGCGTCTTATGGCGCGCAGGCGCAACTCGCTCGCGGCAAGCCATGCAACGCCGCCGACGCCGGCCAGCACCAAGATCGCGCCGAAGATCGAGATCGCAGTTTGGAGTTGTTCAGGCGTCATGACTAAAGCCGCAAATCGATCATGCGGCGCATGACCAGGTTACCAATGAACATCCACACGCCCAGGCCGGTCAGACCCCATTTCACGACCGGCTCGTGGATGACGTCGCCATAGAAATGCGGTGACGAGATCATAATGAAACCCATCGCCACAAAGGGTGCGGACGTCAGGATCATCGCCGAGGCGCGACCTTCGGAAGACGCGGCTTTGATCTTCAGGCGCATCTTGTGACGTTCACGCACAGTCGAGGCGTTGAGCTTGAGCAGCCCCGTCAGGTTGCCGCCTGCGCGTTCTTGCAGGCGAACGGTCGCTGCAAAGAGGTCGACGTCAGGATGTTGGCAGCGCTCGGCCATGCGCCCGATAGCCTCCTGCATCGTGGATCCATAAGCGATTTCATCTGCGGCCATGCCGAACTCGGTGCCAACCGGATCGCTCATTTCCCGCCCCACGAGATTGATCGCCGTTGGTACAGGGTGACCGGCTTCAAGGGAGCGAACGATAATCTCCAGCGCCTGGGGCAGCTGGAAGCCCAGCGCCTTGGCGCGTTTACCGGCCATGAACTTTAGGTAGAAAATCGGACCGCCAAGGCCGATCAACATGGCGCCCAGCGGAAACAGCAAAGGGTTCTTGAGAAGCACCACAGGAGCGACGCCGCCGACGATCGCCAGAACGATGACATAGAGCGTCCACTTGCGCGGGTCGTAGGGAACGCCAGAGGCGACGATGAGATTGGAGAGCCAGCGCAGCTGCTTGCCGCGCTCTCCCGAAGCGTCGAGACCTCGTTGTTTGCGAAGCTCCATGACCAGGGCCGACACGCCGTCGACGCGCTCGGCGACTTTCAGGCGCTTGTTCACCTTGCGCTTCTGGGTGGCGACTGAAATCAGGCCGATCGCCGCCTGGCCCGCAGTGAAGACTGCAGCGAAAATCAGGATCAGAAAGACGATATGCGGATCGACGCTCATCACACGCCCAATGCCTGGCTTGGGTCGAAATTCGCCATATCGAATGCGATGCCGCGCCGGGTCATTTCATCAATGCAGCGCGGGCGAAGTCCGGTGGCCCGAAATTCTCCATGAACCGTTCCGTCTGGATCGGTATGGGTGCGGTTGAAGGTGAAGATGTCCTGCATCTGCACCACCTGGCCTTCCATGCCGGTAATCTCAGTGACGTGCGTAACTTTCCGCTTGCCGTCCGACAGACGCATGACTTGGATGATCAAGCCGATAGCGGACGCGATTTGTTGCCGCATGGCGTCAGGGCTGATTGCAAGCCCGCCCATGGCGATCATCTGCTCGAGACGGCCAATGGCTTCGCGCGGATTGTTGGCGTGGATCGTGGCCATTGAACCTTCGTGGCCGGTGTTCATGGCCTGCAGCATGTCGAAGGCTTCGTCGGCGCGGACTTCGCCCAGGATCACACGGTCAGGACGCATCCGCAGCGCGTTCTTCACCAGTTCGCGCTGCCGGATTTCGCCCTTGCCCTCGATATTCGGCGGCCGGGTTTCGAGCCGCACGACGTGGGGTTGCTGCAGCTGCAACTCAGCGGCGTCTTCGATGGTGATCAGGCGTTCGCCGTGGCTGATCGCAGCGGAAAGTGCGTTGAGCAGGGTGGTCTTTCCCGAGCCGGTGCCGCCGGAGATCACGGTCGAAACCCGAGCCTTCACCGCGCCATGGATAAAGTCGGCCACCGCCATTGGCATCGCCTTGAACTCGACCAGGCGCTCGAGCGTCAGCGGCTTCTTGGAGAATTTCCGGATTGAGACCGCTGCGCCGTCAATGGCGATCGGGGATATGGCCGCATTGACCCGGCTGCCGTCGGCCAGGCGCGCATCGACCATCGGCTGGCTCTCGTCAATCCGCCGGCCGACACCGGCCACGATGCGGTTGACGATACGAAGCAGGTGATCGTTGTCACGGAACCGCACGGCGGTGAGCTCCAGTTCGCCGCGCCTCTCAACATAGACCTGGAAGGGTCCGTTGATCAGAATGTCGTTGATGCTCTCGTCCTTGAGCAGCGGTTCGAGGGGACCCAGCCCGACCATCTCATCATAAATCGAAGAGCCCAGCTCCTGAAGGTCGGCGGAATTTAGCGCCATGCGTTCAGATCGCGCGAAGTCGGCGGTCAGGCTCATGACCTCGCGCCGCATGTCCTTCTCGTCGAGCTTGTCGAGTTTGGCGAGGTCCAGCTCTTCAATCAGGCGCGAGTGCAGACGCAGGCGAATGTCGAGTTGCGAGGGCGGCGCGCCCTTGGCCTGAGGTTGCGCCTTGGCGGGCATCGGAGCCGGCTTGGTCACCGAGGTTTGCGGCTGCTGAGAGATCGGCTGAGGCGCAGGCGCGGGCGATATCGGGGGCGCGGCGGGCGGCGAGGCGATGGGTGGTGTCGAGGGCGGGTGAGCGGCGACCTGCGGTGCGCTCGACGTCGGCCGTGCGGGAAGACCAAACCGGCTCATTATGCTGCCTTCGTTGCGTCACGCCGCACCGGCTGGGAGGCCAGGCGTTCAACCAGAACCTGAACGTCCTTGACGATCTTGGACTTCGGACGATGGGTGGCGATCGGACCGCCCAGATTGACTGAAGCGGCCGCAGCTTCCCAGTCGGAGCTGATGCCGGCCTCGGCCTTGCGTTGAAGAGCGCGTTCGGCCTCCGCCATGGATGGCGCGGGGCCGAACATCCGTGCAGCCAGCCGGTTGAGTAGGATTTTGGGCTTGTTCCCCGTTCCCATGTCCCGCTCGATCTCGTCAGATAACGATCGAGCCGCCAAGAGCGCAGGTACGGTGAGTTCAGACACGACGAGGACTTCGTCGCATCCCGCCAGAGCTTCTCGCGTCCAGCTGCGACGATGACGCGGTATGTCGAGGATCACCCACGCATAGCTCTCGCAGGCGATCTCAAGCAGCCGCAGGACGGCGTCGCGCGGCACCAGGTCAAATGCGGCCGGATCTCGAGCTGCAGCCAGCAGATCGAGCTGCTTGGTCACCGGCGTTATAAAAGCATGCAACATCGAGGCGTCGAGGCGTTCAGCGGCTGATGCAAGCTCGTTCAGACGCATCGCTGGGCTCGATCCGAGGTAGGCGGCGGCGGCGCCATCGGCGAGATTGAGGTCGATCAGGCAGACGCTCTTGTCTTTGACCTGGCGAACGCACAGCTGATTGGCGATCTCGATCGCCAATGTCGTCGCCCCAGATCCGCCGACCGCTCCGGTCACCGCCCAGCACCGCGAAACGTCGCCGCTCTGGCTAGGCGGGGCGGCCAGCGGCGCCTGCTGCGCCATCAGACCGGTGATGGCGGCGGTGATGTGTTCGAGGCTATAGGGCGCATCAAGCACGTCGGCGCGTTCGAGCCGCAGCAGGTTGCGCACCAGACCGGTGGGAAGATGGGCGCCCACCAGCAGGATCGGTGGCGGCGATGGGCAGGCTGTCAGGGCCTGGACGCCAGCGGCTAGCGCAGGTGCGGCCCAGGCGTCGGCGTCGATAACGATCAGGTCCGCATCAGAAGGGCCGACGCCGAGCAGGCGGTCGAGCACGCCAAGTTCCAGGTGCGCGCCCTCCAGCGGCCCTTGGGCGAGGGCCTGCAACGCTGGGCCGATAATAAGAACACGGCGACCATGGAGGGGCGGATGACTCATTCGAGAATGCTTACTTTCCGGAGGCAGGGACGGTCGGGGTGATGATTTCGCCGCGCAGCTGCGGCCCCAATGTCGGCGCCGTCGTGTCGATCGGTCCGCGCATGTCGTGATCCATGGGCTTTTGCAGCGACTCCTTGCCCATCAGCATGAACTTCGCCGCGTCGGGCTCGGAGCCGCCCAATGCGGCGTTCTTGGTCTTAGCCGCCTGGTCGAAATCGCGGGCTGTCACCAGGTGCGGAGTTACAATGATAACTAGCTCGGTCTCATTGCGGGCCCAGCGCGCAGAGCGGAAGAGGGCCCCCAGGATCGGGATATCGCCCAGCCCAGGAAACTGGCGCAAATCATTGGTGTAGGTATGGAGGAACAGGCCTCCGATGGCCAAAGAGTCACCGTCTCGAATTTCCACGGTCGTGTCGGCCTTGCGGGTGATCAGACCTGGCACCTGAACGCCGTCGATCTTGATGGAGTTGGTGGTGTCGAGCTGGCTAACTTCCGGGGCCACGGCCAGGCGGATCAAACCATTGTCCTGTACGGTCGGGGAGAAATCCAGCTTCACCCCGAAGGTTCGAAAGTCGAGGGTGATCTGGTTCAGGCCCTGGGGCACGGGATAGGGAAACTCGCCGCCGGCCAGGAAGCTGGCCTTTCCGCCGGAAACCGCCACCAGGGTTGGCCTGGCGAGGGTGCGAACGATGCCCTTTTCCTCGAGCGCCTGGAGGCTGGCGTTGATGCCGTTTACGCCTGCATGCGTCGCAAACGTCAGGACGCCGTTCGCCGGGGTGTTCCCGATCAGGCCGCTGCCATAGTTGAAAGTCGTATTGCCGCTGGTGATCGCAGCCGCGAAGCCGGCGTCTTGCAACGCCGAACGCGTGGCCTCCATCACCCGGACTTCGAGAACGACCTCCTGGGATGCATTGACAATCAGCGCCGAGGTGACGCCATCGGGTGCGAACTTGTCAGCCATGGCCTTGGCCCGCGCCGCGACGCTCGCGGTTGAGACCGAGCCGGTCAGAAGCAGTCCTTCGCCGAGCGGCTGAACCTTCACGTTCTCATTGGGCAGGGCGATGTCGATGTCGCTCTGCAGCGCTTTGGCGTCATACCCCACGCGCACGTCGATAACTTCCAACAAACGCCCGCCAGGCCCGTAGACCAAGAGGTTCGTCGAACCGGTGTCGATACCCCGGACATAAAAACTACGGTCGGTGGTCGCGACGACTTCGGCGATGTCTGGTTGGGCCACGACAATCTTGGTGGCTGGCTCGTCCAGACGGAAGGAGAGCGACTTGTCGCGCGGCACCAAGATCACGCGGCTTGGCGCGGCTTCGCTCGAAAATGCATCTGCGAAGGCGGGCGTTGCGATGGCCGTGGCGCTGAGAAGCGCCAGACTGGCGCAGAGCGCGGCTGAGAGTGTGCGTGGCATGTTCAGGGACTCCGCTGGGCTCACGCAGGCTTCGCGTAGCCGACGCCGGCAGCGGCGCCAGCACCGGCGGCCGCGCTGACGGGGGCCGCGATCGCAGGCGGGCTTGGAACTGGATCGGCGGGCTTGGGCCTTGGCGCACGAGGTTTGCCTGGGCCCTTGGGTCCGCCTTCAACAATCTGAATTAAAACCGGGCCCGCCGCTGCCGGGGCTGCGGCGTGGTGCACGACGGTGCGAGACGCATGAGGCGCAACGCCGCCCACAAAGTTCGACGTTCTCATCGGCGTCGTTTGCGCGATTTCAGTGGACCCGGTCTTGCGCAAGGCCAACGACAGTTTTCCAAGGTCAGCGGCCACAGCAAGCTTTTGGGCTTCGGGGACTGAGACCTCGAGCGTGGCGGTATTTGGCGTCGCGGGCTTGTTGGCGGATTGATCCTCGTTCAGGTCGACGCCGAGGACCTTGATGTTCTGGATTACAACTTCGGACACGAAGTTGTGGGTCGGGGTTTCTGGCGTGAGGTCGCGCATTAACACCACGTCGACCCGATCGCCTGGAAGGGCGTGGCCGCCCACCCCGGTCACATCGGTGACTTTGATGGTGTAGGCGCGCATTCCCTCGTCAATCTCGGCGGCGATCGAAGCGCGTGCGCCCGGGCCGGAGAGCTTGGACGGCAGCAGTGGTTCGCGCGCCGCCACTGCGGTTAGGGTCACGGGCGGACCGCCATGGTCCTGTGCGAGGACCTGGGCGACCGTCGTGAACGCACCCTCAGGCACAGCGTTCGCCGGAAGCTTCAGAATTTCGACCTTCGTCGCATCCAGTCGATCGCCGAATTTCAACGGCGACTTGGCCACGACCACGGGAGACCCGGCCACAGGCGCGGTCTTGGCGGCCGCCGTGGGGGGGATCATGACCTTGGCCACGAAAAGGGCGCCGAGACCAAAAAGGGCGCAGGCCCCGAGACTTACGATAGTGACGACACGCATGAGTAAAACCGTTCGCCGGAAAAGCTTTTGAGATCGTGAGCTTAGAGGTCGGACACTTGCGATATCCCCAACAAACCTAGTGAATGACTCGTCAAGCTTGCTGAACGGTGAAGAGCGCAGCGAAGAATTGAGGAGGATCTGGCTTCGTTGGGCCGAAAGAAACCGCTAGGTTCCGTTCGCAGCGTCGGGTCAGGGCCATCCGGCGGATAAAAAAAGCTAAATAATCCGGAGAGATAGAGATGAAGACACGCCGTTTGGGAAATTCGGGCCTGAAGGTCAGCGAGGTCGGGCTGGGCTGCAATAACTTTGGTATGCGTATTGACCAGAAAGCCACACAAGCGGTCGTCGATGCTGCATTGGAGGCCGGCGTAACGTTTTTCGACACCGCCGACATCTATGGCGCAACGAAATCCGAGGAATTTCTTGGCAAGGCTCTTGGAAAACGGCGGCGCGACATTGTGCTCGCCACGAAATTCGGAATGCGCATAGGCGATGATGAGAGCCGTCGGGGCGGCTCACGGCGATGGATCATGCGCGCGGTTGAGGACAGCCTGGCGCGATTGGGAACGGACTATATTGATCTTTACCAATTCCACGCCCCCGACGACGATACGCCGATCGATGAGACCCTGCGGGCTCTTGATGATCTCGTAAGTCAGGGCAAGGTTCGCTACATCGGCAATTCGAACTTCACCGGCTGGCAAATCGCCGACGCGGACTGGACGGCGGCCGGCGCGACGCGATTTGTCTCAGCCCAGAACCTTTATTCTCTGCTCGAACGGAAGGTGGAGTTTGAGGTCTTGCCCGCCTGCGAACACTTTGGCCTGGGCTTCCTGCCCTTCTTCCCGCTGGCCTCCGGACTGCTGAGCGGCAAGTATCGGCGCGGTGAAAAACCGCCGGAGGGGACGCGGCTGGCGGCCTGGGGCGCGCGTGGCGCAGCTGCGATGAATGACAAGAACTTCGACAGGGTCGAAGCCCTGACGACGTGGGCCTCCGAACGCGGGCATACGATTTTGGAGCTCGCGTTCGCCTGGCTGCTGGGACACCCCGTCGTTTCATCGGTGATCGCCGGGGCGACGACGGCCGAGCAGGTCAAAGCCAACGCCGCCACTGCGACCTGGTCGTTAACACCAGAAGAGGTGGATGAAGTCGGCAAACTGATCCGCTAGGTCGCGGCGGTGTACGACCTTCTCAAAGGGCTGCGAGTGGTCGAGGGCGCTGCGTTCGTCGCAGCGCCGACCTGTGGTCTTTATCTGGCGCAAATGGGCGCCGAGGTGATCCGCTTCGACGCCATCGGCGGCGGCCCCGATTTTCGACGCTGGCCGCTCGCAGACAACGGGTCGAGCCTCTACTGGGAGGGTCTCAACAAGGGCAAGAAGTCGATCGCCCTCAACCTTGCAACTCCGGCCGGCCGCGAGATCGCCCAGCGTCTGGCGAGCGCGCCTGGAGACCAGGCTGGGCTTTTCGTCACCAACTTTCCGGTTGACGGCTTCTTGTCATATGCGGCGCTGAGAAGACTGCGCCAAGATCTGGTCTGCGTGCGGGTCATGGGTTGGGCCGACGGATCCCAGGGCATGGACTACACAATCAACGCAGCGCTGGGCTTGCCGCAGATGACGGGCCCGGTCGATGATTCCCGGCCGGTAAATCACGTGCTGGCCGCCTGGGATCTTCTCACCGGCGCCTATTGCGCATTCGGACTGGTCTCAGCCCTGCTGGCGCGAATGCGGACCGGCCAGGGACGTGAGATCCGCTGTCCGCTTTCCGATATCGCCGCCTCAACCATGGCCAATCTCGGCTTTACCGCCGAAGCCTTGCTGAGCGGTCGCCAGCGCCCAAGGATGGGCAATGACGTCTTCGGCGCTTTTGGCCGCGACTTCACAACCAAAGATGGCCAGACCTTGATGCTGCTGGCGATCACGCCGAAGCAATGGTCAAAAGCCTTGGAGGCGCTGGGGCTGGTCGGCGAGGTGGCCCAGTTGGAAACCGCGCTCGGTCTTACGTTCGCCTTCGATGAGGGCCTGCGTTTCTCCCACCGCGATAAGCTTTATCCGCTGTTCGAGCGCGCCTTCGCCCAAAGGACAGCCGCAGAACTGACCCCGGCCTTCGACGCAGGCGGGGTGACCTGGGGCGCCTACCAGCCCCTGGAGGCGGCGCTCAACGATCGGCGTCTCTTTAAGGATAACGCGATCTTTGAAGCGGTCGCCCACCCAAGTGGGCTTGAATATATGGCTCCCGGTGCGATGGGGACGGTGTTGCCGGATATCCGTGGATCCGTCCGACCTGCCCCCAAGCTTGGGGCGAACACCGACGAGGTCTTGGGTGACGTGCTGGGAATGAGCGACGTTGAAATCGCTCGGTTGCACGACGATGGGATTGTCGCAGGAGCTGATGGGCGATGAAGACGTTGGGCTGGCTAAGCAGCACGTCGGCCAGGCTGTCGGGCGACCCTAAATTCGCCGGCGAAAGAACACCCTGCGCCTGGCGCTTGAAAAGCTACGCCTCAAGCTTGCCGCCAAACCGGCTCGGGTTCTCCCAATGAAAGCGCTCAACCACTCAGCGTGGTCAGCAGGCGATGTCTCAGCGATCTAGGAAAACCGATGGCCAGACCCGCGACCCTCAAGCCCCATAAGTCCGCCAAGTCAGACATCTGGCTGGCGTCTGGCGTCAGGACGCCCTTTACGAAGGCCGGCGGGGCCTTGGCGAAAAAGGACGCTCTGGACCTCTCGGTCCCGGTGGTCAAAGCCATGCTCGCCAAGCTGCAAGGCCAGGGCGCACGTCCAGATCTGATCAACTGGGGCGCCGTCATCCCCGCTCTTACAATGAGCAACCTTGCGCGCGAGGTTGTTATTGAAGCTGGCGCAGACCCCTCGACGCCAGCCTCTTCGACCATCATGGCGTGCTCCACCAGCATGATGGGTGCGTTTCAAGCTGCGGGCATGTTGGACGACCGAGGTCGAAGTCTCGCCCTGGTTGGCGGGGCCGAGGCCATGAGCCGCATTCAAATCGGCCTTTCCCCCGCGCTTTCCGACAACCTTCGAAAGTTTATGGACGCCCGCGATCTGGCCGCACGTTGGTCGGCCCTTCGCGCCGTCAGGGCGCGCGATATTCGCCTCTCAGTCCCGCAGATCAAAAACCGCGCGACCGGCAAATCCATGGGAGATCACACCGAGGAGATGGCCAAGGGTTGGCAGATCAGCCGCAATGAACAGGACGAAATCGCACTCGCCAGCCATCTGAAGGCTGCGGCTGGGTGGCGAGACGGCTTCTTTGACGATCTGGTCCTGCGTTTGGATGAAGTTGGTCGCGACACCCTTGTGCGGCCGGACGCCAACCTGGACGCGCTGGCGAACCTGAAGCCCGCATTCGATCGCACCAGCGGCCAGGGCACGCTGACGGCCGGCAATTCCAGCCCTTTGACCGACGGCGCAGCGGCGATTTGGGTCGCAACAGCCGCCGGCTTGCAGAAACTGCCTCCGCAAACCCCGCGCGCGCGACTGGTGGATTTTGAGGTCAACGCGATCGATCTCTTCAATGAGTATCTCCTGATGGCGCCGGCTTATTCGATCCCGCGGCTTCTGGCCCGTAATGGGCTGACCTACGCCGATGTCGGTCTTTGGGAGCTGCACGAGGCGTTCGCCGCGCAGGTGGCCACCCACGTCAAAGCACTGCAGGATCCGACTTTCTTGAAGTCGAAGGCCAAGGTGAGCGCCAAGCTTGGCGAATTCCCGGTTGAGCGGCTGAACCCCAACGGCGGCTCAACAGCCCTTGGGCATCCCTTTGCAGCGACGGGCGCGCGGATTCTCAGCCAAAGCGTCAAGGAGCTCTACGCCATGGGGTCTGGCGCTTGGGCCGTTGTCAGCATTTGCGCCGACGGCGGGCAAGGCACTGTCGCGCTTCTTAGGCGCGACTAGGCAGGGGTCAGTTTCACCAAGATAGCGCCCTCACTGACCTGAGCGCCAAGCGTCACCGAGACGGTGTCAATTGTGCCGCTGAAGGGCGCGGTGAGCGCATGCTCCATTTTCATGGCTTCCAAGATCAGCATCGTTTGCCCTTTGAGCACGGTTTCGCCGACCTTGACCGAAAGTCCCATCACCTTGCCGGGCATGGGAGACCGGATCTGCCCGTCGTTCGCAGCACCGCCATCTTCGGCGTGCGGCGGGTGGGCTGAGAAGACGAACGCCTCGCCGGCTTCGAAGACCACGATCTCGTCATTGTCGGCGAGCAACGCAGAACGTCGCGCTCCACCTTGCTCCAGCTTGCCGATGATGGGTTTGCCCTGGAAAAAGAGCCGAACAGATGTTTCAGGCGCCGCATTGAGCCGAAAGCCTTGCAGGTCGCGCCAGGGTGAACTTGCGGGGCTTTGCGCTTCATCCACGACCATGGCGGCTTCAGCGGCGGCGGACAATGCCGCCGGCGACGGTTGCGGGGGGGCTGCAAGCTCAGACAGGTTGCGTTCAATAAACCCGGTGTCCACGTCTGCAGCGATGAAGTCCGGTGCTTCCAGACAGCGGGCCAGGAAGCCTGCATTGGTTTTGACGGGCCAGGCTTCTACGCCGTCACAGGCCTCGGCGAGCGTGGCGAGCGCCGCTTCACGCGTGTCAGCATGGGCGATCAGCTTGGCGATCATCGGATCGTAGAAAGGCGTGACCTCGCCGCCTTCCACGACGCCAGCGTCAGCGCGAACGGTCTGCGGAAGTTCGAAGTGATCAAGGACGCCGGTGGATGGCAAGAAGCCCTTGGCGGGGTTTTCCGCGTAGAGCCGAGCCTCGACGGCGTGACCGCTCAGGCCGACCTCGTTCTGCTTCAGCGGCAAAGGCTCGCCTGCGGCGACGCGCAGCTGCCACTCAACCAGGTCCAGGCCGGTGACCATCTCTGTCACCGGGTGCTCCACCTGCAGCCGGGTGTTCATCTCCATAAACCAGATCCGGTCTGCTCGAAGGCCCTGACTTGCGTCAGCAATGAATTCGACAGTCCCGGCTCCGACGTAGTTCACCGCCCTTGCAGCCTTCACCGCAGCGTCTGTCACCGCCTTGCGCGTCTTGGCGTCCATGCCCGGCGCCGGGGCTTCTTCGATGACCTTCTGGTGGCGCCGCTGCAAAGAACAGTCGCGTTCGTAAAGGTGGACGACGCTGCCTTGCATGTCGCCGAATATCTGAACCTCAATATGCCGCGGGCGCGTGACGTAGGTCTCAAGAAGCACTCTATCGTCGCCGAAGGCGGCCCTCGCCTCGCGCCGCGCCGCGCCAAGCGCATCTGCAAACTCAGTTGCATTGTCAACGCGCCGCATTCCCTTTCCGCCCCCGCCGGCGACCGCCTTGATCAGGATCGGAAAGCCGATGCGCGCGGCTTCTTTGGCGAGCGTCGCATCGGCCTGATCTTCGCCCAGGTAGCCCGGGGTCACCGGCACGCCGGCCTTCAGCATCAGAGCCTTCGCAGCGTCCTTGAGGCCCATGGCGCGGATCGCCGAACTTGGCGGACCAATCCAGACCAGCCCTGCGGCGACGACGGCCTCTGCAAAATCGGCGTTTTCAGAGAGGAACCCATAGCCCGGGTGAACCGCCTCTGCTCGCGTCGCCTTGGCCGCATCGATGATGTTTTGTGCGACCAGATAACTCTCGCGCGCCGCCGCCGGCCCGATCAGAACGGATCGATCGGCGTCAGCGACATGTGCGGCGGATCTGTCGGCGTCTGAATAGACCGCGATCGTCTCCAGGCCCATTCGACGGGCCGTAGCGAAGACACGGCGTGCGATCTCGCCGCGATTGGCGACCAGAACGGATTTGAACATTGGCATTCCTTAGTGGGCCGTCGCGAGGCCGACCAGGACAAGGCCCCCAATCAGGACCGCAAACGCGATCGAAGACCCAATGAACAGAAGAAACATTCGGACCAGCGTCCCGATCACGCTTATCCGGTAGGTCCCGCGCAGGTGCACGAAAAGATGGATGGGCGAAAGCCATAGGAGTGAGGTCGCCCAGCCGAATTCGAGGCTAAGCAAGAAAATCGCCGTCAGGAGCAGACCTTGAAACGATAGGGAATGCATCGAGAAAATAAGATGATCGAAGACGTAGACGCCCTTCTTGAAAAGAAAGAGCACGCTCAGCATCAAGGCCGCGATGGGCAGCATGCTGACTGCAAAGCGTTGCGCCCACTCGGTCACCGCAGCGAAGAAAGCGTCTTGATGATCAAGCGAAAAAAAGATGCGCTCCTTGATCCACGCCGAGGCCTTGGGGTCGCCGATCTGCACGTCGAGGTTCTTGCGCACTTCTGGAGAAAAGCTCTTGGAGGCGTCGTTGGAGCCGCCTTGGCCCAAATGGAAATGATCGCGGGTTTTCGAAACGCTCAGATTTCCTGCGAAAAACACCACCAGTAAGACGATCAGGAATATTCGGAACGGCGGAACCTGCACGGCGCGATGACCGTCCAGGTAATCTCGCGTCAGCTTGCCTGGCCTCAGGATCAATCGCGGGAAGGTTTGCCAGATCCGGCCGTCGAGGTCGGTCAGGCCTTCAAACGCCTCCCACGCCAATCGCCAAATCGAGCGATGGTATTCTTCACCTCGTTGACCGCAGGTATAGCACCAGGCGCCGGCCAGCGTCGTTCCGCAGTTGGCGCAGGGCGTGCCGATAGGCAGGCTGTGACGCGCCGCGCGTTTGGCTTCGGAAGCGACGGTGTCGGCCGTGACAGATTCAAGAATTTGGTCGCCAGAGGCCATTCGGCTCACATCCTGAATACGCCAAAGCGCGTCTCGGGGATTGGCGCGTTCAGCGAGGCTGAGATGGAAAGGCCCAGGACGTCTCGCGTTTGGGCTGGGTCAATGACGCCGTCGTCCCAGAGGCGCGCCGTTGCGAAATAAGGATCCCCCTCGGTTTCGTAGAGCTCGCGGATCGGAGCTTTGAAGGCGTCTTCGTCGGCCTGGGACCAGCTGTCGCCTCGCCCCTCAATGCCGTCACGCCGCACCGTCGCCAGGACACTCGCCGCCTGCTCTCCGCCCATCACCGAAATCCGGCTGTTGGGCCAAGTCCAGAGAAACCGCGGACTATAGGCGCGGCCACACATGCCATAATTGCCGGCGCCGAACGAGCCGCCGATCAGCACCGTAAACTTAGGGACCTCAGCGCTCGCCACCGCGGTGACGAGCTTGGCGCCATCCTTTGCGATGCCGCCGGCCTCATATTTTCCCCCTACCATGAAGCCCGAGATATTTTGCAGGAAGACCAGGGGTATTTTGCGCTTGCAGGCGAGTTCGATGAAGTGGGCGCCTTTCAGCGCGCTCTCCGAGAACAAGACCCCGTTGTTGGCCAATATCGCGACGGGATAGCCCCAGATGCGCGCAAAGCCGCAGACGAGCGTGGCGCCATAGAGCGCTTTGAACTCGTCAAAGCCGGAACCATCGACAATCCGCGCAATAACCTCGCGAACGTCGTAAGGCGCGCGCACATCGCTGGGAACGATGCCGTAGAGCTCCTTTGGGTCGAACTTCGGAGCACAAGGTTCGGCCACGTCCAATTCAACGCGCTTGGTCGTATTGAGATTGGCCATGATGTTTCGCACGATCGACAGCGCATCTTCGTCGTCAGCGGCGACGTGATCCACGACGCCCGAGCGCCGCCCGTGGGTGTCGGCGCCCCCAAGTTCTTCCGCCGAGATCACTTCACCCGTGGCGGCCTTCACCAACGGCGGACCACCCAGAAAGATTGTTCCCTGGCCGCGCACAATGACGGTCTCGTCGCTCATGGCGGGAACATAGGCGCCGCCCGCCGTACACGATCCCATCACACAAGCGATTTGAGCCAGGCCATCAGCGCTCATCCGCGCCTGGTTGAAGAAGATCCGGCCAAAGTGATCGCGATCAGGAAAGACATCGGACTGGTAAGGAAGGTTCGCCCCGCCGCTGTCGACCAAATAGACGCTGGGCAGGCGATTTTGCAGAGCGATCTCTTGCGCGCGCAGATGCTTCTTGACGGTCAATGGAAAATAGACGCCGCCCTTCACCGTCGCGTCATTGGCGATGATCATCACCTCGCGGCCGCTGATCCGTCCAATGCCGGTGATCAGGCCGGCTCCCGGAGCCTCGCCGTCATAAAGGCCAAACGCCGCAAGTTGTCCGATTTCGAGGAAAGGCGATCCAGGATCGATCAGGCGCATAACGCGTTCGCGCGGCAGCAGTTTGCCCCGGCTTACGTGCCGCTTGCGGCTTTCTTCGGGGCCGCCGCGGCTGGCGTTGGCGGCGCGCCTGTGCAGTTCGGACGCCAGGGCCATGTTGACCTTGGCGTTGGCGACGAAGACCTTGGAGGCGGTGTCGATGGCGCTTTTTAGCTTCCTCATGCGGTCTTTTCCTGCACGAGGCCCAATTCTGCAATCATCGCCTCTCGCATGACGAATTTTTGCACTTTGCCTGTGACAGTGGTGGGAAAAGATTCCACGAAGCGAATATGTCTCGGAATTTTGTAGTGGGCGATCTGGCCGCGACAAAACTCACGCACCGCCTCTGGCGTCAGTGATTCGCCGGACTTGAGGACGATCCAGGCGCAAAGCTCTTCACCGTATTTCGGATCGGGCACGCCGATCACTTGCACGTCCAGGATCGCGGGGTGTCGATAGAGATGCTCCTCGACTTCACGCGGATAGACGTTTTCGCCCCCACGGATCACCATGTCTTTGATCCGCCCAACGATATTGCAGCAGCCATCGGCGTCCAGCGTGGCGAGGTCGCCCGTATGCATCCAGCCTGCGCGATCCAACGCCTCGGCCGTTCGCTCCGGATCGTCCCAATAACCCAACATCACTGAATAGCCGCGCGTGCAGAGCTCACCCGGCTGGCCTCGCGGTACGACCCGCCCCGCCTCGTCGACGAGCTTCACTTCAAGGTGGGGATGAATGTGTCCGACTGTCGTTACACGGACCTCCAGGCTATCGTCCGCGCTTGACTGGAAACTGACCGGCGATGTTTCGGTCATGCCGTAGGCGATGGTGACCTGAGGCATATGCATCTTGTCGATCACCTGGCGCATCACCTCGATGGGACACGGAGAGCCAGCCATGATCCCGGTGCGCATCGCCGATAAGTCGAAGCGGTCAAATTGTTCGTGGCCGAGGATGGCGATGAACATCGTCGGCACCCCATAGAGCGCGACGCAGGCCTCCTCTTCGAGCGTCTCAAGAACGGCCAGAGCATCAAAGCCCTCCGATGGATAGACCATCGTGGCGCCATGGGTGATGCAGCCAAGGTTGCCCATCACCATGCCGAAGCAATGATAGAGCGGCACCGGAATGCACAGCCGCTCGCCGGCCTGCAGGCCTATGGCTTCGCCGACGAAGTAGCCGTTGTTGAGGATGTTATGGTGCGAGAGCGTAGCGCCCTTCGGAAAACCTGTCGTACCGCTGGTGAATTGGATGTTGATGGGCTCGTCGAACTGCAAGGTCGCCTCGATCTGCGCAAGGCGCTCTTGGTCGGCGGGCGTCCCGGCGCCCAGCGCCTGGTGAAACGCCAGACAACCGGCATGCTCGCTGTCCCCCAATGTGATCACCAAACGCAGCGCCGGCGTTCGTGCTGCGTGAAGCGCGCCCGGTCGGCTTGATGAGAGCTCCGGTGCGAGTTCGCGCAGCATCTGGAGATAGTTGCTGGTCTTGTGCGCGACGGCCGTAACCAGGGCTTTGCATCCGACCTTGTTCAGCGCGTATTCGACCTCGCTAAGCCGATAGGCGGGATTGATATTGACGAGGATCAAGCCGGCCTTCGCCGAAGCAAATTGGGTGAGCGCCCATTCGGCGCAATTGGGGGCCCAAACGCCAATTCGATCGCCAGGTTCGAGGCCCAACCCAATCAACCCTTTGGCCAGCGCGTGGACCCGCTCGCGCATCTGCGAATAGGTCCACCTGATGTTCTGGTGTCGCGAAATCAGCGCCAGCTGATGCGGATGTCTTGCGCACGTCGCTTCAAAGCAGGCGTCGATCGTCTGCCCCAGAAGCGGTTGAGCCCCCGCTGCGCTGACATAGCTTGGTTCGCCCACCCCAACTCCTTCCTTCTGATGCGTCTGGCCTTCTGATGCGTCTGGCGCGCAGATGACCACCTTTGGCGGTCGATCTCCAGCCTTGCGCGTGGCACAGATGCGGGCGTGCAAAATTCCTCTCAACAGACCTTTCCCGAAATCAGAGAAGCCGTACGCAAGCTTTGCGCGCGTTTTCCCGGCGCCTATTGGCGCGCGCTTGACCGTGACCGCGCCTATCCCACCGAATTCGTAGACGCCCTGACCCAGGCGGGATTCCTGTCGGTGCTGATCCCGGAAGAATATGGCGGCTCTGGTTTGGGCTTGGCGGCGGGCGCAGCGGTGCTTGAAGAGATACATCGCTCGGGGGGAAATGGCGGGGCCTGCCACGCCCAGATGTACACCATGGGTGTCGTGCTCAGGCACGGCAGCGCTGCGCAGAAGGAAGCCTTTCTGCCCAAGATCGCCTCGGGCGAGCTGCGCCTTCAGGCCTTTGGCGTCACCGAACCGGACGCGGGCACCGACACCACGCGCATCACCACGTTCGCGCGGCGCGACGGCGATAAGTTCGTCGTCAATGGCGCCAAATTGTGGATCAGCCGAGCGGAGCATTCCGACCTTATGGTGCTGCTTTGCCGAACGGCGGCGCGAGACAGTGTCGCCAAGCCGTCCGACGGCATGAGCGTGCTGCTGGTCGATATGCAAAGGGCGAAAGGCAATGGTCTGACCATTCGGCCGGTTCGCACGATGCTCAACCATGCGACGACAGAGCTCTTCTTCGAAGACCTTGAAGTGCCGGTTGCAAATCTGATCGGCGAGGAGGGCGAGGGCTTTCGCTATATTCTCGACGGGATGAACGCCGAGCGCATTCTCATTGCGGCTGAATGCATCGGCGATGCGCGGTTCTTTATCGATCGGGCCGGCGCCTATGCAAAGCAGCGGCAGGTGTTCGGTCGTCCGATCGGTGAAAACCAGGGTGTGCAATTTCCGATCGCGCGCGCCTACGTCCAGATGACCGCCGCCTCACTGATGGTCGATCACGCCGCATCGCTTTTCGAGGCGGGCGCCCAGTGCGGAACGCAAGCCAATATGGCCAAACTAACCGCCTCGGAGGCGTCTTGGTATGCCGCCGACATGGCTCTACAGACCCACGGCGGCTTCGGCTTCGCCGAGGAATACGACATTGAACGCAAGTTCCGGGAAACGCGGCTTTACCAAGTCGCACCGATCTCCACGAACCTCATCCTCTCCCATGTGGCCACCCATGTGCTGGACCTGCCAAAGTCATTCTAATGCCTGAAACCATCCTCATCGACGAACCGCAGCCAGGTGTCGCGCGGATAACTTTCAACCGCCCTGATGCGGCCAACGCTCTCAATACGCGAATGGGCGAGGAGCTCTGCGAAGCCTGGACCGCGATTGGCGCTCAGTCCGGCGTGCGATGCGTGGTCCTGGCCGCCGCTGGCCGCCATTTCTGCGCCGGCGCCGACCTTAAGGAGCGCCATGGCATGACCGACGAAGCCTGGTCGGGGCAGCATAAAATCTTCGAGGCGATGGCGCGCGCTCAGTTGGCGACGCCCGTCCCTGTGATCGCTGCGGTCAATGGGGCCGCCATGGGCGGGGGATGCGAGATGACGCTGGCCTGCGATTTTGCATATGCCTCCGAGACCGCCCGCTTTGGTCTGCCCGAGGTCGGCTTGGGCATCATGCCGGGGCTCGGTGGAACCCAGCTCTTGCGGCGTTGCGCTGGCGAGCGCCGCGCTATCGAGCTGCTGACGACCGGACGCCAGTTTTCTGCTGCGCAGGCGCTGGAGTACGGCGTGGTCAACGGCCTATCGGCGCCGGAAGACCTGATGGACACGGTGTTGGCTGTCGCCAGTGAAATCGCCGGCAAGGCTCCGTTGTCGGTTCGGGCGCTGAAACACGTTGTCCGTGAGGCCCATTCGCTGGACTTGGCCGCCGCCATGGAGATGGAGCTTGCGGCCTATAATCGGCTCTTCAAGACGGCCGATCGCCGAGAGGGTGTGGCGAGCTTCAACGAGAAGAGGACGCCCACTTTCAAGGGCGAATGAGGCCCGCTTTCAAGGGCGAACGAAGAATTGAAGGCGGGGATGTTCTGGCGCGTGGCCAAGCCCTTGCGACGAGGACGCCAGAACCCTCGTTGGATCTACCCGCCTTGCACCCGACGGAGCCGCTTTCGGGTCAGGCTGGAGCTGGCCGGCGTGAGCCCGGTCCTCGCCTCAGGCGGGGTGAATTGGCGCAGATCACTGGCGCCGAACAACTGGAGCGCATTGGCAAAGCTCAGGGGCTTTTTTTCAACAGCCTGACCTGAAGCGCGGATCGGGCTACTGAAAGGGGCATGAAGATGCCGCTTCCCGACGCCGCCTTGATCGCCCGCAAGCGCGAAATCGTGCGCGCGTTGAAGCGGTTGGTTCCCGGCGAAGGCGTGATCGGCGATCCAGCGGGTCTTACGCCGTTTCAATCTGATGGGCTTTCAGCCTATCGGCAGACGCCCTTGGCGGTGGTTTTGCCGGAGACGACAGCTCAAGTTTCAGCCGTCTTGGCCTGGTGCCAAGCGCAGGGCGTGAAAGTGGTTCCTCGCGGGGCCGGCACGTCCTTGTCAGGCGGGGCGTTGCCGCTTCAGGATGGCATCGTTCTTGGCCTGTCCAAGTTCAACCAGATCCTTGAGGTCGACTACGCGAACCGCTGCGCGGTGGTTCAGCCGGGCGTGACCAATTTGGCCATAACCGCTGCTGTGGAGGCTGACGGCTTCTACTACGCTCCCGACCCGTCAAGCCAGATCGCCTGCACGATTGGCGGCAACGTCGCGGAGAATTCGGGCGGCGTGCATTGCCTTAAGTACGGACTGACCACCAACAACGTTCTTGGCTGTGTGATCGTCCTGATGAGCGGCGAAGTCTTGCGCTTGGGCGGCAAGGGCTTCGACGCCGCAGGTTATGACCTCATGGGAGTTGTCACCGGGTCGGAAGGCCTTCTGGGGGTCGTGACGGAAGTGACCGTGCGGCTTCTGACGAAGCCGCAATCTGCGCGCGCCTTGTTGCTGGGCTTCGATTCCGTTGAAGCTGCTGGTGCGACGGTCGGCGATATCATCGCAGCGGGCGTGATTGCGGCGGGTCTGGAAATGATGGATCGACCCGCCATTCTGGCGGCTGAAGCCTTTGTCGGTGTCGGATACCCGACGGAGGCCCAGGCCCTGCTGATCGTGGAGTTGGACGGGCCTGATGCAGAGTGTGAGGAGCTTTCCGCCCAGGTCGCGGAGCTGGCCAGGCGACGGGGGGCTTCAACGGTCCGTACGTCGGCGAACGAGGCGGAGCGGATGGGCTTTTGGGCGGGGCGCAAAGCCGCATTTCCCGCTGTCGGGCGATTGTCGCCTGACTATTACTGCATGGACGGCACCATTCCGCGCAGAAAGCTGCCGCATGTCTTGAGCCGTATCACCGAAATGAGCGGCCAATATGGCTTGGCGGTCGCCAACGTGTTTCACGCCGGCGACGGCAATCTTCATCCGTTAATTCTCTACGACGCCGACCAGCCGGGTCAGCTTGCGGCCGCCGAGGCCTTTGGCGCTGATATTCTGAGGCTCTGCGTCGAAGTCGGCGGAGTGTTGACAGGCGAGCATGGGGTTGGCGTCGAAAAGCGCGACCTCATGGGGGAGATGTTCAACGAGACCGATCTGGCTTGCCAACAAAGGGTGAAATGCGCGTTTGATCCGCTGCTCTTGCTTAATCCCGGAAAGGTGTTTCCGCGCCTGCATCGCTGCGCCGAACTCGGCCGTGTCCACGTTCATCGCGGAGCCGCCGCCTTTCCTGATCTGCCGAGGTTCTGATGTCGGGGATCGCAGCGTCTACTTACGAACCGACGACGCCCGAAGAGTTGCAAAGCCTCGTCTGCGAGGCTGCCGCAGCCGGCGCGAACCTCGAAGTGATCGGGGGAGGGACAAAGCGCGGGGTTGGTGGAGCCGCAGGCGCGGGTTCGGTTCTAAGCCTGAGGCGAATGAGCAAGGTCATCGACTACGCCCCAGAAGAACTGATCCTGACGGCTCAGGCCGGTGTGAAGTTAGCCACGCTTGAGACCTTGGTGGCCGCCCAGGGGCAGATGCTCGGGTTTGAACCGCCCCATTTGGCCAAGGTTCTGGCCCACAAGGGTCAGCCAACGCTTGGCGGGGCGTTGGCGGCGAACCTGTCAGGCCCGCGGCGTATTCGAGCCGGCGCCGCGCGAGACCATTTCTTGGGCCTGTCGGCGGTTACGGGACGCGGCGAAATCATCAAGGCTGGCGGCCAGGTGGTGAAGAACGTGACCGGCTATGATCTCTGCAAGCTGATGGCGGGATCGTGGGGCACCTTGGCCGTCCTGACCGAGGTGACCATAAAGGTTCTGCCGGCGTCTCGCTCGGATCTGACGCTTCTCTATTTCGGCCTCGATGATCGACGCGCCAGCGAAGTGATGACGCGCGCGCTCAATGCGCCGGTGGACATTTCCGGCGCGGCCCATCTACCGCAGAAAACCGCGGCGAGATCACCGCTACGCGGCGAGATGGCGGTGACGGCGCTTCGCCTGGAAGGCTTTGCGGTCTCGGTGGCGGCGCGCGCGGCGTTTCTTGTTTCGAACCTCAAGGAGTTCGGTCGCGCCGAGCAACTCGACACGGTTCACAGTCGAGATTTCTGGGCTCAGCTTCGCGAGCTCGAGGCGTTCCAAAGAGACACCAGGCCTTTGTGGCGCATCTCCGTTCCCCCTGCGCAGGGGTGGCGAGTGGGTGAGACCCTGACCGGCGAGGTGATCTATGACTGGGGTGGCGGCCTGGTGTGGCTGCTTTCGCAAGACGATCCCGTCGAGATCTGCAAAGCCGCCCAGGCGCTAGGCGGCTACGCCACAATCTATCGGGGGGAGGGCGGCGGGCTCGACGTTCTCAGCGGACCTCTGGCCGCCCTAACCGCGCGGGTGAAGGCCGCCTTCGATCCAAACGGCGTCCTCAACCGCGGAAGGATCGCGCCGGCCTGATGCAAACAGCCTTCACAGACCGCCAGCTCGCCGATCCCCAGACGGCCGCCAGTCATGCCGAGATCCGCAAGTGCGTGCATTGCGGCTTCTGCACGGCGACCTGCCCCACATACGTTCTCTTAGGGGATGAACGCGACAGCCCCCGAGGCCGGATCGAGCTGATCAAGGCCATGCTGGAGGATGGAGGATCGCCCCAGAAGAGCACGGTGACCCACATCGACCGATGCCTGTCATGCCTAGCTTGCGTCTCTGCCTGTCCATCCGGAGTGGATTACGCCCAGCTGATCGAACAGGGCAGGACGCACATCGAGGCTCACTTTCATCGCCCCCTTGCCCAGAGGATTTTTCGCAGCCTGCTTGGCGCCGTGCTTCCGCGGCCAGATCGGCTAGGCGTCGCACTGGCCCTGGGCCGACTGGCGCGCCCGTTGGAGCCCTTGTTGAAATCGCTCAAGCTCTCGGGCCTGGCCGCGCTGCTTCGTTTGGTTCCCGCCCCGGTCTGCGCGCCTGACCCCCAGACGCATTATCCCGCCGAAGGCTGCGTCAGGGGCAGGGTCGCGCTTCTCAAGGGCTGCGTCGAGCCGGCGATGTCGCCCACAATACGAGCCGCCGCGATCCGACTGATCACCCGTGCTGGCTTCGACGTTGAGTTGGTCGAAGGTGAAGTTTGCTGCGGCGCGCTTTCTGAACATCTAGGTCGGGCCGACGAGGCGCAGGCCTTCGCTATCGCCAATGTTAAGGCTTGGGCGCAGGCCGGCCCGTTCGACTTCATTGTCACGACCGCCGCCGGCTGCGGGACCTCGCTGAAGGCCTATGGACATCGATTGAACGGGACGCCCGAAGCGATCGGGGCGGCTCAATCGTCGCGCGACATCTTGGAATTCATCGCAGAGGTCGGGCTTCCCGCGGTCGTGCGGCCCGCTGGGCTAAGCGTGGCCTATCATGCACCGTGTTCCTTGCAGCACGGACAGAAGCTCGCCGCCGGACTGGCCAATCTTCTGGTCGAGGCGGGGTTCGAGGTCCGACCGATCGCCGAAGGACACCTCTGCTGCGGCTCGGCGGGCGTCTACAACATCTTGCAACCGCAATTGGCGGGGCGTCTGCGCGACCGAAAGGCGGCGCACATTATGCGAACGCGCGCCCAGGTGGTCGCCGCCGGAAATGTGGGCTGCATCGCCCAGCTTTCACCGGCGATCGACATACCTATCCTACACCCGGTCGAGCTCCTCGACTGGGCGACGGGCGGGCCGAAACCCCATGGGCTGCCTCAGATGGGCGCGTAACAGTCCGGATGCGGCGTCTCGCGCGGGATCGGCGCTTCAGCGCCCCCAGCTCCACCCAACGGGCGGCGAGAGTTGAAGCGGTGCTCCCGGTCGGTCGGTAGGCCTTGACGCGCCGGGCGGCGAACCCTGATGGAGCGAAGACGATCGAGCAGATGCTCAAGTGTCTCGTCCGATCCCGTCAGGTCGGGTTTGAACTGTCGGTCGGTCATGGGTTGCTCCCATACTCCAAGACGCGACGAAACGCCACATCATCTCATAAAAAAAGGGTTAATGCGGCGGACATTGACGCCAATCGCGCCGCCCACCTAGGGTTGATCCAGCAAACCTGGGTAGGCCTCTGACATCCCGCGCAACCCTTGGCGACGATACTGACGCCCACGCGCCGAGCGGGATGGCTGATGGGCTGGCGCCGCCACGCCGATATTGGTCGGTGGCGGCGATTTGGCTGGCCATGACCATGTCAGTGCTCGACGGCGCGATCGCCAACGTCGCACTGCCAACCATCGCAGGTGAGCTGCACGCCTCCGCCGCTGCTTCGATCTGGATCGTAAACGCCTATCAATTGGCGATAACCGTGACCTTGCTGCCGCTTGCAGCGCTTGGCGATCGGTTGGGCTATCGCCGGGTCTACATGGTTGGCTTGGCGGTCTTTACGTTGGGATCCCTCGGATGCGCCCTGTCGCATAGCCTTTCGAGCCTCACGGCTGCGCGGGTGCTGCAGGGAGTGGGCGCAGGGGGCGTCATGAGCATCAATGCGGCTCTGGTTCGCTTCACCTATCCGAAGAGGCTGCTGGGCCGTGGAATAGGCCTGAACGCACTGGTCATATCGATCTCAGCGGCGCTTGGACCGACCGTGGCGGCTGCGATCCTGTCACGGTGGTCCTGGGAGTGGCTTTTCGCGATCAATGTGCCGATCGGAGGGGTCGCAATCCTTATCGGCCTGCGCGCCTTGCCGGTGACAGTGGGTTCGTCGCGTAGGTTCGATTGGATTTCCGCGCTGCTAAACGGCGCGACATTCGGCTTGCTCATCACCGGGGCTGAGAGCGCAGCGCGCGAGGGCCTTTCTGCGGCGATCCCGAAACTCGCGATTGGGGCTGCGGCCGGAGCCCTTCTCACCTATCGCGAGCTGCGAACAGAAGCCCCGCTGGTTCCATTTGATCTGCTGGGCATCCCAATCTTCGGACTTTCAATCCTGACCTCGATTATTTCATTCGCCGCCCAGATGATGGCCTATGTCGGCCTGCCGTTTTATTTCCAGACCGTGATCAGCCGCACGGCGGTGGAAACCGGCTTGCTTATGACGCCTTGGCCGTTGGCCGTTGGCGTTGCAGCGCCCATCGCGGGCCGACTAGCCGACCGGCATCGGGCAGGTGCGCTCGGCGCCATCGGGCTGACGATCTTCGCAGCGGGTCTGGGGTTGCTGTCAGCGATCCGACCGGGGGCGACCAACCTCGACATCGCCTGGCGCATGGCGATTTGCGGTCTGGGATTCGGCTTTTTTCAATCCCCCAACAATCGGGCCATGGTCACTGCGGCGCCGCTTCATCGCAGCGGCGCGGCCGGGGGCGCGCTGGCCACGGCGCGGCTCTTGGGTCAGACCGCGGGCGCGGTCACGACGGCTGTGTTTTTCCACCTCGCGGGAACCCATGCTACGCCTACGGCCTTGGCGACTGCGGCGTGCCTCGCAGGGCTGGCCGCGGTCGTCAGTCTTTCGCGCCTTCGGCTTGCGCCGCGCCCACGACCCGAGCGCCAGGACGAATTTGGCGACCTGCCTTCTGGGCCTTAGCCGCCGAGGTGATCGCGGCCCGCCCGACGGGGCTCGCGGCAAGGCCGGGCGCAGAACTTGCGCGTCGCCTCGATTCTCATCGGCGTGGATGATCTTGGCGCGGTCGCAGACAGATATACTGCCATATGAACTGCGACCTGCTGCGTCATCTGTCTTCAGCCATCCATCGGTCGATGAACGACCGGGATACATTGACCAAACATTGTTACGGGAAATAGCCCCGTGGGACACGAGACTCCATTAACTCTTGAGAGCTAGGTCTCAGGCGTTTGGACACTGAAAGCTACGCGTTTGTTCGCCGTATTCACCTGCATTTTTACGCAGCACGATTTGCGCCTCGTGGTGGCCGCGGCCATTGTCTGCGTAGCGGCGTCGAGCGCCGCCTTCGGCTTTCAGGGACGCGGGCTGAGGGCGTCTGGCGTCTTAGGATGGGCCTGGCTTGGACTGTCTGGGATGTTGGCGGGCTCAGGGGTTTGGGCGACCCATTTCCTCGCAATGCTCGCCTATCAACCGACGATGAAGATCGGTTATGACTTGGCTGAAACGGTCACCTCGTTGGTCGTGGCCGTCGCGGGAATGAGCGCCAGTTTCTCCATACCGGCTCTAGGGACCCGGATCAGGTTTGGTCGCGGCGCCGACCTTGTTGGCGGCGCCTTGGCCGGGGCCAGCATCGCGGTCATGCACTACATCGGCATTGCGGCCATTCGCACACAAGCTGATGTGCTTTGGGACTGGCGATACGTCGTGGCCTCGATCCTGATCGCGACGACAGGAGGCATGGCGGCCTTTGCTGTGAGGGAGCGGGCGAAGGGGCCCTGGGCGTGGGCGGCCCCGGCGGGCGTCTTTGTGCTGGGAATTGTGGGCCTTCACTTCACGGCGATGACGGCCGTGACGCTGCTGCCAGATCCAAACCTTGCAACTTCGGCGCAAATCATGGGTCGTGGAGGGCTGGCGCTCGCCACCAGCGCCATGGCTGGGTTCATTTTGATTTCTGGCGCGGGTCTGCTGCACATGGAGCGGCTGGGCCAACGCAACACCTTCGTCACCGTGCGCCATGCTCTAAACGCCGTGCCTGCGGCGTTGGCCTTTTACGACTCCGCCGATCGCCTGAAGGGTTGGAACGAGGCGTTCACGCGTCTGATGGAGGGCTGCGGCGTCGGGGTGACGATCGGCGACCGGCGCCATGAGTTGATCGCAGCCGCAGCCAGGGCTGGATGGTTTGCCGAAACAGAAGAAGGCACGGAGCGCTGGGTCGCCGACCACCAGTCCCACGCTCGCAACTCCGCCTCCAATTTCCACCTTCCCGATGGCCGGTGGCTCCGGCACGAAGCCTTCCGCACCGATGATGGCGGGGCGGCCACAATCCTGACTGACATCACCGAGCAAAAGCAAACCGCTGCGGCGATGCTGGCGGCGCGCGACGCCGCCGAGGCGGCTAACCGCGCAAAGAGCGAATTCCTCGCCAATATGAGCCACGAGATCCGCACGCCGCTCAACGGCGTCTTGGGCATCGCCGAAGTGCTCAAGCGAACACCGCTCTCCGCCAAGCAACGTGAGCTGGTCGGCGTCATTCAGGATTCGGGAGCGCTTTTGAACGGCCTCTTGACGGACTTGCTTGATCTCGCCCGAGTGGAAGCCGGCGTAGCTGAGCTTCGCCCAGAACCTACCCGCCTCGATACGTTGATCGGCTCGGTTAGAGATCTATTCGCAGGGGCGGCCGAGGCGCGAGGACTTTCAATCAAGGTTGTCTCGGACCTGGGCGCTGAAGTGGTGATTTGCGATCCACAACGCCTACGTCAGGTTCTGGGCAACCTTCTAAGCAACGCGATAAAGTTCACGCCGGCGGGGGGCGTGACGCTCGCGGCCATGCGATGTGATGCAGGCGTGCGCTTCGAGGTGACAGATTCAGGCGTCGGCTTTGACGCATCTCAAAAAGAGCTGCTTTTTCAGCGCTTCCGTCAGGCCGACAATTCGGCGACCCGCAAGCACGGGGGCGCAGGTCTTGGTCTGGCGATCTGCGATGAATTCGTCAGATTGATGGGCGGTCAGTTATTCTGCGAAAGCAAGTTGGGGGCGGGATCCACCTTTGGCTTCACGCTGGATCTTGCACGCTGCCAACCGACTGAAAGTCCCAAGACGCCGTCAAAAGCGTCCACCCAAGACGAGGTTTCACGCGACGGCTATCGCGTACTGATTGTCGATGACAACGCCGTCAACCGCCAAGTCATGGGCCTTATCTTGGAAAGCGCTGGAATCTCGCACGCCTGCGCGATGGACGGCGCCGAAGGGGTCAAGGCCATGCAGCGCGAAGTTTTCGACGCCGTTCTGATGGACATTCAGATGCCGGTTATGGACGGTTTCGAGGCGACGCGACGCATTCGTGACTGGGAGCGCAGGACAGGCCGCGAGCCTGCGCCTATCCTCATGGTCTCGGCCAATTGCCTGAAGGAGCATGTTGACGCTGGCCAAGCCGCCGGCGCGAACGGTCATCTCAATAAACCCATCTCCGCGGTGGAGCTTCTGTCGGCTCTCGAGACGGAGCTCGTGGCTCGAAAAGCGGCTTAACACATCGATGATTGGGCTTAGGGCGACCACCTGACGCGCAGTCGAAACCCTTTCGGCTGAAAACTACCTTCAAGCGCCGTCCTTTCCCGTCACGACGGGAAGCTTCACCCATTCTCCAAGTTGCGCCGAGTGGCGCCACCGCTCCACACGTCCTCGTGTGGACACCCTAGGTAGATTAATCCCCAAAGCGGTGCGGGGGGAGGGGCTCGGCCGCAGCCACCCCACACGCTGACCAACAAGGGGGATTTTTTGGGTGTTTGTGGGTGGATTATCGGCCGGAGCGGCGCGCTGGCCGCCTCTGACGCGAGCGATGCGACGGATCGAGCGGCGACGGTGCAACAAATCTGTCGGTGCAACAAATCTCGCAAGGCTTGGTTCTTCCGACTATGTTCCTTCTACAACTCCCCCGTCTGGCTTCGGCCAACGGGCGCGCGGCGGGCGAAAGCCCGCCGTAGCTCTTTCTGACTAATCAGCCAGCCCAGCCATGCCAGCCTCGCGCGGGCCTTTGTCCCCGGCGCCCGGTCGCTTTGCGGCTTCCAGCCTATACCGGCGCCGCGAATAGCGGCTCATAGAGCCGCTCCACCTGAGCTGCCCGCAAGGCCTCGTGAACAAACGCGCTGTCGTCGCTCGGCGAGGTAGCTGGACGGTTCCCGGGCTTGAATAGGTCCGGCCTTTCCATTGCCAGCCTCAACAACTGTTTGGTCGGCGCGGAAGGCACAATCTCGCCGCTCTCGTATTTTTCAAACGACTTTTCGCCCGTACCAAAGCGCACCCCCGCCTCACGCTGCGTCAAGCCACAGCGCTGACGAATGGCGCGGATCACGATCGGCACAAATACACGCTCGCCATGAGCTAGCGCTTGGCCGTCCGTCGCGCCATTTCAGCAACCTGATTGTCACCGTCAACCAACTGCCCTTCGGTGTCGTCTGGATCAGCAGGTTTCACGGTCGGCGCCTTAAGCGACCTCGATCCGATCGTTTACGCTGAATGGATCGACATGCACCCAGAATCGCCGCGCCAAGGAAATCGGCGCACGGCGCTTTCCGTCTTGGCGGAACGCCACTAGTCCCGCCGCCTCAAGCTTGTTGAGCGTCCGGGCCAAGTTCGGCTCGGCCCGATGGGTCAGCCGGGCCAAGGCCGCGACCGATAGGGGCTTCTCATCGCGGATGATCCGGAGAAGCTCGCGATTCTCCGGCGTCAACAAGCGCATCAGGGCCTCGACGCTCTCCACGACTAGACCACCAGCCCCGGCCGGAGAAGGGCCGCCTTTCGCCGCCGCGAGCAGGTCATTCTTGAACCCTGCCCAGCTTTGAACCTTCGGCTTCGCTGTCGTCATCGGTTTAATCCTTCGCTCCGATCATCACCGCTGAGACGCCGCGCTCTCCCAAGACACGCTCCACCTCGCCCAGGAAGTCCTGGACCAGCTGCAGGGCGGACCGGAATACATAGGGCCGGCCCTTGTCGCTTTCGGTACGATGCCAGTGATCATGCGCCTCCGGCTTCGCCTTGTACCCGCCGCCCAAGGGTGGGACGGCATGGGCGTTGTCGAATCCCAGCAGCCGAACACCCTCCGGGTCGTGGAGGGTCAAGCTGTAGGAGAGCCCATGCGGCCGCTGCCGCGTCGGCTCCGTGCGCTTGACCTCGATCTTTACCCAATACCCCTCGTCAAAGAGGTAGCGGGCGCCATCGTAGTCCAAGAGATAGGCGAGTTCGTCTTCCGGCGATGACTCCATCTTATCTTATCCTGTGAGGATAATAATGGAGCCTCGCAACGATATCAAGGCGGGATGAGGCGCCGGCGCGGGTGATCACAGCCAGTCCCTCTGCTCGGCGTCATGAGGCTGTGGCGCTTCAGACATGGGCTCCCGCGGCGTTTAAGGTTGCACGGCGCAGCTGGACTTGGAAAGGCCAAGGTGGGGACCGTCCTGAGCTTACGCAGCCACCGCTAATGCATGTCGGCAGAGTCGACGGCATGCCAACACGCCGACCTTCCCCAAGTTGGGCAAGGGGTTGAGAACTCACGTTGCGGACGCGAACGAGACACGGGCGTTGGATCGCAGGTGCTCGAACCTATCGTCCCGACTACTGCCTCAATAGGTAATGTCGCAGACGCCGCCGACGGTGAGCGTGGCACGTGAAACAACCGCACCGCCGCGTTCCGAGATATAGTCAGCCAACCAATCGAGAGCCGGGGTCGATGCGAGTGCGGATGGCGCCATGAATTGGCCGCGTGGCGCAATTGATGATAGTTCGGGCTAGGCATTAGGAAATTTGGCCTTTCGGCATGTCGCGCGCGCAACTTCTGCTCAACGCCCTTCGGGCTTTCGAAGCCTCGGCGCGTCACCTCAGCTTCACCCGAGCCGCTGCGGAACTGTTCGTCACCCAGGCCGCGGTCAGCCAGCAGATCAAGGCGCTGGCCTGATGAATTTCACATAGACGCTGCGAAAGCGAACGGATCAGCGGAGTCATTCGCGCCTCGCCTGCCGCAAGGGTTAGGTCTCCCGTTCTGCAGCGATTGCGCGTCGCGGGTCCTCGTCGAGGGCGGCGTAAGCAGCTTCCAGGGCCGCCCTCAGTCGTGGGTCTGTCGCCAGCCGGTTTGAGAAGACCGCCTCTAGCTTAAGAAACCGCGGGACGTCGAAAGCCGCCTGACCTAAGCATCCCGCGCCAATTTCGCTTAGCCGACCGGCGAGGGGATCGATGAGCCGGATCCCCTTTTTGCTCTGTTGACGGACGAAAATCATCCAGGCGGCGACGCCCATGCTCAGCCGATCAATGGACCTGCCTTCAGCAAGACCCTCGGCGATGGTCTCAAGCAGGCGAAGCGGCAGTTTTTGGGAGCCGTCGCAGGCGATCTGGGAGAGCCGATGGACAATCGCGGGGTTACGCAAGCGCGCTAGCACTTCGGAAATATAGGCTTCGAGATCAAGTCCAGGCTTGGATCTTAGGCTTGCAGTGATATCGCGCCGCATCAGTTGCTCAACGAAGGCGCCAAGCGCAGGATCGGCCATGGCCTGGGCGACGGTTTCGTGCGCCATCGTCAGACCGACATAGGCGATCGTGGAATGGGCGCCGTTCAGAAGACGAAGCTTGGCGCGTTCAAAGCCCGCGACATCGTCGGTCACGGTGACGCCTGCCTCAGCAAATGTGTCGACGTCACGACCCAGGTCTCGTCCTATGACCCATTGCACGAAGCGTTCGCGTTGGACGGGCCCAGCGTCTGATAGTCCCAGTCGCGCCGCGGCCTCGGTGCGCAGGGAGTCATCCGTGGCTGGCGTGATTGCGTCTACCATGCTGTCAGGAAAGGCGACTTCGTTTTCGATCCAGCGCGCAAGATCTCCCTGGCCGCTGGCCACGGCGAACTGTTGAACTGCGCGTCGCCAATGGGCGCCATTTCCAGAGAGATTGTCGCAACTGAGAGCGACCAGACCTCCTGCGCTTGCTGCGCGCCTGCGCCGAAGTCCTTCGACTAGCCAGCCGATCAAGGTTCGCGGGTGCGCAAGGTCGGCGAGGTCAGCGCGAATGTCGGGGTGATCAGTGTCCAGATCACCACCAGGCGTCAGGCAATAGCCCTTCTCGGTCACGGTCGCGCTCAGGAAGCGGACAGCGGGATCCGTCAAGCGGGCGAAGACCTTCGCCGATTGGCGCGGCGCCGTCAGCACCTCCTTGATCGCCCCGACCACCCGGATTGCGACCTCAGGCTGACGTTCGGTGAGGCTGTAGAGCCCATCTTGTGGGCTGAGCGCAATCCTCAGGTCGTCGCTTCTTAAGGATACGGCGCTTATCGCCAGGCTCGGGTCGAGCGCCAACATCTGGTCGGCATAGAAGGCCTGATGGGCGCGATGGAAAGCGCCGGGGCCAAAGTGGACGATGCCGATCCGCGTTGCGCTGCGATCATACTTCGGCTTGATGACTGACGGCGAAAGCGCACCAAGATTGGCGTCGCAGAGCCGGTCGCTCAAAGGATCGGATCCATTCAAAGGCGATTTCTCGCTTCCTTAAGCCTGCGCGCGACCGCGGCGGGTATCGGGAAATACACCCCGAATGGCGGCTCGCGCCAACAAACGCGTTCAAGGGCGGCGATGTCTGAACGCCAAGCGGACAGGCTGGCGACAAACCCTGCGCCAGGGGCGGCGCGACATATCACTATCGCTCGACAATCCTTGATATCGCCCCTCTGGCTGGCGCAGAGCGCCTTCGTTTCAATGGCGCACATTGCAGCCCTTCCCCTCGATGAAATGCGCCGGCAACACTGAAGCGCAAGGTTGCGCCTTAGCGGCATGTGGGATTTTGTCTCTTGCCGCGGGGCCCGCTAAGGCGGCGATCCCGAAGTCCTTTATTTGGGGGTACACGCATGATCCGTACGACCGTGGCCGCTTTGGTCGCGCTGGGCATTTCCGCAACGGGCGCCTTGGCGCAGTCGGCGCCGGGAGCTGAGCGTCAGGCTGCGACATCCAACGCCGCCCAGCGCAACCGCCCCGACGAGCCGGCCGCCAACAGCGGGCCGGTGGTGGAGCGGCGCTCCGAGCGCGCCCAGGCGGCTGGCGAGCACAAGATCACCGACGCCGATATCGCCACGGCGCCGCTCGTGGAGCAGACCCGGTCTTCGCATCATACGGTGACGATCGGCGGAAAGACGATCCCCTATACGGCGACGGCCGGCACGCTCACGCTGCGCGACGATGACGGTAAGCCGATCGCCAGCATGTTCTACGTCGCCTACACGGCCGATGGTCCAAAGGATCCCAATCGTCCTGTGACCTTTAGCTATAACGGGGGTCCAGGCTCAGCTTCGCTCTTCGTTCACATGGGACTGGCCGGTCCGATGCATGTGATGACCGACTCGCCCAACGCCACCCACGGCCCTCCCTTCACGGTTACCGAGAACCATGAGAGTCTCCTCGACAAGTCAGACCTCGTGTTCCTCGACGCCATCGGGGCCGGCTATTCTCGGCCGCTTGGAGATACGAAAGGTTCGGCGTTCTGGGGCGTCGACCAGGACATTGACGCCTTCGCCCGAGGCATTCAGCGCTATGTGACCAACAATCATCGCTGGAATTCGCCCAAGTTCCTGTTTGGTGAAAGCTATGGCACGACCCGCTCGGCGGGCTTGGTTTATGCCCTTCAACACCGCGGCCTTCAGTTCAACGGCGTGCTGTTGCTCTCCTCGGTCCTGAATTATGGCGCCCATGACTCAGGCTTCGATCACAGCTACATCAGCTATGTGCCGAGCTTCGCGGCTACGGCCGTCTATTGGAAGAAATCCGCGACCCAACCCACAGACCTGAACGCCTATCTGAAGCAAGTCCGAGACTGGGCCCAGGGCCCCTACCTGGCCGCCCTTACCAAAGGCGGTGATATTTCGCCCCAGGAATTCGATGCTACGGCCCGGCAGCTGTCAGCCTACATCGGATTGCCTGTCGAGTTCATCAAGCGCGCCAACCTTCGCGTGGATCTCAACCACTTCCGTGCTGAGCTGCTTCGCGATCAGGATCGCATCCTGGGGCGCTACGACACCCGCTTCACCGGCATCAACGCCGACAACGTGGGCGAGAACGCTGAGTATGACCCCTCCGACACCGGCATCAACGGAGCCTATGTGGCCGCGTTGCACGACTGGTTGGAGCAAGGCCTGGGTTACACAACCGAACTCAACTATTGGCCATCGGGTCCCAATATCAATCAATCCTGGGACTGGCGTCATCGTCCTCCAGGCGGATTTGGCGGTGGCGGGCGCCGTGAAAACGTCGCCAATACGGCCGCCGATATGGGCGCGGCCATGCGCGAAAATCCACATCTGATGATCTATTCGTTGAACGGCATCTACGACATGGCGACGCCGTTCTTCGGCACCGAATATGATATCTCCCACCTCTACTTGGATCCGTCGATCAAGAACAACGTTCGGTTCGGCTACTACGGCTCAGGCCACATGGTCTATCTGAACCAGGACGCCCTGAAGACGATGAAAGCCGACGTCGCCAAGTTCTACGACGACGCGCTCGCCAAGCGTTAATTTCAGCGCTTCGAACCCCTGACCGCTCGCCCTCCTGGGGCGGGCGGTCGTTGGATGTCGCGGGCTCCCCGCCGGGTTCTGGTTTCGAGCGCAGAGCCCAGCCGCACCGAAGGTGGCCGCGCTTGCCGGCGGTTTTCTTCCGGAGCCCGGCTTGCCGGGGCTTGGGCCAACGGCGCGCCGCAGCGTGAGGCTTGCCCTGCCTGGGCAACCGAGCGCACCCTCATGCCAATTAGGGATTCGGGGAGGATATCCATGCGTAGCGTGATCCTGGCCGCCGGCCTCTTTGCCGTTCTTGGCCTTTCAGCTTGTAATTCATCAAAACCTGACACGACCGCAGCGACGCCAGCAGCGCCAGCGGCGGCGAAATACTTTGGGCGTTCTCAGCAGATGTACGCCGGTCAGGAAATGATCGACAAGGTCGACACGGCGTCGATCAAGGTCCCAAAAGCAGGTTCTCTGGAAATGCAGGCCGCCGGCAGCGCCTCCATGCCCGGTTATAAGAACACGGGCTTTCTGCCGCGGATAAATCCCGCCGCGCCGAAGGATGGAATCTATGAAGTCGACGTTGTCGGCGACAAGCCCGCCAGCGGCGTCGCTGCGCCGACGCCGATTGACATCAAGGGCGCCTGGTCGCCTTACCCAGCGGATCACTTGAAGGGCGTCAGGTTCATCAGCAAGACCAATTCAGTCGTAGCCATGCTGCCAGCCGGCTAGCTCTTCGGCCTGATCTGGACTGTGCAGTGCGCCGCGCCGCTATCGCGGCTGCGAGGACTTTTGTGGCCTGTTCAACCTAGATGGCCGCTCCTGCATTCCTGCAGGAACGGCTGCGTCCAGAACGTCGAGAATTCTTTTGGTCGACGCGCTCGACGGCCGAGTTCTGCGGGATTATCAGCCAGCCGCCGCCAGAATTCTAGGAAGGAGCAAAACACATGCCCAGGATCGGCGCTGTGAGCAAAGTTTATGCGGAATACGTTCTAAGCGATGGGCCAAGCCAAGCGGATTTCGCGACCCGGTGCGTTGCGAATTTTCGCCCGAAGCCGTCGATCGCTCATGTCGGCGAGCGTTCAACCGTGAATCAATCCGTCAACGGACGAAGCGCCGACCACCCGATAGATTCCATCTTCCTCGAGCGCTGGTCCCCGCGGGCCTTCACGGGCGAGCCAATGCCTCAGAAGGTCTTGATGTCGATGTTCGAGGCTGCACGGTGGGCGCCTTCGGCCAGCAATATCCAACCCTGGCGCTTCGTCTACGCCCACCGCGGAACCCCGCAATGGCCCCCGCTCTTCAGCGCCCTGATGGACATGAACCAGCCCTGGGTCGCCCAGGCCTCGGTGCTGGCTTTTATCCTGTCAGATCGCTTTCGACGCCGAGCCGAGGTTGAGCCCGCGCCGAACCGCAGCCACAGCTTCGATACTGGGGCGGCGTGGGCCTATCTGGCGCTTCAAGCCCACAGCCTGGGTTGGGCGGCTCACGCCATGGGCGGATTCCACGTCGACAAGGCCTATGAGGCGACCGGTGCGCGCGAACACGACCTGCGCATTGAGGCCGCAATTGCGATCGGACGTCAGAGCGATGCAAGCGTGCTGCCTGAAAGCTACCGCGCGCGCGAATTCCCAAGCGGCCGTTCGGCTGCCGACGATTTCGTGTTTGAAGGCCGCATCAAGCCGACGGGCTCACGCTGACGCCGACAGACCGAGACCCCAGATGCGCCCGCACGGTGCATCTGGGGACCGAATAGGAAGGTTCAAGCGGCCGCAGCGGCGGACTGGGCGCCGGCCAGAAAATCCATCTTGCCGAGTGGCACGCCCTGGCTACGCAGGATCGCGTAGGCGGTCGTCACATGGAACAGGAAGTTTGGAAGAGAAAACGTAAGGAGAAAGCTTTGGCCAGTGAATTCCATCGTGCGGCCAGGGAACGTCAGCACGATCTGCCGAGCTTCCTGGCCTTCGACTTGCTCGCGCTTGATGGTCTCCAGAAAGGCGATGGTCTTTGCGATCCGTTCCTTCAGTTCCGGCAGGGTGGTTTCTGAGTCCGGCATGGAAGGCGCCTCGATTCCAGCCAGTCTGGCGCCCCCCGACTTGGCTGCGTCGCTCGCCAGCTGAATCTGACGCGCGAACGGGAACATGCCGTGGCCGAGGCCTGCCTCGGCAAGCACTGAAGGCTGCACATGTTCCTCGGCCGCGAAGGTTTCGGCCTTGTTGAGCAGGTGGCTGAGGTTACCCAGCATGCGGATATAGAGGCCGATCGAGGTGTCGTAGAGCGAAAGCGACAAGGGCGTTTCTCCAATTGCCAAGCCTGTCAGATAGTGTGTGAGACGCACGACGCCACCTGCTGTCGCAACAACTTCACGAGGAACCGAAGTCCATGCGCCTGATCGACGCCGCCGAGGTCCGCACGAACCTGACCTATGAGCTTTGCATCCCGACCGTTCGCGCCGCGATGATCGCGCTTTCCTGCGGCGAAACCCGCCAACTTCTGCGCTCCATCATGCATTTTGAGGACGGACGCATGTTTGGCGTAATGCCCGGCGCCATGGGTGATCGCGCCGCATTTGGCGCCAAGGTCTTGAGCGTCTTTCCGAAGAACTTCGAGATTGGTCGTCCGTCACATCAAGGCGTGGTTCTGCTCTTCGATCCGAAGACGGGGGAACTGACCTGTATCGCGCAGGCCCGGGAAATCACCGCAATCCGAACCGCCGCCGCCAGTGCGGTCGCCACGGAAGCCTTGGCAAGGCCTGAGGCGCGAAATCTCGCTCTTCTTGGGTATGGTGAACAAGCCAGAACCCATCTTGAGGCGATCGCGAGCGTCCGCACCCTTGAGACCGTGACTGTCTGGGGTCGCTCGGTCGAGCGCGCCAGAGCCTTTGCCGATAAGGCCCGCGCCGAGCTTGGCGTCGAGGTCGCTGTAGCCCCGAGCGCTCAGGCCGCAGTCCGCCAGGCTGATATCATCTGTACTGTGACGGCCGCCGCTGAGCCGATCCTCAAAGGCTCATGGGTAGCGCCTGGCGCGCATATAAATTTGGTAGGCTCGAGCTTTGCAGGTCCAGTCGAGGTCGATCGAGATCTGGTCGTCCGCTCGCGCTTTATCGCCGACTATCGAGAAGGCGTGCTTAAGCAGGGCGCTGAGTTTTTGGACGCCAAGTCCGCCGGACTGGTCAATGATGACCATGTGGTCGGCGAAATAGGTCAGGTGCTGAGCGGTCAAGTCCCTGGTCGGCAATCTGACGAGCAGATCACTGTCTACAAATCCCTCGGCCATATCGTGCAAGACCTGGCCAGCGTCGAGGCCCTGTTGGCGCTTCCAGCGCCTGGTTAGGCGACGTCCTTCAACACAGATCCAACGATCCCGACCAGTTGCTCCAACTGCGCGGGTGAAGCTATCAGCGGGGGAGAAAGTGCGATCGTATCGCCAGTGGTGCGGATTAGCGCCCCCGCCTCGAAGGCCCGCACGAGGACTTCATAACCCCTTGCGCCCGGCGCATCCGGCCGTGGCGAAAGTTCGATCGCAGCCATGAGACCAAAGTTGCGGATATCGATGACATTTGGATAGCCCCGCAGGCTGTGGACAGCAGCCTCCCAGGCCGGCGCCAGCTCCGCAGCCCGCGTCAGCAGCCCCTCGCGACGGTATATGTCCAATGTCGCAAGTCCCGCTGCGCAACCCGCCGGGTGACCCGAATAGGTATAGCCATGGAAGAGCTCCATGGCGTTTTCAGGCCCGGTCATCATGGCGTCATGAACGGATCGACTCGCAAAGACAGCCCCCATCGGAAACGCTCCGTTGGTCACCCCTTTCGCGGTTGTGATCAGGTCTGGCGTTACGCCAAAGACTTGCGCGGCGAAGGGCGCTCCCAGCCTGCCAAATCCGGTGATCACCTCATCGAATATCAGGAGAATTCCGTATTTTGTACAAAGCGCCCGCAGCCGCTCAAGGTAGCCGAGCGGGGGTGGCAAGACGCCTGCTGAGCCGGCGACCGGCTCGACGATCACCGCAGCGATTGTCTCTGGGCCATGCAAGGCCGCCAGACGCTCCAGATCGTCGGCGCGTTCCACTCCAAAGCGTGGCGCCCCCTTTGAAAAGGCGTTGCGTTCAATATCCAGCGTATGCCCCAGGTGCTGGGCCCCAGGCAGGGTGAGGAATGCGCGGCGATTGTTGACCAGTCCGCCAACTGAAACGCCGCCGAAGCCAACGCCGTGATAGCCTTTCTCACGCCCGATCAGCCGCGTGCGTTGACCCTCGCCGCGGGCGCGGTGATAGGCCAAGGCGATTTTCAGAGCCGTATCGACCGATTCAGATCCTGAGCTGGTGAAGAAAATTCGGTCCAGGCCGGCCGGCGCGAGCTTGGCCAGAGCGGTGGCGAAATCGAACGCCAAGGGGTGGCCCATCTGGAACGATGGAGCATAGTCGAGCGTCAGGAGCTGCTGGCCGACCGCTGAGGCGATCTCCTCACGACCGTGACCTGCATTGACGCACCAAAGACCTGAACAGCCGTCGATGATCTGCCGACCATCTTCGGTCTGATAAAACATGCCCTTGGCCGCCGCCAGCAGCCGGGGAGCCGACTTGAATTGGCGATTGGCCGTAAACGGCATCCAGTAAGCGTCTAGGCTTGGCCGGTTCAGTCGATCGGAAGCGTCGTCCATGCTGTGCGCTCACTCGTTCCTGCATCTACGAAATCAGGTTCAGCTCAGAGCCGCCAGAAAATTGAGGTGGCCGCGGTTCGATTGCTGGGGGCCGCATGATTGGCGTCATGCGCTTGAAGAGCGGATTTTACGGGGCTATCGCAGGGACGCGCGGGTTCCAGCGCAAGCTAGGGCGTCGTGGACATGCCTTCTCCTTCCCCCGAGCAGACCCCTGAACACTTCCGGGCTCATGGGTGGATGCGCGTGCCCGGCGCCTTCAGCGCGCGTGACGCAAAGGCCATGCGAGACGTCGTGTGGCGTGGGCTCGAAAAGACGGGAATCCGGCGCAACGATCGTGCGACGTGGACAACGGAGCGGCCAGAGCACCTGCAGCACCTAAAGGCCGATCCGGCGTTCAGCGCGCTCGCCGGCCCACGCGTGCTGGAGACGCTCGACAGCTTGGTTGAAGGCCAGCCTTATAAGGCTCCGAAAAATTGGGGCGCCTTCTTCATCGCTTTCCCCAGCGAGCGGCGGTGGGGGGTGGCGCGCAGCGGTTGGCACTGCGATGCGAACTACACGAGCAGCTTATCGCCGCCGGCAGGGGTCAGGATGCACGCCCTGCTGGGAGACGTCGGGCCCCGCTGTGGCGGCACTCAGATCCTCAGCGGCTCGCATCGGCTCGTCCATGCGTGGTTCAAGACCCACCCTCGCCCCGGCGTAAAGGGGGCCCAGGCGCGCGAACTATTGAAGGGCCATCCCTATATTCGGGATCTGCATGGCGACGGCGCCGCCGAGGACCGCATCGAACGGTTTATGAATACCACCGAGGAGGTGGAAGGCGTTCCGCTGCAGGTTGTCGAAAACACCGGCTCAGCTGGTGACGTCATCCTGCTCCACCCGCTCGTTCTCCACGTAGCGGCGCCAAACAATGGCGATGTTCCCCGCTTCCTGGTGAGCGGAGGGATCGATACCGAAACGATGTGGGATTCCATTGTTTCAAGGACGCCAGCCGGAATTGATCATTAGCCCACGTCGAGGCGCCGCCCAAGCCGCAGGTTTAGAGGTCGCAGACGGCCGACCGGATCGCAGTTTGACCCGCGTTTGCGGCTCAGGCGCCGTCCCGGTTACCGGGCGATCAGGCGACGATCAGGCGGGGCGAACTTGACGTCGCGCGCCGCACGTGGCTCGCAATACGGACGGTGGGCTAGGCCTGCCGGGACGGGCGCGCAATGCCGAAGATTTTGGCCATCGAGGATGATCCCACTACCGGCCGAGAGATCGTGACGGAGCTGGAGCAGCACGGCTTTTCCGTGGAATGGGTCGCCGATGGACGACAAGGCCTTGAGCGTGCGGTCAGCGGCGCCTTCGAGGCGGTGATACTTGATCGCATGCTGCCTGGTCCGGATGGCCTGGCCATCGTCATGGCCATGCGAGACGCCCACATCGACATCCCCGTGCTAATGGTGAGCGCGCTGAGCGACGTGGATGAACGCATCCGCGGGCTGCGCGCTGGCGGCGACGACTATATGACCAAGCCTTTCGCGTCCGAGGAGCTTGCAGCCCGATTGGAAGTCCTGCTGCGACGGCGAGGCGGGTCTCAACGCGAAATGACCATGACTGTGGCTGACCTTGAGCTCGATCTCATCAGCCGATTGGCGCACCGTGGCGGCGTCGAGATCCGGCTGATGCCGACTGAGTTCAAGCTGCTGGAATTCATGATGCGTAATTCGGGTCAGACCCTGACCCGGACCATGATCTTCGAGGCGATCTGGGGATATCATTTCGACCCCGGCACCAATCTCATTGATGTTCACTTAGGACGCCTGCGGCGAAAGGTTGATCGCCCGGGCTTGCCGCCGCTGATCCACACAATTCGTGGCTCAGGATATGCCCTCAATGCACCTGCGTGAGCTTTGGCGCACGACGCCTTTTCGCCTGACCCTCATGAACGGGGCGGTGTTCGCTGCGGCTGTTCTGGCGCTGATGGGCCTGATCTATCAGCAAACCGCCGGTTATCTCGCTCGCCAGCTCGATGGCATCGTAGTCAGCGAGGCCAGAAATCTGACCGTAGGCGGCGCTGAGCTCCTTCCACAACGGATCAACCAGGCGGTCGCCACCGATAGCCGGCACATAGGCTATTATGGATTGTTTTCAGCTGAGGGGATTTGGATCGCAGGCAACGTGCGTGGGCTGCCTCCCGCCTTGCCGATTGATGGTGTGCCGCGCGCAATCCATGTTCCAAATTTGCAGCCCGGCTCGCGTGCATTGGTCGAACGCATGCCTTGGGGAGAGATACTCTTCGTCGGCCACGATGCCCTGGTGCTGACAGGGTTACGCACGATTGTGGTCAATGCGTTGGTGCTGGGCGGGGGGGTGAGTCTGGTCTTGGGAATGGCCGCGGCGGCTGCGCTCAGTTTGCGTCCGCTTCGACGCATTGATGAGCTGCGCGCGGCAAGCCGGGCGGTGATGATGGGCAAGCTTGACGTGCGATTGCCGGTTTCGCGCCGCAAGGATGAAATCGACATGTTGGCGGGAGTGGCCAACGCCATGATGGACGAGGCTGAACGCCTGCTTTGGGAAGTCAAAAGCGTTGGAGACAATGTCGCCCATGATCTGCGCACGCCCCTGAACAGGCTGCGCGCCTTGCTTTACCGGGTCCACCAGGAGACCCATCTGCAGGGCCTACATCGCCAAATGGTCGATCAGGCGTTGGCCGAAACCGACGAACTGCTGACCCGTTTTCGGGCGCTGCAGAGGATCGGTGAAATCGAACGACGTGATCGTCTGGCCTTCTTCGAGGTCGTGCGGCTGCAAAGCGTCTTGGAGCATGTGATCGAATTGCATGGCCCCTTGGCGGAAGATCGTGGCGTGGCCCTGGTCGCCGACATCTCCCCCGACGCGCCAGCGGTTTCCGCCGATCCCACGCTGCTGTTCGAGGCGGTCAGCAACGTTGTCGACAATGCTCTGAAATTCACGCCCAAAGGCGGGCAGGTGACGGTACGCCTGTTGAGCCGGCAAGATGGTCCAAGGATCGAAATCAAAGATAACGGCCCCGGCGTGCCGGAAGACGAGCGAGAGGCGGTTCTCAAGCGGTTCTACCGGGCGAAACGTGCGCGAACCGAGCCGGGCTCCGGGCTTGGGCTATCGATCGTGACCGCGATTGCGCGGGTGCACCATTTCCGCCTCTCGCTCGACGACGCTCGCCCCGGTCTCACCGTCGCACTCGACTGTTGGCCGCGTGGCATCGAGGTCTCAGGTCCAGCCGCATAAGACCAATATAAAACTATCTTCATTGGCCTTACCGGCCGGAGTTGGTCAAAGGAGCGCTCCGGATCGCTGCGCTTTCCCTAGGCGCTGGCGACCCACAGTTCGCCAGCTCCGGAGCAGGCCTGCTTGAACGCTCTTGTCCGCATCGCGCTCGCGCGCCCCTACACGTTCATCGTGATGGCTGTGCTCATCATGATCTTTGGCGTGATGGCGGCTATGCGTACGCCCACCGATATTTTCCCTGAGATTCGCGTTCCGGTCATCGGTGTTGCGTTCAACTTCGCAGGGCTGTCGCCCGGCGAAATGTCAAACCGCATCGTCACCCAATTCGAGCGCTTCTTGACGACCACCGTCAACGATGTGGAGCACACGGAAAGCCAGTCGCTTCCAGGCATTGGCATCGTAAAGGTCTACTTCCAGCCCGGCACCGATATTCGCACTGCGACCGCCCAGGTGACCTCAACCGCCCAGGTCGCCATCAAGCAGATGCCGGCCGGCGTGACGCCGCCTTTGGTGCTTAATTATTCAGCCTCCACGGTGCCGATTCTCCAGCTGGCGGATTCCGACAAGACACTCTCGGAACAGAAGTTGTTCGATCTGAGCCAGGTGGTGATCAGACCCGTCATCACCACGGTGCCAGGCGCTGCGACGCCTTATCCCTACGGTGGTCAAATCCGGCAGATTCAGATCGATCTCGATCCCCAGGCCCTTCAGTCGAAGGGTATTTCAGCCAACGACGTCACAAACGCGATCGCTGCGCAGAACCAAATCTTGCCCGTAGGCTTCGTGAAGATCGGCTCTTTTCAGTATAATGTCCGGCTGAACGACGCGGCCGATACGATCGAGGACCTTAACGATCTCCCGATCAAGACAAGCGACGGCGCAACAATATTCATCCACGACGTCGGTCAGGTGCGAGACGGCGCTCCACCGCAGACCAATATCGTCCATGTGGACGGCGGCCGGGCGGTTCTTTCGACAATTCTGAAGAACGGGTCGGCCTCGACGCTGGCCGTGGTTCAGGGCGTGAAGGACAAGCTTCCGGGATTGGCCGAACAACTTCCCTCGACGTTCAAAATCACCGCGCTCAACGATCAATCGGTGTTTGTGAAGGGGGCGATTTCAAGCGTTGTGCGCGAAGGCGCGATCGCAGCCGCCCTCACCAGCCTGATGATTTTACTCTTCCTTGGAAGCTGGCGCTCGACGGTGATCATCGCCGTTTCGATCCCGCTCGCCGTCCTGGCCGCAATAGCTGCGCTTTCGGTTACGGGCCAAACCCTGAACATCATGACGCTCGGCGGCTTGGCGTTGGCCGTGGGCATCTTGGTCGACGACGCGACGGTGACGATCGAAAATATCAACTGGCACCTGGAGCAGGGCAAGGACGTGCATACCGCCATCCTCGATGGCGCCTATCAGATCGTGACGCCCACGTTTGTGTCCCTGCTCTGCATCTGCATCGTCTTTATTCCGATGTTTCTATTGAAGGGCGTCGCGGGCTTCCTGTTCGTGCCAATGGCGATGGCGGTTGTCTATGCGATGATCGCCTCGTTCATCCTGTCGCGCACGCTGGTCCCGACGATGGCGATGTATCTGTTGCGCTCGCACGAAGACGAAAAGAACCAGAGCGCGGGATCGCGTAATCCCTTCCTGCTCTTCCAACGGCGGTTTGAAGCGGGGTTCGCCCAGTTCCGCTCCATCTACGCCGGGTTCCTGGAGCGCGCCATGGGCGCGCGCAGGCGATTTCTGATCGGCTTTCTTTGTGTTGTCGTGCTTTCCCTGGGCTTGGCGCCCTTCCTAGGAAGCGACTTCTTTCCATCGGTGGACGCCGGCCAGATGACGATCCACATTCGCGCGCCTATCGGGACGCGTCTGGAGGACACGTCCCTCGAATTCCGCCGCATTGAAGGCACGATCCGCCGGGTGATCCCGGCCGATGAAATGGGCTCGATCGTCGACAATATCGGCATCCCGAATAGCTCCATCAACATGGTCTATTCGAACTCCGGCGTGATCGGTCCGCAGGACGGCGACATCTACGTCAGCCTCAAGCTGCACCATCATGCCATCGGCGGCTACGTAAAGCGGCTGCGCGAGGTTCTGCCACGCGACTATCCCGGTACGACATTCGCCTTCCTTCCCGCTGATATCGTCAGTCAGATCCTGAACTTTGGCTCTCCAGCTCCGATCGACCTTCAGGTGTTGGGACCAAACGCCGCCGCCAACCGTCAATACGCCAACATGCTGCTACGCAAGATCCGGATGGTTCGCGGGCTCGCCGACGTCCGGATGCAGCAGCCTGAGGGCTCTCCGGAATTGCGGGTCGATGTCGACCGCGCCCGCATCGCTCAACTCGGTCTCTTCGAGCGTGACGTGACAAACAGCCTCGTCACGACCTTGGCGGGTAGCTCTCAAGGCGCGCCAACCTACTGGCTCAACCCGCAAAACGGGGTCTCCTACCCGATCGTCGCACAGACGCCGGAAAGTCGAATCTCATCGATCGCAGAGCTCGAAAGCATTCCAATCAACAGCTCATCAAGCGGGCCCGCGCAGGTCCTGGGGGGCCTGGGGGTGATCAGCCGCGACGCCGCGCCTGCGGTGGTGAGCCACTATAACGCCCAGCCAGTGGTCGACATATTTGCGACGACGCAGGATCGCGACCTGGGGGCCGTCACGCGCGATATCAGAAAGATCCTGAAGGATGCGGCGAAGGATCGTCCCAAAGGCGCGACCATCACGCTGCGCGGCCAGATGGTCACCATGAACGAAGCCTTCTCGGGACTGTTCTTCGGCTTGGCCGCAGCGATCGTACTGATTTATTTGATGATCGTTGTGAACTTCCAGTCGTGGTTGGATCCTTTCGTGATCATCACGGGTCTGCCTGCCGCCCTCGCGGGGATCGTTTGGATTCTCTTTGCGACCGGCACCACGATTTCCGTTCCGGCTCTGACGGGCGCAATCATGTGCATGGGCGTCGCAACGGCCAATTCGATTCTGGTCGTCAGCTTCGCACGCGAGCGCCTGGCTGCGACCGGGGATGCCTACCGCGCCGCCATGGAAGCCGGTTTTACGCGCTTTCGCCCTGTCGTCATGACGGCGCTGGCCATGGTCATTGGCATGACGCCCATGGCCTTGGGCCTGGGTGAAGGCGGAGAGCAGAACGCGCCGCTCGGTCGTGCGGTGATCGGGGGGCTGATCTTCGCCACCATCGCGACCCTGCTGTTTGTTCCTGTCGTTTTCAGCCTGGTCCACGGTCGCCGCGCCCAAGCCGTGACGCCAGAATTGGTCTCCGGAGAGCCCTCCTATGCCTGATCAAATCGCGCCTGACGGGCCCGCGCCAAGTACGACCGACAGCGCTTCGACGCCTGTGGTCACACACGTCTCGAGCAAGCTTCTCAGGATGGCGGGGCTGGTCACGATCGTCGTGGCCGCCATCGTGGTTGTTGGCGGGCTGATTGGCCGCGTCCGCGCCGGCCAAAGTCAGGCTTCCTGGACGCGAGAGCAAGCTATTCCGACCCTTAGTTTGGTGAAGGTCGAAGGCGGCGGAGAAAAGCAACTGGTCCTGCCCGGCGACGTGCAGGCCTTCAACACCGCTCCAATCCACGCCCGCGTGAGCGGCTACCTGAAGCGTTGGTATGTCGATATTGGAGCGAAGGTGAAGTCGGGTCAGGTGCTGGCTGACATCGATACGCCAGACTTGGATCAGCAGGTCCTGCAGGCGCGCGCTGACCTGGCCACGGCCCAGGCCAATCTGAGCCTTGCGGCGACCACGGCCAAGCGCTGGCAGGGACTTGTCGCGGCGGATGCAGTGTCAAAGCAGGAAGCTGATGAAAAGGTCGGCGATCTGGCGGCCAAGACCTCCTTGGTCAACGCCGCTCGCGCCAACCTGAACCGGCTCTTGGCGCTTGAATCCTTTAAGAAGATCACAGCGCCCTTCGACGGCGTCGTGACGACCCGATCTGCGGATATTGGCCAGCTGATCACCACCGGCAGTCCAAGCGATGCAGCGCTCTTCACCGTCGCCGATCAACGCAAGCTGCGCATCTATGTGCGCGTTCCACAGAACTATTCGGCTCTGGTCCGCAAAGGCCAGTCGGCGGTCCTTACGGTCCCAGAGTATGCGGACCAGACGTTTAGCGCCCTGGTCGCCAATAGTGCGCAGGCCGTCGGCTCCCAAAGCGGAGCTGAGCTGGTGGAATTGTCGCTGGATAACGCCGATGGCCGCATAAAATCGGGCGACTATGCGCAGGTCACCTTCCGCCTGACGTCGCCGGTGACGACCACCCGAATTCCGGTGACCGCGATTCAGTATCGGCACAACGGACCTGTAGTGGCCGTCGTGGGCGCCAATAGTCACGTCGTGATCAAACCGGTCATCGTGTCGCGCGATCTTGGCTCAAGCGTTGAGATCGGGGCGGGGCTTACGGCGAAGGACCGCGTGGTTGACAATCCCCCAGAGTCGCTCGTCGACGGTGACCTGATCCGCGTCGCCGGCGCCTCCGCCCAGAAATCTGGGGGTTGAACCCTATGCGCTCGTCTCGACTGCTGCTGGCCAGCGTCCTGGCGCTCGCGATTGGCGGTTGCTCGTTGGCGCCTGCCTATTCCCCACCCGCCGTTCCGCTTGCGCCTGCATTTAAGGAACAGGGTCCCTGGACGCCTGCTGCGCCTGCCGACGCCCAGCCGCGCGGTCAATGGTGGGCGATGTTTGCTGACCCGGTGCTGAACGATCTTGAGGTGCGGGCGGAAAACGCCAATCCGGGGCTCGCCGCTGCGGTCGCAGCCTACGACCAAGCGCGCGCGCTGGCCAAGCAGGCGCGCGCTGGCCTGATCCCCGAGCTTGATGGAAGCGCCACCTCAGAGCGCAACCGCCGATCAAATAACCAGCCTTTGCGGGTGGGAGGACCCGACCTAATCAAGACCGATGAGGTCGAAGTCACAATCGCTTACGAAATCGACCTTTGGGGCCGACTTCGAAACCTTGCAGCCGGCGCAGGAGATCGCGCCCAGGCCAGCGCCGCAGATCTGCGCTCGATGCGGCTCAGCCTGCAGGCTGATGTCGCTGATGATTACCTCGACCTTCGTGGGTTGGATGCTCAACTAAGGCTCTTGAACGCGACCGCGACCGCATATGCCCGTGCCTTGGAGCTGACGCAGATCCTGCACGATGGCGGTAACGCAACCGGTCTTGACGTGGCTCGCGCCCAGACCCAGCTGTCCACCACCAAAGCCCAGATCACCGACGCCTTAGCCGCGCGCGCGCTGCTGCAGCATGCGATCGCAGCCTTGGTGGGCGAGAGCGCCTCGACGTTCAGCCTCGCCCCGGTGACGAGCGAATTGCAGCAGCCAAAAGTGGCTGTCAGCGCCCCGTCCCTGCTTCTGCAGCGCCGCCCCGATATCGCCGCGGCCGAGCGCCGCGCAGCGGCCGCCAACGCCGATGTCGGCGTCGCGCGTGCGGCGCTCTATCCCTCACTGACCCTGGATGGCGCAGCTGGTTGGGAAGCTGCGAGCGGCGCCGATCTGCTGAAGGGCCCCAGCGAATTGTGGATGGTGGCGCCACAGCTCCTGGGACCGATCTTCGACGGAGGCCAGCGTCGCGCCGGCGTAAGGGCGAGCAGAGCAGCGTTTGACCAGGCGAGCGCCGACTACCGCAGCGTCGTACTGAACGCTTTCCGAGATGTGGAAGACCAGATCGCGCTCGCCAATCGGCTTGCAGATGAGTCTAAGGACCAGGATGATGCGGTCGCTGCGGCTGAGCGCAGCGTCGATCTTGCGAACATCCGCTATCGTCAAGGCGTGGCGACCTATCTCGATGTGGTGACCGCCCAGTCGGCTGCATTGACCGCAGAAGAGAGCGCCATCCAGTTGAACACCAGGCGGCTGCAAGCCGCTGTGAACCTTACCAGAGCGCTTGGCGGCGCCTGGAGTTGAGACGCTAGAGCATTCGGCGCTCAAGCTGATGCATAGCCATCGTGGCGAAAGTAGTTGGCGCACTCCTGCGGGGTGAAGGCTTCGAGCACCTGTCCGATGCGATCCCAGAGTGCGCCGACG
>Ga0209166_10000363_pt1 | contig 53428 bp, 56 predicted proteins | sample Coa_R1_3_FD_187151 | JGI IMG/M metagenome (GOLD analysis project Ga0209166, IMG submission 187151) | Surface soil microbial communities from Centralia Pennsylvania, which are recovering from an underground coalmine fire - Coalmine... | ecosystem: Environmental > Terrestrial > Soil >...
ACGGCTACCTTTGTCGGATACCTCACGGTAGGGCGGCGGAAGGCCGCTACGACCGTACGCTGACTTCCCGAAGGCAGTTCTCGACCCGACGGAAAAGGCGGGTAGGGTCCTTTTTCAACATGCTGACCTGGTAGGCGACGGCGTCGGGCCGCTCACCCCAGGCGTGCAGTTCAGCCGCAAACGCCGCGACCTCGTCCGCCGTCGCCCAGCCCTCGCACACGGCCAGCCCGCCGGCCTCGTTGGGGCCGCGGAAGCGCGTCGCCAGCAGCTCGGCCACGGCCCGCGTGCGGCGCAGCGTGCCATAGCTGTCGACCGTGGCCCGCGTCTCCGGCTCGACGAAGCCCGCCGCGAGCAACAGCTCGCGCTGGCGGGGACCAAACCCGAGGTCGACGCCCGTGGCCTGATAGGTCCGCGCGGAGAGCTCACGCCGACACCTCGCAAGATGATGCTGGCTCTCCCGCTCTTCCGATGATGCGTAGTCACGCCTGCTGAACGACGCCGTTGGCGCCGTGACGCCGTCACCTCATCCGGGTGGCTGACCGCGCTCGCTGCCGGCCTGCAACACGCCCGTATCCCGTGCGCGCCCACGCCGCGGCTATCCACCCAGCGACCGTGCCGCCGCTCTACGCGACGTGGAGCACCCGCAGTCGCAACAGGTCGAAGTGCGCCCGGCCGTACATCTGCCGCTTCACCAGCTTCAGCTTGTTCACCTGACCCTCAGTCTGCCCATTGCTCCACGGGAGCCGCAGCCCGGCGGCCACCGCGGCGTAGTCGGTTTCCAATCCCCGGGCATATGCCGCCAGTTCCTTGACGCCACTCGCCTTCGCCCGCGCCAGCCAGCCATCGAGTCGTTGGCCTTGTCGGTCCCGGACCATGCCCGCGAAGTCCTGCGTCAGCGTGTGCGCCGTCGCGATGCACGGAGTTTGTTCACAGAGCCGATTCAGGTAGGTTCGTTCCTCGTCCGTGAGCCGCTCCGGCCGCTGGACCAGCAGCGTCGCCACATGCCGCGGTGACGGCACCTCCGAGCGCGGGGCTCCGCCGGCCACGCCCGCGGCGAGTTCCCGCTCCACCTGCTGCAGGAAGCGATAGACGGTGCGGGCGCCGTGCGGGTAACCCTGCTCCCGGACTTCCCGCAGGAGCTGGGACTTCCTGTGACAGCCCTCGGTCCAGCGCTGGCGCAGGAATGGCTCGTACGGCGTGAGCAGGTAGCGGGAGCGATGCGGCCGCTTGCGCTCCGGCGGGCCTGGGAGCCGCAGGGAGCGATAGACCGTCGTACGGGAGACGCCGACGACCTCGGCGATGTGCTTAATCGTCGCGCCAGCGGCATGCAGGCGGCGAATCTCGGCATACTGCGCCAGCTTGGGCGCGTGCTTGGCCTGACTCGCCTGCTCGGCCCGCTCCTGCGACGGCGTCCGCTCCTCACCACCGTACGTTTTCAGGGGCGCCGGCTCGGTGCTCCGCTCACCGGTGGCGGCCGCCTGCAGGGCCGCCCGCTCATGCAGCAAGAGCCGCTCCAGCGCCTCGCCGAGATTCTTCATCAGGTGGAAGCGGTCGGCCACCTGCACGGCGTTGGGCGCCCCGCGCCGCGCCCCCTCGGCATACACCCGACCCCGGTCGCGGCTCACAACCTGCACGCCGGGATGTTCAGCCAGCCACGCGGCGACCGTGTCGGTGTTGCGGTCGGCGAGCAGGTCAATCGCCTCGTGCCGCTCGAGGTCGACGAGGATGGTCCCGTAGCGATTCCCTTTGCGGAAGGCCCAATCGTCGATACCCAGCACGCGGGGCGAGGGCAGCGTGAGTTCCGGCAGCGCCCGCACGCTCCGCAGCAGGGTGTCCGGGCTCAGCGACAGCCCGAGTTCTGCGACCAGCCGTGCGCCGGCCTCGCCGCCGAGCGCGATGCCAATCGCGGTGACGAGGGTCTGCAGCCGCGCACTACGGCGACCACGCGGCGCGACGAGCCCGGGAAAGCGTTCGGCAAAGATGCGCTGCGGACAGGCGACCAGCTCGCAGAAGAAGCGGCGTGCGGTGAGGCAGAGTTGGACGGACAGCCCTTGCCAGGGGAGGTCGGCCAGCATCCGTTGGTAGCGGCTGTGCACGCGGGTCGCCATGGTCCCACACGCCGGACAGGCGACCACGGCCCGTTCGGAGGCCAGTTCGACCTGGACGCTGTGGTCATCGATAACCGCGATGCTGGCGACGGACATGGCAAGGGCGGCAGGCAAGGCGCCGGTGATGAGCATGGGCCGCGCCCTCCCGCTGAGGACTACGCGGGGAGGACTGCAGTATTACGGGTCCGAGGCTTCACCGCAACAGCGGGAGAGCCAGCATCATTTTGCGAGGTGTCCTCACGCCAGCGTTCGAGCAGCGGGGTCAGGGGATAGAGGTGCACCGGCGTGGCGAGCGTCGAGATGCACACCATCCCGCCTGGCGTGAGCACGCGGCCGAGTTCGCGCAGTGCCGCGAGCGGGTCCTGCAGGTGGAACAGCACCGCGATGGCGTAGGCCGCATCGAAGCTGGCGTCGGCGAAGGGCAGGGCGTAAATGCTGCCTTCCTCGAAGCGGACGTTGCTCACGCCGCGCTGGTCGGCCAGGTCACGCGCGACCGCGAGGGCCTCGGTGTCCACGTCCACGCCCACGGCTTCGCCCGTTGGTGCCACGGCCTGGGCGAGCCCGGTGGTGATGCCACCCGGGCCGCAGCCCGCATCAAGCACGCGCATGCCGGATTTGAGCTGGCCGAGCAGCCAAGGGATACGCTGCGCCGCCGTGGCCTGCGCCAGCAGCGCGGTATAGGCCGCGTTGCCGCGGTTAGCGTAGCGCTCCGCGAACGCTGCCATCGTCTCCGCCATCGACGCTCTCCTCCAGTCTGGCACCTCGAACGCTCGCCGCAGACGCGGACCACTGCCGCCGGGGGGGATGCACTCACGCGTCCACCCAGCCGATGGCTTCGCAGCGGCTCCGCGCGGCGAACGCATCCGGCCGCTCCCCCCACGCCTGGAGTTCGGCCAGGATCGCCGCCACGGTTGTCTCGTCTGCCCAGCCTTGCTCCACCGCCGTGCGGCTGGAGCCCGTGAAGAATGCCCGCAAAGCCGCCACGTAGCGGCGCGTCTCGTCCGAGGTGCCGAAGTGCTCCAGCGTGGCCGTCGCGCTGGCGCGGTCGAAGCCCGCCTCCACCAGCAGCCGCCGCAAGTCGCGCCCAATGAAGGGATTCCCGCCGTGATGCACCAGGGCCCGGCGGCTCAGGGCTTGAAGCTCCTCCAGGAGTGGGGTCGCCGGCCCGTGAATCACGCTGCCGGAGTCCATGGCCGCAATCCCGGCGACGCCGCCTGGGCGCAGCACCCGGCGGAACTCGCGGACCGCCGCCACCGGCTCCTGCAGGTATTGCAGCACCGCATTGCAGAAGACGGCATCGACGCTTGCGACCGGGAAGGGCAGGTGGGAAAGGTCTGCGACCTCGAAGTGCACGTTCGTGACGCCGCGTTCGGCTGCCAGCGTCCGCGCCTGGGCGACCACCTGGGGCTGGAGGTCCACGCCCACCACCTCGCCCGGCGCGAGCACCTCGGCGAGGCCGAGCGTAATCGCACCCGGACCACAACCGCCATCCAGCAGGCGCATGCCGGGGCGCAAGTACGGGAGCAGGAAGCTGGCCCAGTCGCTGGCGGTCCGCGCTTCGAGGCGGGCCCCGAGCGCGTCGTTGCCCCGATGGACATAGCGCGGCGGCACCGGCGCGGTGGCCGCCACGCCGTCGCCCGGCTGCTCGTTCATGGGCACACCCTCCCGCGTGCCGTTCCTGCACGCACCGGCTCCCGCCTGGTCGTTGGTGACCGCGCGTTACCCTCCCGGCTTCCGTCCCCACACCGCCATGGTGATGGCGCTCATGTACACCAGCGTCGGGTCCTCCAGCAGCGCGTGCATCCTATCCATGTCCGCTTCGGACAGCTGCCCAGCCGCGAGCCGCCGTGGGCGCAGCTGCTCCTCCGTGAGCTGCCGCAGTTTCGCCTCAACGCTGCCACCACGGACCATCGTCACCCGCCCTTCCGCACCAACGTCCACCAGCCCACGCCGGAGTACATCGCCATACAGGCGTCGGCCGTATACGCTGTCCACCCCGGCAGCGGCCATGCCCAGATCGCGCGCGTGCCGGCAGCGCTCCAGGAGGGTGGCCGTCGCCGCATCTGTCTGCGGGTCGGGCACCCGCTCCGTCAGATGGTCGGGTTCTTCCACTAGCAGCCAGCCGCCCGGCTTGAGCGCCGCCACCATGCGGTCGAGGCCGGCCTGCCGCTCCGGCACGTGCATCAGCACCAGGCGCGCGTGCACGAGGTCGTACTCGCCCGCTTCAAGCGGGTCGCGCGCCAGGTTGTGCTGGCGGACCTCCAGGTTGGGAGCATCGAGGGCGTGCAGGAAGCGCGGGTCGATATCAGTGGCCACGACGTGCCCGGTCGGTCCCACCCGCTGGCAGAGCCACGCCGCGATCGAACCACCACCGCCACCAACTTCCAGGCACCGCCAGCCCGGCGCAACACCGAGCGCCTCCAGGTGGCGTAGCGTGCCCGGGTCGTAGGTGGCCTCGAGCAGCCGGAGGCGTTCTCGCGCCTCCAACCAGGCATTGTCCAGGACGTAGCGCTGCGTGCTGGTGACGTGCTCGACTGGCTGTTCGCTTGCCATGCCGCCCTCCTGGCGCGCTGCCGCCGCTGATTATGGCGCACCCTCGCAGCAGATCAAGCCGACATCCTCGACGGGTGACGGGACGGGCGCTCTCGGCGCACGCTCACGCGGCTGCGCCGAGCAGTTGGAGGGTGAGTTGCAGGTGGCCAACATGCAGGGCGTTATGGCGCATCATGTGCAGGAGCGCGTACCCGACCGTCAGGGGCGCCTGGCTGTGGTACTGCTGAAACAGCGGGTCGGCGACCACCTCCGGTGGCGGGGTCAGCGGTCGGTTCAGGTCCTCCTCCGTGCGCCCCGCCAGCAGCCGCTGCACGTCGGCAAGCACGACGGCATAGCGCTGCTGGAGGTCCGCCAGCGTGCCGGTGCTGCGAAACTCCGCCTCCCGGTCCCGTCTGCTGAGCTGCCCCCCGACCAGCGACAGCAACCAGAACTCGGTGGCGCCAGCCATATGGGTTTCGAGCTGGTAGAGGGTATTGGTCTCCGGCAGGTCGAGTGGCTGATTCAGTTGCTCCTCACTCAGCCGTTCGAGCTGGCGCGGCACATTGCGGAACGGCTGCTCCAGCAGAAAGCCGATGGCGTCCAGCATCGTGTACATCGGTTCCTCCGCTCGGTTGCACTCGCCCATTACCCCTCGACCCAGCCCACCGCCTCGCAGAGCAGCAGCGCCCGGAAGGCATCCTCACGCTCACCCCAGGCCAGGACTTCGGCCTGGATGGCGTCCGCTCGCTGCTGGTCGAGCCAACCTTGCTCGAGCGCAATGCGGCTCACGCCTTGGAAGACACCAGCTAGCACGGCGGCCGCCTGCCGCGTTTCCGGGAGCGACCCCGCTGCCGTCAGCGACGCACTGGCCCGGGTGCGGACAAAACCGGCTTCGTGCAGCAGGCGGCGCAACTCGCGGCCGATGTACGAGTCCCCACCACTGTGCGCCCGCGCCCGCTCAGCGAGCGCCAGCATCTCTGCGAGCAGCGGCATGGCCGGGCCCAGCAGATGGGTCGCGAAGTCCGGCTCGCGGAGGCCAATCACGCCCCCGGGGCGCAGGACACGGCGGAGTTCCTGCAGAGCGCGGACCGGCTCGGCGAGATGGCAGAGCAGTGTCTGGGCAAAGGCGGCATCAAAGGAGGCGTCGGGGAAGGGCAACTCGTAGACGCTGGCGACATCGAAGCGTGCTATGACGCCGCGCTCGGCGGCGAGTGCGCGGGCCTGCTCCACGAGCTGGGGCTGGATGTCAATGCCAACCACGTCGCCTGGTGCGACCACCGCCGATTTGCAAGCCGCACCGCGGCGTGCCCATGCACGTGGCTGCGCCAGACGGTGCACGGTGTGCCGAAAACGACCGCTAAAGATATACGTATACGAGTACAAATAATGCTCCTTTGTGCATCATTCCCGGCGTGTATCAAAACCCTTCGCCTAAATCGGCGCCAGACCGTTTCTGAACCAACTCCTCACTTACTGACCCCAGCATTGAAAACTAGCGGGTAATCCCCCACAGAACACGCGCCGGCTGCCCGACAGCCGGCGCGTCTTCGCTCTCGTACGGTTGTCTTGTAGATTGTCCGCTGCAAGCACGGCGGGGTCACAGCAGGAGCTAGCTATGGAACCGCTCTCGGTTGGTCGGCTCACCCGCAGGCATGTGCTGGGCTTGGGCGCCCTCGGTGCCGGGACGGCAGTCCTTGCCGCGTGCGGCAGCAGCAGTAAAGCAGCATCCGAGGCACCGCCCACTGTGGCAGGCCGCCCCGTGTCCGACGCTCAGACTCCTACGAACCCGTTCGAGGTCTATCTCACCATCGTCAGCCCGGATCAGACCGGCGGCAAGAACGGCTGGCCCGCCTACGTTCCCAGCAACATCACGATCCCGTCCAACAGCCGCGTGAATTTCACCATCACCAACTTCGACAACGCCACGCCACTACCCAACGACACGTTGGCGAAGGTGACGGGCACCGTGGGGAACGTGGCTACGGTGGAACCGGTCACGGCCAAGGATCCCAATGCCGCGGGCCAGCTCAGCACCGTGAGCGAGGTGGACCCCAAGCAAGTCAGCCATACGTTTACTGCCCCGAACTTGGGGAACCTGAACGTGCCGGTGCTTGGCACCTCCCGCGTGCGCTTCGCGATCGATACGGGCGCACCGGGGACCTACACGTGGCAGTGCCTGGACCCGTGTGGCACGGGCAAGGACGGTCAGGGCGGTCCCATGGCGCCGGCGACAACAGAGGGCTACATGCGCGGGACGATCACCGTGGTGTGACCCTCGACCACGGCGCCTACTGCAGGCAATAGCAGGGGTCACGTCACGAAGCGGTGTTCAGCGACGCGTACCCGGTCGAGATGACCGGCACGCTGACGGTGCACTAGCAGGCCAGAATCGAATCTCGTAAACGGCCGTTAAGTTCACTGGTCGGGATCGGCGGCTGACGACCGCGCCGGCATGCGTGCTCCACCGTCTCAAAAGGCGTGTCACATCCAACGTCCCACCGATGAGCGACACCGGTGCGTTGTGAGACCGCCCAGCGGTCAGCGCCGGTCGAGGTAGGCCAGGAAGCTGGCCTTCAGCTCCTCCACCACCGGCAGCGGGCCGACCCTAAGCCCGATCCTCAGCCCCGCGGCGAGCGACGCCACCACCTGCTCGACCAGCGGGCGCTGGACGTAGATCTGGCGGGGAAGCGCCGGCGCCCGCTCCAGCTGCGCGAGCAGCCACGCCTGCCGTTCCGCGGCCGTCGTCCACGGCGGCAGTAGCTCGCTGCCCAGCACCAGCCCGTCCAGCGTCGTGACCAGCACCCAGCAGGGGAGGTACGGTCGCTCGCCTTCACGGATCGGCGTCGGCAACAGGCAGACCTCGACGCACCAGGTCTCCTGCCCGCGCGGCGTGCGCGCCCGCAGCCGCCGGAGCCGGTTCGCATCGACCGGTAGCTGCAGCCGGCGGTAGGCGGCAAAGCTGGCAGCGCCCAGAAAGACGGCGAGGCCGAACTCCTGCGCGCCGCCCCCCAGCACCACACAGTAGCCCGTCTCCGCGAAGCTGGGGTGGGCGACGGCGAACAGGTCCGTGTCGGTGAGCCAGCGCCAGGGTGCGCGGTCGTAGAAGGCGGCCGCGGCCGCGTAGAGCGCCTGCCACTCTGGCGGTGTAGGCTCGGGCATCGGTGCCCTCCTATGCGCGGCGAGCATGCGCAGCAAGAACGGGATGTCAAGCAGCGCGATACTGGATCGAACGGCTGTCCAGGTTCACCTCCATCTGCCCCCCGCGGTGATGGACGATCTCCCGCCAGACGGCGAACCCTTGCAACACGGCCGCCTCCCAGTCGCCATACGTGCATCGCGTTACCTCAAGGTGGGCGGTGACGCTCTTGATGGTGCGGAGTAACTGCGAGTCGAGCGCCGTGACCCCCTCGAGGAACGCGTGCCGGCGCGCGTAGTCGAAGATCACCGCCGTCAAGCCTTCCTCGATAGCGATGGCTCGCCCCCCGTCTTCTACTTCGTCCACCGCTGGTTGGCTCTTGCGCTTGCGTCCCATGAGCGAGCGGACGACCGGCGACCACCCCAGCACAGCGGCGTGGGCGAGATGGAAGACGTCGTGGAAGCGATAGTCGTCGGGCGCATAGGCATTGTCGGTGAGCGGGTCACCAATCGGCTGGTCATTGACGAACAACCGCACCTTGAGCGTGTCGCCCTCGCGACCCTCGACGACGCGTGCGGTGAACTGGCGCGGCAGGCGTTCGTGGTCGGCGTAGCCGGCGTCGAACACGTGGACAAAGCCGGTCTCCGTCGCCGGGCGCCCGCGAAGGAGCCAGCGATCGCGCACTTTGGCGAGGTTGGTCTCGGCGATCTCCGTCAAGTCGAGGTCGAACTTGCTGGCGACGTTCGCCAGATACCAGAGCAGATCGCCCAGCTCCTCGGCGACGCGGTCCGTGAACAGTCGGTGCGCGTCGCCATCGCGCAGATACTTCTTGTATTCGCTGAGCAGCTCGCCAGCCTCGCCGGCCAGACCAAGCAGCGGCACGATGCGCCCATCCGCACCGTGCGCCGGGACCTGGTCAGTTTCCAGTGCTCGTTGCTGGTACTCGTGGAAGTTCATTGTGAGCGGTCCTCTTTGTGGATCCCACCATCCCCTTGGTCCGTTCCATGCCGATCCTGGTAGGCAGCAACGGCGGCGTTGATGCCCCACTTCGGGGGATACCAGTAGCGGATGGGCGGTTTGAGCGAGCGGTACTTTTGCTTGATCCGCATTCGGCTGAGACGGCCGGCGATCTCGGGGTGGGCCACCCGCGCGTACTTAGCGATCTCACAGTAGAGATTCTGGCAATCGATGAGCTGCAACGGTCGCCCAAACAGGGAGCGGAACGCCAGCCCACGACGGGCAAACTCCTGCTCCTGTCGCTCGGCCGTCAGCCGAATGATGTCCTGCTCGCTCACGCGACCACGATCCGGAAAGCACTTCTGGATGCCATCACGCGCACCCGGTCCAGGAACCACGAACTCCATCTCGCCGAAGCTGGCGATCTCGCTGTACGCCAGATCGGTGATGAACTGATAGGCGAGGAAATCGCCAAGTGTGGGATAGCTGCGCAGCAGCTCGAACCCGCGCCGCATCGACGGCGCGTCCGCGATCCGGGCGGGCAGCGCGTCCGCCAGCATCCGATCGAGGAGACGCAGGTGACTCTCGTGCTTGACGGCGCTGCCTAAGAATGGCCGCTCGCCGGGCGGCATGATGTACGCGGCGGAGTAGATCGGCTGTCCGGAGCCTTTGATAGCGGACAACACGGCGCTATAGCGCTCGACCGCATAGTCTTCGGCCGTCAGCGGGCCAACGGCCTGCTCCAGCGCCTCCCACGTCTCGATCTTGTTAAACAGCTTAAAGAGGATGATGCGGAAGAATACCTCCTGCGGCGACCCGGGCAGGTCGTCCCGATAGATCACACGCCGGATGAGATACTGGCTCACGCGGTCCGACGCACGGTAGGCGTTGGTGAACTTGTACTCGGCCAAAATCGGATCGACGGTCCATGGTGGCTCGATGCCGGCTAGCCGCCTGAAAAAGATCTCCTGCCGCTCGCATGCGAACCGCCAGAAGCTCTCGAAGACGGCCGTCGATCGCGGCAGGCGAGAGCGTGAAAGTGCCGGCGGAATGACGGGGCGTTCCGGCCCATCCAAGTTCATTCGTAGCTGGCTGCCCAGTGACGGCGTACCGTCTTGACTTGGGCCTGTCGCCATCGACATCTCCCGTCACGCAATCCTGGCATCGATGCCGCGGGGAGTGACCAATGACTAGCAGTCCCGCAACACGGCAGCCACGTTCCGCCGTCCGATGTCCGGATCGATCTGAGCATGGAACGCGTGAACGCTGAGCACTCCGGGTTCGAGGTCGGATTCGCTGGCCACGAACCGCTGGAGATTCGCCAAACCCACGAAGTTTCCGAGTGCCTTGCGCACGTAGTATTGATTCCGATAGGTCGCGCACAGACGCAGCCGCCCTGCCTCCACATGGAACGAGAGCGAACTCATGCAGGGGAAGCCGATGGGGCGTTGGTCCTGACCAGGGGCAAACACCTGCAGCTCATAGGCGTGCGCCAGTGCGCCACCACGTGCCAACTCGTCGCGAAGCCGCTGAATCGTGCCTTCGAGCTGGTTGGTGCGCGCGGGATCGAGCTGGAGCGGGAAATTGATCAGGCGCTCGAAGTACAGGCCACGTCGGTTCGCCGGCTCCGCGCGCTTCAGGCGCGGCAGCACGGTGCGATAGCGCCGGTAGAGCGTCTGCCGATCGCGCGACGTGCGGGCCAATTGCTCGGGAAAGATCGTGTTGCTCACTGTTCTGACGCTCGCGGCCTTCTTGCCTGCCAGCAGGTCCTCGAGCCGGAGCACAATGCGCGGATCGGCGACGGCCGGATCAGGGTGCGGCGCCGGTCACCAGTTCCGCCAGCATGCCTCACTCCTCTCCGCTCGCCAGCGCTAGCGACCATGCCTCTACGCCGTGCGTATCGACGTAGGATGTCGGCAGGTACCCGTACCCATCGTCACCCCACCCGGCTCCCCACGAATTTCGCACAACAAACGTCCCATCAGGCCGGTAGCCCACCACGAGCACGGCATGGCCGCCGAGGTCCACCGCCCCCGGTGCTGGGAGTCCGATCTCGCCACCCGCACGAGGCTTGTACCAGGTTGCGAACAGGCGGATCCCGAGGAGCACCGCCCGGCCACCATCAAGCACCCGCTTCACCGCCGCACTGGTGGCTGCCTCCGCACCCCCACCGCGAATGCGGCGCTGGAGCGCGTCGGCATGGGTCGCTGGGGGCGGAGCGTATGAGGGCGATCGCTGATCGCGGCGGTCGTCGTATGGCCAGAGTACCTCCCGCGGCTGGCCGAGTTCGGCGAGGCCGGCGGCGGCCGCCCGGAGCGTCGTCCCCTCCTCCGGGTAGGGCAGCTTGTCACGTTGCTTCGCCGCCCAGTGCAGATACTCTTCCGAGAGGTGCTCGCCATCGTCGCGCAGCAGCTCATGACTCGCCGTTGCGGCGAACGCCACACAGGTGCTGCGTCGTCCCTGGTCTCGTGCTGGCGGCAACTGTGGCCGAAAGTCGATTGCCGGCGTCGTCACTCCGATCGCCCTATGCCGCCGGTACCAGCGCCTGCGGTCGGACGATACCGGGCGCGGGCGCCGGCGCCGCGGTCACGCCGACCTGGATCGACTCCACCGCTGGACCGGCCTCCCACGGACGCCGTAGATCGAGGCGGAGCAGCTGATAGCCGGCCGTATCCACGCGCACCAAGAAGCGATGCCAGCCTCGCCCGCCCAGTGCTCGCGGTTCCGCTGCCCGGTACTCATCACCGACCGGCGCCAGGCCATCGGCGACCAACGCCACCTCCCACACATAGCCGCTCGATGGCGTCTCTGGTACTTCGATCACAACGGCATCGCCTTCCTCAGCCTGCACGTCGTGCACGTCCTCACCGGTCTGGAAGCGAACGACGCGAATATCCTTCCAGGAATCGCTCGCCACGCCCGGCGGGCTCAGGTTGCGCTTGATGCGCTGTGGCGGCACCTGTGCCAGGCGGCTGCGTGTGGCAGCGTCGATCAGCCCCATGTCGGCCAAGTGGTACACGGTCGCCGCATAGCTCGTGCCCATCGCTAGGGCTAGGGCGTAGGCACCATCGGCGTCCAGCTCTACCAGGTTCAGGCGTAGCTGTCCGACGCTGGCCTCGACCAGCTTTCTCGGCATCAGGAACCAGGCGGCAAAGGCCTCAGCCAGCCGCTCGCGGTCGGGATGCGGCTGTTGTCCCCCACGCGCAATCCATTCGGTCTCCGTGTCGAGGGCGACCATGCGATCGCGGCGGTGATGCCACAACTCATGCGCAGCGGTGAAGCGCTGCTTCGTTGGCGGATGCACCACGTTGATGAGCACACCGGGCGCACCGCCCGTAGCGTCGCCGGGCAGATAGAGCCCGGCCACACCGTCGAGGCGGCGACGGAACACGAGGACGCCGGCGGCATCGAGTGCCGCGAGCGGATCCACCGGCCGAGACGAGTCGATGCCTAGATCCCGGTGCGCCCGCACTGCCTCCGCCGCCGCAGCCAAGTGAACCTGTCGCCACGATAGCGCCACGCTGCACCTCCTCGCCGCGGGCTGGCTACTCACTCGCCTCGCGCGACGGCGTTTCGTCGTGATGCGACCGCCCATACGACTTCAGGAATTGGGCGAACCGCAGCACCTCTTCCCGGTCGCGCTCAGTCAACTCGGTCGCCTCGCGCGCCAGGGCGCGCACCGAAGCGGGCTCCCCGAGCGCGCCGTCGAGGAAGTAGGACACCGGGTACTTGTACAGGCGGGCCAGCGCCTCGAGTTCAAGCGCCTCCACCTTGCGCTTGCCGTTCTCGATGGCTGAGATCGCCACGCGTGGGATGCCGGTGTGCTCAGCGACGAACTGCTGCGAGAGGCCAAGGTATTCCCGCGCGCGCTGCAGCCGCTCGGCGAGGCGGCGCTGCCGTTCATCGAGCGCTGGTCCCTCGCTAGGTTGTCCCGTTGTCGTCATGGCCGGATTCTCCCTCGCGCGTCCTCAACGTGTGGCGCCGACGCAGTGGTCTTCGCAGCAACGAGCCGAGCGAGCTGCGGAATGGAGCGACATGCCCCGGCAGTCAACTCTTGGTCGGTGATCTGCACGCCGAACCGTGCTTCGGCCGCCACAACGAGTTCGACGCCTTCCAGGGAGTCGATGTCACCACCCGCACCGACATCTGCATGCACCTCGGCTGCCGTCGTACCGCGGCTCTCTGCCAAGAGCTCGTAGATCACACCCTCGATCTCAGCCGGCGCCATTGACCCTGCCCTTGACTGCTCTTGATACTAATATATGTGCGTGCGTTGGATTTTCCTTCAGCAGGTTACCGTGTGTTTGTTGTGAAGTCAAGCAACACTGATGCTCATGCTCGAATTTCCTGCAACGCGGAAGACCTGGAACCGGCGGCAGATATCGGTGATGGGCGTCGTCTGAGGGCTACGCGGGGAGGGCTACGGCCGTGCGCAAATGGACCGGTTGGTGGCGTAGGGGTACGCCGTGCGGTTGGAGCATCCCACGACCGTCGCGCGAAGCACGTGACGCTTGCCCCGGCAGGAAGCGCCCTCGTCGCCCAGTTGCGTCCCCTGTGGAGCAGGCCGCCGGCCAGGTGCTTGGCGGGCTGAGCGCGGCGGAGGAGCAGCGCTATCAGCGGCTCCTCTGGGGCCGCGGTTGGCGATCGCTGGCAGTGGCTGCCTCACAGCGCATCGCGTTCCAGCCGCTCGACGGCGTGCTTGAGGTCCCGATCAGAGGGATGCGTGTAGATGGCCGTCGTCTCCAGGCGGGAGTGCCCCAGCAACGCGGCAACGGCCACCAGGCTCTCGCCAGCGTCGAGCAGGTGCTTGCCGAAGGAGTGCCGCAGCGTGTGCGGCGTGACGGCATCAAGCCCCGCCAGCCGCGCGTATTTCTTCACGAGGTCCTCGACCGCCGCGGGCCGCAGGCCTTCTCGTCGCTGCCCGATGAAGAGGTGGTCGTCGCGGACCGCGGGCCGTACCGCCCGGTAGGCCGTGATCGCCCGGCGCGCGTCGACGTTGAGCGGCACCGTCCGGTACTTGCTGCCCTTGCCGCTGCGCACGATTACCTGTCCGCTGCGCTCGCCCAAGGTGAGGTCGCCCAGGCGCAGCGCACAGAGTTCGGAGACGCGCAGGCCCGTATGGCGCAGGGTCAGGACGATGGCCTGATCCCGTGTGCTGCCGTGCTGCTCCACGGCGCGCACGAGCTTGCCCAGCTCGCGTTTGTCCAACGCCTTCGGCGCGCGGGGGCTGGCTTCGATGCCCTTCACCGCGGTGGTGGGCTCGTCGGTGATCAGCCCCGTCGCCTTCGCCCAGGCGAAGAATTTGCGGAGGGCCGCCAGCCGTCGATTCACCGTCGCGGGCGTGCGGCGCTCCTCATGCAGCAGATAGGCACGATAGTCGCGGACATCGGTTGGGGTCACGGCGGCCGCGGCGAACGCCTCGTCGTTGACGCCGGAGAACCAACGGCCGAAGCAGGCGAGATCGGAGCGGTAGTTCTGCCAGGTCTTGGGCGCCGTCTCCTGGCGACGCAGCTCGGCGATGAACGCAGCGACCTCGGGATGGTCCCCCGAGGTCGCTTGGTCTGCTACGGCTTGGGTCTGGGAATCAGCGGCTCTAATCATAGCTGTTTACATTATACAGCCAGATCCGGGCCGGTTAAAGGGCCAAAAAGCGCTGCAACCCAGACGCAGCCGGATGGTCAACTGGCGGTCTAATGGTGATTAGATAGGCAGATTATCCATGGTGGCTGCTTGCCCCGAAAGCTGATTCGCGGCCACGAGCAGCTCCGGCGGCGTCGGCGCCGGATAGTCGCCGGCGAGCTGGCCACGGAGCCGATCGAGGTGGGCCGTGCCGTAGCCGGGATGCGGCAGCACAGAGAACCGCTCCGCCCGCACAGCGGCGAGTACCAGGTCCGCGACATCGGCGGGCGTCGCGGGCAACTGCAGACCGGCGGCGCGGGTTTGCGCCATCAGTTGCGCCAGCGGCCCTGCAGCGGATGGCGCATCAAGCCGCTCGGGCCGGCTGCGCTGCGAGTTCGTAGAGAGGTTGGTCGCCACGAATCCGGGACAGAGCACAGAGACGCCGATCTGGGCGCCGGCCAGGGCAAGGTCCATCGCCAGCGTCTCCGAGAGCGCGACCACGCCGGCCTTGCTGACGTTGTAGGGGGCGATGCCCTGCAGCGGCGTGAGGGCGGCGGCAGACGCGGTGTTGACGATGTGGCCCTCGCCACCCTGGCCAAGCATGTGCGGGACGAAGGCATGAATGCCGTGAATCACGCCAAGCAGGTTCACGCACGGTCGCGCCGCCGGCGCGTAGCGCTGCCGTGGCCTGTTGCAGTGCGCCGGACTCGACATCCGCGAGCACGACGCGCATCCCTTCCTTCGCCAACCGCTCCGCCATCGCGCGGCCGAGTCCGCTCGCCGCCCCCGTTACCACGGCCACGCGACCCTTGAACTCGCGCATCTGGCTTCCTTCCCTCCTGCGCGGCACAGATTGCCGCTGGATTGGGCCTGCTGCCGTTCCACTCGCACTTCAATCGCCGGGGATGATGGGCAAAAGAATGTGCGATGGACGAGCCGCATCATGAAGATTGCGTTGCTGCGCCGCGACCACCCGATCCGCCGTCGCCCGCGGCAGGCCGGTGTTGGTGTTGCGATCCCAGTGCGGGAAGTTGGACGAGCTGATCTCCACCCGGATGCGGTGGCCGGCTAGGAAGACATTGCTCGTCGCCCAGAGGTCGATGACGTATTCGTAGACCTCGCCCGGCCGGATCGGGGATGGTGCCGCGCCGGGTACGCGGTGGCTGGCGCGGATGATCCCTTCCTGCAGGTTGTAGGCCGCGCCGTCGGGATGCACGTCCACCAGCTTTGCCGTCCAGTCCGTGTCCGGGGCGCTGGAGGCGGCGAAGAGCGTGACGGAAAGCGGGCCGGTCACCTCGAGATCGCGCTCCAGCGGGGGCGTCGTGTAGCAGAGCACGTCCCGCCGTTCTTCGACCTCGCGCTGGTCGAACGGTCCCGGCGGCAACGCCGACCCCAACGTCTTGCCACCAAGCGTTGGCACTGGCTCATTGGGATCGTAGACGAATGCGTCCGGTGATTCGTCGCTCGGCGGAACAGGACTCAGTTCCCCGTCGCCATGCCACGTGTTCGCGTTGCCACCCGAACGGAAGTAGTACGGCACGTACTCCGTGCGCACGAGAGGCCAATCCGCTTCGGCTCGCCAGCGGTTTGTACCCATCACGAAAAGATGCACAGGCGGCTCGTCGAGCAAGCCCGTATCGATTCCCTGCAACCAATACCCAAACCAGCGGGCCTGCAAGCTGGTAAGGTCGATCGTCGCCTCGGGACCGAAGTCAAGCGCACCTACCTGCGAGACGAACTGGCCGTGCGTCCACGGCCCGATCAGCAACTTTTGCGCCCGGCGACTCTGCGGCGTACGCGAGTGCGTCTGCAGAGCGATGAATGTGTCGAGCGTGCGTTGCAGGTCAATGTCGTACCAGCTACCAACGCTGAAGCAAGGGAAATCCCACCGTGGAAAACTCGGCCGGACGTCCAATCCGTGCCAGTACGCGTCGTAGGTCGGGTGCGCCAACCACTCGAAGTACTCCGGCGCCAGTCCCTCAATCACCGGCAGCGTGGAAAGCGGCAGGTGACGCAGCCACGACTCCGCAAGTTGCCATACGGCGTCACGACTGCGAGCCACCCCCTCCTCGTCTCCCGCGACAAACGCGGCGAGGCGCTCCTGGCTCAGCTCACCATAGCGGCGTAATTCAGGCACGTCGATTTGCAAGCGCGCGGCGGCTTCGACTGCCATCCCGGCTTGCCAGATGAGGGTGTCGGCGAGCGTGAACGCGCCGCCATCGTGCCACCGCTCGTACAAGCTCGAACCGCACATGACCGGGAAGATTGTCCGCAGCGGCTCCGGCTGCTGCGCGGCGGCCCAGAGCTGGGTATAGCCTGGATAGGAGGTGCCGAACATGCCGACATAGCCCGAGGAGCCGGGCAGCGCTGCCGCCCAGAAGACCGAGCCGTATCCGTCCCTCAGGTCGTCGTGCAGCACCCGGTGCACCCCGTCGGACGCGAAGCGACCGCGCACGTCCTGCACGGCGACGATGAATCCACGGCCGGCGAGCGTCTGCGCCGTCTCGACCACGAGCGGATTGACGGTCTTGCCGTAGGGCGTGCGGGTGAGCAGGACTGGATAGGCGCCTGTCTCCGCGGGGCGATAGAGATCGGCTCGCAGGACTACGCCATCCCGCATGCGGGCGGGCACATCGCTCTGCACCTGGATCGCCGCGCCGGTCGTCATTGTCACCATCTCCTGCCGAGCCGTTCACCTGGCGGCCGGTACGGCGTTCGCTCGTCAATCGTCGCTTCCACGAAGCGCGAGTGTACGCACCGGGTATTCGGCCTCGCTTCCGTCCAGCCGCTCAGGCGTCGGCCGTGAGCCGCCGGCCTCAAGCTTGTCGGTGCTGCGTGCCGCCAGCACGACGTTTGCGCCACCATCAGCGAGCGCCTCCGCGAACGTCACCCCCAGCCCGTACGAGGCGCCGGTAACGATCGCGGCCTTTCCTTTGACCGAGAAGAGGTCGTAGACACTCACATCAGACTCCCTAAACACGCGCTCCGCGAAGCGCGGATGCACCGCGGAGCGACGCGCACGCCACCGGCCACCTCTCGCGCTGGAGCTGCAGCCGGCTACGTCACCGCAAATACCTCATAGCTCACACGGTCCATGGTGGCGGGCACATCACCGAGGCTGATCGCCTGCACCGTGTTCAGCCAGGCGTAGCGGGCGTCGGACGTTTCGAACAACGGCGCGGCCCGCACGCTCAGACCGCCTTCGGGCTTCGGCGTGGCGATCCCGCTATACGTCATCAGGATCAGGGCGCCGTCGTCGGTGCGGACCAGCGCCCGCACATCGAGCTTGCCGCTGCCGTCGGCCCGCAGCGTGAGCCAGTCGCCTGTCGGCGCGACGATGGTGCCCTGCACGCGGGCGCCGTTCAGCCGTCCACCGGGCACGTGTACGATCATGCGGCTGCCCTGCGGTCCGCCCTCGATGAGCTGTGGCGCGGCCACTTCGGCCACAAGAGTGAAAAGATGGCTGACTGGCAGCGTAGTCTGTGTGCTCGCTGCCGACTGAGGAGTTGCCATGTCCGTTCCTCCGTAAGGCCAGGATCGTCGCCGGACCAGAACGCGCTGCCCTTTCAAGGGCGCTCCGGCAGAAAGCCGAGCTGGCGCATCACCGTGGCGAAGTCCCAGTAGTCGCGGCAGCGTGTAATCTTGCCGTCCGCCAGCTCCACGACGCTGACGCCGCGCACCTGCCATGGTTTGCCCGTGGCCGGCATCCCGGGCAGGTCGCCCCTGTGCGTGCCGCCGCCAACCCACTCCACCATCGCCCGGCCGTCGCCGACGAGTTTCAGCGTGCTCTCGAAGTGGATGTCCGGTGAGGCGGCGAACCAGGCCTCCGCAAACGCTTGTAGATCCGCCTTGCTGCGGTTGACCGCGCCGACCGGCACGTCCTCGTGCTCCATCGCGTCGGCGAAGAGCGCCTGCAGCCGGCCAATGTCGTGCGCCGACCATGCCGCCAGCCACTCGTCCAGCAGCCGCTCAGCCGAAGCCGTGGTGGTTTGGCTTACCATTTGTCCCTCCTTGTCTGCTTCTCGCTTGCGAATCACTTGGCTAACGCTGCGGGGGCCCCGCCCACCTACCCGAGCGTCGGCCGGCGGAGCACGCAGAGCGCCGCGGCCTGTTCAGGTTGGGAGAGCCGCTGCGGCGGAACAGTGCTGTAGTGCAGCCACTTGTCCTGCTCGGGGTCCGCGATCACGGCCCTGGTCATCCCCGTGAGCACACCGCCGGGGCTGATCGCGAAGGCGTGAATTCCGTACGGCTTGAGCGACTTCGCCAGCCCGGTGCTGAGGCTCACGAGGCCGGCCTTGGCGGCGGAGTAGGCGGTCAGGTAGCCCTCGCCCGGATTCGCCGCGGCGGGGCTGGCGACGTTGATGATGCAGCCTCGGCGGCGCGCCAGCATGGCCGGCAGCACGGCGCGGCAGCAGAGGTACGGTCCTGTCAGATTGACCGCCAAACAGTATTCGAACTGATCGGGGTCCGTCTCCCATAGCGGTCCGATCGGTCCGCCGATCGCCGCGTTGTTCACCAGCACATCAACTGGTCCCAGCCGGTCGGCCGTCTCAGCCACGATCTGCTCCACGGCGCCGCGGTCGCTGACATCGCCGGTGAGCGCCGGCGCTTTGCCGCCGTCCGCTCCGATCAGCGCCGCCGTCTCCTGTACCTGGTCCGCCGAGCGGGCGACCACGGTCACCGCCGCGCCGGCCGCGGCGAGCGCGCGGGCGATCGCGCGGCCGATGTCGCGCCCGCCACCGGTCACGATCGCCACCCGTCCATCGAGCTCAGCCACCAGTGCACCCCCACGGCTGGGAATTCAGATCCGGCAGATGTCGAGCCGCCACCCAGCTGCACGCCGCATACCTTAGAACATGGAGCACTGTCAGTGCGGTCGTGATCGGAGATGGCACCGGGTTCCGTTCACGTTGGCGCCGCCGCAGTCGTCTCCATCACCACGTCCACATTGCGCTTCGCTACCATCGACTTCGCTCCTCGCGCGGAACCAGCGGCAGCACGTCGCGCACGAAGCGCTCCATCGCCTTCAGCCGGTCGGCGACGCCTGACTGCAGGTGCGTGAACATCAACAGGAAGTCGCTCACGCCCGCGTCCCGATACGCGCACAGATCCGCCGCGATCTGCTCCGGCTGTCCGCCGAGCGGGCGGCGATCGGCGTCTGCCACGGCGCCGAACGAGACCGCGCCGGCGAAGCTCACGGTCACCGCGCCCTCTGGCCGCCCCGCACTTCGCGTCAGCTCTCGCAGGAGCGCGATCTGCTCTCGCAAGGCGGTGGGCGTGAACACCGCCGGCGGGAGGTTGCCCAGCGGCAGCCAGCCATCGCCGAACCGGGCCGCGCGCCGCAGCGCCGGGAAGGTGTGGCCACCGATCCAGATCGGCGGATGCGGCTTCTGCACGGGCTTTGGGGCGAAACCGAGGTCCGCCACCTGGACATACTCGCCGTGGAACACCGGGGTCTCTTCCGTCCAGAGCGCTTTGAACAGCCGCAGATATTCGTCGGTGACGGCGCCACGCCGCGCGAAGGTGTCCAGTCCAAGCGCCTGGAACTCCTCCTCCATCCAGCCGGCGCCAGCGCCGAGAATCAGCCGGCCTCCGGAGAGCACGTCCAGCGTCGCCAGTTGCTTGGCTGTCAGCAGCGGCGGACGGTAGGGGATGATCAGGACCGACGTGCCCAGACGCACGCGGTGGGTGCAGCCGGCGAGGAAGTTGAGCGCGGCCAGCGGCTCCAGCAGCGGCTGGTCGGGAATGAAGGTGGAGACGCCGTCGGCCGCGTAGGGATAGACCGAGCGCACCCGGCGCGGAATGACGATGTGGTCGATCACCCAGACCGTGTCGAAGCCCAGATCTTCGGCATACTGCGCCTGCAACCGCAACGTCTCCGGCGTCGCCTCGCGCGTCGGCAATTGACAACCGAACGTCACCATGGCGGTTTCGCTCCTGACGGCTAATGCCATGGCCCCGCAGGCGCGCCGCCGCGGCGGCTGGGCCGGGCTGTCGCTCGTTTGTCGGCCGGGTGGAGCAGGCCGCCCGACTGCTCCGGGTCAGCGTGCCGGGCGGCGGCCTACGCACCGGGTGGGCGATAGCTGGGCCGCAACGCTTGCGCCTTCTCGGCGATCCGAACAAGCTGGTCGGCCTCGATCAGCTCGTGCGTCTCGAAGCGATTGAACGCGCCCGAGCCGACGCCGGTGAGCGCGACGGCCGCCGCCGTGGCCGAATCGGGAAACTCGAAGATACCCAGGCCGTCGTATTGCCCGAACATCCAGTAGTAGTCGACCAGCTTGCCGCCGGCGGCTTCCGCGATCTGTGCGCCGGGGCCACGCCGGTCCTCGGGGTGATCGAGGAAACGGGCGATCGTTTCGTGCGTAAAGCTGAATAGCACAAGGAATTTCGGCATCCTCCCCCTCCTCCGTGCGGCACCTGCCGCACCCTCCCGCCTACCACGTGTCCCAGTGCACAAGGCCGGAGAGCGGGTCACGCGGCGCCGGCTTGAACTCGGTGCCCTTGCTGTAGGCCACGGGGATGAGCGCCGTTTGCAGCACGTCGGCGTAGGGAATGCCGAGGATGCCCGCGGCCTCCTCTTCGAAGAACAGGTGCAGGCTGGTCCAGGCCGTGCCGAGGCCGCGGGCGCGCGCCGCCAGCATGAAGCTCCACGCCGCCGGGTAGATCGAGCCGTAGTACGCCGCTTGGATGTAGGACGGCTGATCGTCCAGCCGCCCCATCAGGCAGGGGATAACGTGCACCGGCACGTCTTGCAGATGGTTCGCCAGGTACTGCGCCGAGGCCGTCACACGCACCTGCGTGGCGTTGCGAGCCGGGTCGTCGAACTTGAGATTCGGCGCGGCGACCGGCAGCGTCAGGTAGATCGCCCACGCCTTGCGGTAGATCTCCGCCAGCGCGGCGCGCTTTGTCCGGTCGGTCACGACCATGAAGCGCCAGCCCTGCATGTTCGAGGCGCTGGGCGCCTGCAGCGCGGTCTGGAGGCACTCTTCGATCACTGCGCGCTCGACGGGGCGCTCGAAGTCGAGGCGCTTGCGTACCGAGCGGGTGGTGGTCAGCAGCTCGTCGGGCGTGAGCGGCAGGGTGCGGCCCGCGCGCCCCGTTGGCTCAGATGCCATCGTGCTTCCTCCGCGCCTGGTAGAACGTGGTCACGAGTGGCGGCGTCTACAGCAGGGTCTCTTCGATGTCTCGGACGATGGGGCCGTGCGGCGCGCTGCTCGTCGCGGCCGCGGCCGCGCAGGGCGCACGCGATGCGCCTCGACCCCCTTCACCCTCGTCCCCCACCCCAGAACCTCCGCCCTTCGCCCTTCGCCCTTCGCCCTCTGCCTAGATCGGCACTTCGACCAGCGAGCTGCGGGAGACGCCCGTCCAGCCGGCGTTCGGCGCGAACAGCCGCGGCAGGTACGTCTGCCACTCGCTGTCACCTGCCATCGCGTCCACCAGCGTCGCGTAGGCGGTCATGTTTTCGACTTCGACCACGAACGAGCGCAATCCGGTGTTCGGCCCGGCATCCAGGGCGTTGAACATGCGGCAGCGGCCGCCCAACCGCTCCAGAATCTTCCGCGCATCGGCGGCGATGGTGTTAAACTCCTGCGCCCGCGAGGGCTCGACCCGCCACTGCACCACGATTCGCACCGCCATGAGCTTCGCTCCCTTCACTCGCGCTTCTATCCATCGCCGTCACAAGCCGGGCACCAGCTACAGCCCCGCGGCCGCCGGCACCCGCGCCCCGGTCCACGCCCAGATCTCCCAGGTCGCGCTGCCGTCCTCTTCGATCTCGTACTCGCCGACCAGCGCCACCTCGAGCAGTCGCGCCAGGCTGCCGGTCGCCGCCTGGAACGAGCCGTACCAGCCAAACGTGGCCTTGAAGCCGGCGCCCAGCACGCGCCCCGTGCCCCCGGCGAGACAGTCGGCGATCGAGCCGTCGGCGGCGATCAGGATCGGGTGCCCTACGCCGCGCAGCACGCCACCCGGATGTAGCGTTTGCTCGTAGCTGGAGAGAAAGGTGACCTCCTGGCCGAGGACGGTGCCCGTCCCCTGCACCGAGACTTCGATCCAGGGTTGCTGACCCTGGCTGGGCAAGATCCGCGTGCCGGTAATCTTGAGGTTGCCGCCGCCAAGCCGTTCCCCTAACATCGCTCGCTCCTCCGCTCGCCCCACCCTCGGGGGCTACTCCCATGACGCCGTCACCGCCGACCACCGCTGGCCGGTGGGATCGCCATCGCTCAGGGCCGCAGTTCCACCACCTCGTCGATGCGCGAAACGGCCAGGTGCGCCGCCGCGTTCACCGCGCGCACCGTCTCCGCGTCCGGCGCCTCGAACAGTGCCAGACAGCGTTCCGCCGCGGGCAGGAACAAGCTGCGCAGGTAGCGCACCGGCCGACCCTGCGCAACGAACTCGGCGCAGCAGGCGATCGCGGCCTCCTGCGCACAGACGACCTGTGCCATGCTGGCGTGCAGCAGCTCGCGTTCCACCAGAAACACCGGCATCGGCCGCATCCTTCACCGAGCACCACGGGCGACCCCGCGCCGATGTCGCTCAGCCTGCCTGCCCCGAAGGCGGCTGCCATCCCGGCGTTCCGCCATTGTGGCGAACGTTTCCCTGCACCGGCATGGCGGAACGTATGTAGGGGAGTTACCGCCGACGATGCGCAAAAGCCTGGGCGAGGCGCGTTTATGCGGATGGCCACGCCCCCGCGAGGCTCGCCGTCCCGGTCGGTTGCGTCGCGTTCCGACCAGGTTGTAACGGATACGACAAACTCGTAGCATTTGCCCGATCGGTTGGTCCGGCCGGTAGCGATTGCGAGGCCGATCATGCCCGAGCCCAGCCCCGCCCGCCCCCCGTTTATTGGCCGCCGACCAGAGCTCGAACGCCTCCTCGCCGCGTTGGCTGCGGCCCGCCAAGGCCACGGTAGCCTCGTCGTACTGGCGGGCGGGGCGGGGATCGGCAAGACGCGCTTGGCGGACGCCCTCGCCGCGGCGGCGACGAGCAGTGGCGTGGCCGTGCGCTGGGGGCGCTGCCACGACGGCGGCGGAGCACCGCCCTTCTGGCCCTGGTTGCCGGTGCTGCGCCGGCAGATCGCGGCCGGCGAGCCCGCGGCCGTCCAGCAGCAGTTCGCGCCGGTCGCGGCGAGTGTTGTGGCGCTCTTGCCCGAGCTGCGCGGCGTGCTCAGCGACGCCGCCGAATCGGTGGAGGATCCGAGCAGCGCCCGCTTCCAGCTCCTTGCCGCCCTCGCTGGCTTCCTCTGCCAGAGCGCCTCGTCGCCTGGGCTGCTGCTGATCCTCGAAGACCTACAATGGGCCGATCCGTCGTCGTTGCTGCTCCTGCGCTGCCTGGCGGAGGAGCTGGCGGACGTACCACTCCTCGTGCTCGCGACCTACCGTGACGCCGAAGTGGACGCAGCCCATCCGCTGACCGAGGCGCTGTTAGCGGTAACGCGCCTGCCGCACGCGGAGCGACTGTTCCTCGACGGTCTCGCGGAGCCGGAGGTGGTCGAGCTCTTCGAAGCGGTGGGGGGTGTCCGCGCGGAGCCGGGCCTCACGACCGCGGTCGTGCATGAGACGGCAGGGAATCCCTTCTTCGTGGTCGAACTGGCGCGCCTGCTGGCCAGCGGCGGCCAGCTCTGGCACACGGATGCCGTGGAGGGCCGGCACCTCGCCGTGCCACGCTCGGTGCAGGAGGTGATCGCGCGGCGGCTGGCACCGCTTTCGCCGGAATGTCGCGGGCTGCTCGCGCTGGCGGCCGTCCTGGGCGAGGAGTTTGGCCTCGCCGCGCTGGAAGCGGCAAGCGAGCTGGCGAGCGAGGCGTTGTGGCAGGCGCTTGCGGAGGCGGAGCAGGTGCACCTGGTTGTCGCGGTGCCCGGCGTTGTCGGCCGCTACCGCTTCGACCACGGCCTCACCCGCGAGACGATTGCGGATGGGGTGGGGGGAGCCGCGCGGGTACGGCTGCATGCGCGGGTGGGCACGGCGCTGGAACAGCTGTGGGGACACGACCTGGAGTCGCACTTGGGCGAGCTGGCGCACCACTTTCGCCAGGCGGCACCGCTGGGCCACGCCGCGCGCGCGGTGGACTATCTGGCGCGGGCGGCGGCGCAGGCCGCGCGGCTGCTCGCCTATGAGGACGCTGCCGGCTACTGCGAGGCGGCGCTGGCGCTGCTCGACGAGTATGGGGGCGAACCGCAGCGACGCGCCCAGGTCCTGGAGCGCTTGGGCGAGGCGCTGCTGCTCGGCCGCTATGATTGGCCGGGGGGCATCAGCCGGCTGGAAGCGGCGCTGGCGCTGTATAAGGAACTGGGCCTCGACGGGTGTGCCGCGGCCGTTCACCTGCGGCTTGGCCGGTACCTCTCGGCGATGCCCGGTGTGCAGGATTTGCCACGGGCGATTGCCCACTTCCGCGCCGCTGAGGCGCTCTTTGGGCGAGACGACACGCCGCCCGTTGCCGGGCCGTTGGTGCTCGGTCTCGCCCAAGCCAGCATCTATGCACTCCAGTTGGCGGAGGCAAAGCATCATGCGCACATCGCGCTCCAGATCGGCCGGCAGTATGCCGACGTAGCCACCGAAGCGGAGGCGATGACGTGGTACGGTGCTGGCCTGGCGCTTGGGGGAGGATTGGCCGAAGGCCGAAGGCTTGTCTCAGACGCGTGGCGGTTGGCCGATCGCGCCAATGCGTCACAGGCAGCCTTCAACGCGGCGGGCTTCCGCGCCGCGATCGACCTCTTTGGCGGCGATCCATCAGCGGCCACGGCTTGGTATCAGCGCGAATTGGATCGACCACGCTCGGCGCAAGTGCCAACGCAACATCTCGTCTTTCTGATGATGTCGGCCGTCTCGCTCACAGAGATGGGGGATCTAAACGAAGCGCGCCGCCGGTTGCACGAAGCGCTGAGTGGCCGGGTTACCCCACCGCCCTGGTTCCCCGGATCGTGGGTGGCGTCACTCGCGGCGGGCGACTTCAGCGCCGCCGCCGAGCGGGTGACAGCATTTGCACGCGTCTCGGAGCAGGCCGGGGATCGGCTGACCGAGTGCCTAGCCCTCACCCATCTCGTTCCGCTGGTGGAAGCTCAGGGCGAGCCAAAGCGGGCGGAGGAATCGCTGCGCCGGGCGCTTGACCTGGCAACCAGCGGGGGAGACCTCCGAGCGCAACTGGAGATGAACTGCCGCCCGCAGTTGGCACGCCTCTGCGCCGCGAGCGGCCAACTCGATGAGGCGCAGCAGCAGCTTACACGCTGTCGCGACATCCTGGCGGCGGGTGAGGACTGGCGCGGTCTGGCCGGACGAGTCACCTTGGCCGAGGGCACGCTCGCCACGGCCGCGGGCCGTGCCCGCGATGCCGAGGGCAACTTCGCCCTCGCGCTCGAACGGCTTCAGCGCTACCACCTGGTCTGGGACGAGGCGGCGCTGCTGCTCGCCTGGGGTCGTGCCCTGGCCATGGCGGGAGACACTGAGCGTGCAGCCGCGCAGTTCGCGGCGGCGCAGGCGCTCTACCGGCGGATCGGCGCCGGGCAGCCGTGGCTGGACCGGGCGGACCGGCTGCAGCAGGAAGCGCTGGAGAGGGCTCCGCTGGCGTCCCGCCCGCTCGATCGGCTGACGGTGCGCGAGCGCGAGGTGTTGCAGTGGATCGCGCGCGGCTGTTCCAATGCCGAGATCGCGACCGCGCTAGTGGTGAGCGTGCACACGGTCGAGCGTCACGTCGCCAACATCTATGCCAAGCTCGGTCTGAGCGGGCGCGCCGAGGCGATCGCGCTCGCCGTGCGCCACGGCCTCGACTGAGGCCCGGCGCCCGGCGCCGGTAACCCCAGGAAGCGGAAACACTGCTCCTGGTGCGCCACCACGCCTCCGGACACGTAACCCCTGAGTGCGACGGCGCTGCCGCAGCCGCGGGCCGCTGGGGATGCCGGTGGCACCACGCACCAGGATCGTGGCCGTGGCCGTGAACGGCCACGGCCAGCAGCGCTGTTCACGGTCTCCCCGTCTAACGGTTCTTAGACGGGAAGATTATCCATGCCGACCAACGCCGTCTCGGAACGCATCGAGAGTGGCCGGTGATGAGCCGTTGATTCTGCGACGGGTTGTGAGCGAGCCCCACGAGCGTGGCGCACGTCGTTCGGCGCCGTGCTCGGGAGGAGCTCTTTTCGGGCCGTTTCTGAATCGATGTTGAACCGCTGTAGCGCGTTACGCCGGTGCTTGCTTGTCACTTGTACCGGTAAATGGCCTTGACTCTGGCTCTTACGCACTCTCGCTGCCGATGGTGGGGCGGCGCGGCGGCGGAATACCCACGCCCGCACGCGTACCGACCGCCGCGCGCACCAGTCTGGGCCGTGTCAGACCGTGCCCCGGCAGGGCAACGCGGTCGTGCGCTGTGAAGGGCGAGCACGCACGAGTATGCACGACCTTGAGCGAGGACCGCTGTCCTCACACAGGACATCGTACGCAGCGAGAGTGCGCAAGAGCCGAATCGGCTCTTGCGCACTCTCGCTGCGATGGATAGGGCAGCGTCCAGGGGATACTGACCACACGATCCCTTGGAGATGGTCCGTGTCCCTGCTCCCGTTCCTGCCGCACCTGGCGCGGTTGCGGCTCCTCGACGCCGTCACTGGTGCTGACGGCGCGGAAGGCTTGAGCCGTATGTGGGGAAACCCACCCGTACGGTTCTTAGGGGAGGGGGCGGCGGCACCGCCGCCCCCCTTACCCGACCCAAAGGCCGCGATGGCAGGGAAAGAGCGGCCAGTTTGACCTCTTTCAAGCACGCCTTCTCGCATCGTCAGGCTCCGTGCCGCTCACGCTCGCGCTGCGCCCAACCGCGCAAGTCGAGGGGCTGGCCGAGTTCCGGGTGCTGGTCGAGCAGGCGCCGGGCGAGACGGCGGCGGCGGTGGTAGTCGGGCGACTCCCACGGCGTCGCCAGGAGGCTCTGCAGCGCCTGGCGCAGCGGCACGGTGGGATCGGGCGGGTCAGCGGATGGTTCCGTCGTCATGCCTACTCGGATCCTCGTACACCAGCGCGCCAGCCGGGGGCCGCGGGGCGAACCAGTGCCTCGCCTCAGGGTGCTGCGTGAGATACGCCTGCTGGCTGCGCCGGCGGCGGCGGTTCGCGTCCGTCTCGGGCGGCGCGGCGAGCTGGGCGCGGAGGGCATCGCGGAGCGTGGCGGGGCCGGGCTGGTCAGTGGCCATCGATTTCGCGCTCCAGTCCCGCACGCGGTGGGACGCTGGCAGCGTTCCAGCGGCGGTGCTCGGGGTGCTGCGCGAGCCAGGCCCGCACAATCTGGCTGTGGCGACGGGCCGCGGTCTCCGCAGGCGTCGTGGTGAACTGCTGGCGCAGGGCGGCGCGGAGCGTTGTGATCGCCGCCGCCTGGTCGGCGCCGGGGTCGTTGAGCATCGCCAAGTTCCTCCGTTGCCTGTGCCGAGACTTGCCATACGCGCCCTTGTGCGAATCACCGTACCGCGTCCCGGCGGGTGAACACGACGGTTTGCCGCTGCCGCTCATAGTGGGCGGTGAAGCCTGCGTCTTCCCAGTGCCGGCGGATCTCCGGGCGCTGCCAGTACGGGGGCAGGTGGACGCTCGCGGGCAGCCGCCGACCCAGGCGCTGCTCGAGTTCGCCTAGACGCCAGCACACGACCCGCTGCTCCGCTGGGAGGTTCGCCAGCTGGGCGCTGAGCCGCTGCAACCACGAGCCCCCATGCCGGCTCGCCATCATACGCCGCTGCCGCGGCGCGCCGGGTCGGGCCTACGTGCCCGCCGCCCGCCGCCGGAGCAGCTGCCGCATCCCTACGAGTAGCAGCGCACCACTCAGCCCGACACTGAGCGACAGCAGCGGCGTTGCCGGATGCGGAGCCGCCCCGCCGCTGCCGGTACTTGGCAGCACAACGACGCGCGGGGGCGCCGCCACGACGACGGGCTGCTGCCGGACCGGCACGGCGGGCTTTTGTGCTTGCCTGCCCGCCACCACCGTCGGCCGCGCCGCCCGCGGCGTCATCCGGGGCGCCACCGGTGGGCCGCCGGGGGTGGCCCGCGGCGTGGCGGCGAGCCGTGGCGGGGCCGGCGGCGCGGGTGGTGCCCCCACGGCGGCCCGCGTGGGGGTCGGCGTGTAGGATTGCGCCTGGACGGCATGGTGCTCACGCCCGAGGCCAAGAGCGAGGAGGGCCACGCTGAGGCTGAGGGCCAGACCGGTCCGCCAGAAGCCGCTGGGTCGACCTGCGCCTGCCACCATCGCTCACCTCCGCAGCACGTCGTCGTCGCCTATCCCTAGGCCGATCCGCTGCGTCCGGTAAAGTCGGGTCGCCAGGGGTGGCCCACGGCGACGATGGTCGCTCGCCCGGCGGGCGAGCGGATGCCCCGTGACGGGGAAGGCGGCCGCACCTCGCCGATCCGTCCGCCTCCAGTCCGGCGCCGCAGCGGACGGGACCGAGCATCCTGCCAGGGCATGAGCGGCAGGTGAGCGGCGCATGAGCGTTGCATGAGTAACGGGCCGTGGCCGGCTCGCCGGGTGGGTTGTTCGTCCTCTTCCGCGGTCCTCGCGCGCAGCTGCACCCGTGTCGTCGTGCTCGGCATCGGAAGCGTGTCGGCTCGGCGGGCGGGATGAGTCCGGCTGGATCGCGCTGCTCATCGAACGCTCATGCTGCCGTCATCATGCGCTCACCCGCACCTGCCAGCCTAGTGGCGCCTGCGGTCCTGAGGAGACGAGCACGCGACCACGAGCGGCGGGAGTCGCAGGGCAGGGGCGTGGCACCGCTCCGGGCCTGTCACCGGGAGCAGCTAGGCGCGTGGCTGGAGTCAGCCACGGCCGTGCGCCGTCGCCAGATCGCCCAGACCGCACTCGATCAGTGTCCCCTGAGCGCGCCACTGGCTGGTCTCACTCCAGGGGATCGCGTTCTACCCGCCGCGGCCGGCCTCGGTGGCCGCCGACCCGTCGCCGGGGCGTCCCAGCGACGGGTGACGCCCGGTCAGCGTGATGCCGCCGTCCACGGTGGAGATGCGCGGTTGCCACGTCTTTGCCGCTGAAGGAGGGTACCATGAGCGAACTCTGGACGGGATCCTACTGGCAGCGAGCAGCCAATGGACGGGTAACACGCCGGCGCATGCTGAGCGCCGGCGCCGCCGCATCGGGCTTCGTCGCGCTGGGCCTGGCCGGCTGCGGCAGCAGCAACAATAACAAGGGCGGCAGCGCCACCACCGCCCCGGCGTCGGCTACCAGCGCGGGGGGAGCGGCCACCGCCACCAGCGCGGCCGCGGGCGGATCGCCTGCAGCGGGCGCTGCCAGCGGAACCCCTGGCGCGGCGGCTGCCGCAACCGGCGTGCCGACGGCGGTTTCATCGCTCAAGACCGGCGGCACCATTCAATTCGTCGAAGTCGGCGCGATGCCGCTCGACCCGGTGGCGATCACCACCTACCGCGCACAACATACGGCCGGCTTCCACTACGCCCGGCTCTTCCGTTTTGCCCTTGGAAGCGATCCGCAAATCACGCTGGGGCGCACGCCGGTACCCGATCTCGTCGAGAAATACGAACTCTCCGGCGACGGGCTGCAGTACACGATGCACCTGCGCCAGGGCGTGATGTTTCACCCGCCGCTGAACCGGGCGCTCACGTCGGCGGACGTCCTCTCCAGCTATCAATACTTCACGACGAACACCAAGAACACCAACCAGCACGTCTACGATCCGATCGTGGACAGCCTCACCGCCCCGGACGACAGCACGCTCGTCTGGAAGCTGAAGCTGCCCTACGCGCCGTTCCTCAACAAGCTGGCGAACGCGCAGTATCTCTGGATCATGGCCAAGGACGGCATCGACGGCAAGTTCGACCTCACACAGACGCCGATCGGCGTCGGTCCGTGGATCTTCGTCAGCCAGGATGCAACGGCGGTCACCTGGAAGAAGAACCCGAACTACTGGAACAAGGGTCTGCCCTACGCCGACGGCGCCGTCGCCAACCTTATCCCCGATACGTCGACCCAGGAGGCGCAGCTCCAGGCGGGCAAGATCGACAGCCTCAGCGTGCCACCTGCCGATCTCGATTCGATGAAGAAGGCGATCCCGAAGGCCTCGGTCGTCGAGTACGTGCCGGACGGCCTCTCCTTCCTCTTCTTCCACGACGTGACCGACCCGAACAGCCCGTTCAAGGACGAGCGCGTACGCCAGGCGGCCTCGCTGGCGATCGACCGCAAGTCGTTGATCGACAACATCTACCAGGGCCGCGCCGTCTGGTGCAACATGATTCCGCCGGGCCTGGGCAAGTGGTATCTCGACCCACAGGGGAAAGATATCGGCGACGCCGCCAAGTGGTTCAAGGCCGACCCACAGGCGGCGAAGCAGATGCTCGCCGCGGCCGGCCACGCCGACACGCAGTTCACCTACTACTACCCGAACAACGCCTACGGCGACCTGTACAACGCGCATTCGGACGCGATGCGCGGCATGCTCTCCGACGCGGGCTTCAAGCTCAACGTCGTGACGGTCGACTACCTCAAGGACTGGATCGAGGCGACGCACGGCATCTGGGCCACGGGCAACCTGCCACAGACCGGCATCGGCCACGGGCTGCAAACGCCGTTCACCGACCCGGACGACTGGTTGACCGGCATGTTCACCAAGGGCGGCAACCGCGATCATTCGCACGTCGACGACGCCGACCTGGCGGCGCTGATCAAAAAGCAGCAGGTCGAGACGGACGAGAGTAAACGCATCCAGGAGGTGTTCGACGCGACCCGCGCGGCCGACCTGAAGATGTACTACGTGCCGACGGTGTACACGAAGGTGTACATCATGAATCAGCCGTGGGTGCAGAACTTCTGGGCCTGCGACGACTACGACTTCGGCACCGAGGAACTCGCGTACGTGTCCGTGAACAACAAGTAGGGGTCGCCTCACGAAACGGAAAAATTCGTACGCTAAGGCGCCCCCATCAGGGTGCTGGTGCTGTCGCGCCCTTCAGTCCCGCTGCGCCGGCGGCCCCTGTACCGCGGCACGGGTAGCGATTGCACGGGCGAGACCGTGAAAGATGACGCGATGCGCTGGCAGGAGCACGTACCAGTACAGGCGCCCGGCGACACCACGGGGACAGAAGCGCGCCGTCTGATGCAGTACGCTGCCTGCTCGTTCTCCGGGGGTAATGTTCCACTCCAGTTCTGCCGCACCGGGCACCCGCATGAGCGCCCGTAGGCGTACGTGGCGTCCCGGCTCCGCCTCCACCACCTGCCAGAAGTCCCGACGAGCGCCGACGACGATGGTGGTTGGCAATTGCCGGCGCCGATCCACCCCGGGGCCGCCGAGCAGGACGTCCACCGCACCCCGCAGCCGCCAGAGGGCGTCCAGGAAGTACCAGCCGTTCGCGCCGCCCACGCGGGCCAGTTCGCCGTACAGCGCCGCCGGTGGTGCTGTCGAGGGCTGTACGCGCCGATCGGTTAGGACCTGCGGCCAGACGCGGTCCTGCGCGAGGGCCAGGAGGCGGGGCAGCAGTCTGCGCACCCAGAGCAGGGCTGGCTCCCTCAAGCCCGGCCGCGTGTCGGCCAGCGCCGCGCGCACGGCCGTGTCGAACGGCGTGAGCGGCAGCGGCAAGAGCGTGCGGACGGCCGGATCCCGCACGACGACCGCTGACCGCAGCCCTTCGACCAGGGGGCGCGCGACCGCCGCCGGAATCGAGGTGACCAGATCGACCCAGTAGGAGGAGAGACGGGGCGTCAGGACAGGCACGCGGAGGATGAACCGCCGCAGCCCGCGCAACCGGGCGAAGCGTTCCATCATCGCCTGGTAGGTCATCACCTCCGGGCCACCAAGTTCGAGTACCCGACCGCTGGTGGCCGGAACCTCCAGGCAGGCAACCAGGTAGCTGAGCACATCGGCCACGGCGATCGGCTGGATGGGACTGGTCACCCACCGCGGACAAATCATGACCGGCAGCCGCTCGGTTAGCTCACGCAGCATCTCGAAGGACGCGCTGCCCGCGCCGATGATGATGCCGGCGCGGAACTCCGTCACTGGTACGCCGGCGTCCGCGAGCACGACGCCCACCTCCTGCCGGCTGCGCAGGTGGGCGCTCAGGTTCCTGCGCGGATCCCCGAGCCCGCCGAGGTACACGATGCGCCCGACGCCCGCTGCTTGCGCCGCCTGCCCGAACGTGCGCGCGGCGGCGCGGTCACGCTCTTCGAACGAGAAGTCGCCGGCCTCCATCGAGTGCACCAGGTAGTATGCCACCTCAATGCCTGCCAGAGCCGGCGCCAGCGTTGCCGGCACGAGCACGTCGCCGCCAACGATCGCCACGGAGAGGGGCAGCTGCCTGCGGGCGCGGTGCGGATCGCGGGCGAGCGCCTTCACCGTATGGCCGGCGGCGAGCAGACTGGGGATGAGCTGGCGGCCGATGTAGCCGGTCGCGCCGGCAACGAGGATCTGCACGCTACTTCCTCGGTGAGCCAGCCGCGCACCGCGGTGCGCGGCTGGGGTTGGTTCATCACCCCGGCCGGCCGAACCACCCCCGGGTTGATCGCGGCGGCGCTGATAGCGCCGCCGCCTTGAGCCAGGGCGCCGGCAGTGTTGGCCCGCCGTCGAACAGGCGCACGCGCCGGCGGGTGAAGGGTGGCTGAAGTGTCAGGCGAACCACGGCCTAGGGCAGTCTTCCTCTGTCCGGCTGGGGTATACCCCTCCCGGACGTCAGCCTACCCCGTCTCGGCTGTCAGTATAGGGTTTTCTCGGGCATTTCTTGACGCTCACCAGGGCGGGTTCTAGAGTTCAGCCTGACACTGCGCGGAGACGCCGCCTATGCCTGGCCAGCGCCTCGGCTACGTCCGCGTCAGCAGCGTGGACCAGAACCCAGACCGCCAGCTCGACGGCCTTGTGCTCGACCGCGTGTTCAGCGACCACGCCTCCGGCAAGGACAGCCAGCGGCCACAGGTGGCAGCGCTGCTCCAGTTCGCCCGCGAGGGCGACACCGTGGTCGTGCACAGCATGGACCGCCTGGCGCGCAACCTCGACGACTTGCGCCGGCTCGTGTACGACCTGACCCAGCGCGGCGTGCGGGTGGAGTTCCTAAAGGAGGGCCTGACCTTCACCGGCGACGATTCACCCATGGCGCGGCTGCTGCTGGCGGTCATGGGCGCGTTCGCGGAGTTCGAACGCGCGCTGCTCCGGGAGCGCCAGCGCGAGGGCATCGTCCTGGCCAAACAACGCGGCGTCTACCGCGGCCGCAAGAAGCGCCTGACGGCTGCGCAAAGCACCGTGCTGCGGCAACGGGCGGAGGCCGGCGAACCGAAGGCGCAGCTGGCGCGCGAACTGGGCATCAGCCGCGAAACCGTCTACCAGTATCTGCGCAGCCAGGCGTAGCGCATGCCGCGGCGGCCGCTGTTGACGGCGACCGAGCGCACGACACTGTTGGCCTTCCCCACCGACGCGGGCGAGCTCATCCGCCACTACACGTTCGACGAGTGGGACCTCACCCGTATTCGCCGGCACCGCGGTGGGCACAACCGGCTCGGGTTCGCCGTGCACCTGTCTTGTCTACGCTTCCCTGGCTTCGCCCTGGCAGCCGATACCGCGCCGCCGGAGGCGCTCCTGGCGTGGGTGGCTCGCCAGCTCCAAGTTGATGACGGCTTATGGGCACACTACGCGCGCCGGCCCGCAACGCGCTGGGAACACTTACAGGAGTTGTACGCCTGGCTGGGCCTCACGCCGTTCGGGCTCCGGCAGTTCCGCGCGAGCGTGCACCAGCTCACGGCGTTGGCGATGCAGACCGACCGGGGCATCACCCTGGCGACCGCGCTGGTCGAGCACTTGCGGCAGGAGCGCGTCCTGCTCCCGCCTATCGATGTCATCGAGCGCGTCTGCGCGGTCGCACGGACACGCGGTCTGCGTCGGGTGTACGCAGCGCTGACCGCGTCCCTCTCGCCCGACCAGAGCGCTGCCCTGGAGCAGCTCTTGGAACCGCGTGCGGCGACGCCGTCGAGCACCCTGACCTGGCTGCGCCAGCCGCCCGGTCTCCCCAACGCCAAACACATCCTGGAACACCTCGAGCGACTGCGTGCGCTGCGTGACCTCGGGCTTTCCGACCAGCTCGAGCAGGCCGTCCACCACAACCGCCTGCTCAAGCTGGCACGCGAAGGCGCCGCGATGACCACCCAGCACCTGCGGGACTTGGAGCCACGCCGCCGGCGCGCGACCCTGGTCGCAGTGGTGCTGGAAACCCGCGCTACGGTCACTGATGAAATCATCGACCTCCACGACCGCATCCTGGGCACGCTGTTCAACCGCGCCAAGCGCAGCCATGACGAGCAGTTTCAGCACGCCGGCCAGGCGATTAACGACAAGGTGCGGTTGTTCTCCAAGGTCGGCCGGGCGTTGCTGGCGGCCCGGGAATCCGGCCACGACCCCTTTGCAGCCATCGAGGCGGTCGTGCCGTGGGACGTGCTCACGGCCAGCGTGACCGAGGCCGAACAGTCGGCTCGGCCCGCCAATTTCGACTTCCTCGACCGCTTGAGCAGCAGTTACCCGCAGCTCCGCCGCTATACACCGCTGTTGCTGGACACGCTGCCGCTCAAGGCGGCACCGGCGGCACGAGAACTGCTCCTTGCGGTGGAGACGCTGAAGACGTTGAACGAGAGTCAAGCCCGCAAGGTACCGGAGGGTGCGCCGACCGGGTTCGTGCGCACGCGCTGGCAGGACCAGGTCTTCACCCCCCAGGGCATAGACCGGCGCTTCTACGAGCTCTGCGTGCTCACCGAACTCAAGAACGCACTGCGCTCCGGCGACCTCTGGGTGCAGGGCTCGCGCCAGTTCAAAGCCTTCGAGGACTACCTGCTGCCCGCCGCGCACTTCGCGGCGTTGCAGGCGCAGCAGACGCTCCCGCTCGCGGTCACGCCGGATGGCGAGGCGTTTCTCCGGGAGCGGGTGGAACTGCTCGAGCGCGAACTGCAGACAGTGAATCGCCTCGCCGCAGCCGAGGCGTTACCGGAGGTGGCCCTGAACGAACACGGCCTCCGCATCACGCCGCTCGACAAGGCGGTCCCGGCAGAAGCCGACGCGCTCATGCGGCAGGTGGCGGCCATGCTACCGCATCTGAAGATTACCGACTTGCTGCTGGAGGTGGACGACTGGACCGGCTTCACGCACCAGTTCACGCACCTCAAGAGCGGCGAGCCGGCGCAGGACCGGTCGCTGCTGCTAACGGCGGTGCTCGCTGATGCCATCAATCTCGGCCTCATGAACATGGCGGAGTCGTGTCCCGGCACGAGCTACGCGCGCCTCTCCTGGCTGCACGACTGGTACCTGCGGGATGAGACCTACACAGCGGCGCTGGCCGAGCTCACCAATGCGCAAGCACAGGACCCCTTCGCCGCGTACTGGGGCGCAGGCACGACCTCATCGTCCGACGGTCAACGCTTCTGGGCCGGTGGCGCGGGTGAGGGAGCCGCGCACCTCAATGCCAAGTATGGCCGCGAGCCGGGCGTGACCTTCTACACGCACCTCGCCGACCAGTACACCCCCTACCACGTCACGGTCATCCACGCGCCGGTGCGCGATTCCACCTACGTGCTCGACGGCTTGCTGTATCACGAGTCTGAACTGCGGATTGCGGAACATTACACCGACACGGCCGGCTTTACCGACCACGTCTTTGCCCTGATGCAGCTGCTTGGCTTTCGCTTTGCCCCGCGCATCCGCGACCTGGCGGACAAGAAACTCTACGTACCGGGCGACGCCAAGACATTCCCGGCCCTGACCCCGCTCGTCGGTGGGCAGCTCAACCTCAAGCAGATTCGCAGCCAGTGGGCGGACATCCTGCGACTGGCGACGTCCATCAAGCAGGGCACCGTAACGGCGTCGTTGATGCTGCGTAAGCTGGGGAGCTACCCGCGGCAGAACGGGCTCGCGGTCGCACTGCGCGAGCTGGGGCGGATTGAGCGCACGCTGTTCACGCTGGAGTGGCTCCAAAGCGTTGAGCTGCGCCGGCGCGTGCAGGTTGGGCTCAACAAGGGGGAGGCAAAGAATGCACTGGCGCGGGCCGTGTTCTTCAACCGCTTAGGCGAGCTGCGCGACCGGAGCTTCGAGAATCAGCGCTACCGCGCCAGCGGCCTGAACCTGGTGATTGCGGCCATCGTCCTGTGGAACACAGTCTATCTGGCGCGCGCGGTGCGTGCGCTCCGGGAACGGGGGCAAGTCATCGACGAGGCGCTGTTGCAGCACCTGTCGCCGTTGGGCTGGGAGCACATCAACCTGACCGGCGATTACAGTTGGCGACCGAGCACTGGGGTGCGGCGGAACGCATACCGGCCGCTCCGGGCACTCCCCGAAACGCGGTAGCCGGCGAGGCCTTAGCGTAGGATTTTTTCCCTTTCGTGAGGCGACCCCAAGTAGGACAGCCGCCAGGCAGCGCTCGGGGATGCTGATCCGGCGCGCAATCGCCGCGACGGGGACTCCCCGCGCATACCGCCCGGTGTTGCTACCATGGCGGTGGGAGCCGCGCGCGGCGACGCGCGGCTGCACGGGGACGCGTTGCAGACGCTGCCGCTGGTGCTGCGCATCGCCGCGGTCCTATGCGTGGTCACGCTGCTCGTGGCCGTGCTCGTCTCGCTGCGCTAAGGGCGCCGGTCGCCCGGCTGCCACGCAGGGCATGCCGCCGTGTCCCCGGCGCAGACGGCTCGGGGCGCCGTCCCCGAGCCGTGCGACGGCGCAGCGCCGGACGGCGGGCCACTGCCGCCCCTGCAGCCTACCGCGTGCTCGCCCTGACGCGGTCGCCCCAGGATCCATGCCGTGCGGCGTTTCGGCCATATCCAGCCGCACCCGACGCGCCGACGCCCACACGGACACCGGCGGGGGCGCCACCCGCGCTGGCAGTGCTGGTCCTCCCGCGGGCCGTCGGAGGAACGCGTCAGAAACGACTGCGTTTGATATCGTGAACGTGATCAGTGACACACGGGCTGGTCAGACGCGTTCGCCGACCTGTATGTCGTTGATCACCTCGGCGACCCAGCCAGTGGGGTGCTGATCATCGACGACACCGGCTTCGTGAAGCAGGGCGATAACTCCTGCGGTGTCGCCCACCACTACACCGGTACCGTCGGCGAAACGGCAAACGCCCAGGTGGGCATGTTCTTGGCCTATGCATCCGACAAAGGGGCTGCGTTTGTGGAGCGGAGAGCGCGAAGCCCGTCGCCTTGCTCGCCGGGTCAGCCTCCCATCTCTATGGTAATTCTAAGCCAAGGCCGCTACGGTGCCTGCACCCCGTCGGTGTGCACGCCGACGCCAGAGGAGCAGCACCATGGCCACCATGGCATCCCGCCCGGCTGCGCTCACCATCGGCAGTCTTCCCATCGGAGTCGAGCTTACACGGTCGTTTGGCCAGCGGCTGACCTGCGACCGGTGTGCCGAGCCCGTGGCCGGCACCGGTGGCCGGCGCTACGGCCCGGTCGTGCTCTGCGTGCCCTGTAGCACCGCGTATCTGCAGGCGTGGGGCAGCGGGCAGCGCCATCATCCCGCCCAGTTTGTGCGCGAGCAGCGTGGGGGGTGAGTGGCTGGCACGGTGGTGGGGCGGCCGGGGGTGGCGTATCCCGTCCTTCGGGGGCGGACAGGCGCCCGATCGGCGGCGTCGGGAGATCACTCCCAGCGGTTCATCGGCACCCCGAAACCGTCAGCGCCCGTCCGGTGAGCAGCGGTACTCGATCGGGTCGATGGGCACGAGCTGGGCTTTCTCTGCCGGGAGCGTCGCGCGAACGCGGTCGCCGACGGCACAGCGCCGGGCAAGGGACCCGGTGCGAAATACCAGGGCGGTCAACGGTACGGCCCCCGCCACGTGCACACGGAGCAGGGGCCCGTCCGACTCAAGCGCCCTGATCACCCCGGCGATCATGTTCTCGTCGGTGTCGGCAGCAGCGCCCGTGGACAACAGCACATCTTCCGCGCGGTAGACCAGGGCGTACCTACTGGTCCCGTTCTGGATGCAGCCGGCGACGCGGACGCGGTGTCCGTGTATCTCCACGGCATCCGGCGCCAGCACCGTGACCGGTTCCAGCACCTCCATCCCCAGAAAGCGTGCCACCTCGGCATCGGCCGGGTGATCGAACACCGTCTGGACGGGGCCCAGTTGGCGCAGGCGCCCGGCCATCAGGATCGCGACCTCGTCGGCAATAGCCAGCGCTTCGCTTTGATCGTGGGTGACGTAGACCGCCGGCACGTCGAAGCGTTGCAGGATCCGCCCGACCTCCTGCCGCAACTCGTCCCGGGTGGGCGCATCGAGCGCCGAGAGCGGCTCGTCGAGCAGCATGAGCGCCGGCTCGAGCACGAGCGCGCGGGCGAGGGCCACCCGCTGTTGCTCCCCGCCGCTGAGCGTGCCTGGGCGCCGCGCCGCCAGGTGCGCGATGCCCAGCCGCCGGACCATCGCCTGCGCCGGGGCGCGGTCGCGGATCCCCCGCGCCCGCAGTCCGAACCGCACGTTGTCCAGCACGGACAGATGTGGAAAGAGCGCGTACTGCTGGAAGATCAACCCGACCCGCCGCGCCTCGGGCGGCAGGCCGGCGAGGTCACGTGCGCCAAGCACCATCCGGCCGCTCTGCGGCCGCCGGAGTCCGGCGATGGTCTCCAGCAAGAGCGTCTTCCCTGCACCGGAGGGACCCAGCACCACCAGGACGCGGCCACGGGCCAGCTCCAGCGAGAGCGGCCCCAGGGTGAACGTGCCGGCACGGACGGTGAGCTGGCACAGCTGCAGACCGCCCGATCCCGCCGGCACCGGTTACCTCCGCAACCGGGCGGCGGGGCCAACGCGCTGGTAGGCGAGCGCCCGGAACACTACGAACGTGGACAGCGTCACCCCGAGCAGCAAGACCGACGCGGCGGCAGAGCGCTGCAACCCGGATTGCAGGAACAGGTCATAGACCTTGACCGGTGCGGTCATGGGAAAGTAGGCCAGGATGGCGACGGCGCCAAACTCGCTGATGGAGCGGGCGTAGGTCAGCACCAAGCCGGCGAGCACGCCACGCGCGGCGAGCGGCAACGTTACCCAGGCGAACGTCCGCCAGGGACCGGCGCCCAGGCTCCGTGCCGCCTGTTCGAGCCGGGGATCGATGCCGTCGAACGCCTGCCGGGCGCTGTCCACCATGAACGGTGCGCTGACGAACAGCATCCCGGCGACGATGCCCCAGTGCGTCCCGTAGAACGCGAGGCCCAGGTGCGTGGCTGGTGCGCCGACCCAGCCGCGTCGGCTCAGCACGAACAGCAAGCCGATGCCGACGACCGAGTGCGGGACGGCGAGCGGGAGGTCGACCATGCTCTGCACCAGGCCGTTCCCGGGGAACGCGTTGCGCGACAACACGTATGCCAGCGGCACCCCGAGCAGCGCGGCCACCAGGGCGGTGATCCCGGCATCCTGCAGGCTCACGCCGATTGCAGACCGAATATCCGGCGCTGCCGCGGCGTCGGCTAACTCGGACGGCGAGCTCGCGAACGCGAGCCGGACGAGCGGGAGCAGCACGAACAGGACCAGCAGCCCGGCCAGGAACCAGGCGACGGCGTAAAAGAGGCCACCGCGCACGCGCCGCGCCGCGCTCGGTCCGGAGGCGAACGGGAGCGACGATGGCGCCTCGGTCACTGCGCTGGCCAGGCTTGGACGAGGTTGCGCAGCGCCGCCGGCACCGCAGCGATCGGCGTGGCCACGGCGGGCTGCAAGACGGTAAAGCCGGCGTCACCCAGGATCGTCTGCCCCGCTGGCCCGAGAACGAAGGCCACGTAGCGCTCCGCCCAGTCGGCATGCGGCGCGTTGGTCGGGATCGTCAGGGCGTAAATGATCGGCTTCGCCATCAGCGTGCCGTTTGCCGTGTGCACCGAGACGGTGGCGTAGGTCGGCGCTTTGGCCGGATCCGACAGGGAAATATCCGACGGCAGGTCGAGGAACTTGAACTTGTGCTGGAGGGCATCCGATTTGTAGATCGCGAGGTAATCGATCTCGCCGGCCTGGAGCGCGCCGATCAGCTCCGTTTCGGTATCGCGGATGTAGGTCGTGGGGGCGTTCTTGAGAATGGCAGCGCTGAGGCCCGGTTTGTGGTAATAGGTCTCGGCGAGCTTGAGCATCTGCAGGGTCTGGTAGCCGGAGGGATCGGTGTCCGGGTTGGAGCGGCCGATGCGAACGCCGGGCTGTGATAAGACCTCGTACCAGTTCTGACTGGTGATCTGCCCGGCACCTTTGCTCTGGTCGGTGTAGACGAAGGTGATGGCGTTGGCGACGAAGCCGGCATACCAAGTCGCGAACCGCTGTTTGCCGCCCTGGCCGAACATGTACTGGGGGATGACGGCGTAGTCCGCCACGGCGACGACGTCCGCCGGCTGTCCGAGGTCGGTGACCTGCTTGACCTCTTTGACGCTGCCGCCGAACTGGGCCTGCACCGTCACGTTCGGATTGGCGGCCGCGAAGCGCGTATCGGCGTCGTTGAACGGGTTCGCGAGCGTGCCGGCGCCAAAGAGGGTCAGGGTCACCTTCCCGGCGGACAGAGCCGCGGCGGGCGTGGAGGGGGTGATCCCGCCTGCGGTCGGCGCGACCGCGCGTGCCGGCGTCCCGGTGCTCGCTCCGGTGGGGCGTTGGGTCGCAGGAGCGACAACGGTCGCCGCGCGGTTGCCGTTGTTGTTCGCCGTGGAACTGCAGGCGACGGCGAGGCAGCCAAGGAGCACCGCTCCCAAGCGTGGGCTGAGCCTCGACATCCGACCGAGCACGGATCCCCTCCAGAGGCCAGGCTCGCGTTATGGCCATCGCAGCATAGCGCATGCCGCGTGGATGGTCCGTGTGAGCTGGAGGGGTTCCGGCGCCGTGTGCACGGCCACCAGCGCCAGCGCCTGCGAATAGGAGACGCCGAGCCGCGTGGTCCGCATCTCCAAGACGTGCAGGCCCAGCAGGTAGGCCTAACCGAGGAGCCCCCACGTCTCCAGGACGGCCGCAGCACGGGCTGGCGTGGCGTAGCTCGGCATGGCGCGTGCTCCTCTGCTGTACTCGGCACTTCCGGATGGATGTAAACCTGATTCGCATCCGCCCGTCGGTACGCACTCGGCGCCGGCGATCCGCCGGGTCAGGTGACGCCGGCTACCGGTCTGCATCACGGACTCACGGCGCCAGGCTCAGGCGTTCGGCCGCCGCGGTTGCCGCTTGATCGGGCGTGAGCATGCCGGTATGAACTAGCGCGTGCAACACCTGGCGTTGACGCTGCTGCGCCGCGGCGAAGTGGTGCCGCGGCTCGTACCACGTCGGCGCCGGCAGCACGCCGACGAGCAGACTCGCCTCGGCCCAGTCCAACGCGGCCGGTGCCTTCGCGAAGTAGGCCTGGCTCGCCTGGGTCACGCCCCACAGCCCGTCGCCGAAGGAGACCGTGTTCAGGTACATCGCCAGGATCTGGGCCTTCGTATAGCGCCGCTCCAGCTTGAGCGCCAGCCCCAGCACCCGCAGCCGGGCGAGCGGACTGCGGCCGTGGACGCCGTACAGCACCTGCACCAGTTGCTCCGTGATCGTGTCGCCGCCTTCTGGATGCCCGTGGAGGGTCGCCCAGGTGGCGCGCAGGAGCGCCCGGGGGTCGACGCCGTGGTGCTGGTAGAAGCGCCGGTCTTCGCTCGCCACCACCGCCCGCGCCAGCGTCTCGGGAACGGGCGGCGCCAGGGCGATGCCACCGTGTGCCGCCAGCCGCGCGGCCACCCGCGCCTCGGCGTCGCCGACGCCGGGCAGGGTGCACAGGAATAGCGCTCCGGCGACGAGCAGGAAGATGCTGCCACCCAACAGCAGGCCCACCCCCCACCGCCAGCGCCGGAACCCGCGCCGTCTGCTCCGGCCGACCGGCGGGGCCGTGGTGGTGGTGCCATGGCGGGACCACCCCCCATCCGCACCCGCAGGCCACGGCCCGCCATCGTCCACCACGGCGGATCCCCACCCGTCGCCGTGGTCGCCCTGGCCACTGCCGGCGGCCATGATCACCGCTCGCCGCACCGACTCAGCAGTCCGGCAACCGTGCAGACGCCGCTTGGGTGATGAGCCTCGATGCGGGGGCTCCTGCTGCCGATACTGACCAAGCACCGCCACCGCACCGTCGCTCGTGCTCTCCTTCGGGCGGCGGTGCGGGACGCGTGCGTCCCCAGCGGTGCCGCCGCTCCTGGACGGACCATCATGCACGCGTCCTCCTCGTGTTCTGCAGCATGGTGGCGGGCACCGCGTGCGTCGCCGTGTAGGCCTCCCGCGCTCAGAGCGCGCCGTCAGACCTGACCGCCGGGAGCCAGACGGTGAAGCGACTGCCCACACCCGGCGTGCTCTCGGCACAGACCCGACCACCGTGGGCGCGGGTCAGATACGCGACGATGGCGAGTCCCAGGCCGCTCCCGTGCTTGGGGCGGCGCCCGCCATGACGGGCCTGATAAAACCGATCGAAGATGTGCGGCAGGTCGGCCTCAGGGATGCCCTCACCCGTGTCCTCCACCACGAGGCAGACGCCCTCGCCCTCGCGCTGTACTGCCACGGTGATCCGCCCGCCAGCGGGCGTGTGTTCTAGGGCGTTGCTCAGGAGGTTCGTCAGAATCTGCCCGAGGCGCCCCGCATCGCCCAGCACGGTCACCTCCGCACGCGGTCCCAGCGCCACGCACTGCCCATGGGCCTGGTGGCGGGCCTGCTCCACCGCCCGCGCAACCAGCGGCACTACCCGCACCGGCTGGCACTCGATCACCTGGGTCGTCTCCGCCCGCGCCAGGAGCAGCAGCTCCTCCACCAGCCGGCTCATCCGGCCGATCTGCTCCTGCGCTTCGGCGATGCACTCCTCTTGCTCCGCGTCGGTACGCACCCGCGGCAGCAGCTCCAGGTTCGTCTGAATGGCGAGTAGCGGGTTGCGCAGCTCGTGTGAGGTATCGGCGACGAACGCGCGGTGCTGCCGCAAGAGGTCGTGCACGGTCGCCAGCAGGGCATCGATCGTTTGCGCGAGCTGCCCGACTTCGGTGCGGGTGTGGGCCAGGCCGAGCTGCTCGCCGAACTCCCGGCACGCGGTCAGCGCCGCCGCCCGGTGGGCGATGGCGCGGATCGGCCGCAGCCCGTGCTGGGCCACCAGCCAGCCGATGCCCACACAGACCAGCAGCGCCGCGCCGCTGAGCACGAGCAGCAAGGTCCGCAAATCGCCCAACGTCTGCTGCAGCGGCTGCCGCGACTGGCCCACCTGGAGGATGCCGACGACGCTGCCCTGACTGGTGATCGGCTGGCTGAGCAGACGAATCGACTGGCCGTGGCCGACGCGCACCGTTTCAAGCCGCTCCTCGCCCGCGGAGCCGCTTGCCACCCCGAGGCCGGTGGTCGGGAGCGGCGTGCCGCCCAGATTGGACGAGGTGGCGACGACCGTGCCCTGCGGGTTGAGCACCTGGACGTAGAGGCTGGGGGCGTTCAGCTCGTCCAGCGGCGACAGGTCCAGCTTGGAGGAGATCAGCAGCGGCGTGCTGGTGCTGCTGGGGAAGATCGTCAGCTCGACCTGGCTGGCCCGCACGCGCAGGCGCTTATCGATCTCCTGCTCCAGATCGCGTCTGAGCGTCCCGTACAGAATCGTGCCGAAGAGCGCCAGGATCAGCGCGACGAGCACGCCGTAGGTGAGCGTCAGACGCAGCCTAAGCGACACGGCTAGGGCTCACGGAGGATGTAGCCGACCCCGCGCACGGTTTGCAGCAGCCGCGGGCGCCCCCCGGCCTCCAGCTTCGCCCGCAGCTCCTTCACGGCGACGTCGATGAAGTTGGACTCGCCCTCGAAGCCGTAGCCCCACACCAGCTGCGCGAGCAGCTCGCGCGAGAGCGCCTGGCGCGGGTGGCGCAGGAAGGCCACGAGCAGATCGAACTCGCGGGGCGTGAGCCGCAACGGCTCCCCAGCGCGACACGCCTCGTGGCTGCGTTCATCGACCGCAAGGTCGCTGTAGCTGAGCAGGTCGGGGTCGTCGGGGTGCGCCCGGCGCAAGAGCGCCCGCACCCGCGCCAGCAGTTCATCGAGGGCGAACGGCTTGACCAGGTAGTCATCGGCGCCGTGGTCGAGGCCAGCGACCCGGTCCGGCACCGTGTCCCGCGCGGTGAGCATCAGGATCGGCACCGGCGAGGCGCGGCGCAGCTGCCGGCAGACGGTGAGGCCATCCACCCCGGGCAGCATCACGTCCAGCACGACGAGGTCCGGCGGGGTGCTCGCCGCGGATGCCAGCGCCTGCTCGCCGTCGGCCGCCGTCGCGACGGCGTAGCCGGCCAGCGCCAGCGCCCGGCGCAACCCACTCAGCACGGCGGGGTCATCGTCCACCAACAGCACCCGGGCGCTCACGCTCTTGGCTCCGAACCCACCGCCCCGACGGGGACAGTCCACCCTACATCGTAGATCGTGCGCCCACTGAGCAGAGCCGGCGGCCGGAGATGGGACTGACGGCGGCACTCCTGCGGGGGCGGCCGCCCCCATGTCCGGTGCCGCGGCGACCACCGTGGCTCGTCCGTCCACGGGGAACCCTGGCCACGCGCTGGCGCCGGCGCGGACGGAAGCGCGTGCCGGGAGGTCGGTGGCGGTGTCCTCAGGGGCCTCGGCATCCAAAGCATCCGGCCGCGGCATGAGCAGGAGATGAGCAGGGCATGAGCGTTCCGTGATCGCGTGTGCGTCGCCGGCCCCACCGGGGGTCCTCATCCAACGCTCATCCGCCGATCACGGCCCGCTCATCCCCAGCCACCATGCTGCGGAGGTGACGGGCCGAACCCTGCCCCAGCGGGATGGAGGGCGGAGCGGGATGGAGGCCAGCCAGCTCCTCGGTCTGGCCGTGTGCTACGCCGACACCGGCGCCGATGTCGGCTGGGTTGAGGAACTGCTCTTTAACCCGGCGCAGCGCCGCCTCTGGGCACTGCGCACGCGGCTGGCCGGCGAACCGTTCCTGGTGCCCATCGTGGCCATCCGCGCCCTCACCGCGGACGCGGTGATCGTGCCCAGCGGGAAGGAACTGGTGCGGCCGTCCACGCTCCGGCCGCCGGCACCCCTGCTCGAGTTCGCCGGCTTCCTGAAAGCCATCGCGATCACCGAGGAGGGCCGGCGGGTGGCGCGGGTGGCCGACGTCGCGGTGTATCCCGCCGATGGCCGCATCGTGGCGCTCATCATCGCCGTCCGCGGCTGGCTCGGTCTCAGCACCCAGCGGCGGACCATCGGCGCCGCGCAGATCCGCGGCATCGAGCGCGGCACCGTGATTCTTGGCGGCCGGTCGGCGTCCGAGTCGGCCGAACCACCGCCGGCGTGATCCCGTGGCCACCGGCCACGCCAGCACACGAGCCCGTGCGTCGCTGCCCCGACGGGATTGCTCATCAAACGCTCATCATGTCGTCATCGTGCGCTCACCCATGGCTGCTGTTGTGATGCCGGACAAGCAGGCCGCATGCCGTCCCAGCCACTGGCCGTTGGCCAGGTGCGCGGCAGACCGCCAGGGAGGATGGACGATGCATGAGGAGGCGACCCGCCAGCCGAGCGACCCGGCCAGCGGACTCCTGCACCTCCGCGCCTGCCTGCGGGAGCAGCTGCGCGCCTGGCCGGAGCCGGCCGCGGCTGTGCGCCGCCAGATCGCGCAGACCGCGCTCAACCAGCGTGCCGGGGCGCGACGCTGGCTGGTCTCGCCCCAGGTGATCGGCCTCTATCCGCCACGGCTTCAGGCGCCGGCCGCGCCACGGCGTTCGAGCGAGGACGATGCCCGGCGATAACCATGCCGCCGTCTGCCTTACGGGCGCTGCTCGCCGCGGTGGGGGAGCTGGCCGAGACACCGGTCGCCGGCGAGCCGGGTGGTACACCTGGCTCCTGCTTACGGTGCCGGGTGAGCCTGCGCGAACTGCTCAATGGCGCGGCGCAGACCCTGCGCGATCGCCTGCTGCCCCTCTGGGCTGGCAGCGATGGTGGCCTCCGCGGGGTTGGTGAGGAAGAGCGGCTCGCAGAGCACGCCGGGCATCTGGCTGGGGTGGTCCAGATAGCCCGGCTGTGCCGGCCCCAGCTCCAGGAGATGCGGGTACGCCGCCGCCGCCGCGCTCAGCGTCGGCGCAGCATCGCTGCTATCGGGGGCGCTCCCGCGATCGGGCACCGCCCAGGCGGCCGCCCGGAACTGGGCGACCACGTTGTGCTGCACGAGCTGCGCCAGCCGCCGGTTCTGGGCGCTGAAGCGCCGGGCGTCGTCGTAGAAGGTTTCCGTGCCCCCGACCGCGGGATCGGCGTAGCCGTTGAAGTGCAGCGATACGAACACCTGCGCGTGCGCCGCGTTGGCGCAGGCGATGCGGGCGAGGATGTCGGTGTGCTTGCCCGCCACGTTGAAGCCGCCGCCCGGCATGTCGGCCGCGCTGAGCGAGGCAACGGACGTATGCTGCGTGCGGGTGAGCACGACGGTGTAGCCGTCAGTGCGCAGGAGGTCGGCGAGGATGCGCACGGTCGCCAGGGTGAGATCTTTCTCCATGACCGGCTGCCCGCTGCTGGTGAGGCCGCCGGTACCGGGGTCCGAGCGGCCGTGGCCGGGGTCGAGCACCACGGTGACGCGGCGGCCGTCCCCGAGCGGCGCGAGGAGCTGGCAGGCGCCCGGCGCCCAGGGCCGCGCGGTCGCGGCTGGCCGCGCGGCCGCCCACGTCAGCCGCGGTGCAGCCGGTAAGGGAACCGGCGGCCGTCTGCCTGCCCGCGCGAGCCAGAGTCCCACGATGATGCCGAGCGCGATCCCCCAGTGCCGCGTCGTCACGCCCGGATCCGCCCGTTGGCACGGTGCCGGCGTCGCCACCGCACGACGGAACGCGTGCCGGTGAACCACGTGGCCACGCCCAGTACCCCCGCGCACCCGCGGGTGGAGAATCCGGCCGGCCGTGCGCGTCCGCGACCTGCCATCCGCGCTTACTCCTTGTTCCGGAGCGACGGGGCGAGCCACCACCAGAGGAGCAGAAACAGCAGCACCAAGCTCGTGGCCACCACCACGGGGATGCGAATATCCACCGGTCCCTCCTTGTCGCACCCTGCCTCCCGATGGGGTGGTGGCCGGTGGGATCACCCTCGGCCCGCGGCGGGCCGCACGGCACTCAGCGCCCGTCCGACCACAGCCAGCGCCGTCCCCTCGGCGGCCAGAAACGCCGCCAGCAGCCGCGCGCCGGCCGGGGTCAGCTGGAGCCGTTCGGGGTGACCGTGGTCGCCACGCTGCGCAGTGGCCCAGCCACCGGCCTGCACACGCCGGAGGGCGTCCCGCAGGACGTGCGGGGCGCACGGGAGCTGCGTCGTCAGCTCGGCCACCGTCGCCCCCGCGTGGTCCGGACCGCCGGCGAGCACCAGCAGCAGGTGCACCGCCGCGGCGGTGAGACCGTGCGCCTGCGCCACCCGCCGGACCGTCTGGCGATACTCGCCCAGGGCCGCACACGCCGCGATCAGCGCGGTCAGATCACCGCCGCTCAGCGCCGCTGCGGTGGACACGGTCGTCCCGGTGCGCGCCATGATCGGCTCCTTCGTGTCGGGCTAGCCGGTGGCCACGGCGCCTGCCGGGACCGCGACCGCGTGCGGATCGGCGACGCCGCGGGGCAGGCGCAGCGTGACGGTCGTGCCCTGGCCTTCCACGCTCGCGACCGCCACGGTGCCGCCGTGGGCCGCCACGATCGCCCGCACGCTGGCCAGACCGAGACCCGTCCCGGCGATGCGGCCGGCCACGTTGCGCGCCCGATAGTACGGCGTGAAGAGGTGCGGCAGGTCGGCAGCGGGAACACCCATGCCCTGGTCTTGCACCGTGAGTTCGACCCACGGCTGGTCCGTTCCTGGTCCGAACCCCGCTGCGACGGCAACGTGAATCGGGCACCCCGGCGGACTGTACTTCGCCGCGTTCTCCAGCAGGTTGCCGAGCACCCGTGCCAGCCGCGCCCCGTCCCACCAACCGCAGAGCGCGGCGTCGGCACCGATGAGGGCCAGCGGGTGGGTGGGATCGCGTTCCCTCTGTTGTGCCACGACCAGCTGCACCAGCGCTGCCAGATCCAGCCTGGTGCGCTGCACGGTGAGCTGCCGGCCAGACGCCTGTGCGCCCGCCAGTAGCAGGTCCTCGGCCAGGGCCGCGATCTGCCGCGCACCCGCGGTGATGCTCGCGAGGCCATCCACAAGCCAGGGCGGCACCACGGCCTCGTGCTGGAGGCGCCGCTGCAGCAGCTGGGCCGAGCCGGCGATCACCGTGAGCGGCGAGCGCAGGTCGTGCACCACCGTCGCCAGGAGCGCCTCCCGCTCGGCGGCACGCTGCTCCTCCGCGGCGCGGCGGGCCAGGCGGCGTTCCCCGGCGAGCCGCGCCTGGTTCACGCGGTCTAACGTCAGCACCGCCAGCGCCAGGCCGCCGGCGCCGATCGCGAGCCGCAGCCCGACCCGCAGCGTCGCGTGGTCGGCGGGCGGGTGGAGCAGGAGCAGGCTTGCCGCCAAGATCAGCGCGGCCGCTGCCGCCGCGGCGAGGCCCACCCCGCGCCCCCAGTGCAGCGTAAGCGGCACGATGACCAGCAGGTACAGCCAGGCATCGGTCGCGCCCGCCCCGGGCACGAGTTGGTTCAGCACCAGGCTCGCCGCCGTCACCAGCGCAAAGCCGCCCACCGCCAGCGCGAAGACCGGCCACCCGCTCCGCGGGACGCCCGCGTCTGCCGTCACCTGCTGCCTCCTCCCGCACCTGGTGCCGCTGGGATGGCACCACCCAAACCGCAGGCATCTGTGCCGGGCTAGTGGATCAAGAGCAGGGCGCCCAAGGTCATCACCAGCACCAGGGCGGTGACCAGCGTGTAGAGCCGGTCGCGCTCCTCCACGGCGAACAGCACCATGGCGGTCGCCACGCGCAGGATCGGCGTCGCCACCAAGAGCAGGATGCCCAGCTGCATCAGCGCCAGCGGGTCGAGCCGCCCCAGGCCGTGGGCGAGCGCCGCCCAGTTCAGGGTGAAGGGGCTCGTCTCCATCCGCTGCACGCTGAGGCGGCTGCCGTCGCGCAGGAAGGCGAGTGCCAGCCCGACCAGCATCACCGCCACGCTCACGATCACGCCGACCCGCAGGATCCAGCTCGACGCATCCTGAATCGCCAGGCGCTCGCGTGGTACCCGCGGAGGTGCCGCGGGCACCGGTGTGGTGGTCATGGTCGCCATTAGCCCAGCACTCCCAGCCCGCGCAAGAGCATCTGCCCGCCGATCAGCGCCAGCGCCCCGGCGAACACCTGCCGCACCAAATTGTTGGACATGCGCTCCATCAGCTTCGTGCCCAGGAACGCTCCGGCCAGTACGCCGGTCGCCACCGGCACGACGACGAAGGGCAGCACCAGGCTGCGGTGCAGATACACCCCCGAGGCCGCCGCCGCGGTCACGCCGATCATGAAGTTGCTGGTGGCCGTGCTGACCTTGGAGGGCACCTTCATCGCGATCTCGTGGGCGAGCACCTTGAGCACGCCGGCGCCGATGCCCAAGAGGCCGGAGATGATGCCCGCGGCGAACATGTAGCCCGTCGCCGCCGGGATGCCGGTCACCTGGTAGGTCACCTCCCGGCGCAAGCGCTTGTCGAAGTAGTGGCCATCGAGGCGCAGCCGCCGGGCCAACGCATCGTCCACCACGCCCTCGGGCAACTCCTCGCCGAACTTGCGGAAGATGGGCACGAGCGAGACGAGCAGGGTCAGGCCGAAGAGCAGGGCGAGCAGGTTGGCGGGCAGGTGCGGCGCGAGCAGGGCCGCGCCGAGGATCGCGCCCAGCGCCGTGGCGACTTCGAGGAACATGGCGATGCGGATGTTGGTGAGGCGGTCCTTGACGTAGACCGAGCCGGCGCCGCTTGACGTCGCGATCACCGAGACGATGCTCGCGCCGATCGCGTAGCGGATGTCCATGCCCAGAAAGACGGTGAGCACCGGCACGATGATCACGCCGCCGCCGATGCCGGCGATCGAGCCCAGCACCCCGCCCAGCACGGCGCAGCCCGCCACCTTCAGCACAAAGGCCAGTGATGCCGCTTCCGCCCCGCTCATGCCCACCTCGCCTGCATGGGGGCCGCAGCCGGGTGCCGCGCTACCCCGTTTCAGCGTGCGGCCGCCGGAGCAAGAAGTCCAACGCCAAGATATGATGGCAGCGATAAGCCCGGCTGGTGGATCCACATGCCGCTGACGCTGCTGCAGCTGCGCACGTTTCTGACCGTGGCCCAGCACGGCACCTTCACCCGCGCGGCGGCGGCGCTGTACGTGAGCCAGTCCGCCGTGAGCCAGCAGATCGAGGGCTTGGAGCGCGAGCAGGGGGTGCGGCTGTTCGACCGCCTGCCGCGGCGGGTGGTGCTCACCGACGCGGGCCATGCGCTCCTGCCCTACGCCGAGCGCATCCTCGTGCTTGCCGACGATGCTGAGCACGCGCTGGCGGAGGTGCGCGGGGTGGTGCGCGGCCGGCTACGGCTGGGCGCCAGCCAGACGCCGGCCACGTATGTGCTGCCCGCGATTCTCGGCGCGTTTGCGCAGGCGCATCCGGGGATCGAGGTCGTGCTGGAGGTCGAGGTGAGCGGCCGCATCGCCGACCGGGTGGCGGCGGGGGAGCTGGCGCTCGGGATCGTGGAGGGCTATCAGCCGGACCCGCAGCTGCTGGCCACCACGCTCTTGGCGGACGAGCTGGTGCTCGCCGCCCCGCCGGATATGGCCGCGGCTGACGGGGTGGTCCGGCCGGCGGCGCTTGCGGACCGGCGCTACCTGGCCCGGGAGCCGGGGGCACTCACCCGGCAGTTCGTGGAGGCGCAGCTCCGCGAGCTGGGCGTGATGCTGCATCCGGCGCTGGAGCTGGGGCACATCGAGGCGCTCCGGCGGGCGGTGGCGGCGGGGCTAGGGGTCGCCTTCCTCTCGCGCCTGGCGCTGGCCGAGGATTTGGCCACGGGCCGCGTGCAGGCGCTGCGCGTGGCCGGGCTCGACCTCCACCGCCCCTGGTACCTGCTCCAGCGCCAGGCGGCCCGGCTGTCGCCGGCCGCCGCCACCTTCGCCGCTTACTTGCACGAACGGCTGGGGATGGTATGGCCGCCAGCCACTGGCCCGGGGCGCGGCCGCAACACGCCCTGAGCCGCGGACCGGCGCCTTCGCCGGTCCGACTGGCCCAAACGGCGGGCGTGGGACACGGCGCAATCGTCGCTATCGCTCGCTGCCGCCGTGGTCCTGCTCAGAAGGGATAGCGCCCGCTCAGCGTCGAGCATCCCGTGCGGGGGCGCAGAGCCCGAGGACCACGGCGGGACCCAGGAGGATGATGACCGTGACGAGGGCGGGGGGATGCCCGAGCAGGACCAGGACGCCGCCGACCGCGAGCAGGAGCGCGGGCGGCAGGCCGAGCGTGGCGATGCGCCGTGTCCAGGACCAGTCCCGCCACGCCTCGGCGAAGCGGTGGAGCGCCGTCGCCAGCGCCCGCGGACCCCCGCTGAGCAGCAGGCCCATCGCCGTGCCGCAGACGAGCGCCAGGCTCGCCGCAAGGAGCACGGTACAGATCACGGTCATGGCGACACCGAGAGAGGGCGCACCGCCGACGCGGGGTCGCCGCTACGGTACCGTCCCCGCACGCAGCGCACCAGCCGTGCCTGGCGACCGTGCACCAGACGACGCGGACACCGTCCTTCGCCACGGCTCGTGCCGACGGCGGATGCGAACCGACACCTAACCAGCGCGGTCACCGCAGGATGGCACGAAGACCGCCGTGGCCGACCGGGACGGTGGGAGCGGGTATGCGCGCGGAGCTGGGCAGTGCCATCACGTACCGCAGACACCGGGTGGGCAGCCGTTGGAAAGCGTGACGACCAGTACTGCCTCACCGTCTGTGGTAGCAGCCAGGAACGCATCGCGGAGCGCGGTACACACCATGTTGTAAACGCCGACGAGCAAGTGGCTCTCCCGCAGGAAGTGGGAGGAGCATCCACCCTCGGGCAGTCGCTGTGGTCTCGCGACCGCTGCAGCAGGATATTCTGTACCGAGCCTGAACAGTAAGCGCACTCAAGCTGCGAGCACGCGGTGCCGTAAGCGGCCGAAGGAGGCCCGGCCGTACCCGCGCCGCTTGATCAGCTTGAGCTTGTGGATCGTCCCCTCCACTGGGCCAGTCGACCACGTGCGGCTGATGGCCAACTCGACCGCGGCCCGGTCGGCCTCAATCCCACTGGCCAGACTTGCGAAGGACCGGAGCCCGCTGGCATGGGCGTCGGCCAGCCACTGATCGCGTCCAGCGTGATCGTGCTCCCGCAGGAGCGCGCGGAAGCGCTGCACCAGCACGTGCCCCGTCGCCAAGTCCGGTGTCTCGGCGAGCAGGCGCTCTAGCGCCGCCTGCCCTTCTGCGCCGAGATTCTCCGGCAGGCGCATGCAGAGACTGCGCACGCTCACGCGACGTCGTTGCTGCTCGCGGCGCCACTGCTCCCGTTCCTGCCGCGGCGGACGCCAGCCCTGCAGCGCGGTGTAGAGCAGCGAACGGCTTCCCGTATAGCCCTGCGCAACCAGGTCCCGGTAGAGCTGGGCGATGTTCTGGCAGCCGGCCTGCCAGCGGTCCTGCAGGTACGTGACGAACGGTGCCAGCGTCGGCGAGCTGAGTCCGGTTGGACGCGGCGGCGGTGGTTTGCGCACCACCACGGGCTCCGGCTGCGCCAGCAGGTGCCGCACCGTGAGCCGGTTGAGGTCCAGTTCGCGCGCGATCCGCCGCTGGCTCTGCCCGGCCGCGTGGCGGCGGTGGACTTCTTCCCAGCGCACCAGGCGCCGTGCCCGCCGCGCCTGGTGCTCCTGTTGTTCCTTGTTAAGCCGCGGCTGCGGCGCAGCTGGAGCGTTGCTTGCCGTGGCGGCGTCGGCCTGGTCTGTGGCCGCCTCGGCCAGCGCGATGCGCCGCTTGTGGGTCTGCGTGACCTCGATCAACGCCTGCGTCGCGTTCTGCAGGAGATGAAAGCGATCGGCGATCTGGACCGCCTCCGGTGCACCACGCCGCGCCCCTTCCGCATCCGCTTCTGCCCGGTCGCGCACGATGATCTCGACACCAGGATGCTCGCGCAGCCACGTGGCCAGCGTCTCGGCTTCGCGGCCTTCTAGTAGATCGATCGGCCGGTGGCGTTCCAAGTCGATGAGGATCGTGCCGTAGCGCTGCCGGCGACGCAGGGCGAAGTCGTCCACGCCCAACACCCGCGGC
>Ga0209166_10000364_pt1 | contig 53384 bp, 34 predicted proteins | sample Coa_R1_3_FD_187151 | JGI IMG/M metagenome (GOLD analysis project Ga0209166, IMG submission 187151) | Surface soil microbial communities from Centralia Pennsylvania, which are recovering from an underground coalmine fire - Coalmine... | ecosystem: Environmental > Terrestrial > Soil >...
GAAAGGGCGTCCTTCCATCAGGCCGATGCCAAACACCTTCATGTAATCGCGGCTCACTGGATTGATCACGACCGGCCGCGCATCCATTTGAGCGGCGCCGGGGATTTCGACGGGCGTTTCCATCCCGCCAAAAAAGGGATGCATGCCGATGCTCATGGATGCAGACGCGACGCCGGGCAGGGCTTCGACGCGGCGCAGCAACTCTTTGAAAAAAGCGAGCCGGTGCGGCGCGTCGGCATAGCGCTTAGGGGAGAGCGGCACGCGAACCGTCAGGATGCGATCCGTACGTATTCCCAGGTTCTGGTTCTGAATCGCGATCACCGTGCGCATCATCAAGGTTGCCCCGACAACGAGCACCAGCGACAACGCAACTTCGACGACCACCAAGCCGCCGCTGGCGGATATCCGGCGAAATCCCGCGCCGGCGCCGCGCGCGCTCTCTTTAAGGGCAGTGACCAATTCTGTGCGGCTGGCGTGCAGGGCCGGCGCCAATCCAAAAAGCACCGCGGTTACGAACGAGATGCAAAGTGTAAACAGCAGAACCGGCTGGTCAATCGCGACTTTCGCTTCGTCCGGTATCGAATCAGGAGGCACCATGGCGAGAATGACGCGCAACGCGCCGAAGGCCAACGCCGCGCCAAGCACGCCGCCAATCATGGAGAGAAGCACGCTTTCCGTCAGCAATTGACGCACGAGCCGTCCGCGCGTGGCGCCCAGCGAAGCGCGCAGAGCGATTTCGCGTTGCCGTGTGGCCGCGCGAGAAAGCAAGAGGTTTGAGACGTTGGCACAGGCAATCAGCAGGAGCATGCTCACGGCGCCGAAGAGAATCCAGAGCACCTCGCGGAGTCCGCTGCGGAAGGTCTCCTTGAACGAAATTAAGCCCACGCGCCATTTTTCAGGAAAAGCCGCGGGTTCGCGCTGCTTGAGATCGGCAATGATGGGCCGAAGGTCAGTCTCGGCTTGCGCCTCGGTGACTCCCGGTTTCAGGCGGCCGAGCAAGTGCACGTAATGCACGCCTTCCAAGAACTCGCCCCGATGAAACACAATGGGGACGTAAACATCAGCGCCGCGCCACATGAACCGCGGCGGCATCACTCCAATGACTGTGCGCACCGTGTCGTTGAGACGCATCGAGCGCCCCAGCACGCTGGGGTCGCCGCCGAACTGCTGCGTCCAGAACTTGTAACCCAAGACCGCGACCGGTGGAGCGTCCGGCGCTGAGTCCGCCGCGGTCGGCGTCCGCCCGATGAGCGGGGGCACGCCCATCACATCAAAGGTATTCATGGTGCAGACGTTGCCGCGCAGGCGCTTCGGTTCTCCTTCACTGATCCATTCCACATCACTGATCGTTGACGCAATCGTGCCCTGGAAGATCGAATTGCGTTCTGCGATCTCCAGGAATTGGTCGACTGTGTAGTAGACGCGCCACCGTGAGGAGTCGGGAGACCACACCTTCACGCTCATCAGGCTGTCCACGTCGCGGTAAGGAAACGGATTCAGGACCACGCCGTAGATGACGCTGTACATCGCAGTCGTGGCCATGATGCCCAGCGCCAGGGAAAGGAGCGCCACCGCACAGAAGCCGGGGCCCTTGCGCAGACTTCGCAAACCGTAGCGGAAGTCCTGCGCGATTTGTTCCAGCCGGGTCCAGCCCCAGGCGTCGCGGGTTTCTTCTTTCAGGATCGTGGAGTTGCCGAAGGTGCGCATGGCGGCGTGGCGGGCTTCTTGCGGGCTCATGCCAGCGGCGACGTTTTCAGCGATTTGCTGGTCGAGATGGAATTGGATTTCGTCGTTCAATTGCTGCGTGTTGCGGTCGCGGCGAAATAAGCTTTGCAACGTGAGCCAGAATCTGCGAGTCCACACCATGGCATCACCACCCTAGGTTGTCTCCACGACCAAATTGATTGCGGCGGAGAGGCGGCTCCAGTTGGCGGCTTCCTTTTCGAGCTGGGCGCGGCCGGCCGCGGTCAAGGAATAAAATTTGGCTTGCCGGCCCGTTTCGGTTTCTTTCCATTTGGCCTTGATCCAGGCCTTTTGTTCCAGGCGGTGCAAAGCCGGGTAAAGCGAGCCTTGTTGGACTTGCAGCACTTCCCGCGAAATTTGCTGAATGCGCTTGGCGATGGCCCAGCCGTGCTTGGGTTCGAGAGCAATGGTTTTGAGGATTAAGAGATCCAAAGTTCCCTGCACGAGATCGTTCGGTTTTCCCATACTATGACTATCTACAACAAGGATTGTAGATAGTCAAGGGGTGGCGCGTCGCGGCAATTGGCATCGCGGGAGATTGGGGTTGACACCTTACCCGAGAGAGAGGAGGATAGTTGGGTTAAATGTCTACCCAAGAGACCGGGAACGAACGGCTGGAACTACTGCAAGGCACGCTGGACTTGCTCATCCTGCGCACACTGATTTTTGGGCCGCAACATGGCCAGGGCATTGCCCGCGCCATACAGCAAACTTCCGAAGAGGAACTGCTCGTCGAGCACGGTGCGCTTTATCCCGCGTTGCAACGGTTGGAGGAGCGCGCCTGGATTTCCGCAAAGTGGGGGACATCCTCCAATAATCGCAAGGCGCGGTTTTATTCCCTCACCGCCGCAGGCCGCAGACAGCTCGGAAAAGAAACGAACAAGTGGAAGCGGCTGGCCGCGGCGATCGGAAGGATTCTGGAATCCGAGGGGAGCTAGGCGGGGAGGCAGGCCATGTTCCGACGCAAGCGCAGCGACCAAGACTTCAACGCCGAAATCGAAGCGCACATCCGGTTGGAGGCCGAGCGTCTGCGCGAACAAGGCCTCAACGAAGAGGACGCGCGAGCCGCGGCGCGCCGCGCTTTCGGCAACGTGACCCGGGCGCAAGAGCGTTTCCACGAATCCGGCCGCTGGCTCTCGTTGGACTATTTCTGGCAGGACCTTCGCTTTGCGCTGCGCTTGTTGCGCAAATCTCCCGGGTTTACGTTTGTCGCTGTTGCAACGTTGGCCGTGGCTATCGGCGCCAACTCGGTCGTGTTTAGTGCCCTGAATGCCTTCCTGCTCCGCCCGCTGAACGTGCCGCAATCGGAGAGCCTCTATGGCCTGCAATTTGGCGGAGGGCACCGGGGCGCGCTGTCGTATCCAGAGTACCTGGATTTCCGCGACCGCAACCGCAGCTTCGATGGTTTAGCCATGTATCAAATGACTCGTGTGGGGCTGGACACCGGCAAGAATCCGACGCGCGCGTGGCTCTATGAGGTGAGCGGAAACTACTTCGACGTATTAAAGATTCAGCCGTATCTTGGGCGCTTCTTCCACGCCTCAGACGAGCATGGGGCGGGCAGCGCTCCTTACGTTGTGCTCAGCTTCGCCTATTGGCACGGTCATTTTCACGATGACGCCGATGTAGTGGGCCGCCGTGTGGAGGTGAACAAGCGGCCTTACACGATTATCGGTGTGGCTCCGCCGGAGTTTCGGGGGACTTTTCTGCTGCTCTCTCCGGATTTCTTCGTGCCGATGGTCAGCTTCGAGAGCGAGGACGACTTGAACCGCCGCGCCGGCTGGTGGATTTTCGAGACGATAGGACATTTGAAGGAAGGAGCAACTCCGGAGCAAGCCGCCGCGGATCTCAACTCGATTGGCGACTATTTGCAAAAAACGTATCCCAAGGACATCGGCAAGATGAACGTAACGCTATCCCGCGCCGGCCTATATGGAGATACGTTTGGCCGTCCGATCCGGGGATTCGTTGCGGCATTGATGCTGCTCGCGGGGTTAATCCTGTTGGCCGCTTGCGCCAACTTGGGAAGCCTTTTTGCGGCGCGTGCCGCCGATCGCTCGCGGGAAATTGCCGTGCGCCTCGCGCTGGGATCGAGCCGACTGCGCATTCTGCGGCAGCTGTTCACCGAAGCTTTCGTGATTTCCCTGACTGGGGGCGCGCTCGGAATCTTGGGCGGAGGGCTGCTGCTTCGCAGGCTGATAGCGTGGAATCCCTTTCCGCAGTTTCCGACGAATGTGCCGTTGAATCCGGACGCTAGTGTCTATGCCGTAGCCGCACTGCTGGCCTTCGTGAGCGGCATCCTGTTTGGAGCGGTGCCGGTCAAGCAGGTGCTGCACACGGATCCGTATGAGATCGTGAAGTCCGGGTCAGTAACGAAGGTGGGGCGGCGCATCACCTTCCGCGAGGTGCTGGTCGCTGTGCAAATTGCAATTTGCGCTCTGCTGGTCACGTCTTCGATGGTGGCCGTGCGCGGGCTCATGCGCTCGCTGCACAGCAATTTTGGTTTTGAGCCGGATGACGTAATCCTTGCGGAAACTGACTTAGCCATGGCGGGTTATCCCGATAATTCTGTGCCCGCGATGCAAAAACGCATGACCGAAGCGATTCAGGCGATTCCCGGCGTAACGGCAGTGGGATTGGCAAATTGTCCTCCTTTGGCGGGCTGCGGCTCTTCGAGGGCCTCCATTTTTACTGACGAAACTGCGGACTTGAGCCCTGTGAATGTTGCGGCCTCGCCCATGCTGTACCAGATCTCTCCTGAATTTTTCGCTGCGGCCGAGGCGCCTGTGTTGGCGGGAAGAGCTTTCACCTGGCATGACGATAAAAATGCGCCGCCCGTTGCCGTCGTCAACGAAACATTCGCCCGAAAAATCTTCGGCTCCCAGGCGAACGCCATCGGCCGATACTATAAGTCATGGAATGGAACGCGGATCCAGGTTGTGGGCGTTGTAAGGGACGGAAAATACACGAGCCTCACCGAAGAGCCACAGGCGGCGACGTTCGTGCCGATTCTGCAATCGCCCTCGAGCCAGAGCTTCCTCATCGTTCGTTCCCAGGGCGATCCGCGGCAAATGGCCGGAGCCATCAGGAGCAGCGTACGCGACTTGGATGCGGGATTGCCCGTTTTTGTTCAAACGTGGCCCGAGGCCATGGATTTTTTTCTGTTTGGCTCGCGTATGGCTACCGCATCACTGGGAGTGCTGGGCGCGCTTGGGGCGATACTGTCCATTACCGGTATTTTTGGAATATCGGCGTATTCGGTCAGCAAGCGGCTGAGGGAATTGGGAATTCGCATGGCCCTTGGAGCACAGTGGAAGGAAGTGCTTGGGGCGGCGCTAGGACGATCGATTAGGTTGCTGGCGTTTGGTTCCGCGGCGGGATTGCTGCTGGGAATCCTGGCGAGCCGAGTGCTGGCTTCCATCGTGTATCAGGCAACTTCGCGCGACCCGATGGTCTTGACCGGCGTTGTATTCGCCATGGCGCTGCTCGGGGTAGTTGCGACGTGGATTCCGGCGCAGCGCGCGCTGTCGATCGATCCTGCCATCCTGCTGCGGGAGGAGTGAACGGGTCCTCTTGGGGGGACGGAATTCCTTCAGAATTGAAGCCTCTACTATTTGACCATTCGAGAGCCTCTTGAACCGCTAACCTTGGACGCTGAGGCTTGAGTGTTTCCTTCCGTCTGCCAACCGCAGGCCGAAAGAAGACTGGCTGAAAAAAGGCAAAAAAGCGCTTGACACGAGCCATAGTGTTATAGTCTACTATAACAGTAGATGGCCAAGCGCGACTCGCCGAGCTCCGAGGAGCGCAAGAACCTGGCCCGAAAGCAATAGAAGCATAAGGAGAAGGAAAACATGAGATCCGTTCGTTTTTTGCTGGCTTTTGTTCTGATTTCGCTGTCCACCGTAGCTTTCGCGCAGTCGGTCGCGCAAGGCGACCCGCAGTCCATCGCGCACTCCGTCGCGGCGTCCGTGACACGGTCCGTCCTGCGCTCCGTAGTGCAGTCCGTCGAGCAGTCGGACGCACACAAGATGGACGCGCCCAACACTCCCGTGGTGTCCGACGCGCAGAGGTCGTTCGACCAACTGAAAACTCTAGCCGGTACCTGGCGTGGTTCCGTGAAAGCTACGCCGCCGGCCCCCGACGTTGACAACGCCAAGTTGGAGATCACGCTGCGCGTGACCTCCAGGGGAAACGCTCTCGTGCATGAGATGCAGGAACCCGGAACACCCTTGGACCCCACAAAGTACGACCACCCCGTCACGATGCTTTACCTCGATGGTGACAAGCTAAATCTGATCCACTACTGTGACGCCGGCAACCGGCCGCACATGGTCGCGCGGCCTTCCGCTGATGGAAAGAAGGTGGAGTTCGATTTCACCGATCTTTCCGGCGGTAATCAGTACGGGCACATGTACCATGCCGTGTTCACCATCATTGACGCCGACCACCATGCTGAAGACTGGACTTATATGATGCCGGGAGACAAGCCCATGCAGGTGCACGCGGACCTTGTGCGGGTAAAGTAACGGACACCGCTAGGGAGAATTGGAAACCAGGATGGACCGTGAGTGGAATGACAGCCAGCCGATTTACCGCCAACTGCGGGACCGCGTCGTCGCCATGATTCTCGACGGGGTCCTGAAGGAAGGCGATCCGCTGCCGTCAGTCCGCAATGTGGCGGCTGAGAATCGGGTGAATCCGCTCACGGTCCTGAAGGGTTATCAAGAGCTGGTGGACGAAGGGCTAGTCGAAAGCCGGCGAGGCCTGGGCATGTTCATTAATGCCGGTGCGCGCAAGCTATTGCTCGAAGGCGAGCGAAGAAAATTCCTGAGCGAAGAGTGGCCGCGAATCTCCGCAACGATCGAGCGGCTCGGGCTAAAGGCCGAAGAACTCCTCAACGGCTCCCACCAGAAGCAGGTCAGTTCCGCGAAGCCGAAGCCCAACGAATCGAAGACGCCCGAGTCCACCAAGGAGGACCGCTGAAGCCATGGCATGCATAGAGGCACGAGGTTTGCGCAAGGCCTTCGGCACAACCATCGCACTGGACGGCGTGGACCTGCGCGTGGAAGAAGGACGGATTCTCGGGCTGATTGGTCCCAACGGCGCGGGCAAAACCACGGCGCTGAATGCGATTCTTGGACTTACGACCTATCAGGGAGAGCTCAGAGTGCTCGGGCGCGATCCTTGGACCGAGCGCGACCGGCTGATGCGCGATGTGTGCTTCATGGCCGATGTGGCCGTGCTGCCGCGCTGGATCCGCGTTTCGCAACTGCTTGAGTATGTAGCTGGTGTGCATCCGCGATTCGATCGCGCCAAGGCCGAAGGGTTTCTAGCGAAAACCACGATCAAGCGCACGAGCAAAGTGAGGGAATTGTCGAAGGGCTTGGTGACGCAACTGCACCTCGCGCTGGTAATGGCCATCGACGCGCGATTGCTTGTGCTCGACGAGCCGACGCTGGGGCTAGACATCCTGTTCCGCAAGCAGTTTTACGACTCCTTGCTGAACGACTATTACGACCGCAATCGCACCATCATCGTGGCGACTCACCAGGTCGACGAGATCGAGCATGTGCTGACCGACCTTATGTTCATCGACCGTGGCCGCATCGTCTTCAACAGCAGCATGGAGGAAGTGGGGTCACGCTACATGGAAGTGATGGTGCATCCGGACAAACTGCCTGCCGCACGGGCGCTCAAGCCGATCCACGAGCGACAGGGATTTGGCCGCAGCATCCTGCTGTTCGAAACGATCGATCGTCAGCAAGCGGCAGCGCTCGGTGAGGTACACACACCCAGCATTTCCGATCTGTTCGTAGCGGTGATTGGCAACCAGAGTGGCGTCACGCCCGGAGCAGCCCGATGAATACGCAAACAAATGCCAGCCCACCCCTGGAATCTCAGGCGGTGGCGCTGAAGGTCATTCCCGTGACGCAACACATTTACTGGGCGCTGCGGCGCGAATTTTGGGAGAGCCGTTGGATCTATCTCGCACCGGTGGCTGTCGCTGCGTTATTTCTCTTAGGCTTCCTGATTCATTTGCCGATGCATGGCCTTTCGGCCCTTGACCCAGCCGGGAAGCGCCAATCGCTCATAGAACCTTACGACATGGCGGCCGCGCTGCTGATGGGGACTTTCCTTTTCGTCGCCATGTTCTACTGCATCGAAACGCTGCAACGAGAGCGGCGCGATCGCAGCATCCTGTTCTGGAAATCGCTTCCGGTTTCGGATGTCACCACCGTGCTTACAAAGGCGAGCATTCCGTTCGTTGTGGCGCCGCTGATCGCCTGCGCCATCGCCTTTGTCACGCAGTTCCTCATGCTGCTTGCAAGCAGCGTGGTATTAGGAATAAGCGGTCGGAGCGTCGCGGCATACTGGGACCAAGTGTCGTTATTTCGGGCGTCCCTGCTCCTGCTTTACCACGTGATGACCGTGCACGTCCTTTGGGGCGCGCCCATTTATGGATGGCTGCTGCTGGTGTCCGCATGGGCGCGCAGAGCCGGGCTGCTGTGGGCCGTATTGCCCCCACTGGCGATAGGCACCCTCGAAAAACTCCTTTTCAACACCACCTATTTTGGAGCTTTCGTGGGACGGTTCTTCACCGGAGGCGCGGAAGGATCTTACCCGCCGGGCACGCTGCCAATGGATCCAGGGACGCACCTCACGCCGGGCAGATTCCTGCTCACGCCGGGTCTGTGGCTCGGATTGGCTGTGACTGCCGCATTCCTGGCGGCCGCGATCCGGTTGCGCCGCTATCGAGACCCGATGTAATTCGCGTCGACATGGTTTCATTCGCCCGCGCAAGGAGAAAGAAAAATGCGCCCAGCGGAAATGAAAAAACCAGCTGCGGAAGCGTCGCCGCGGCGCAAGGCGCGGATTGCCGGTGTCTTTTATTTGCTGACCATTCTGACGGGGGCATTGGCGGCGTCCGTAAGCGGCGGCCTTTTCCTCTATCGCGACGCGTTCAGTTTGGCCGCAACTGCGTGCTACATTGTTGTAACTCTTCTCTTCTATCCTCTCTTCAAACCGGTGGACAGCAGCCTCTCTCTAATCGCGGCAGTGTTTAGCCTTGCGGGCTGTGCTCTTGGCGGTCTGAGCGTTTTTCATCTCGTTCTGCCTTACATCAAGTCCGTCAACCCTCTGATCTGTTTTGGGGTGTATTGCCTGCTGATCGGCTATCTCATTTTCAGGTCGACTTTTCTGCCCCGTGTTCTGGGTGTATTGATGGCGTTTGGTGGTTTGGGCTGGTTGACCTTTGTGTCGCCGGATCTAGCGGATTATTTATCCCCTTACAATCTGGCCCCGGGCATCCTCGGCGAAGGAGCACTGACTGTGTGGCTCCTCGCAAAAGGTGTAAACGCGCAACGGTGGCTCGAGCAAGCGGACGCTGCGGGGCAGTCGTGATGTTAGCGCATTGAGTAGCGATGTCAGGGTGATCCAGGGAGGAACAATGGCCTATTCACCGATACTGCTTGTTCATATTTGTGGCGGAACCGTGGGGTTGCTATCCGGAACCGCCGCAATGTCTTTTCGCAAGGGCTCTCCCCGCCATGTGCTGGCAGGAAGGATATTTGTCGCATCCATGCTGGTCATGGCGGCGGGTGCAGCATACCTGGGAGTTACCAGGCACCAGCCGGCGAATGTTGGCGGCGGCATTTTTACGTTCTATTTGATCCTGACTGCGTGGCTGACCGCCCGGCGCGCCGACGGCCAAACAAGCAAGCTGGATTGGGCTGCGCTTCTGATTCCTTCAGTGCTGGGCATTCTCAGCTGGATGAATGGGATTCACGTCGTGCGCAGCGGGGCAAGCTCGCAAGCCGGAGTTCCCGTAGGAATGATCTTTTTTATGGGCTCTGTGCAGCTGCTAGCTGCTGCAGGCGACGTTCGCATGTTGATAGGCGGCGGCGTTCTTGGCGCTAAGCGCATCGCGCGGCATCTGTGGCGCATGTGCTTTGGGCTGTTCACTGCATCCGGGTCCTTTTTTCTGGGGCCCTCGAACCGGCCACTGAGATTGCTTTCCGCTGTGGGAATCGGGCAGCACCTGCCTCGGGCTTTGTTCAGCATGGGCGTGTATTTGTTTCTCACCATCCTGCCGCTGGTTTTGATGATTTTCTGGCTGGTCCGAGTGCGCTTTTCAAACAAATACAAGAAAACTTCATCGGAATATCGAGCGCCGGAAGATCGCTCGGTGCTCCGCGAACAAACGCTGCCTGGGTGAGCTAAAGGATTGAATTGCAGGGAGAATTCTCCTTCCAACCTTTGTGGGCGAGGCTTCTTTTTGCCTTTGGCTTCTCTTCAAGGGAGTTCATGTCCAACGATGGAAGGAGGTCGCCAATGCCTCCAGAGTGTCCAGCTTCGCTTGAACCTAAATTTGGGACCACCACGTCTCGCCAATTCAAATCTCCACAATATTTCCTGCCGTCGTTCGTCTTCTAGAGTAGATGGACCAGGCGCTAAGAAAACCGTGGCCGATGGCAGAGCAAGACCAGCGAATCTCGGAAGTGGTCAAGCGGGAAGGGTCCCGTCTACGCAATTTCATTCGCCGGCGCGTGCCCGACCCGCTCGACGCCGAGGACATTCTGCAGGACGTGTTCTACAAGCTGGTGGAAGCGAACCGGCTGCTGATGCCAATCGAGCATGTGACCGGCTGGCTTTTTCGTGTAGCGCGTAATCGCATTACGGATTTGTTCCGGAAGAAAAAGCCCCAGAGCTTCGCGGACGCAAAAGCGGAGGATGAGAGCGGGGAACTGCTGCAGATTGAGGATTTGCTGCCGTCACCGGAAGCAGGTCCGGAGGCGGTTTACGTTCGCAACATGCTTCTGGAGGAACTGGAACTTGCGCTCGAAGAACTACCGGACGAACAACGGGAGGTTTTTGTAGGTCACGAACTGGAAGGGCGCAGCTTCAAGGAAATGGCTGAAGAAACCAGCGTGAGCGTAAATACGCTGCTCTCCCGGAAGCGCTATGCGGTGCTGCGTTTGCGCGAGCGCCTGCGAAGCATCTACGACGAATTAGGGAAGGGCTGAGGAGGAGTCTGAACATGAGAACGAAATGGATTTGGATGGCGCCGCTGGCAATACTTGCGATGCTGGCATTTGTCTTCATTGGCGGCGAGATCGTAATGCAGCTGTGGAATTGGCTGCTGCCGCCGCTGTTTGGCTGGCGCCTGATTACCTTTTGGCAGGCGCTCGGGCTGCTGCTTCTTTGCCGAATTCTGTTTGGCGGATGGGGCGGGTCCAGAGGAGGGAAAGGACACATGCGCCATCGCCTAAGAGAGCGCATGGCAGAACGAATGGGAGAACGCATGCGCGAACGCTGGGAAAAGATGACCCCGGAGGAACGCGAGAAATTCCGGCAGGGACTTCGCGGCTGCTGGGACACTGTGCCGCCTCCGGAATCGAAGACAAGTGCCTGATTGTATTGACGTTTTCACCTGTCCTAACGATTGAACGATGGCAGGGACGAAATCCTCCGCATCAGAAAAATCAATCGAGTCCATGAAAATTTCAAACTCCGCGCCACGCATGGGATGCGTATAATCCTGTGCGACAGAGTGTCGGGCCCCCGGCAGTAAATCCAGACCAGCGGAGCGGACAACTTTATGAAGTGCGCAGGGTGTCGGTGTAGTTTCAGGCTTAGCCTGCTGATGGGGACCGTCCTGCTCGCCGCTTTGCCGGTTGCTCCACCCCTCGCCGCGCAACAAACGCCTACTCCAGCCACGCCAGTTTCCTCAAGTGCTTCTCTTCTTTTCGCCACCTCCTTGTCGGATCCAGTCCCACCGCCATCTGTGAACGACAAGTTGGCGCAACTGGAAAAGGACGTAAAGGCGGCGCAATCATCCGCTGACAACGCGTGGATGTTGGTGAGCGCGGCTCTCGTGTTGATGATGACTGGGCCGGGACTGGCGCTTTTCTACGGTGGGCTCGTACGCCGCAAGAATACGCTGGCGATCATGATGCAAAGTTTTGCGCTGATGGCGCTCATTACAGTGATGTGGGCGCTGGTGGGCTACAGCTTGTGCTTTGGCGGAAGCGGGCCAGTGATCGGCGGATTCGAACACGCGTTCCTGCGCGGCGTGGGCGCGGAGCCCAATGCGGATTACGCGGGAACGATTCCGCAAATGACCTTCATGGTGTACCAGTTGATGTTCGCCGTTATCACGCCGGCGCTCATTACTGGCGCGACCGCTGAGCGCATGAAATTCAGCGGCACGGTGCTGTTCATGGTGTTGTGGTTCCTGGTGGTATACGCACCGCTGGCGCACATGGTGTGGGGCAAGGGCGGCTTGCTGAACGCTGCGCTGGGGGGAAAATTCCCCACACTGGATTTTGCGGGCGGAACTGTGGTGCATATTTCCTCCGGCGTTTCCGCGCTGGTGTGCGCGCTCTATATGGGCAAACGGTCCGGCTACCCGAAACAGCCGATGCCGCCGCACAGCCTGGTGCTGAGCTTTATCGGCGCGTGCCTGCTATGGGTGGGCTGGTTCGGCTTCAACGCGGGAAGCGCACTGGCGGCAGGATCGCTGGCGTCGAGCGCGTTTGTAGCCACGCATTTCGGAGCAGCAGCGGCGGCGTTGAGCTGGAGCGCGGCGGAATGGGTGAAGAACGGCCGTGCCAGCGCGCTGGGCGCAATTTCGGGAGCAGTGGCCGGCCTGGTGGCGATTACTCCCGCCGCGGGATTTGTCGGGCCAATGCCGGCGCTGATCATTGGCGCCATTGCCGGGGTCGTGTGTTTCGGAATGGTGACCAAGGTAAAAGCGATGTTCGGGTATGATGACGCGCTGGACGCTTTTGGCGTGCACGGCGCGGGCGGAACGATCGGCGCGCTGCTGACGGGCGTGTTCGCTCAACAAGTCATTAATCCCATTTTTGGCGTCGGGAAATCTGTGGGCGGACTCGATGGCCACTGGGGCCAGGTAGGAAATCAATTGGTGGGCGTGGTGATCGCGTGGGCGTTCGCGCTAGTCGGAACGATAATATTGCTTAAGATCGTGGATGTGGTGACCGGCATTCGCGTGCCGGAGGAGCATGAACAGGAAGGTTTGGACATTACGCAACACGGCGAAGAGGCTTATAACCTTGAGACCTAAGGATGGCTGGCACGAGAGCGTCAAGCAGGGGGCCAAGGCGGAACATCCATGATGAAACTTGAGGCAGTCATTCAGCCCTCGCGGTTCGAATCGGTGAAAGACGCGTTGCGCGAGATTGGCGTCGAAGGAATGACGGTGACGGAAGTGCGCGGGCACGGCCGCCAGAAGGGCCACACGGAAGTCTACCGCGGCCGTGAATACACCGTAGATCTCCTGCCCAAAATCAAATTAGAAATGGTTCTGCCGGATAATCTGGTGAACCGCGTTGTGGACACTATCCTGAAGTCCGCCAAGACAGGAAAGATAGGGGACGGTAAGATATTCCTATCGAGGGTGGACGAAGCCATCCGGATCCGCAATGAGGAGCGCGGTGAAAATGCGCTCTAGGTACAGGTCTTCGTTCCCAGCCTCCGGGCAGCAGGAAACCTGACCGAGAGGCGACCGAACGTGACAACCGCTGCCCGCCCGGGATTGAACGCAGGCGTCCCGCCCTCTAAGAACATGCAAGACTCTCCCACGCCGTTGTCCGTCCTTGGCCCGCAGGCTGAAGCCGAGCGGCAAAAAATACGCCAAAGGTTTGAATCGGGCGCAAGTGCGCGAGACACCCTCTTTGCGCTTTGCGAGTTGGCGGACCACCACGTCCGCCAGATTTTCGACGAAGTGCTGCGTGTGCAAAACCGCGAACCGGCGGGGCTTTGCCTGATTGCGCTTGGCGGCTACGGCCGCCGCATGCTTTTTCCCTACTCGGACCTCGACATTCTTTTCCTCTTCGGCACCGATAAGACGGAACAGGAATTCCGTCCGCTGATTTCCGAATTTTCACGCACGTTGTGGGACTTAGGATTTCGCGTAAGTTCCGCGGGACGCACGCTCGAAGAGTGCAAGCGCATTGAAGAAGACAACGCCGAATTTCACCTGGCGCTGCTGGATCGCCGCCTTTTGGCGGGGGATTCGACGCTTTTTGAGAAACTAGATGAAAAAGTGCTGCCCGGATCGGAAAAGCAAGCGCGGCCTTTTTTGCTCGCACAGTTACACAAGCTAACCCGAGACCGCCTTACGCGTTATGGCAATACAATTTTCCACCTCGAGCCAAACGTAAAGGATTCACCGGGCGGGATGCGCGACTATCAAGCAACCATCTGGCTGCGTCAGCTTGCAGAAGAGAAAAAGGGGATTCGCAACATCACCGCGGCGGAAGAGGAGATGTGCGCCTCCGCCGTGGATTTTCTCAGCGCCACCCGGTGCTTCCTGCATTACAACAACGGGCGCAACGACAACACGCTGACTTACGAATTGCAGGAAGCGGCGGCGGAGCATGCTTTAGGAATTGGCGACGGTGTTGCCCGTACGCCTTCCGACTGGATGCGGCAGTATTTTCGCCACGCGCGAACATTGAACCGTCAGCTACTGCGCTACCTGGAACAGAAAGCGCCCGTTCCGCTGACACTGCGCCAGCGATTAATGAACGCTGCGCGCGCGTCGAGGATCGAAGCCGGCGACGGAAAATATTTTCAAATACGCGATGGCTTGCTCGAAGTGGTGGACCTTTCGGCTCTTTCCGACCGCGCGATTACGTATTCGCTTTTTGCCGAATGCGCTCGCACGGGCACGCCGCTGAGCCGCGAAGCCGAGCGTAGCATCGGGTACGTCCTGATCCACCCGGAGCTTCCGCCCAAGAACACGGAGATGCCGTGGGAAAAGCTGCGCGAAATTCTGGGCTCGGATTATCCGGGGCTGGCGTTGCGCCCGATGCAGCGGCTGGGACTCTTGATGGAGATTCTTCCCGAGTTCGGGCTAATTGATTCGCTAGTCGTGCGCGATTTTTATCACCGCTACACCGTAGACGAGCATACTTTGCGCACCATCGAGCACCTCCAGGAGTTGACGGATCCTCCGGACGAGCGTGGCGCGCACTTCATCCAGCTTTGGAAAACTGCCGAACGGCGCGACCTTCTGATTCTTGCGCTGCTTCTCCATGACGTGGGCAAGGGCATGCCCGTGGAGAATCACGTTACCGGAAGCCTCGCGGCGCTCGACAGCGCGGCCAAGCGCTTGAAGCTTTCTCCGGAGGAGAAGGCGGAAATCCATATGCTGATCGAACATCATTTGGGCATGTCCGCCACGGTGCAGCGCCGCGATATTTTCGATCCAGCGACCGTCGCAGGATTCGCCGAGTCGGTCACAAACCAGGAACGTCTGCAGCGGCTGTGCCTGCTCACTTATGCCGATATTCATGCGGTCAATCCCGAGGCTTTGACGCCGTGGAAGGCGGAAATGCTCTGGCAGTTGTTTGTGGCTACGTCGAACTACTTTAGCCGCACGCTGGACCGCGACCGTTTGCATGCGCATGACGAAGTCTCGTTGCTGGGACGGATCAAGGCATTCGCGGGCGGCGGCTCGACGCAGGAAATCGAGCGTTTCCTGGAAGGATTCCCGCGGCGCTATCTCGCGGTGCACTCCCCGGAGGAAATTGCAGCGCATTTCGGGCTGTACCGCAAACTCAGCGAAGAGCCGGTGCAAACGCAAGTGGCCGCCACGCGCCATGGCTTTGCTCTGACCGTACTGACGGCAGATCGTCCCGCGCTTTTCTCAACGATTTCCGGCGTGCTGGCGGGTTGGGGGATGAACATCAATAAAGCGGACGCGTTTGCCAACGCCGCAGGCATCATTCTCGATACATTTCACTTCACGGACCTGCACCGCACTCTCGAATTGAATCCCACGGAAATTACGCGTTTCCGCAAGAGTCTCGAAGATGTTTTAAATGGGAAGGCGGCGCTCGAACCGCTCCTCAAAGGACGCGAAAGCGCTACGCGAGGTCGCGCGCCGAAGGTGACGGTTGAAACGCACATCAATTTTGATGACGCTTCCTCGGCGCACTGCACGCTGCTCGAAGTCATTACCCAGGATCATCCCGGACTGCTGTATCAGATGGGTTCCGCGCTGGCGCGGTTGGGGTGCAACATCGAAGTCGCGCTGATTGACACTGAGGGACATAAGGCCATCGACGTCTTTTACCTCACGGCGCAAAGCAAGAAACTCACGGCGCAAAAGCAGGAACTGCTCCGCGAGGTCCTCCAGGGCACTTTGTCTTAACCTCGGTCTCCCCGATCAGCCAATACTAGAAAGACAAGCGGGCGCCAAGCTGGATCTCGCGCCCCGGAGTCATGGCCATGGTGATGGTGCCAAACTGCGGGGTGTTCACAAACCGGTTAGGGGTTCCCAGGTTCGTCTTGTTCAGGGCATTAAAAGCCTCGCCGCGAAACTGAAAGCGGAGCTTTTCCGCCAGCGCGAAAGTGCGCTCAAGGGCCAGATCCAGCGTTTGCAGCGGCGGTCCATAGACGGAATTTCGGCCGGCGTTGCCAAACGTGAACGCCGGAGGTGCGACAAATGCCGCTGTGTTGAACCACGCGTTCGCAATGCGAGTTCCGGGACCGAAGACTGGCTGTCCCGTGTAGTTGGCGCGGATGGGATTTTCGCCGAGGGTAGTCCCGGCATTGGCGGTGTCCCCGAACACGGAGACTGTGAAAGGCATCCCGGACTGAACCTGGTACACGGTTGAAAAATGCCAGTTTGCGGAGACGAGTCGCGTCCAGGCCATGCTGCGGATCGAAGGGATCTCGTAGACACTGCTCAATGCAAAGCGATGGCGGACGTCGCAGCCCGGGCCCTTTTCCAAGGCGAGATTGCTGTTGTTTTGAGGAATGGCGGATTCATCCATCGGTGAGCGAAAATCCGGCGCGTTGGTCAGGCTTTTCGAGAAAGTGTAGTTCGCTAGCAAACTCAAACCGTGCGAATAGCGGCGCCGCAGGTTGACGTAGCCGGCGTCGTACCAGCTCTGCGCGGTGTTCTCCAACAGGTTGATGGTGCTGACAGGAAAGGTGTTGCTCTGATACACGAAGCTGGCGGAGTCATTGGATGTGGAAATGGAAGCGCCGGGCACGAAGGTAAGTGTCTTGAACGGGCGGCGCGGTCCGAGGGGGCCGGGGCCGGGCGTGGCATTGTTGATCAGGTGCGAGCGCTGCAAGTGATACCCACGCGCTCCCACGTAGCCCACTTCTACGGATGTATTCTTTCCAACGCCCTTTTCCACCGAGGTATTCCATTGCTGGATGTATTGGGCTGGGGCGTGAGGATCAAACGCGGTAAAGCTCACTGTAGTTGCGGGCAGCGTTCCTTGCCCCAGTACCGGCGTGCCGAAGTTCAGGCCTTTGGCGAAAAGAGAGGCAGGCGGGGTGAAGTTATCAGCTTGCTGCGTCTCGGGAAAAACATACGGCACGTTGTGTCGTTGATTGCACCAGGTATTTCCGTCGACGGGAGTGAAGAATATCCCATACGCCGAGTGCAGCACGATACCGAAGCGCGGGATGCGCTTGGCAATTCCGAGGCGCGGGGCAAAATTGTGCTTGTTGGAAGACAGCAACCCCCGGGGATAGCCGTTCTGGCCGCCTACAAACACGGAAGGCACGCCGCTCTGGAAAATAAGATTGGTGTTCGTGTAGATGGAGTCGTAAAGCGGACTCGAGTACTCATATCGCACGCCGGCGTTGATGGTCGTCGCAGATGTGATTTGCCAAGTGTCTTCCACGTAGGCGCCTGCTCCCCAATTCTTGAGATTCATCTGCGGGATGCCTGCTTGGCGCTGCTTCACCGTGGGGAGGCTGAGCAGCAAACTCGCAAGCCCAGAGCCGGTGCCGTCGTTGAACCCTTCATCCGTCGTGTAGCCATTGGTGAATTGAAAATATCCGCGATTCTGGAAAAAGCCCCACATGGGCCACCAGTAGCGGCTGAAATTCCCGCCAACCTTGATGCCGTGACGTCCCTGCTGCCACGCCAGGACGTCGCGAAACTCCAGGACGGTGTCCCAGGCGTGCATGGGTGTGGCAGCAAAGGTGTCGCCGATGCCCGTGTATCCCTGGACGGCAAACCACGGCGCTCCCCAAGCACCTTTGCCTCCGAATCCGACCCCTTGAATGCCAAGCTGTGTTACGTAGTCATTCACATTGTCGTTCTGACTGGTGTGATCCATCGAGAGGCGCGATGCCGCAACTGAGAATGCGTTAACCTTGCCGCCGCTGAAATTGTGGTTCCAGGAAATGACGGCCTGTTGCGAGAGGTTGTCGAATGGCGAGCCGAAACCGGGAAGGTTTTCCGTTGTGGCGGTAGTGCCGTTGCTCGGCGAGAAGCCCCTTTCGGCGCTTAGCGAATAGCGTTCAAACAAGGTGTTGGCATTGGAAAAGTTGTGGTCCACGCGGATGGTGCCTTGATCGTTGAAATGCGTTTCATTGCGCACGTCCAGGTAATTGTTCGAGTCCGCGCCGGACATGGGCATAGTCATATTCGGTTGCGGCATCACGGCCAGCAAAAAACTCTCCAAGTTCTGATTGATCCGATCAGGGGGAATCATGTTCCCCTGGAACTGGCTCCGCGTGTAGGGGAAATTCGAAGGCCCGGTCGGCAAGCTTGGATTGTAGTTGGGGTTCGGTTGCGCCGTGGTTGGATCATAAATCTTGACGCTGCTCATGCTGAAGTCGCCCATGATTTCAGCGCTTGTCGGAACGGTCAAAATCTGAGCGTCCGCCTGAGCCAGGCGCAGCCCTTCGAAATTTGCAAAGAGAAAAGTCTTCTTGCCAATCAGCGGCCCGCCGAAGGAAGCGCCATAGTTGTTTTGCGCCAGATGGTTATTGCCCATGGAGTCAAAAGTGCTGGCATCGAACGCTCCATTGCGCAGAAACTCGTAGACCGTTCCGTGGTATTGATTCGAGCCGGAATGCGTCACGATATTGATTTGCCCGCCGCCGGCCCCGCCCATGTCCGCGGTGTAGCTGCTCGTTTCTACCTGGAACTCCTGTACGGCATCCGGCGAGGGGCTCAGATTTTGCGTACTAAACGTTGGATCGGTGTTCGTGGCACCGTCCAGCAAAAAGAAGTTTGCGTTTGGACGCGCGCCGCCGAGGACCACTGCGGATCGCTGGCCTGGCCTCCAATAGAGCGGATTAGTCATGCCGGTTTGCGCGCCAAAGCCCACGTGTGCGCCGGGCACAGTCAGAACCAAATCGATCAGCATTCGGCCGTTCAGGGGAAGCTCGCGGATGGATTCCGGCTCAACGACTTCACCCACGCTCGCGTCTGTTGCATGCAGCACTTCCGCGGCGGTGGAATCCACTGTGATCACGTCGGAAGTAGAGGCCAGCTTCAGCGAGAAATTGAGGTCGAGTTGCTGTCCGACTTCGAGGCGGAGTGCGTGCGTAAGTTGCGCGAATCCCGAACCTGTAACGGAGAGGTTGTATTCACCCGGCAGGATCCCCGTGATCTGGAATATGCCTTGCGCATTGGTGGTGACGCGGCGCTCGGCATGCGTTTCATTGGAAGTGAGCGCAACCGCAGCGCCCGCCACCGGACCTTGCTGCGGGTCGGTGACCGTGCCGCTTACCACGGCGTAATTGCTCTGGCCAAATGCGCCCGGCGCTGCAATAACTAAGAAAAGCGAGAAGAGAAGGATAGCTCTCCGCATGATTTCTCCCGTCCTAGATGAGACACTCCAACCTGTAAACCTGCTTCGCACACCTCGACGGATGCACCAGTGAACGCAGGCTCCCCGGATGGGGGCGCGCAAAAACAATTCGCGGGATTAAACAGGAGGCAAGTATTAGTGACAATACTGCAAAAGGATTAGGCGTCAGAGATGCCATGAATTGGCCTGTTTCGGGCGTGATTCTCGAAATGAGAAAAAATGAGCGCTCGGTCGCACAAGGCGTGTCACTTCAATGGGTTATGGCTACACTTAAAGTAAAGCTTTAAACTTTGTCGCACAAAGTAGCTTACGGTTTGAGCAGTCTGGCTGGAATCCTATTTCTTTGGCTTGCTTTCAACGCCTGTCCAGCGTTTCACCAAACCCGCATCGATTCCAAACAAATCGAGCACCCGCCCGATCGTCGTGTTCAGCATATCGTCGATGGTTCGCGGACGGCCGTAGAACGCTGGCATGGGCGGAAAAATGATGATGCCCAGTTGAGACGCTTCATAAAGCAGTTTGCAGTGCCCCGTATGCAGAGGTGCTTCGCGCGGCATGAGCAGCAGCCGCCGGCGCTCTTTCAGCGTGACGTCGGCGGCACGCACCAGCAAATTGTCGGCAAGAGAATGAGTGATGGCTGAAAGAGTCCGAATCGAGCACGGCGCGACGATCATTCCCTCGGTGCGAAAGGAGCCGCTCGCGATGCTGGCCGAAATGTTCATGGCGTTGTGAACCGCATCCGCGAGCGCCTCGACATCCTTTACGCGCCAATCCGTTTCGACGGAAATGTTCAGCTTTGCGGCTTCAGTCAGGATCAGATGGACTTCGTGGCTGCCCAGCTTGCGCAAGACTTCCAGCAACCGAATCCCATAAGGCAAGCCGCTCGACCCTGACAGGCCGACAATCAGGCGCGGCGTTTGGCTGGAACTCACGAGTGCAACATTTCCTTCCACGTTTCCCTATAACAGGGACTATTGCTGAATTGTGACAGACTGCAAAGAGGAGTAATCCTATCACTGATAGGCAGGCAGTTTTCTGGAAGGGCTTCTTAGTTGCTACGAAATGGGCCGCGATTCAGTTTCTGGACTCCGCTTTTCTTCTGGCGGATTCTTCGTACACGTTCAAGGTTCGTTCCGCGATGACGTCCCAGGAGAGAAACTTTTCAGCCCGAGCGCGCAGTTTGTCGGCGAGTTCGCGCCGCTGCTGATCGGACTCCAACAATTCCATAATGCGCTCGGCCAATTGCACGGGATTTCTCTCGTCCACCCAGACGGCGCAATCCCCGAGATGGTCAGGGAGCCCCGCCTTTTTTGTACACACGACGGGCAATTGATTCGCCGCCGCTATGGCCGCGGGAAGGCCGGCAAAACTTCCTGTGTAGGGAAGGACGCACAAAAGGGCGCGCTGATACTGGTGGACAATTTCTTCCATTGATATTTGGTTGAGCCACACGATGTGGCTGCCTAAACCGCTGTGACCGGCGAGTTCTTCCGCTTCCGCAGGAGTATTCTCGCCGTAGTGGCCATGTATCTTCAACACGGGCGCCTTTTCTCCCATCCGCTGCCGAAGAAGGGACATGGCGGAAAACAAAGTCTGAATGCCTTTGCCGGTCATCGCTTTGTGACCTGCGTAAAAAATGAGTCCGCTTCTCTGGTTTTCCGAAGAATTGGAAACGTCTGCTCCATGCAACACGACGTGGAGTTTGTCCTCCGGAACGCCCACCTGGATCATCTTCTTTTTCATCTCTTCGCAATGAACGATGACGCCATCCGCCAGCGCGTAGGTTTTGTTCCTTTCGGGGTATTCGATTTGGTCAGGATCCAACTCATGTACAGTCACCACGCGCGTTGCGCTGGACGGCTGTTTGAGCCAGTGAAATACGGCGCTTGATCCATAAGCATTAAGGATTTGCTGGAAGTGCACGATTTCCGCGTCTTTGGACAAATTCGCGAATCTCCTGGCTCGGAAGTAGGAAATCGCGCCCCTCGCTACTCCTCGAACACGACGCTTCCAGGTATTTCTTGATCGGTAGTCGTTGATAATGGGCATTTCGAAATAGTTGCATTGCCGCGCCTGAAAACATCGACTGACTTCGACGGGATCGCCACAGCCGCAGTTCGAAGCCACCCAATTCATCTTTCCGCCCGTTTTCTTCTCAATTGCCGAAATCAGCGAGCTGGCGTACGAACCGTACGACGTCTTGAAGGGGCAGCAAATCATGGTGATTTCCATGGTCATTCCTGCTCTGTTTCTTGCGAACCCGCGGCTAACTCTTACAATGTGCGGCGGAAACCAGTTTTGTTTATCTGTTCTTGGGCCCTGTTCTATCAATGTCTCTTACACCTCGTGGGATTCTCTTGGATTCACCGTTTTACGCTGGTTGCGGATTATCCTTGAAACGGGTTTTTGGCCTACGGATCCCGGGATGCAGTGTCCCCAACCGGAAAGCAAGTTTGGAACGAAGGTCGGGGCTAAAGACGTAGCCGTTGTAGTTGGGCAGAGTTTCGTTGGTCCACTTCATCTTGTACCCGTCATTTCGGCCGCCAAAAAACAACCGGGTAATTCCTCTGTGAGCGCAATCGTCCAGGATATGATCGAACATGACTTGGCCAGGCCCTCCCCGGCGAAGGGACTCGTCATAAGCAATTTTCAGGGGATAAAGGCAATCTGCCGATTGCACACTGAAAGCGCCGGCCAGCATCCTGTTGTTCACCTCGAGAGAGTGCAAGCAGAAATATCCACCGGCCGTGGCCACCTGTGAAATCTGATTGTAAAAGTTTCGTGTTTGCGGAACGCACTTGATCGCGGACCCTTCACGTCCCTTCCAGCCCGAGGCTTCGAGTTCATAGAACTGTTCTAGCGCTTCCCGGTCCGGGTTTGTCCTTCGCACAAGTTTTGGTTCTTCTCCCATCTCCTGGGCCAGGATTCTGGCGCAGCGTCGCAGTTCGTGACGGAAATGACGGCTGGTGCTATGAAGCCAGGTACGCTCCCCTTCCTCGTTCTTCTTCATCGATAAGACCGGGCATTCGCTGAAGCGTATGCTCATTGTATGGCATCCGTCTTTTCCGGCCTGCTCAATGAGTTTCAGCCCCCCTCCGTTCCTGGAAAGCAAAGGCAACTCCAGCATGTTCCAACCCGGAATGCGCTTTAGCAGATTCCAGAACGCCAGTATCGCGGCCTCACCCGCCTCGCACGATGTTCGAACGATGTCGAACTGTGTGGAATGAACATTGGCCGCGCCAGTCAATTTCCATACGGGTATGCCGGCGAACCAGGCACGTTTCCGAATCAGCGGCAAGACAGCCACCAACCTTTCACCTGCGCTGGCGGTCATCAAAACAACTTGGCTTTCGGGTTCGAAAGCCTTGAGGTAGGCCGCGATCCATTCAGGGCGATGGAAGGGCACGCTCCTTGTTTCCTCGCAAAGTCTTCCCCATCGCGCCGTCAGGTGTTCCACAAGATCCAGTCCGCCAATCTCGGCTTTGGCGGTGACGCTCTTGAAGTGGGTTTTGGGGTGTCGAATTGGGACCGGGGCAATCGGTTCATCAAGAAGCGCGCGCTGCCTGGTAGAAAGCGGACTGGTTCCAAGGGCCATAGTTTTTCCTTCGGAGAGGCAAGTGTCGTGAGAAATTACTGCCTTCCTCTCGTTTCGTCTCTTCTCCTTTTTGTCGCGGCGTGACTCCCGGTGGGAATCGGCCTGCCTCTGCCGCGCGTTATGAGCAGTAAAACCAGCATGAGCAAGTTGAGCTAGAGGCCTCAACAAAATGGGCACAAGCTTTCGGTTAACGCTTCAAAAGTGGGAGCGGACCTCACCCTCCAGACGGAACACAACTTCTGTGTTACCGGCGATTTCTCAGTCTGCCGGTAATCCGATTGGCGGATTCCTGAACCCCCTCACCATCAGACTCGCTTATCGGCCCTTGGATCCCTTTGGAAGCAGAGCCGAAGTCTGTGCGTGACAGTGTATGCGTGGTGGGGGACATGGGCACAATCAGGTGTGCACCTGCATCTTGGCTTCGGCATATCTTGGTATCAAGTACCAGTAAAAGATGGAAGCCAGCATTAGCAAAAGTCCATTCGTTTGAACGAGATGAGCGTTGACATGCCACGGCTGCGGTGACGCTCTTCCGGCCATCGGCTTGGGAATCTTTGCGAACTAGCGCCGTCGGTAAACGACCACATCATCGCCGTACGCCCCACTCGGCGTAAAGGCCGTAGTTCGGCGCCCAAGATACTCAAGATCACCGGTGTGCTGCGCGGGGAGAACGTTGTTCGCCAGGAAGATGCCTCCTGGATTCAACATCCGCGCGATGTTGGCCATAGCTAGCGCTTGCTGAAAGCGGTCGTAATAGACCAGCACATTTGTGGCGACCATCAAGTCGAAACCCTGTCCGGCTGGGAAGTCCAAGGCCTGAGCGACAATATTGACGTCATACGCCTTCATTTCTGCGGCGTACTGCGGTCGAATGACGACGGCCCGAGCAACGACCCCGCCCAACGCGGCAGGGATAGGCAATGCTTTTGTGGGCGATCCAAGAATTTCTCCAAAGTTCTTCCAATAAGAGATCGCTTCAGGGCTCCATTCCGCTTTGGGGTCGCGGGGTAGCTGCAGGCTGTAGCCTTGACTAGCATAGCCCCGCTCCGCCAGTTTTTGAACGTGCGCAATCACTGCGGAATTCAGGTCCAGGCAAACCACTTGAAGTTCTTCCGCTTTTCCCAGACCAAGCCGCGCCACCGCTTCAAGCACGGCGAAAGGCTGCAGTGTTTGCAACGGATAGAAATCGTAACCGTCCCGCTTATCAGTGAAATCCAGTCCCGGCCCGATGACCGCAATTCGTCGCATGCGGCCAGGGACCAAAGCGCCCTTGCGAACCATGGCGCGCATCGTCTCTTCAAGGGCAAAGTTGGGCAGCAGGGAAGTGTCGACGGAGAGGCCGCGCGTCTCGAACAGCGTTCCGCGCGCGAGGTAAACCGCGGCAGGATCGGCATCCGCCGCGGCATCTTGTAATTTCTTTTGATACGCCGCTTGCTCAGCGATAAAGCGGTGCAGATTCTCCTTAAAGTATTGTACTTCGGAATTCTTCGCGATTTTTTCCCGCGCCAGAAAATCCCGGACAAAGCGGACCCGCTCGTTCCTCCCGGCGGAAGGAAGCCCGGCAGCCAAGGCGTGAATCCGCGCGATTGTAGCGGGAGTGAGCTCTCCGGAATCGGACGAGGCGCGTTCGACACTTTCCACTCGCGGGAGAGAGGTGAACGAGGTTCCGAAAAGGATCAGATTGCTGATGGAATCTTCGATGCCGCGGTCGATGCGGCCGCGCACTTCGGCGTCACGCGCGCGGATCCAGGCGTCCCAAGCCGCGCTTTCGGCGATCTCGCCGCCGGGAATCCCGGAATCCGCGTAGAGCCGCAGCGTCGCCTGGACTTCATCAAAGCGAAGATAGCGGACGCTGACTTGCTCGGTGCCGTCAGCGGTGGCTAGAAAAGCAAGACACGCCGCCAAGACACCGCGGGCCGCGAAGGAAGAAATTGTCTTACGAAACTCCGCCACCTTAGGCGCATCTTACCGCGTTGGGTGCAGTTGCGTAACTTTATTTGTTCTGAGCACCGAAATACGTCGCATCACCGGCGCGCGGAGACTCCCTCTTGAATGCGCCGAAGCTCCGGCAGGTCTTTGTCGGCTTTGCCCCAGAATTTCTCGGCGGCCGCGAACTGCTCCCGAGCTTGGGCGGAATGTCCTGCATGTTCGGCGGCCAGGCCCAGCGCAAAGTATCCTCCGGCGTAGGTCGAGTCGTGCTGAATCATAGCTTTCGCAATGGATTCGGATAAACTCCAATCACCGTTCTGGCGCGCGCTGCGCGTAAGAGACTCCAGCTCAAACCGAGCCGCGCTCCAGGCATCCGGCCCGGGCCGCCCAAGAATCATTTTCACAATGTCTTGTAACAAAGCTTCAGCATCCTCCGTTTTCTTTTCACGATAAAGGAATTCCGCGCGTAGCGTGTTCGGAAAAGGTGAAGTCGCCACGAAATTCACCGGAAGCTGTTCCGTTTCCCGCTCGGCAAGACCCAATTCCTCCTGGGCTTCGTTGGCGCGGTCCAGCGCCAATAGAGCTTCCCCTGCGAGCGTGTGGCCGGCAAGCCGGGGCAAGGGCCACTCACTTCTTATTAATTCCTGCGCCGCGTGAAGCGCTTCCTCGTTGCGTGCGCGCGCCAGCAAAAACTCCGGCCAGGCCTTGCGATTGAACTCGAGAAAATCCGTGTAAGCGGGAACCCCAAAAGCTTCGCGAAACGCGGCTTCCGCCGCTTTCATTTGTCCCAGCGATTGGTAGCTCATCGCCAGCAACTGAAGATTGTGCGCATGGTGCCAGTCGTAGCGCGAAGGGATGTTCTCCGTCTGGTAGTATTCCTCTTCGAGAGCTTTCGTCTTGAGAAACTCCGCGATAGCCTCTTCCGTGCGCCCCAGACGCATCAGTTCGTGGCCGTGCATGTGGTGCGCGTGTGGAATCGCCGGAGCCATGCGCACGTAAATCGCGGACTCGTCCAGCGCTTCTTTGGCCTTGCCGAGGTTTTCCAGAGTGTGGGCGTAATAATGGTGCGCCGCAAAATTGTCCGGAGCCAACGCAAGGGCAGTGCGATAAAACGCGATGGTATCCACGCCGCCGACCTGCCCGTGCGTCACGGGCGAAGCTTCATCGGCCAAACCGCGCTGAATCCACAGCCAGGGATCATTCGGATTGGCCTTCAGCGCATCGCTGATGGATTTTCGGTAAGCGACATACTTATCCGAATTTCCGTCGCTTTCCAGATAGTCCAGCTCGAACCCGCGAATCGCCACCCACGTTTGTTCGCTCTTGCTGAGCTTTGGAGCCAATTCCTGCGCTCTTTGAAAGGCGGCGCGCGCTGTGGCGGGATCGTGCATCCCGATGTACGCGTCGGTCAACCCGAGATATGCCATAGCCAGGTTCGGGTCGAGACGCAAAGCTTGGTGGAAAGAGCGTACCGCTTCAATCCAAACGTAAGAATGAACGTAAGCCAGTCCCTGGTCGTAAAAAGCCTGCGCTTCTTGCGAGGAAGTGCCCACTTTTTGGCGCAACGTGCCGATGCCGGTTCGCAGAGCCACCGGGCGTTCCAGAATTTCGTGCGGCACAGGGCCAGTTCCATGATGCCCTTCATGCCCGGCTTGCGGCTCAGCTGCCAGCGGGACAGCGCGCACGAAGAGCACAAGGACTGAGACGACCACAACTTTGGCCGACAGCCCCACTTTCACTCCTCGCAATCTCAGAAATTTCATTTCACGATGCGATGATCGTTGTCAGACTTCCGTGATTTCGACGCTACGAACATAGTATCCCGAATCCAACCGGCGTGCCGGAGTGGCCGGTTCCTTCGCGGCCAACCGAATCGCATAAGTTCCCGGAGCTTTTGGCGCCCAATCGTGTGTCCATAAAGTCCAGGGATCATTCTTCACCTGATGGAAGTTGTCCACGGGTACGTAATCCTCTTCAGGATTGAAACGGACCTGCAGTACTTTGACCAGTTGCGTGCCTCCCCACGCGATTCCCACAACACGATATCGAATCTTGCCTGCAACGCTCCATTTTTCGACTCGAACGGGCATGGCAGCCTGCTCGATGACCGCGGGCTGGAAATCTCTCGCTAACTCCGGCATGCCCTTTTGCGCCGTTCGCCCCGCGTATTCGCGCATTTGAGAAGTCGACTCCGCCTCATCGCCGGCGAATGTGATTTCATCCACCCACTTGATGCACGTGCAGCCGTACCATCCGGGTACCACGAGTCGCACGGGAGCGCCATGGTCTCGCGCGAGCAGTTGGCCGTTCAGCTCGGTCGCCAGAAAGGCTCCCGCTTTTTCAAGTTGCTCGCGTGTGAAAATCCAGCTCGCCCCCGGCACAGAAGTTCGAGATTCGTGGGCATAGCGATCAAAGCCGGAGACGAGAATGCGCGTCGCAGCAGATTTGGCTTTGACACGGTCCAGAATTTCCGGAACGGGAGTTCCTGCCCAGGTTCCAACACTCAGCAGGCCAAAACGCGCTTGGCGGACGTTGCCCGCGCACTCCATCAGATGCGCTCCCATGGGCTTTGCGGTTTTCTTCAGGCTTTCGATCGCCAGACTCACCGGGCGCTCGACCAACCCGCCGAGTTTCACTTGCCACGGCGCCGCGTCGGGAAGCAGCTCTGAAGCACGCGTACGAATGTAGAATTTCTCCGCGGGAGTGACTTCGTCTGCGCCCTGAAGCGTGGACAGGTCCGTGTATTGCCTTCCATCTAATTCGGAACCTTCGGGAACTTCGAGTGGCACGGGAGGCTCATTCAGGAAATCCACCGTCCCAAGCTGTTTGCCGCCCGCAAAGAGGTCTTTTTGCGGAGGCCGAAGCAAGGCTGGCCAGGGGAAACCCGCAAAATCGATCGCCAAGGCACTCCCCGAAAGCAGGGTCGATTTCAGGAGGGACCGGCGCGTAAGCAGGGCTTTTGATGAGGTCGGCATTTTTTGGCTGCGACCCGTTAGTGTCGCTCCTTCGAGAGGCCCAATTTTTTCGCGAATGGGTATTGTACAGGCTTTCAGGGTGCCGAGTGGTGGCCCGGTCACTTGCTTGTCACAACAGTGGTCCACCGTCGTCACAAAAGGGCGACTGGCGGGCACAGGTTATATAAGTTTTAGAACTAGGGTACTGCTTCACATAGAGCCCATTCTTCTTTAATGTAAATTTCTTCTTGCTGCCAACTCAAGTTTGCCCTTGACATTGCCTCCAATAAGTAATTGAATTGCCGACAATAACGGTGTTGCCCGGCTATTTTTGGTGCTTCTTGGTGGTGGTAGTGTTTCGGGGTTTATTGCAAAAACTTAAATCTAAATTTGTCTCTGAGGCTTTTGCCGAGAAGGCTTTGGACAGGGGAGAGAGTATGAGACTGCGTACCTTCGCAATTTTGGCCGTTGCTCTGTTGATTCTCGCGAGTGGGGGAGCGGTTTGGTCACAAACCGTGCAGGGCGTCATCACCGGCACGGTGACGGATCCCACGGGCGCCGTGGTTCCCGACGCCACGGTGACCATCACGAACGTCGGCACCAATATTTCTCAGAACACCGCAACCGGTAGCGATGGTTCCTACCGCTTCTCGCTCGTCCCGCCGGGGACGTACACGGTGGAGATCAAGGCTGCCAACTTTAGTACTGTCCGAATTTCAGGGATTGTTGTCGAAGCCAGCCAAACGGTGCCTTTGAGCAGGCAGTTGGAATTGGCCAAAGCCCAGCAGGTCATCGAAGTGACCGAGCAGGTTCCGCTCGTTCAGACGGCGTCTTCCGACCTCGCCTATCAGGTGGACAGCTCCACGATTCAGCATGCGGCCCTCGTGGACCGCGACATTTTTGATGTGCTTCCCTTTATGGCGCCATCGGTCAGCCCAGGTCTCGACATGTCTCCGACTTCCGGCGGGGCCAGAGAAGCCGGCACGTCATACATGCTGAACGGCGCGGAAGACAACAACAACTTCAGCGCGGGCGCAATCAATATCAACCCGCCACTTGAGTCTGTCGAGGATTTCTCTATCATCACTAACAGCATGGCCGCCCAATACGGACGTGGCGCTGGAGCGCTGGTTACCGCGAACCAGAAGTCCGGGACCAACAAGTTTCATGGCGTCCTCTATGAGCAGAATCGCAACGCAACGTTGAACGCCAACGATTTCTTCTACAACCGGGACGCTGGCAACGCAGGCACTAGGCCAAAGTACATCAAGAATCAGTTTGGTGGTGCCGGGGGCGGGCCTATCCGCAAGGATAAGACCTTCTTCTTTGTGGCAATAGATCGTTTTAAACTGCTTCAAGGTGTAACCGCAGCCAACCAATTCGAACCTACCAGCGCGGCACTCGCTTATATGAAGGCAAACGCGGGCCCTGTGGGCCAAGCGGTGCTTGCGAAGTACGCCCCGCCCACTTCCGACGCTCCTTGCCTGACCGTTGATCCCACTGCCAGTGTTACCGGCGCGGGAACGCAGGCGAATGGCTTGCCCAACGCGGTCGGATGCCTTACTTTTTCTGATCCGCAAACCACGACCACAGATTCTTACTATGGTCGCGTAGACCATAACTTCAGCAACTCCGATCGGCTGAGTTTCGCAGCAAACATTACCAGGCTCAATTTCGTTGACAAATTCGGTGGCGGCGGCCTGCTGGCAAGTGGAAGTATTCCCAATACCATCATCCAGAATCAGCACAATCTGGCTCTCATTGAGACCCACACGTTCAGCCCGCGTGTCGCCAACGAAGTCAATCTCTCCCACAACCGGTTTTTTAACCCCTCCATCGAGGGCAATCCGTCCCAGCAAACGCTCCCCAACATCTTCATGGACAATCAGTCTGTGGGTGGCTTTAGCTATCAGATGGGCCCCGGTGAAGGCGGCCAAGTTATATCCTTCGTAGAGGACCGCTGGACGCTGCAGGACAATTTGATTTGGTCCGTGGGGCGCCACGCCTTCAAATTTGGTGGCGGAGCGAACTATGGCATTCTCTACCGAAACTGGGACTTGGGTCTCCCCGGCCAGTATGAGTTTGGGGAATATGCCAGCCTCAGCGATGGGACAAATTCCCCTTGTGCTCCCGGTACAATTATTACTCCCGCGTGCGACGGCACTTTGCAGCCGGACGGAACGATTGCCAATGTCACCAATGAAAGTAACGCGAACTTCGTAGGCGAGTATCCCTACTTCCAGGAGACCTCCATTGACCCGCGTATTCCTGCCCCCAACAAGGCGGATGCCTACCGTCATTACACGACGCATGATTACTTTGTGTTCGCTCAGGACGACTGGAAAGCCACCAGCCGCCTGACCCTGAATTTGGGACTGCGGTGGGATCGCTACGGCGCTCCGAGTGAGGATCATGGGATCATCGCGCAGTTTACTAACATAGCTGGCTGCGACATCGCCACGAACGCGAACAACTGTATAGGAAATGCCCGGGTAGGCTCCGTCAGCCGGATGTGGAAGACATACAATAAGGACTTTGCGCCACGCATCGGTTTTGCGTGGGATCCCTTTGGTAAAGGCAAGATGGCCGTTCGTGGCGGTTATGGTATTTTTTATGACCGCATCTTTGACAACATCTGGTCCAACGGCGCCTGGAACCCGCCCTTCTATGCTTTGCTCGACTTCGAGGCAGATCTCGGCGATGCAATCTTTTACTCGAATCCGCCGTCCATCGGCGCGGCTTACGACCCAGCCGGTCCAAACGGCCCGATCCCGTATCCGGGGAAGCGCGTCTCCGTCCGCACCATGGACGTGAACATGCACGACTCCTCTGGCCAGAACTATTACTTCGGCGTGGAGCGGCAAGTGTTGGGTGGCTTGCTCATCAGCGCCAAGTATCAGGGGTCCATGGGTCGCCACCTGCCCATGCTTGAGAACTACAATCGCGTGGACGGAATCGGCTATAACTCCAGGTTAAGCCCCGTTCGTCCCAACCCTCTTTACACGGGCTTCAACTACCGCTCCAATAGCGTCAGCTCAAACTACAATTCCCTCATCGTGGAAGCGAAGAAGAACATGGGGCACGGGTTGCAGTTCCAGACCGGGTACACCTACTCGAAGCTGCTGGACGTGAACTCCGAACTCTTCGCCGGTTGTTCTGCCATCGGTTCTCTCACTGCGCCTTACTACTACATTTCGAATGCCCGGCCGAGGCTGTCTTATGGCCGAGGGGCAGAAGATCACAGACATGCTGTCAAGTTCAGCGTGACCTACGAGCTGCCATTCATGAAGGCGGAAAAGGGCTTTGTCGGTCATGCTCTGGGTGGCTGGTCACTGGGGAGCTTCCTCCAGTTCTATTCGGGTCATCCCGTCGACGTCATCGATGGCCGGACGCGATTCCGCGCCAGGGATATTGGCACAAATGCCGTCATCTTGGATGCGAATGGTGTTCCTATCAACCTGGGCGGGGACTACAACTTGGATGGAGTCTCCAATGACCATCCCATATTCATTGGCAATCTCAATTCCGTTTACAGTGGCGCAAATCCAGCCGATGGCATCTTCGTCGATAACAACATCATCGGGTGCGGTGCCCCTTGGGTTCCCGCCAACGCCAATGTCGACGCTTGCAACGTCAGGTTTGGAGTTCCTGGAGCCTGCGTCGCTGCGAATCCCCCAACAGCCTCTTGCCCGGTTTCATCGCCCGGCACATTTAATACACTGTTCGTGACTCCGGGTTACCCGTCGTCAGGGCCGTTATTTGAGCGCTTTGGAACCCTCGGTCGAAACGTGTTCCAAGGCCCGCGATTGGTCAACATGGACTTCGGCTTGCACAAGAACTTTAAGCTGACAGAAAGATCCGACCTGCGCTTCAGCGCAGAAGCTCAGAACCTCGCAAACCATCCCAACTTCGACGGCGTGGATGGCAACTTGGCCAGTGGTAACTTTGGGAAAGCCCAGCTTCTTGTCGGAACAAGGTCACGAATTATGTCGCTCAGTCTGCGGCTGTCGTTCTAACTTCCCGCGCCCCGCGGCTTGCCCCGACCTTATCGGGACTCCGGGCTTGCAAATCTTGGGGTAACTGTAACGAAAGGGCGGAGAGCAATCTCCGCCCTTTTCTTTATTTGTACCGTCGCTACGAAACTTCGCGGTGGCAGCGGGAGTAGGAAGCTGCGAGTGAATGCTGCACAAACTGCGCGCATTTCCTAGCAATTGTGGTTATGGTCCCATTCTCTGAGTGGGTTGGTCGGCCAATCGCGATGAAGCCTGCAGCGTACGTCGTCAGTATTAAGGTAGATCGCCGGAGCGGATCAGAATGGACCCATCCAATTCCGTGTCGCCGGCAAGAAATCTTCGGCGTATCTCCTGCTCGATGGGCTGGCGGTTCGCTCGAAATACTTCGAGTCGGTCCTGACCGTTTCCCTGGAAGTGAGTATCGAGAGCTTCGCCTGCGATGAGACAGCGCACTACCGCTTCGCCGTCTTGCCCGTAGAAGAGAACCATGTCCCGCCCGAAAACGACACTCTCCATGGGCGCGGGAAAGGTCAGGTCGTGCCGCTCCAGGCGCCACTCCACCCGACGAACGATAAAGGTTGTGAATGGATGAATGTCCATCTCGATGCTGGCACGGTCCAGCGCGCTCAGATAAGCCTTGCGATCCACGACGCGAATGACCGTCCATGGATAGCCGCCCGAAGCGAGCATGAGATTCATCAGGAAACGCGCCATGCGGCCGTTACCATCCGGGTAGGGATGGATATAACCAAACAGCCAGTGTCCCAACACGGCGCACACCGAAGGCTCGGGTTCCTTCTCCAGAACATCGAAGAATGCCGGCATGGCGTCACGCACTGCCTCCCACCTCGGAGGAACGTAGCGCGAGCCCCGCAAAAACACAGGCACGTTCCTGTATCCGGCCAGCGCCCCTGGTTCCAACAAGCCCGCTGTAACGCAGGGCTGGAATAATTCGCGATACCAGGCATTGTGCGTGGCGCGCGCGAGCGTGGCGGGGTTCTCACCGGTAATCACTTTTTCCACTTCTTTTTTCACCAACTGAAACGCCTGCCAGTATCCCCGAGCCGCAAGGGCGTCGCGATTTCTGCGATCACCGGCGTCATTCTCGGGATCCCACCCCCCCTGCCGCACTCTCTCAACGAGGCCAGGCGTAACGGAGTAGCCTTCAATGGACAACGAGTGGTAGGCGTCGGTGCGGTAAATTTCATCCACGTAGCGAAGGTACGCTTCTCTGTCTGCTGGAAGTCCTGGCGCCTTCGGGAACGACGCGAGCACCTTGCCGCGCAACGATTCCCAAAGCATCTCAACGCGCCCCGCGATCGCACCGCCGGGACGGCTCGGCTTGCGAAGGATCTGGCCGGCTTCAAAAGGACTGCTCTCTCGCACGTCATATCCGGCGCCCTTCATCACCGCAACGATCTCTTCGGCGAGGTCGGGGCGCCCGGTTTGGCGGAAAGCTTTGGCAAGATAACCGGCTTTTGCAGAATGACCGCCATTCAGGAGAAGGCGAAGCAGGTCAGAGGTATCGGCTAGGCTTGCCATCACCACTTGTGCCTCAAGGGGATACATCTGGAAAAAGGATTCCGGAACACGGACCAACGCGGCCGCGGGCGTAAATAGGCGCAAGCCATCCCTCGTCATCAGAGCCGTAGACGCGGGCATTTCCGCAGTTTTCAAATCGTAGAGCGTGGTGCCGAACAAGAGCTGGACATCGTTATTCGTCGCTTTCGGGCTGTGCACAACGAGTTGATCCGGGATCACCGTCCTCTCGCCATGCAGGAAAAGCGACTGCTCCGGCGACAGGTGCCACAGTTCGCCAAAGCGCTCGTCGCAGTAGCGCGCGCAGAATTCCCAGAACGACGCGTGCCATGGAGTGCTTTCGCCTTCTTGCGTGTCAGGGCTCGAAGAAATCAGCCAGCCCTTCATGACCTCTTGCAAGAAGCCGTTCTCCACCAGGCGCTCGCGGTGAACCCGGCTCAGGTCGTCGGAACGGAATACGCGCCGATTGCCTTGCTGAAGCTCCTTAAGCACTTCCAGGGATTCAGCCAGTTTTTCGTTTGGCGAGGGCATGGAGAACTCCCACCCCAGATAGGGCATTACAAGTTTATTTTGGTGCTTGGGTACAAGTATATTATGCCGCATGGCTACAAGTCAATTGGGATGCGTAGATGCAAGTATTTAGTGTCGTGCCAATACAAGTTACTATTGTTGTTCAAGTACAAGTCGATTGTGCTGTGTAAACACAAGTTAATACTGCTTAATGCAGCCTAAAATGCTTTCCCGTCTATAGTTTACAAGTGGTAAGATTCCATCATTTCATTGAACCGATTGTAAAAGTTGGCTGGGCTACAAATCGGCGAACAACGGAGGTATAGGTTATCGCGGGAATTGCCACCTATCAAGAAGATTTCTCGCCCCTTACGGCATCCTGCTCAAGCACGTTGCTTCTGAAGATCATGCGTGTGTCCAGACTGCCCATAAAAGAACCGCGTGCCACGCATTCTTGGGCAACCATACTCTCGAAATTAAGACGAGTGCTTGCACTAGCACGGGGCCGCCACGAAGAACGTTCCCAGGTGGCATTGAGAATCGGGCTGCCGAGAACTAAGACGAAGGACGTTTTCAAACAAGCGAGACTGTAAGCGCTTACACGATTCATGAGTCGGATTAGGTTCGCTTTATGGAAGGAGCTTCTGCGTTCCAGGTGGTCCGGAATCCCCTGCTCAGCTCTGCGGCCATTTTTTTTTGCAAGCCCTTGCAAACGTGAGGGTTCGCCTCCAAACTCGCCAAAAGGAATTTCCTTGCGCCTATTGTACGCGCGGGCCTAAAGTAGGGGCCGGAATCGTTTACGGTGCAAACGATCGCATGTGGATACCTACGCTCTTGATGCATTCCAGGTCTGGGTGGCGTATATCCGGTGTCGATTCCTCAACGAAGCAATGAGCAGCCGCCGCGTTACGCTTTTTGACATTGCCGATGCCCTCGGGATATCTACGGGCACGGTGCACCGGGCTTTGCACGATCATCCTGGCGTAAATCCTATGACCCGGATGCGGGTGCTCCAGGTCTCCAAAAACATGGGTTATCGCCCGAACGTGGCGGCGCGGCTCCTTTCTCAGAAGAAACAGTTCCGGATTTCCGTCAACACTTTGAAAGGCACCACGTCATACTGGGACGAAGTGCGCGGGGGAATCAAAGAGGAAGCCGAGGCCCTGGGTACAGACATAGAATTCCGAACGTTTCCCAATTTAGGCCAGGGTGAAGAAGAAGCCTTTGAAGCAGCCATAGAGGATAAGTCGGACGGCATTATCCTGTTCCCAAGTCATCCGGACAGCATGCGCACGTGGATGCGGCGTGCATCGCGATCAAAAACCCCAATCGTTTGCGTTTCCACGGACGCGCCGCACTCCAACCGGCTTGCCGTAGTTTCCGTGGACACCATGGCAAGCGGCTCGCTCGCCGCCGACCTGATGGGAAGGTTCCTGAATCACAAGGGCAAAGTCGCGGTCACACTAAGTGCATTGGAGATTACCGAACACGCTGAGAAGTTGACGGCTTTCGAGAAGACTCTCAGGACCTTGCATCCGGGGATATCTCTTGTTGCTTCCATCGAGGATCATGACGTTGAATCCGAAGCCTACGACAAGTGCCGGAAGCTGTTGACAGCTCATCCGGATTTAGCGGGGATTTATGTGACTACCGAGGCCTCGATGCCGGTCATCCAGGCTGCAAAGGACGCCCATTTGCTGGACCGTCTTACCATCATCGCTACGGACTTGTTTCCTGCTCTGATCGAGCAAATTCGCGCAGGCAAAGTGAGCGCTACGATTCACCAGCGGCCTTACATGCAAGGCCGGTTGGCATTTCGTGTTCTGCAAGAGTATTTGGTCCACGGGAGGTACCCCTCTTCTCCTGTCACACTGGCCCCGCACCTGGTCATGGCCGGCAATCTCGATTTTTTTCTGGAGAAGCAGGGGTCAGATGGTTCAAAAGTCGGAGCCGTCGCAAGCGATTTGCCTTCCGAGTTCACATCCAACAACTACGACTGAGTGCGCGCCCACATCCCCGGTTCGAGACCGCTGTTCCGCAATTCAGGAAGAATTCGTAGAAGTCTCGTGATTTCGCGGCGAGGCGGTCTTAGGGTTCCACGATTCGATGGATCTGATCGGCCGGAAGGTCTTTCAGCATCTGGCGCACGCCACTGGGCCAGCGTATTTCAAGCTGCTTGACGGTCTTGAAGTTGCCGAGCCCGAAGTGCGCACGCGGATCGCGCGAAGCTCCGTAGCCTGCGCTCGTCGAGACAACGTCAAACTGGCTGCTGCCGTCCTCGGTGGTTATCTTGAGCTGAGCTCCTATGGCCATGCGGTTGCTCTTCGAGCCCTCCAATTGGAAAGTTATCCAGTAATTGCCGTTTGGCGTCACGTTGCGAAGGATCCTGGCCCTTCCATTCAGGGCGGTAACAACAAGATCCATGTGTCCGTCGTTAAACAGATCACCGATAACCGCGCCGCGATACGGCTCCGCAACTTGCATGTCAGGACCCGTTTGCGCCGTTACATCCTCAAACTTCATTTTGCCCAGGTTGCGAAAAATTGAGTTAGGCTCGGCGTAAGTCCGGTTAGTGAACTCCGCAACGTTGTCAAGAACGTTGCCTCGAGCGACGAACAAGTCTTTCAAACCATCGTTATCAAAGTCAGCCACGCCGTTGGACCAACCGGACATCTCCAAAGTGGGCCGCGCCAAGCCGCTCCGGCCCGTGACATCAATGAAAATACCCTTGCCACGATTCTGAAACAGGGGAAAAGTCTCCAACTCCGTGGCGGTGTGCCAGATGTCGGGAAGGCCGTCATTGTCCAAATCGCGAAACTCAGCCCCCATCCCTGAAACGGCTTTGCCGTTCTCGGAATAAGCCACGCCCACATCCATCGCTACCTCTTCAAAAGCTTTGCCTTTGAGGTTGTGGAAGAGAGAATTCGGCATATTGTCGTTGGCAACGAAGATATCAATGAAGCCGTCGCCATCGTAATCGTTGAAGCCTACTCCCATTCCTTTCCCTAGTTTTTTGGAAATGCCGGTTTGGTCGGAAACGTCGGTGAAAGTGCCGTCACCGTTGTTTCTGTACAGCGTTGATGGGAGTGGTTCGTAGAACTTAGGATGGCAATAGGACCGCAACCGCCCTCCGCCCATACAGACTGGATCCTTGTTCACTTCCCACTTGCAGTAATTCGAAACGAAAAGATCAAGCTTGCCATCATTGTTGTAGTCAACCCAGCCGGCGGCCGCGCTCCACATCTTCCGGCCTTTATACATTGGTGCGCCTACGCCAGCCTTGTCGGTGACATCCGTGAAGGTGCCGTCGCCATTGTTTCGATAGAGATGATTCTTCGTCACGCTGGCGACATAAATGTCCTGCCAGCCGTCGTTGTCGAAATCGCCGATGGCCACTCCCATGTCGTAGCCATCGCCCGCCAGTCCGGCCTTTTCCGTAACGTCCGTAAAGGTTCCGTCGTGGTTGTTGTGGAACAGCCGATTGAAGAATTTGGGCGATTCTTTCTTGAGGGACGGGATCGCCGCGCCATTGATGAAGAAGATGTCCGGGTATCCGTCGTTGTCGTAATCAATCAGACCAACGCCGGAGATCATCGTTTCCGGCTGGTTCTTGTTTGGAGTGGGACTGCTATCGGTCGCGAAATCCAGACCGGACTTTGCGGTGATGTCTTCAAAATGGATCGTAGAGCTGGGGTCTGCTTGAACCGCAACCTCGATCGTAACGGCAAGGGCAACGGCGGCGGCGATAGCTGCCAGAGTAAGAACCAATCGAAACATTGGTGAAACTCAGTCTAACATAGCCACGCTACTCGCGAGCCTGGGCGCTATTGCAATTGATCGGTCTCGTCGCTTAGCGCTTTGAGGCGATCGAACCTGGCTTGCTCGCGCGCAGCTTCCTGCTTCTGCCCTGCCTTATACAAGGCTCGGGAAAGTGCAAGGTGAGCGTGTGGGCTGCCGGGAGCCAACTTCACTGCCGTTCTCAACTCCTGCACCGCGCGATCCGTTTTTCCGAGCGCCAGCCATAGCCGGCCGTAGGCTACGTGCGCGACAAAGTTCCGCGGCGCCAGCGCGACGGCTTCCTTGGCATATTTCTCGCTCTGTTCGTAATCGGCGGTGCGAAGGAACTCCAGAGCGAGTTGGATTCGCGCCACGGCGTGAGTGGGAGAAATTTCAATTTCACGCCGGAATTCATCAATGGCGAGAGAGGGATTCTCTTTCAACAGGAATACACCGTACATGTAGTGCACGCCGGGTTCAGACGCGTACAGGGTCAACATTTGTTTGAACTCCGGCTCGGCCCCCACATAATCCTGTAAGGCGATTAATGCCTGAGCGCGACCTGCCTGCCGAACCAAAGGAATTTGCGATGTCGTGAGATCCGAAGGGAGCTTGGGGATGTGCAGCGCAGCGACTCCAAAAGCGTCCAGCAGTTTGAGATCGGCGAATACGGCATCCTTGGGAGCTTCCGGGTGCGCCGCGGCGATCTCGTTGGCGGCCAAGGTCAAGCGCTGGAGCGCGATTTCGGGATTACCCAGAAAGGCATTCAGCACTCCATCGTAAAACAGCACCGAGTTGATGAAAGCCTGGTCTGTCCCCAAGCCCAACTGTTTGCCGTGTTCCAAAGCCGCGAGTGCCCTGGGATAATTCTTCAATTGAAATTCGCTCAGTCCGAGCATCGCGAAGCCGGGGCCCGGCTGTTTCCGCTCGACCGACACGAAGTGCGCGAAGGCATCGCGCGCATCAGTGAAGCGCCCCGCATCGAAGAAGAGTGTTCCGAGGTGCCACCAGCCTTCCGGCCAGCTGGGCTTGAGAGTCGTGGCACGCGTGTAGAGCCGAATCGCTTCAGGGACATGATCGGAGTCCATTGCTGCCTGGGCTTGCTCCGCCAATTTCTCGAACGCCTGCGGATTCGTATTACTTTGTGCCTTCTGGTTTGCCTGTTCTTCATTCTGGACGGCCAGAGCGGTGTAGACTTCACCGCTCTCCGCCCTCAGGTACGGATATGCCTCAGCTGCCAAGAGCGGCGACACACACGGCAAGAACCTGCAAAAAGCAAGAAGGAGAACCAGGCTTATTCGTTGACTTGCGACATTCATTTCCTAAACTGTGGGCCTCTATTTCCAAGCCACGCGTACAGGACCCATCTAACATCCAACATTCGGCGAGTTACTGCAAGGTTGTCAGCAGACCTGCCAGGGCGCGGGCAAGGATTGACAAGGGCTCGCATAAGGGGAGAGCACTGCTCGACCTGAAACCACCGGAGAGCCTGGAAAAAAACGTTCTTGCTGGATTCACAAGTAGCGATACACTTGCTCCGTAAACGTTTCCGTTGGAGGTCCGCCATGAATCGACTGTCCATTCTTCTCGCTGCCCTTCTGCTGAGTGCGCTCAGCTTGGCCGCCCAGCAGCCATCCGCGCAAAACACCTCGAATCAAGCCTCTCCTACCGTGCGTTCGACCGCCAATGAGGTTGTCCTCGACATGGTCTTCCGCGATAAGAAGGGGAGAGCGATCCACGATATTCGACCAGAGGAAATCCATGTTCTTGAAGACGGTGTCGAGCAGAAAGTGACGTCGTTCCATCTGGTGGAGGGCAAGCCTGGTGAGTTAACCAGCGCGCCCAAAACAGCAAACGAAAACGGGTCACTCGCATTGGATCCGATGCGTGAAGTGCGGCTGGTTACACTCGTCTTCGAAGGACTGGACCAGGAGGGGAAGCGATTCTTTCGGCAGTCACTGAAGGACATTCTCGACATGGCGCCAGAGCAAAACCTGTATTTCTCCATCGTCACCGTAGACCACGGGTTGCAGATGCTCCAGCCTCTGACCTCCGACCATGCCGCGCTCCTGAAGAGCATGGACCGGTCGATGACGTGGTCGTTTGTCCAGTACGAAACCCAGTCCACGGAGGTGAAACAGGAACTCCAGCAGACTCTGTCCGGGGGCGAGCCCCAGTTGCAGGCCAGCGCAGGAGGCGGACCAAGTCAAGCTCAAGTTCAGAGCGCGGTCAACTATCAGATGGCAAAAATGCAGTACGACATGCTGCAGCAAGCGGAAGCTGCTGACCGCGCCTACAACGCTCGCGCGACCATAGACGCGTTGATGGCATTGGTTCGGGCACAGTCTCAACTGCCGGGGCGCAAAGTGGTTTTGTATTTCAACCCCTGGTTGTTCATACCGGAAGCAGTCAAGGAGCAATACAACAATTTGATCAGCGGCGCGAATCGCGCAAACGTCAGCTTTTACACGGTGGACCCCAAGGGGTTGGTGACTTGGAGCCAGGGCGACAACGGCCGCCAGTGGCTGAGTGGAGCCGCCGGCGAAACCCGATCGCAGCAAATGAGAGGAGGGGTCGGGGAGGTTTCCACAAGCCAGGCCCGTGCAGCGGAAACGGCGGAAAGCGCATTGCGCGCCAATCCCTTACTCTGGCTTCGCGACTTGGCGGCGCAAACCGGAGGTGTGACCATTGCTGAAACCAACGACTATCGAGCGCCGCTCAGGACCGCTATGGAAGAAGTGCGGACTTATTACGAAGCTTCTTATGCTCCGCATATTACGGTATATGACGGAAAGTTTCGCAAAATCTCCATCCGCGTGGACCGCCCGGATGTCGTTGTTCACTCGCGCAGCGGCTACTTTGCTTTGCCGCAGATCAAGGGCGGGCAACAGTTATTCGCCTACGAGATGCCGCTGCTGAATGCCTTGAGCGCCCCCGCGGCTCCTCATGATGTGGATTTTCAGGTTGGGGCGGAGCGGTTCAGTGATCGTGGACCGAAAGTCGAGTATATGGTGACTCTTGAAGCTCCCCTCAGAGGATTGACCTTCACACCGCAGCCCGATCAAAAGTCCAGTGCCGTCGACGCAGCGCTGCTTGCCATCGTGAAGAATTCCAGCGGTGATATCGTTGAGAAGTTTAGTAAAGACTTTGCCGTGCAAGTGGCTCTCGATAAAGTGAGCGCATACAAAGAAGGCAACCTGGTTCAAACCTTCCGAACAGAGTTGCTCCCCGGCGCTTACACCTTGGAAGCAGTGGTCATGGATCGCAATGACAATAAGACCTGCGTTATGAAAACCCTGGTTACGGTCCCTGCCCCCTCCGGCAAGCTTTCCATGAGTGATGTGGTCGTGGTGCGTCGCACCGAAGCGCTAAAAGACAGCCAGATGTTGGATGCTTTTTATCTTCCGGGAGGCAAGGTCGTGCCCACCCTCATGCACACGCTCAAGGGCGGCCCAGGTAATATTTTGCCTTTCTACTTCTCCGTGTATCCGGACCGCTCCGTCAAGGATGCTCCCAAGCTCACTATGTCGTTCTACAAGGAGGGACAATTTCTCGCCACGGCGGAGGCGCCTCTGCCGGCGCCGCAACCAGATGGGCATATTCCTTACATCGCGAACTTGCCTGCTGATAATTTCACTCCGGGGGCCTATGAGATTCGCATCGGAGTCACTCAAGGCAGCCTGAAGGCGGAAGAAAAGGTGGCGATTCAAGTGAACTAAGCCGCGCTAGTTGGCTGCTACATTTTCTGGAGCGTTGCGCAAAGAAGAAATGACAGTGATTGTGTAGATTGGTCCGGCAAATAACACAGATGAAGCCCGCCGGCGAAAGAATGAATTTTAGGGGATCGTGTGCCGAATGATCATCACACGCCGAAGATTTGCACAGCTGGGAATCGGCGCTGCGTGGCTCCTCAGTCCCGAGTCGCTCCCGGCGCAAGGCCTATCCACACATAGCGCTAAGCCATTGCCAAGATCGGCTCCCTCCGGCCGGCCCTTCCATGCACGTTTCGTGGATGTCGCAAAGGATGCAGGATTGCGCGCGCCGGTCATTTACGGCGATGGCGAGGAAACGAAATACATTCTCGAGACCACGGGTTGCGGTTGCGCTTTCATTGACTATGACAACGACGGATGGATGGACATTTTCGTTTTGTCAGGAACGCGCCTGGAAGGTGCTCCCGAGGGCGCGACCAATCGCCTTTATAAGAACAATCGCGATGGCACTTTTACAGATGTTACGGAGAAAGCGGGGTTGCATTCGGTTGGTTGGGCCTGCGGTGTTTGCATCGGAGATTACAACAACGACGGCTTTGACGACATTTTCTGCGCCCGCTTTGGGCAGAACATTCTTTATCGCAATAACGGTGATGGAACCTTCACGGATGTGACCAAGGCCGCGGGACTGTGGAACCCGGAGCAGCATTGGGGCGCCGGCTGCAGCTTTGTGGACTACGATCGCGACGGTAACCTCGATCTTTTTGTCTCCAACTACGTGCGGTTTTCTTTTGAGCAAGCGCCGGCTCCCGGCCAAAACAGCAGTTGTATTTGGCTAGGGATTCCCGTGGCGTGCGGACCGCGGGGATTGCCCACCGGCAGGCACTGGCTCTATCGAAACAACGGCGACGGAACGTTCACCGATGTAAGCGAATCCGCTGGCATCGCGCGAGCGACTTCGAGTTACGGTTTGACGGTGGTGACCGCCGATTTTGATGAAGACGGTTGGCCTGACATTTATGTTGCCTGCGACGCCACTCCCAGCCTCCTTTTCATGAACAACCACGATGGAACGTTTCGCGAAGAGGGCGTTTTGCGCGGCGTCGCGCTGAACGACGACGGCATGGCACAAGCCGGGATGGGCGTCGGAGTAGGCGATTACAATCTGGACGGGCACCTTGACATCTTCAAGACGCACTTCGCCGATGACAGGAACATTCTCTATCACAACGACGGAAAGGGTTACTTTGTGGATGCCACGGCATCCTCGCGGTTGGGAGTCGAGACTCGCTACGTATGCTGGGGCGCCGGGATTATTGATTTGGATAACGACGGCTATCCGGACCTTTTTATGACCACCGGCCATGTGGATCCGAAGGTGGAGAAAAGGCTCCCTCAATACCCGAATAAGACTCCGCGCGCAGTTTTCCGAAACCTGGGGCAAGGCGTCTTTGAAGAGCTGATTGCCGAAGCAGGTCCCGGCGTTGCCGCTTTGCATTGCAGCCGCGGTTGCGCTTTCGGAGATTTCGATAACGACGGTGACGTCGACATCGCCATCATCAACCTCAATGAACCGCCGTCACTGTTGCGAAACGACCTTACCGGGAAAGCGAACTGGATTAAGGTTAAGCTCGAAGGCGCAAAATCGAATCGCAGTGCGATTGGATCTCGCGTCCTGGTGCATTACGGGGGGAAGACACAAGCCCAGGCCCTGCTGAGCCAGTCTAGCTTTTTTTCTTGCAACGATCCGCGGTTACATTTCGGGCTAGGGCCGTCGGTTTCGGTTGACCTGGAGATATTTTGGTCAAGCGGCCTGCATGAGAGCCATAAAAGCATCTCGGCCAACCGGCTAGTCACAATTCGGGAAGGGGCAGGCGTCGTACCGAATCGCGGTTGGTCCCGCTGACATCCCGAGCGGGGATTCCACGCATCCCTGTAGATACCCGGAGCCGGGACTGTTGCGCAAGGGAGAGCTGCCATGCTGAAGCGTAATGCCTCCGTAGGGTTGTTGTTTGTTTTCGCCCTGGCGTTGAAAGCTGAAGACAAAAGCGCGATATCGGCTGGCCTTAATCCGCGCCAGCCCACTCACAAAATGCAGCGGAGATTCACCAGGAAAATCCCTACCGAACAAATGTAAGATTCGGGACGAACGAGTAAGGTCAGTGGCGCGTAGGGGTTCCCGCGGGGGTTATACTGGCTCAGTGGCTACAAGAAAAATCTGTGGCGCAGTCTTTGTTTGCGTTCTTTGCGTGTGCCTGGCTCGGGCACAGGATGCGGCTGAACAGCAGGCCCTCAAGCGGGCCGTCGAACTTCACCAGTCGGGTCGTTACGCTGAGGCGATCACCGAATATCAAGCTTTTCTGAAAACTCATCCGGAAGCGGTGGCGGTTCGCTCTAACCTGGGAGCGGCATTGGCTCATGAAGGCCGCTACTCCGAAGCGATTCAGGAATACAAGCAGGCGCTGACAGCAGAACCAACCAATTACGGAATCCGCTTTAACCTGGCCCTCGCATATTACAAGATGAACGAGGTCGAGCAAGCCATCAAGGAGTTCGAAGCGGTCTCCGCGATTCAGCCGGCAAATGACTCCGAGCATCGGCGGCTGCTATTGCTCCTTTCAGAATGCTACCTTCGCCGTGGCGAAGATGCGAAAGTGATCACGCTTCTCGATCCTTTGGCCGACGCTGACCCGAACGACCTCTCTCTCGCTTACCTGCTTGGTACGGCGCTCCTGCACCAAGGGCAGGACGAACGCGGGTCCCTGATGATCGAACGCATATTAAAGAACGGCGACACCGCCGAAGCGCACATGCTGATGGCTTTCACGCGCATGAAAGCCGACGACAAGAGAGGCGCCACCGAAGAAGTAGACCGCGCCATCGCACTGAATCCCAATCTGCCGGAGACCTACAGCCTGCGCGGGAGACTGGCTTATCTCGCGGCCGACCTGGACGGAGCCGAAGCGGCGTTCCGCAAGGCTTTGGCGCTGGATCCAACCGCCTTTGACCCCCTTCTTTGGCTGGGAACGCTGCTCCGGGAAGAAGGAAAACTGCCCGAAGCGCGCACGCACTTGGAGCAGGCCAATCGGTTGCGGCCGAAAGAAATCCGCGTCCGCTACCAGTTCGCCCTTTTGTGTTCGGACGAGGGAGACGACAAGAAGGCGGCGGCCCTGCTGGAATCTCTCATCAAAGATGCGCCGGAGTACACGGAGGCGCATCGCAGCCTCTCGACGGTTTACTTTCGTCTGGGGCGCACGGCAGAGGGCCGTCAACAAAGGAAAATCGCGGAAGAGATGGACGCCGCAATTCAGGCGCGTGAGCAGGAGCGCGGAAGGAAGCTGCGGAAATGCGATCAATAGCCCTTCTCTTGCTGCTCGCATCGGCATCGGCTGCGCAGAGCCCGCCTCAGCCCCCTCAGACTTTTGAAGAGCTTTCCGCGAAAGCGCAACAAGCCTACGAGGCCAATCATCCCGAGGAGGCCGCCGACCTTTACAGCCGGGCGGTCAAGCTGCGTCCTGACTGGCCGCAAGGCTGGTGGGCGCTCGGAATGATCGAATACGAGCGCGACCGGTATCCGGAATGCCGGGATGACCTAGCGCGAATGGTAGAACTGGATGCCTCGGCTGCGCCGGGCTGGGCTCTGCTGGGGCTCTGCGAGTTTCGCACAAAACAGTACGACGCCTCTTTCCAGCATTTGAAAAAGGCCCACATGTTAGTGCCGGTCACACAGCCCGGAGGGCCGCTGCTGGAAATGGCTGACTACCACCTATCCTTGCTGCTGACTCAACAAGGCGCCTTCGAGGTGGCGCAGGAGTTTCTGATGCGCGTCGCGCGCAAGGTTCACAATAACTCCGACATGATGTTTTCCGCCGGCTTGCCGTCGCTTCGCATGCCCATCCTTCCTTCGGATGTGCCGGCGAACCAGCGAGACGTCGTAGCCATGGCGGGCAAAGCTTTCTGGGATCTGGCTACTCAGGAACCTGAGGTCGCGGAGGCTGATTTCACCGCGCTGGTCTCCAAGTATCCTAAGTTTCCCAACGTCCACTATTTTTATGGCACCTACCTCGCGGCCCGCCATCCCGAACAATGTGCGCTGGAATTCCAGAAAGAGCTAAGCATCACTCCCGACAGCGTCCCCGCGAGGGTTCAGTTGGCGCTGCGGTACATTATTGAGAGTAAGTTGGACCAAGCGCTGAAGTTCGCGCGCGAGGCTGTCGCACTGAGTCCTGATTCAGTAGGAGCGCAGTTGGCGCTTGCCAAGACTCTCCGAAACAAAGGCGAGAACGAGGGTGCCCTAGCGGCCTACCTGGCAGCGGAGCGCCTCGACCCTGTTAGTCCCACCATCCGCCTGTACTTGGTGAACGCTTACCGCACTCTCCACAGAATCGAAGATATGCAGCGCGAGAAGGCGGAATATGATCGCCTCAAAGCCGAGCAGGCGAACTGGCCCTGATGTCCGTGTAAGTCCTAGTCTGGATGGCCCTTACCAACGTTGAGGACTTCAGGATCGCTAAAACCGAAGTCGGCGAGGCCGCCTAGGCTTTGGAAGGGCTCCTACCGACGAACCTAATGAGCAGACTTTTCTTGCTGGCCCCCCTTTTGGCCTCCCCCGGGGCAAAAGAAACCAGAAAATCGATATGCTACATAAAAATTCCAAAAAAAGACTTGACAGCCTTATGGCGCTCGCAGTAAAAACGCACCCAACGTAAACGATTACGGTGGCGCTTTGTCCCCCAAGAGAGAGCGCCATTCGTCGGTGATAGGGTACCGTGGTGGCTCTGAGATTCAGCTAATTTGGGGTGAAGCGATGACGCGCAACGCAACATTTTCCATTTCCAATATCGATTTTCTGCGTAAAGGCTCGGTCGTGGCGGTTGGCTTTTTGGCTGCTGCTCTCATCACTTTGGGTTTCCTTGGTCAGCCAGTGGCGCTGGCACAGACCACTACGGCGACCTTGACTGGAACTGTGTTTGACGCTTCCGGCGCGGTCGTCCCCGATGCGACAGTGACGCTGAAGAATGAAGCAAGCGGCGACCTCCGCAGCACGAAGAGTAACGGGGAAGGCTATTTTACTTTCGCGTCCGTCCCGCCCGCCACTTACACGATCAGCGTAGAGAAAGAGAATTTTAAGACGTGGCAAGCGAAGTCCATCGCTCTGAACTCCGACGACAAGCGAAATGTAACGGGAATCAAGCTGGAGCCCGGCTTGGCGAAAGAGACTGTGGTCGTGGAAGCGTCGAGTGTCCAGATCACCCCAGTAGACACTGGCGACAAGTCTACCCTCATCAACGAGCACATCCTGCAGAACGTCGCCATTGTCGGCCAGAACGCCGCTGAGTTTATCAAGATCATACCCGGTGTAGCAATGACGAGCGGTGTGATGAACGTGTCCTCGTACGCAGCTCAGGATGATCGCACGGGCACGGGGCCGGTGGGGAATTTCTCAGCGAACGGAACTCGGTCAGCAGCTCTGGACATCACCTCGGACGGAGCACACATTATTGATCCAGGCTGCAACTGCGGTCAGGCCATGAACACCAATGCCGACATGACGTCCGAGTTGAAAGTCATGACTTCGAACTTTGGCGCCGACGAGGCCAAGGGGCCGGTCGTGATCAGCGCCATCGGCAAATCAGGGGGACAGCAGTTCCATGGAGAGGCTTACATGTACGGCCGCAGTTGGCATCTCAATGCCAACGATCCCCAAAATAAGGACGCGGGGGAGGCGCGCCCCGAATCCAAGTACTTCTACCCTGGTTTTAATATTGGTGGTCCGCTCATCATTCCAGGGACAAACTTCAACCACAATCGCGACAAGCTATTCTTCTTCTTCGGGACTGAATACTACAAGCAAGACGTGGATAACGGCGTGTATCACGCCGTTGTTCCCACCGGAGCCAATTCTCCCGGCACCACGATGAACATGCGCAACGGCGATTTCAGCGATGCCGCCTATTTAAAGAGCCTGAACGGCTCCGGCGTTACGGGAGTACCGGGGAGCAGCCAGTTCACTAATGGCAAGCTCAATACCGCTCCCGATCCGAATGGGCAGATTTTGATGAACCTCTACCCCTTGCCTAACCAGGATCCGACAAAATTCGGGGGTTTCAATTACGCCAGCGGCCAAACGCGTTACTCCAACATGTTGCAGTTTCGCGGGCGCGTGGACTACAACTTGAGCCAATCCACGAAACTATACGTCACCTATAATCATCAACATGATAATGCCTTAAACAGCTTAGATGTTCTCTGGGGACCGGGTGGCACGAACAGTTGGGCTGCTCCGACAACGCCGTACCCCTCCGCCATTGCGGCGACGTCGCAATCCGATGTCGTGACAGCGAACCTGACAAAGATCATCAGCCCGACTCTCACCAACGAAGTGATCTTCAGCTATACGTACTTGAATCTGCCAAATCATTTCAAAGACCGCAGCAAACTCGAGCGAGGCGCCCTCGGTCTCAACTACGGCACCATCTTTACGCACCCCAACACACAGAATTTGATCTTCCCGGAGATGACCGGATGGGGCGACGGCATCTCCAATATGCTTAACACGGGGTTTGAGTTGAACGGAACGGTTTATGCCAAAAAGACATTGCCTTCCGTGGCTGACAATATAAGCAAGGTTTGGAGGACCCACACCAGCAAGTTCGGCTTCTACTGGGAGCGCACCTGGAACGAGCAGCCCGGCAATGGTCCTGTCAACGGCTCGATGGCGTTTGCCACGTGGGGAGGTGGTAGCACCGGCAACGTGTACGCTGACATGCTGACCGGCCAGACTGCACAGTATTCAGAATTGGACTTCGATGTGACTCCGGCTTTCCGCTACATGACGGCCGAGTTTTATGGCACGGATTCCTGGAAGATCTCTCGCCGCTTTACGTTGGATTACGGTATGCGCTTCTCGCATTTGGGCCCTTGGGTGGATACCACAGGTTACGGCTTTGCCGCCTGGTATCCGAGCCTCTGCGCGCAGGCTCCACAAACGAATCCTAACTTGCCGCCAAACCCGAACTGCAGTGCTGGAACAGGTGGGAGCGTGACCGTTCCTGGGGTCACAAAGCCGTTCACGTTCCAAGGCTTTGAATGGAACAAGGTAAATCCCTCGACTCCTCTCTCGGGTTCCGCCAGCAGACCCTTTTTCTACAATCCTCGCGTAGGCTTTGCTTGGGATCTATTTGGTACCGGCAGCACCGTGCTGCGCGGCGGCTATGGCATGTACCATTATCATGATGAACAGAACGTTCAGAATGGCGCTTATGGCCTAGTCCGCGGGTCTTTTTCAACCCCGGCGTTGAATCTGAAGTTCTCCCAGATTAATTCCAGTCAGTTGTCACAATTCGGCGCTGGTAGCAAGTTCAGCGGAATCACAGCCTTGGATCCGAAGGATGATCAGGAGCCGCGGACCCAGACCTACAGCCTCACCGTCGCTGAGCGGCTGCCTTGGCATAGCTTGTTGGAAGTAGCCTACGTCGGGAGCAAATCCGACTACCTCAGCAACTACAACAACAATTTCGATCAGATTAATGACCTGCCTGTGGGGGGCATGTTCAACGCAAAAGTTTGCGCGCCCGGACTTAACCCCCCGTGGGGGTCGGTAGGAACGAGTCAATGTGGTTGGCTGCCGGACTGCGATCCCACCGTCGCGCCGAATACCAATCCGAATGGAGTGCCTGGAGGTTCGCCATCCTGTGCTCAGCCTGGTTGGCCCTGGACCACGGGCTATATGGACCCGCAAATCGCAGCAGCGCGCCCGCTGAGTTATGGGACTGTCAAGATCATTGACCACAAGATGTATTCCAATTACAACAGTCTGCAGGTGACCTGGAACAAACAAGCAGGACACTTGACCTTCCTGACCAATTACACATTTGGGAAGGCCTTGGGCATTCGCGGTGAGAACGGTGCCGCGAGCGGTGATCCTACGAACCTCAGGAACAACTACGGAACCCTGCCGAACAATCGCACTCAAATCTTCAATTTTGCCTACGTCTATGAGTTCCCGACGCTGCACAATGCGAACCGCTTTGTAAAAGGGGCGGCCAACGGTTGGCAAGTCTCCGGATTGACGCAGTACCAAACCGGGGCGGACCTGCAAGCCGCGGTCTCTTCGAATTTCAACTATTTCGCATACATCCCCGCTGGCACGACATTTATGGGCAAGACCCTTGCCTATACAGATTCGTCGGGTACGCATCCTTATTCCATTGGGGCGAGCAACAGCACGGTGCTTGGCACGCCGGATGTCACGCTCATGCCCACGCTCACCTGCAACCCCCATCAAGGGCTTAGGCAGAACCAGTACATCAACGGCGCCTGCTTCGCCAACTTCGCCACTCCTGGCGTGCAGGGCAACTATGTCTGGCCGACCTTGACCGGTCCGGGATTCTTCAACACGGACATGTCGCTGTTCAAGAATTTTGCCTTTGGGGAGAGCAGGAAGCTACAATTCCGCTTCTCTGGCTACAACTTCATCAACCATGCTAATCGCACTTTCATTTCGGGAGATCCCGGCTTAAATCTTACCTTCGACCCGAACGGTGTCCTCAACAAAGCCTTCGGCTACGCCACCAACACAATTGGCCACCGCATTATGCAGGGTGAGATCAAGTTTATGTGGTAGGCATTCGGTCCTTGGATTCACCGAAAGGGCGGCTTCTAAAGCCGCCCTTTCTTTTTGTGCTCATCCGTTTCAATTTCATCTTTGCCCAGCCAAAATGTTCAAACCACACTTGCTTGGGGAAAGTGCTTACTTTGCGGGTTCTGTGGCCACCAAGATGCGGTCGGCGGCGACGGCGCGGATCTGCTGGACAACGCCGGAGGGCCAGTGAATCTCCACTAAATCTGCGGACGCGTTTGATCCCAATCCAAAATGCACAGGTCCCGCGCTCGAGGAGGCGTAGCCTGCACTTGTGGTCATGTGGTTGTACTGGGTGCCGCTCTTGGTCACAACTTTGACGATCGCACCGATGCCGTCCCGATTGCTCTTGGTGCCCTGCAGTTTGATTTCGAGCCAGTGGTTGCGATTCGGGCTCTCGTTCACCCAAATCTCAGCAGGTGCGTTGATCGCGCTCACGACGGTATCCAATCGCCCGTCTGCGTTCAGGTCGCCAATGGCGGATCCCCGGTGCCTGGCAGGCGGGCGTGAAGTCAATCCCGCTTCATCGGTCAGCGCGGCGAATTTCATGCCTCCCAGGTTGCGGAAGACTGTGTTTGGCTGGTTCACGCTGGCTTGTGGCAGAAACTGGGGTGATTGAACGTCACCGCGCGTCACGAAAATGTCCTTCCATTCGTCGTTATCAAAATCCGCGATCGTAACCGAGTAGCCCGCCATCGGCTGGCTCAGTTTAGCCATGCTACTCGAATCGGTGACGTCTTCGAAGGTTCCCTTGCCGGTATTGTGGAAGATGGGGAATGTTTCGTTGGCGAGAGCCACCAGACAAATGTCCGGGTAACCGTCATTGTCGAGATCGCGGAAGTCAGCTCCCATGCCGGAGATGAAGACACCGTCCTCACGCGAAGCCACATTAACATCGAAGCCAGCTTCCTCGAATTTGCTCCTTTCGTTGCGGAAAAAGAAATTAAGGAGCCTGTCGTTGGTCACAAATAGATCCATCTTGCCGTCAAGGTTCGTACTTGCGATAACTCCTCCCATTCCCTTGCCTGGGTGGGAGCGAAGCCCCCACTGCGCCGAAACGTCCTGAAATGTGCCGTCACCCATATTAAGGAACAATTGGTTGGGGGTAGGTTTGTACTTCCCGGGGTGACAATACATTCGGTGGGCGCCAGTCTCGCAGTAGGGTTCGTTCTTCCCGTCCCACTTCAGATAATTGATAACAACTAGATCCAGCAGCCCATCGTTGTTCACGTCCACCCAGACTGCGCTAACGGACCACAGCGGCCCGTACTCCTGGTCTGGCTTGGCCAGACCTGCCTTCGAGGTAACATCAGTAAAAGTTCCATCACCATTGTTGTGATAGAGAGTGTTTCGATACACGCCGGACACGAAAATGTCTTCGTACCCGTCGTTGTCATAGTCGGCGATGGCAACGCCGACGTCAAAGCCAGTTCCTTTTAACCCGGCCTGTTCAGTCACATCGGTGAAAGCACTGTTGCCGTCATTGCGAAAAAGACGGTTCCAGTATTTTGGCGAATCCTTCTTCAGCGTATGTATGTCAGCGCCATTCGCAAAAAAAATGTCGAGGCGCCCATCGTTGTTGTAGTCGAATACTCCCACCCCACCGGCCATGGTTTCCGGGGCGTGGCGCTCAAGAGTCTCGGAGCTGTCCAAGCGAAAGTCAATCGGCTTGTATGCAAATCGAATCGGACCTTCGGCAGATGTACCCTGAGTTTCGTTGTTCGAACTCGACGATAACTCGATGCAAAGCGAGAGGAATAAAAATACCATGCAGCCCAGGCGGACGATACTGCCACACCTCTGCCGTGTGCGGAGAAGACCGATGAAATTGCGAAATCCCACGCCTTCGCGTCTGGCGAGCCACCGCAGTCTGCGTCGAACTTTGGCTGTCGTTTTCATCAAGTTCAGTGTACGCCAGAAGCTTGTCGAAGTTTCGTCTGTGTGCTTGCTATCGCGTGGAAGACATGCGACAGACCTCTGACTTTGGCGGCTCTACTGGTAAGATGCGAGACATGACCAGGCCAATAATGATTGCCCTCTTGCTGGGTCTCCTTGGGGGTACATCGTTTGCTCAGCAAAGTGATATGGCGGCGGCCGTAAAGCGCGTTTCCCGTTTCACCGCCCAGGATATTCCCTCAGTTCAACGGAAATCAGAGCGTGGCGATCCGCAAGCGCAGTTCATGCTTGGCTTAGCGTATTCGATGGGAGCAGGAGTCAAACCGGATCCTGCAGAAGCATTCCGATGGATGAGCAGCTCCGCCAAAGCAGGCCACATGCTTGCTCAAAATGAATTGGGCTCCATGTATGCTTCGGGAGAAGGCGTTTCACAAAACGACCAGGAGGCCCTCGAATGGTTCAGAAAGGCAGCGCAACAGGGCTACTCGGACGCTCAATTTAATCTTGGTACTTGCTATCTTCTCGGTTCCGGCGCTGACCGCAATATGGAAACCGCCGCACACTGGTTCCTTAAAGCCGCGGAGCAAGGTAACGCGAGCGCTGCAGATACGCTTGGGAGAATGTCCCTTTTCGGCGACGGCGTGCCAGCAAGCGAAGAGGCGGCCGCAAAATGGTTTCGCCTTGCGGCTGAGGCAGGCTTGCCGCAGGGCGAATACGATTTCGCCAACCTTTATCGGCACGGACAGGGAGTGCCGAAAGACCTCGCCGCCGCCATTCATTGGCTGACGAAGGCCGCGGAGCAGGGCAAAGCAGAAGCGCAGACGAACTTGGGAAGCATGCTGTGCGACGGTGAGGGTGTGGCTCGAAACTGCGAACAAGGAATACGCTGGCTTAGGAAGGGTGCGGAACAAGGCGATTCTGAGGGGCAAAACAGTTTGGGCCACCGGTATCTGACTGGACAGTGCGTACCCAAGAATGCCAAAACCGCATTTGATTGGGTTTTAAAGGCGGCGGAAAAGGGGATGGCCGAGGCTGAGATCACCATCGCGGCGATGTACAGAGAAGGTAATGGTGTTGATCAGAATCTGAGCAGCGCCGTCAGCTGGTACACCAAGGCAGCAGAACAGGGCAATGCGTCCGCCCAATTCAGTCTGGCGGTCATGTATGCGGAAGGCCAGGGAATTCCTCGCGACCTTGTACTTGCTTACCAATGGCTGTTGATTGCGCAGGATCGTGGTCAAGCCGATCCTCAATTCAGAACCCTACTAAAAAATGAACTAACCGTTGAGCAGCGCAAGGCTGCGCAAGAGGGGGCGGCAGATTGGTTGGCTCGTCACCAATAGTATTAATGGGAATGTGCGCCGTCCCCGAGCGTTCCGGGCACTCCTAAGAAACGGACTCTCAGTCTCTCTTCTGCGCTGCGCGAAGCTTTTCCAGCACGGCTGCAGTCTGTGCATCGGCAGGATTGAGGCGG
>Ga0209166_10000365_pt1 | contig 53218 bp, 59 predicted proteins | sample Coa_R1_3_FD_187151 | JGI IMG/M metagenome (GOLD analysis project Ga0209166, IMG submission 187151) | Surface soil microbial communities from Centralia Pennsylvania, which are recovering from an underground coalmine fire - Coalmine... | ecosystem: Environmental > Terrestrial > Soil >...
ATCGAGCATCGGAGCCACCTCCTTACGCAGATTGGCGGCGTGGCCCAGGCGAGAAAGCTCGTAGCTTTGCAGGCTGTTACGCGACGCGGACAACAGGAACTCCCACGGGGGCAGTACGTGACGGCTGGGCATGGCTTAGCTCCTGAGTGACGGTAATGCGTGCATAGTACAAGTACAGTAATACTAGTCAATAGATAACTACAGGGAAGGGGCTGTGGAAATTTGTGGAAAGTGTGGACGGATTCCGGGAGGGGCGGGGGGCAGGCAGTTTGCGGGCGTGCAGCGCGTGCGCCGGGGACTACGAAGACCCGGAGCGGACGGCGCCCCCGGATGAGCCGGCGGAGGACGAAGACGAGGATTGGCGCGAGGGGCGGGCCGGCGCGGAGGGTTTCCTGAACGGCGAAAGGATGCCGCAGGGATAAGGAGGGGGTATGCGGAGGGAAAAGCAGCGGAAAGTGATGCGGGTACGGGTGAGGGTGCGGACGCAGCGGGATGTTGTGCGGGATGTGATGCTCAGCGCGAACGAATGCGGGGCGTGGCTGACGCTGGCGGAGCTGGGGGCGATGACGCGGTATCCGGCGACGAGCATTTCGGCGCAGCTACGGCACCTGAAAAAGCCGAAGTTTGGCAATTACGAGCTGGAAAAGCAACCGCGAGTGGCGGCGGACGCGGAAACCGGGCATGGCGTGGAGTGGGAGTACCGGTTGACGCGGCGGCGGCGGGTGGTGCGGGCGAGGGCGCGCGGGCGGAAGGGGCCGGCCGACGGGATGGGAAAAACGACGCGCGGGGTGACGGCAGCGCCACCGGATTTTTGCGCGACGTCAGCGATTTGTTGATCGATTTGTTGGTCTGCAACGGCGGGAATCGCGGTGCTGTATCGGTCGGAACAGCCTAAAGGCTATTCCACATTGCGCGGAGGGTGCGATGAGCGTGAAGCCGGAGGTGGCCAGTGTCCGTAAAGCCAGAACTGGCATTTGATGTTTGCTGGGAGGTGTATCGCGGGGCGCGGGAAGTGCTGGAGACGAAACGGGGCATTTCCGCGCTCAAGCCGGAGAAGGCCGGGAAGTTTTTGTGGCGGCCGGATGTGCATGCGCGGTTGAACGAGTGGGTGGCGGACTTCGCGCTTGCGGGCCAGGCGGCGCTGGAGGAGCCGGTGCGGGCGTCGCGCATGGTGATGTTTCGGATGTATTACCTCGGCATGGCGCCGTATGAGACGGCGCGGCATTTCCTGGGGCTGAGCGAAACGAATTGGGTGCAATGGAGCGAAGAGATTCGCCGGCGGTGCGGGGCGGAGATGTTGCGGAGGGGAATGTTTCCGCCGAGGAAGTACTTTGGAGCGTAGCTTGTTATGGATTATTCGCTGCGACCGCGGAGCCTGATGCGAATGGTAGCACTACGTTAGCATAATTTAAGGGAGTCTTAGACGATGAATTGGTTGACATGTGTAAAGAACACACGCTTTGATTGAAACCGTGACAGCGATGCCTTCTGGCAATATGATACGGATGGCTGTTGTATACTATTTTTCCCCAGAAGAGAGACCTGGTGAAATGGCGCAACACAAAACAGTTGATTATCAGGGCAGGAAAGTCGTCGGAGAGGTTATCGATTTTACGCCACCCGTCGAATCATTCAACATCTACCAGCTTGCTGATGGTACAATACTTAAGTTGAAAACCGTACTGCTGGAGGTTGTGCGCCTGAACGGTGAATATGGTCCGACTGGGGAGCCAGTATATGTCTTTAGCGCACAGCAGATCATTAACTCAATCTCCCCAGACAACTTGAAGCAGACTAAACACTAAGGGAATCTTATGTTGGACGTCATCGTTTTGTCCTTCGCGCTATCATCTCCTCCGGTTCGTACCTGCCGAACAGATGAACCGGACGAGGTAATTCAATTTTGCTCAGAAACAGTAGAGTATCGGATTGCGAATCGAGAATTCATGCAAACCACCGTGACCGCGAGCACCGACCAGAAGTCCGTCGACGTCGGCGAGTTTCATCAACTAGATGCTCCGTCTGAACTCAACGTTAGCGATACATTTCGTAAACTCTCCTCGCAGTGGTCAGTGGAAACTTCTCATGTATCTTCTGTGTCGAAATTGACGGCGCATCCTAGCTATCAGGCAATAATCAAGCTAGGGTGGGAAGTCGTGCCTCTTATGTTGCAAGATTTACAGGAAAATCGCGGATTCTGGTACCCAGCTCTGAGCGCAATCACCGGCATTCGTCCGTTCGACGAGAAAGCCGCTGGTAACAGTCGACTCATGACACGAGCGTGGCTGGATTGGGGCCGGAAAAAAGGTCTAATTTAGACTACTGTGCGCTGCTGGAACCTGGAACGGATCTTTCCTAAATTGCGAGCGGCTGGGTATTTGAAAACCAGCAATCGAACAGATCGCCCGCCCGCGCCTGGAGCGTACAACTGCATTGCTTGGGCAGCGTCCGACTCGACTAAATGGTGGTGGCCAGACGAGGATGCGTATTGGCCCCCTTGGAGCGAGCGCGAACCGAAACGCGAGAATTTTGTGAAAGCATTCCGGTGGCTAGGCTATCGTGTCTGCGATCATTCCTCGCTCGAATTTGGTTTTGAGAAAGTTGCGCTCTATGAGCATGTGGATGAGCCACAGCATATGGCGCGCCAATTAAAAGACGGCTCTTGGACCAGTAAATGCGGCGGGGACGAAGATATAACCCACTTCACACTCGATGCGCTGGAATCTTATGGGCCCTTCCCGCATGTCGCTGAATACGGAAGCCCTGTTCTCTATATGAAGAGACTGCGTGTCTTGGGTTGGATCGTCAGAATCGCACAAACCATCTTTACCTAACCGAAAACCCATGGTCGTCCAAATCTACTCCGCAAATCTACCGTCGTTAGGCGAAATAAATCCCTTCGAGTAGCACAGGGTATCGAGGTCCAAAGCGTTACAAGCTTAGCGGATCGCCGAGGCGGAGGAGTTTGCCTTGTTCGATGGAGGGAACGCGAGTGTTGGTGGAGAGGCGATAAAAATGATCGAAGCGGGATGCGGAGGCACCGGGCGGAAGGGAATTGCGGCGCATGTCGCTGAATTTTCGCGAAAAGCCGAGGATCTCTTCGCCGGTGCGGGGATTGCGCGGAGGAACGGGGCAACGGGCGCACGGATTGCTGCCTTCAAACGCGACGCCGCCGATTTTGAAACGCACGGCGTAATTCTCGTCGGGGCCGAAGAGATGGTCTTCCCAAAAGGCGGGGACGCCGTCAATTTCGAGCGTGGCGCGAAAACGTTCGCGCGCTTCGTTTAGCGTGATGGCCGGAAACCAGTTGCAGACGGCTTCGAGGGAAGCGGTGGAGACGATTGTTGGGCCGGAGGCGAGGCCGTCATCGGGAAAGCCTTCGCGGGCATACCGGACGACGACGGTCTGTTCAAAATATTGGCTGAACCATTTTGCGGCGAGCTCGGTTTCGGCGGGAAATTTGACGCGGATTGGCTCGATGTTGCGGTGATCTTCGGGAGCGGCGAGGCGCACGCTGGTGAGATCCGGTTTGAACGTGGCGCGAATAAGGTGAATGGCCGGCGCGCGTTTGCCGTTGATCCATTTGCCGTCGAGGGAATAGAGGGCCCAGACGCGGTCGAGTTCGAGGCCTCCGTTGGGGCCGATGCGCGCTTCATTGACGCTGACGGGATCGAGCGACTTGATGGGATGAAGGCGAATGCCGGCGAGACGCGGAGAAGGTTCCGTCATGGTCAGAAGAAAAGTTTAGCAGAGGGCGAAAAAATCCGCCGCCGCGAAGGAGTGGCGCGGCTCAGGGAATTTCGACGGCGCCGAAGAGCAGCTTGGAGAGCAGGGCGCCGCCGAGAATGGCGATGCTGATGCTGAGGAGTGTGCCGATTAAAAAATATTCGGCGAAGCGTTTGGATTTGAACTCGGGATAGCGAGCGATGGATTTTGCGGTGAGGATGAGGCCGACGGTGGCCGGCGAATGAAGGAGCAGAGCGGTGACGACGAGGAAGCGCTCGAGCCAGCCGATGTACAGGCCGGCGTTCTGCAGCTCTTCGCCGCTTTCACGGGGCGATTGATTCTTGAGGCTTTCGGCCATGGTGCGAGTGAGATCGCGGATTAAGTAGCCGCCGCCGAACACGACGCCGATATAAACGATCGGCACGGCGAACCATTTGGTTTGGATGGCGCGGGAGACGGCGGCGAAGGCGACAAGTTGCGTGAAAGCGAGGCCGGGCGCGAGGAGCCAGGCCGCGAAAACGATGGTCGAGAAGTGAATGAGCTGGTCGGAAACATAGGCGAGCGCATCGTTGCGCAAAAGGCCGCGAGCGGTGAGGCGGATTTTTGCAGCGTCGAGCAAGAGGTGAATGGCGGTGAGAAGTAGCAGAACGAGATACGTGCGGAACGAAGCGGCGGAAGCGCGAACGAAGAAACCGACAAGCAGGATTGCCGTGACAAAGTGAATGCCGCCGTGGAGAAGATAACCGGAAAGTTTGCCGCGGCGTTTTTGCTCGACGAGGCTGGCAGGCTGAAAAAGAAAATCGGCGAGCAGATGCGCCAGATAAATCGCGAGAAGTGTGCGGAAGAAGATTGGCATTAGGCGAAAGAGCGTTCGATGAGCGACGCCGCGACTTTGGCAGTGGCGGTCAGTTGCCAATAATAACCGCGTTTGAGATTGCGGGAAATGGTGGAAGCGTCGAGCTTCAGCCGGCGCGAGGCTTTGGCCAATTCCGGCGTGCGCGAGAATGCGGCGATGGTTTTCCATTGCTTGGCGGTGATGCCGGCGAGCAGCGTGTCGTGGAGGCCGTAGAGTAAGTTGATGGTTTCGTTGAAGGAGTCGTTCGGCGAGGAGAAAAGAGTGAGAGTGCCGAATTTAAATGGGCCGCCGGATTTTGCCGTGTCGATGGCTTTGCGCGCGAATTGAAAGGCTTCGCCGCCGAGGCGGTTGACGGGCGGCGTGAGGCGGTCGGCGACGCGGCCAATGCCGACGCCGATGCGCAGGGAAAGAGGCTGGAGAAGGGTGCGGAGATCGAGAATGAGCCGAGGGACGGCGTCGAGGCTCAGGCAGACGGTCTCGAATTCATCGCCGGCGGTGACGGCGTAGGGAAGGCGGATGAGTTTTTCGCGCAGATGCCGGCGCGAAGCCAAAGCGAGCGTATTTCCGAGGCGCTTCGGAAGGTTTTGCTGGGACGTGGAGGCGACCACGTCGACGATCAGTACGGCATGGAGTTTGGCGGCCACAGCGGCTTCCCGGCGCAGAATAGCAAAATGCACATAAACGTACAAGAACTATTATTTGCACAAAGACGTACAAAACAATGGGCTTGTACAAATCCATGCACATTATGTTTCGCGGGTGAAGGAAATCAATCGTAGACGCAGAAAAAGGGCGGCACTTCGAGCACTTCTTTTTCGCGCAAGGATGCCGCGGCGAGCCGCGCAGATTGATCGAACTTCGTGCCGGGAGCAATCGCCGTGAGGCGCTCAAAATAGGCGATGGCTTTGCGCCGCGCACCCTCCGCGCCCGCTTGGAAGTCCTTGGCGTCCACATAGTCTCCCATGCCGGAATTCCCGTCCATTTTGCTGAGCGACCACCAGGAAGAGTACGCTTCCGCGACCAGGAACGTGACGGCCGCGCGGTAGGGCGAAGCCGAATGTTTTTGCAGAAACTCTTCGCCGCGGCGAATCACCTCGCGCGTTTCGTCCGCTCCTTTGCTGCACGTCGCGCTTGTGTCCCAGCCGCTTTGCAAAAGGGTGACAAAGGCTTGTTCGCCGGCGGTTGAATCCGCGTAGTTTTCCCAAACGCGCCAGAGCAATTCGCGATTGTAGTAAAAGCCCCCGCCAAGTTCATCGTAGTGCAAGGCCAGGCCGTATTTCGCAAGATCGGATTCGACGTCGGGGCAAGTGGATTTCGGCGGCGTGGACGAATCGCGAGAGGCGTCGCACCAAAGATGCGTTGCGGCGATGTCCGCAACCAGGAGCAATGCGGGCTTCCTCTCAGCCGGCGCGGCGCTTGCGGCTGCGAGGAGCTGCAACGTGGTTCGGCGGAAGATTGGGCTTTTTACGTCGGCGGAACTCGGTTCCCCTTCCATGGCAACTCGCAAATCGGGAAAGTCCGTGCCGAACATGCCGACGAGGCTGGTGAAAACCTCCTGATGAAATTCGTCGAGGGCATCGGCCGGCAGCATGAAAGTCGGCGGGCGAGGCTCGGTGGAGTCTGACGGATGCGCCTCATCCGGGGCGGAAGGAGTGGCGGTGGCCGGAGGCGCGGCAAGGACGATTGCGGCGGCGGGATGCCGTTCGGCGCGCTGCGATTCGCGGAATGGAGGATCGGGCAGGGAGAAATGCCTGGTGTAGTAGAACCATCCGTACACGCAGCCCCCTGGCAAAAGCAGGGATGCAGCGACGACGGCATACTTTATCCGGGTTTTGGTTTGCCGGTCGGAGCCCACGGCTTTTCCTCGCGGAACGCGGCGCGAAGCTGCGTTACCGCTTCAGCATACCGCTGCGCTTGTGCACGAAGAAAAATGCGTGGCGAGCTTGTGCGGAAAGTCGCACGTGACAGTGGAATAGCGAGAAACCGTTTTTTTTGCAGCGCGGCCGGAGAGACACCCAGTTCCCTCCGGCCGCGCGCCTTGCTGCGCACGCTAGTGGCAGCGAACGAATTTAGCTTCGTTATGGAACTTCACGTTGCGAGCGGTTGCAACTACAGCTTTGCGGCGGCGGCGCTGGCGGCGGCCGTGACGGGTTTGTAGCCGCATTGCGCGGCTTTGCGGAATGCTTCGAGGCCTTCCGCGTTGGACATGAGCGCGGTCGTCTGGCAATTGCGCAACGAACCGCCGGCGGCGAATGCGAGCGCGATGGCCGCGGCGGAAACGCTGTCGGGCATTTCGGTGATGAGCACGGCATCGTACTGCCCGAAGGCGAAGTACGAGTTCATGATGCGGCCACCGAGTTTTTCGATGGGAGCGCGCACGACATCAAAGCGATCCTGTGGATTGGCGATGAGGCGCGCGAGCGCTTCCGGCGTGTAACTGACTTGGTGAAGAAAAAACGGCATAAAGGACTCCTTTGTGGAAGAAATACCGGGGAGAGGGCGACTATGCGCCGCGGGGAAGCGGGAGTCAAGAGATGGCTTTCTATTGACACCGGATTGGTCTGCGATTGCGCGACTTGTCACAAGGTGAGAATGAGCGCGAACGGGTTTCAGTTAACTATGGCGCACGGTAATCAGTGACTCGAAGGACCCGGTCCGCATCTACTGCGAGCCTTCACTTCTTGTCTGCTCTGAGCAACCGAATACCATGGACGGTTGCGATGATTAGAAGTGCTGCTACTATCACGAAGTCGAAGGCCAAATGGTATTCACTCTTGGATCTGAGATCGTGGAACCCTTCGGTTAAATACATCCCGCCAAAGACAGAAAACAGGATGACGTTGAATAGTCGCAACCCTGGGCTGCGTAAATACTCTCTATCGGGTTTAGGTGTTGGATAGGAAATCGGACTTACGGTCGCGGCAACTTGTTGTCTCATGAGTTGAATTCCATGCGGATTGTAGCTCAACTAGCAAGGTATCGCAGTATTTTCCTGATAAGCGCGGTAACTGGAACAAACCTGTCATGCGCCGTTGAGTTTGCCACGAGAGCCCAAAGATACATGACATTTTTTCGTTTAATTTAACTTAATACGTGGCCTGGAGTTTCGGCGGGTTGGGGCGGCTGGAGGGCGGGACGATGGCGTTGAGGCGGAGGTAGAGGGCCATTTGGCCGTAGTGGTCGGCGGTGTGACAGAGGATGGTGGTGGCGAGGCCGAGGCGCGTGGCGAGCGCGGCGTAAGGGCCTTCGATGGGTAGAACATATTTTTCTCGTTGATGGCGGAGAAAGAAGTTGTACGTGCAAAGCACGAAGCGCGTTGAAAAGAAACGAGTTCGCGGAAAAGCAAAAGATTTTGCGAAAAAAGCAAAAATAGGCTTGACAAACCATTATCATCTGCTATACTTACACACATAGAGAAGTGTAGCTAGCCGCCTCCGAGACCTCGGAGGCGTTTTTGTTTTTGGGGCCAGCGCGAACATATAGTCTGCGTCCCGTTGCATGTCGATTCACACCTTAGACAAGCCTGGCCGGCGCTCTAACTTGCGCCGCCACAACCATTTACGCCGTGCGACTGTGCGGCGAACGGAACAACTGCGCGCGAACGACGCGGCGCAAAGAGGAGAGAGTATGCCTGTTTATCAAAATACGCTGCCGCCGAGTTCACTTTTTTCGGGGGACGTGGGTTTCAGCTTCAACAACGAGGCTTTTCCGGGCGCGGCGACGTCAGGCTCGCAGTTTGCGCTGCCGAGTTATACGGGTTTGCCGGACGGCGGAACCGCCGTGCGCTGGCAGACGGTGTTTGGCACGGCGCCAACGGCGGTGAGCATCATCCTGCAAGGCGCGATCAACGACGTGGACGCGGAATATCAGCAAATTGACGCGTCAACCGCGACAACGGGAGAAGCGCGGACCGTGGCGAACGTGCAAGCGCGATTCTTGCGCGTGCGATTTGTTTCGTCGACGGGTGGAGCGGGATTGACGGCGAAGATTCTGGTTTAAGCAAGTGTGGGTGAGGGCGGTTCTGCGATGAAGCATGAAATGAATCGAGCGCGTGCGAACTGGCGCGCAATATTGGTTGCGGCGCTGCTGCCGGCGCTCTTGCCGCGAATGGTTGCGTCGAATGGCGGCCGAGCCGGAGGGTCAGGTTCGCCACCGCCGGCGCTGCATCTGGTGCAAAGGGCGGCGTGTTGCGGATTTTCGGTTGCGGTGGATCAGTCGAATCTCGCTTCGATCGTGGAATGTTCACCCGGCGATGCGAGCTGCACGCAAGGCATTTCGATTTGCTTTGCGGGTGGCGCGTGCACGGACGTTGCGGCGGGCAGCGCGGCGGCGAGCGTGCGGTACTGGAAAAAAGCTGTCGTGGCGGGTGTGCCGCAACGACTGGACGTGATTGTGGGAAATATATCGGCGCATGCGAGCCCGACGGCCGTGGGCTGGAGCGAAGCGCCGGGCGCGCCATTGCCGTGAAACATTGCGCCGCATTTGTGCCATCCAGCGTGTCGCCGGAATTTTGGATGCCGTGCACCGCTCCGGTGAAAGGACGCGGATTGTTTTGCCTGGCGCACCGCGACGCGGTGGACGGCGCATTGCTTGGCCTGCACGCGGCGAAAGCGATGCGGCCAAGGAAAAAGAGCTGCGCGAAGCGGCGGGCGGCAATCGTTGGCGTAAAAGAAAGTTGCACACCGCAAGAGAAGAGCGGCATTTCGCGCGCTCCGAAGCTCTGAAAAAGAAAACATGAAAGAAAAACCAGAAGATTCGTCCCCTTCCGCGGGACTACATGCAGCGGGTGTGTCCGCGGGCGTGGACGAAAAGTCGCCGGAGGCGCGCGGTCTCTCCCAAACAACGCGGGATCCGGCCCGAACAAAACGAAACGCCGGCCGAAAAATAAAAGACCGTTGCGCCGCGCCCGCAGGGCAGACAGGCGCAAACGGCCTGGCCGGCGAATCGTCCTCCCTCAACGAACCCCTTGCCGGGGCAAACGCGAATGGCAAACGAAACGGCCGGGAAATTTCCGGCAAAAACACGGCTGCGTCTGACGATGCTACCGGAACCACCCCTGCAGGGGACGCCGGGCCACCCTCCACGGCGGCCTGCACGGGCCGGGATGCATGCGCTGAGGTGGCTGTGAACGGTTTCCAAGCCGCGCACGAAGAGGAGAGCGGGACCGTTGATGATCGAAGACTGCGCGCTCCGGACGACTTGAAACGAAAAGACAAATCAACGACGGCGCCGCCGCCGGCGGATAAAGCGGCGGCAGGCGAAACGAAAACGGCACGGAAATATCCGACGGGAATCGGCGAGCCGCTGGCGTTCGATGCCCCGGGATTCGTGGACGAAATGCACGCGCGCGTGAATTTGTATGCGGTCGTGGAAGATTTGCTGGTTGCAAGCGACCTGAAAGTGAAACAGCGCGCTTGTGAATATCTTCTGGAGATGCGGTACGGGCGAGGAGCGCCGGTGAGCGCGGAAGAGCCGCAGCGCATCGATTGGGAATTGCCGAAACCGAAAGACTGAAGGCCCGGGCGAATTTTTGGAGGAGGGAAGTATGAGCAATCCGAAATCGGTGTTTGCGGGAGAGATCGCGCAGATCGCGGGGGTGATTTCCGCGGTGGCGGGCGTGGTGATGAGTTTGCATCATTGGCCGGCCGCCGCGGCGTTGATCGGCGGAGCGGCGGCGTTTTTTGTGGGAAAGAAGTTGCGGGCGCAATAGAACGGGCACGGTTGCCTGTGCGGTTTGCTTTGTGGCGGGGATTACATCGCGCACAGCCAGGAGTGGCTGTGCTACGCAAATGGTTAAATGGTTCCACGCGCCGAAAGAGGGAAGCAGCAAGAGGCCGCGGCTCGGCGACCACTACTCGCCGTTCAAGCGGCAGCACGAGTTTCATGAATCGCACGCGAAATACCGGCTGTTTGGCGGCGCGGCGGGGCCGGGAAAAACCAAGGCTCTGCTTTGGGAAGCGATCACGCAGGCCAATCGTGTGGACGGCTGCGACACGCTGCTTTTGCGGCGGACGTATCCGGAGCTGGAGAGTTCGCTGCTGGCGTATTTCCGGCGCGATGTGCCGCGAAAGTTTTACAAGAGTTACAACGAATCGAAGCACGTGGTGACGTGGCTGAACGGTTCGACCACGCGTTTTGGATATTGCCGCGGCGAGAACGACGTTTATCAATATCAGGGCGCGGAGTTTCTGTTCATCGGGCTCGATGAACTTACGCATTTTACGCTGAAGCAGTGGCAATTTTTGACGTCGCGCAACCGGTGTCCGGTGCGGGGAAGTTTTCCGTGCATGGCGGGCGCGACGAATCCGGGGAATATCGGTCATGCGTGGGTAAAGGCGCTTTGGGTGGATCATGCGCCGCCGGCGGGATTTGAGCGGCCGGAGCTTTACGACGCGAGCGAGTACGATTTTATTCGCGCGCGGCTTGACGACAATCCGATCTACGCGAACGACGCGCAGTACCGCAAGACGCTCGAAGCGTTGCCGGAACATTTGCGCCGCGCGTTTTTGGAAGGCGATTGGAACGTTTTCGCGGGGCAGTATTTCGATGTGTTCGACATCGGACGGCACACGGCGCGGCCGGAAGATTTGCGATTGGAACCGTGGCTGCCGCGCTGGATTTCGATCGATTGGGGATTTCATCATCCGAGCGCGGTGTATTGGCATTGCGCGGTGCCGGAAAATCGACGGGAGACGCCGGCGAGCGGCGCTCGCATCGTAACGTACCGGGAATTTTTGCAGAACGGGCTTTCGCCGCGGATGCTGGCGCAAGCGATTGTGGAACGAAGCGGGCGGGAACAGATTCGAGAGGTATTTCTTTCGCCGGATGCGTTTGCGCATCGCACGGCGGAAGCGTCGATCGCGGAGCAATTGGGCGATGTGCTGGTGGCGAACGGTTTGCCGCGGCCGGCGCCGGCGGACGACGATCGCGTGGGCGGCTGGCAATGGATGTATCAATTGCTGGAAAACGACGCGTGGACGATCACGGAAAATTGCGCGAAGCTGATCGAAGGCATTCCGCTGCTGGTGTGCGACGACCGGCGCATTGAAGACGTTCGCAAAATGGACGGCGACGACGCGGCGGACGCGGCGCGATATGGATTGGTTTCTGGAGCGCGGCTGGCCGGTTTGCACGCTTTGGCCGCGGAAGACGCGCCGGCCGATGGATTGGGAACACAAGGGAGCGGCGAGGCGCATTTCGTGCACGGCATGCCGCTGGGCGAACAGATTGCGCGACAAGTGAGCGCAACGGATCCAACTTCGCGCGCGATTCATTTTCAACGCCTCGAAGGCGAAGCAAACAAATTTTTTAAGCCAAAGGGATTGCCGCGGCGCCGGCATTGGTAAATACGCCGCACCTGTACCGCGCCGGACTTACACGGCCCACCGCGAATGATAAATTCGCGGATGGGACACGACTTCCGTGAAGCAACCGATTTTGCCCGACAAAGTGTTGCGAGGAATTGCGCTCTTCAGCCTGGTGGCGATGGGCGCGGCGATGATTTATCGCGCGAAGCATATCGGGCCGCAGTTGCAATATGGCGCGCAGCTGTTTGACACGGTTGGATACTTTTTCTTTGCGTTTCTTTTGTTCGGGCTTTTTTACGGGCAGTACGTTTGGATTCCGCGGCTTTTGCGGCGGCCACTGAACCTGGCGCTCGGATTTGTGCAGGCGTTTTTGTGTCTTGCGCTGTTGTTGCTGGGAATTTTGCCGGTGTGGGTTTCGGACATGAGCGCGTCGCCGAAATTCACCGCCGACAACATGGCCATCACCATCGCGATTTTGGGCGAGGCGCTGTTCGTCGCCAATATTTGCTGGACGTTGTTGCAACCCGCGACGGCGGCAGTGCCTTTGTCGATGGCTCCGCCAAAGGCGATCGAGCCCGCGCCACGGCAAGCGGAATTGCATCCGGCGGCGCGATTGCAAGCCGAGAAACGGTTCAAGTTCGACGTTTCACGCTGGTTGAAGCCGGAAAACGCGGCGGAAAAGTTCGGTGTGACGTGGATTTTTCTTTTTGCAGGCGGCGGCTTGATCTGGCTGGCGTTGCCTGAATCGCGCTTCCTCGTTTTGTTTGGCGGGCAAAAGCACTTCGTACCGATGGGCATTCTGTGGTGGATTTGCGCGGTGCCGTTCGGAATTTTTTCCCTGGCGTATTGGCTGCTGGCCGGGCGGCGCAGCGTGCCGTACGACAAATGGATGACCAAGGTGCACCTGGGCGTTACGTTCGCGTGGCTGATCGATTTTGTGCGCATCGTGATCCTGGCGCAGTGGTCGCTGACGTCGCGCCTGCCGGACCTGTTGATGGACAACTACACGTTTGAGCTGTACTTGCTGCTCGGCGCGTCGATTGCGCTATTTTTTCTGAACGTTCGTGCGACGGCGCGCGCGGCAATCAAGTAACGAATTCTCTTTTCACGAAAACATAAAAACATGATCGAGTTTTTCAAAAAACTCCTGCGGTCGAGGTACGTCGGCTTGCTGGAGGGAGAAGTGGTGCGTCTGCGCGCGGAAAATCGCGCGCTGACGAATTCGCTGCTGGGCACGGCGGGATTTCCGCCGGTGGATTTTCCCGAAGCGCCAAAGATGGCGGAATTGCCGCGCACGAGGCGGCGAAGCTGGCACCAGATACAAGCGTGGCGGGAACAAAGCGCGAAGCAGGATGCGGCGGAAACGGATCGCTCCGGCCGCGGCTAGGCTTCGGGCATCGCGCGCGATCGTTCGCGCAAGATTATTTGCCGGGACTGCTTTAATTTCCCGGCACAGAAAACTTTTATGACCAATTCAATTGAAAATGGAATACCGGGCGCGATTGCGCCGGCGGATGGTTCATTGCAGAACTTGGATCAAGCGAGCGGCCGCGCGCCGGCCGCGCTTGGGCCGAACAACGAGCGGCTGGAAGATGCGAAGCCGCACGTGGTGAACGCGCTGCGCGACCTGGTGCTGCAATATCGCCAGGAAGGCGTGGTGGCGCGGCGGCACGAGATTCGGCGGATTCGTCAGGCGCGGCTTTTTTGGCAAGGACTGCAATACGCGTGGTGGAATCCGAGCGACATGAACTGGCATTTGCCGTTCGAGTCGAAATTCGGCGACGACCGCGAGCTTGAGGAAATGCCGCGGTATCAGTTCGTCACGAATTTTTACCAGGGATTTGGGCTTTCGTTCATCGCGGTGCTTTCGCAAGACGTGCCGAGCGTGCGGTTTTATCCGCAGTCGACGCAATCGCTGCAAGATATTGCGGCGGCGCGCGCGGCAAGCGATGTGGCGCAGCTGATCGAGCAGAACAATCATGTGGAAGAGCTGCTGACGTCGATCGGCTATTTTTTGTGGACGGATGGAAAGCTCGGCGCGTACGTGCGCTATGTGGCGGATGGGCAACGATTCGGATTTCACGAAGAGCAGGTGCTCGACGCGATCGAGATTCCGCTGGGCGAGGACGTTCACGTTTGCCCGCAATGCGGCAAGGAAGCGCCGGTAAGGCCGGCGGGCGGCGCGGAAATCGAAGATGGCGGCGCGCATGGCGGCGCCGCACAAGATGAATACGACGATCACGATCGACGCGCGGAAATCGGCGATACAAAAAGTTGCCCGGATTGCGGCGCGGAGTTGACGGAAAACGATGTGCGCAAGGCCGAGCGCGTGACCGTGCCGCGCGTGGTGGGAACGCGGCGCGTGGCAAACGGCCAGGAAGTGATTTCGATCGCCGGCGGACTGGAATTGAACACGCCCGTTTGGGCGAACGAGATGCACGAATATCCCTATCTGCAATGGCAGACGGAAGTGCATCGCTCGAAATTGAAAGCGGCGTTTCCGCATGCGGCGAACAAGATTGAAACTTCGCCGTCGCAAGGCGCGGAAGATGTGTATGCGCGCGTGTCGCGGCTGAGCGTCGAACAGGGCTTGCCTTCGATTCAACCCGGCGACGCGCTGGTGAATTTGATTACGTTTGACCGCACCTGGCTGCGGCCGTGGGCGTTTTACGCGGTGGAAGACGAAGCGACGCGCAACGAACTGCTTGCACTCTTTCCCGACGGCTGCTACGTGGCGTTCGCGGGCGAGGCGTATTGCGAAGCGCGCAATGAAAGCATGGACGATCACTGGCGCGTGTTGCACGCGCTTCCTGGCGACGGGCAGAACCGGCCGAGCGTGGGCGATTCGCTGGTGCAAGTGCAGGAACGCTACAACGTGCTTTCCAACATGCAGGCGGAGACGTATGAATACGGCATTCCGCCGATTTACGCCGATCCGCAAGTTTTGGATTTCGATGCGCTGGCCAATCAAGTGGCGGAACCCGCGGCGCATTTTCCGGCGCGGGCGCGGCCGGGGCAGCCGCTTGCGGCGGGATTTTTTCAACCGGCGCCGGCGCGCGTCTCTCCGGACATGCTCGAGCATCAGCAGGAATTGATCGGACCGGTTTCGCAATTTTTGTCGGGACTGTTTCCGGCGGTGTTCGGCGGAAACATGGAAGACGTGAAAACGGCGAGCGGCTATGCGCTGGCGCGCGATCAGGCGCTCGGGCGATTGGGTTTGGTTTGGCGGCGCATGAAGCAATTTTACGCCGACGTGATTTTGCTGGGCGTGGATTCGTTTCGCAAAAATCGGCCGGAGGACGTGGAGATTCCGCTGCTCGGGCCGGATGGCGTGCTGGACGCGCGCGTGATCCGGCAAGTCGACCTCAAGGGAAATATCTCGGTGCATCCGGAAGCGGATGAAACTTTTCCGCGCTTGAAATCGCAGCAGCGCGGCGTGCTGCAGCAGCTTTTTAGCGTGAACGATCCGGTGATCCAGAAGGCGCTCACCGAGCCGGCGAATCTGGGCTACATCAAAAATGTGCTGGGCCTCGCGGAGATGGTGATTCCGGGCGAGGATTCGCGGAACAAGCAGCTGCGCGAAATTCAGCAATTGCTCGGGAGCGCGCCGATTATTGTGCACACGAATCACGGCGCGGCCGCCGCAGCGGCGCCAAGCGCAAGCGCCGCATCGGGAGGCGAGGGGCCGCCGCCCGTCGCGGGAGATTCCGCCGCCGAGGGCGGCGCGACACATGGCACGCTGATTCTTCCGTCCGTGCCGGTGGATGCGCTGCTTGACGATCACTCGGTGGAATTTGAGGAGTGCAAGCGCTGGGCAAATTCGGAAGCGGGACAATCGGCGCACTTGACGAACCCGGCGGGATTCGCCAACGTCCGCGCGCACGCGGAAGCGCATTTGCGCGCGTTAAATGCCGCGGCGGTGCTTAACGCGGCCACGGGAGCCACAAAATGACGACGGCAGCAATTTTACCCACCACGGCTGCGAACGGCGCTTCTTCTTCACGTGATTTGTTTGCGTTGACGGACGAACAGATCTTGGAGATTGAGCCGCTCGATGCGACGGAACCCGCTGCGGCGGAACAGCCGATTGTGAATGTTTCGGCGCAAAACGACGGCCGGGACAAATCAATTCAAGACGGAACTCGGGGCGATGCGTCCGCGGCTTCGGCAAAGTCCTCGGCGACGGACAAACCGGCACAGGCTGGTGCGCCGGCGCTACGCGAACCGCCTGGTTGGTTGTCGCGGCAGATGAAGGATCCTTGGGCCGGCGAAGAGGCGCGGGAACTTTGGGAAGGCGTTCAACGCGCGCAAGCGGAAGCGGCGGAGTACAAACAAGTATTTGAAAAACCGGAAGCGGCGCGGGCGGCGGCGGAGCGCGCGCGGGCGCTGGATGAATTTGACGCGGCGTATTTTGGCGGGGCGGGGAAGTCGGCGGAAGAAACTTCCGCTTCGCGCGCGGCCTTGGCGCAGCGGATGCTGCGGGAAGATCCGGCGGCGTTCGAGGAGATGGTGCAGGCGGGCGTACGCGCGCTCGAAGACGCGAAGAAGCAAGGAAATAATGAGGTGACGACGAAGAGCGCGCCTTCGGCAACCGATGTGCGGCAAAACGCTTCCCGACAGACGGCCGACGCGGAAACGCAACGGCACCTGGCGGCTTATTCGGAATTTGAGAAAGCGGCGAATCACGATTTGGAAAAAAGCGTTGGCGCGACGATTGAGCGCGCGCTGCAGCAATCGTTGCCGAATGCCGGTCGCGGCGACAGCGATGGATTGAAGCTGCGGCTTGCAACGGGAGTTCGCCAGGAAATTGAAAAAGCGCTGCAAGGCGACCGGCAACTGGGCGAACAGGTTGCGCAAGTTTTGTCCGCGCGGCGATTCGACGAAACGGCGCGGGCGCAAGTCGTGCGGCTGATCAACGAGCGCGCGCAACAGCTGGTGCCGAGCGCGACGAAACGAGTTCTGAATGATTGGACGCAAACCGCATTGGCGGCGCACCGCACGAAAACGCAAAAGCAAGAGGCGGCAAGCCAACGCACCGACCTGGCGCCGGCACAAGCCGCACGAGAACGAGCCGCCGCCGGAAGCGAACAAAAAACGACGGCGCGAAGCGCAGCTCCGGCGCCATCACGCGGTCGCATTGATTACAAGAAGCTGACCGACGAGCAGATTTTGGAGTTGTAAGTCTTAAGTTTTAAGTCCTAAGTAAAAGCAAACACCTTCCGCTCAACAGCAAGGGATTCGCGCGGGCCGTGCGCACGCAACGCGGTGTGCGCGCGCGCAACGTTCGCGCATCGGGCTGCCTTACTTACCACTTAGAACTTAAAACCTACAACTGGTTTTCCAAGGAGAAAAAGAAATGCCAGCACAAGCCAACGCAAACGTCGTCGCGTTGCAGCTCGAGAAGGTGCGCGACAAAGTGCCCCTGCTCTACGAGCGCGACGACATTTTACTCACCTCGATCCAGCAGCGCGGAGACGTGGAGAAAATTTCCAGCCGCGCGATGCGACTGCCGTTGCAAGTGAATCCCGGCGGCAAAGCCGGTTCGTACAACGCGGACGGCGGCGACATGGGCCGCGGTTCCGGCACGGCGTACGACGTGGCCACGGTTTCGCCGATTTTCTTCCGCTTCGCGGTGGAAATCACGAAGCTGGTGGAATACGCGACGAACGGCCGCGAACGCGCCGTGGAAAATGCCGCGAAGCGCGAAGTGGTGAACGGCATCAAGCAGTTCCGCTCGTTCCTCGACAAGCTGAGCCAGACCGCCGGCAACGGCGTGCTGGGCACGATCAGCTCGTTCGCCACCACCACGTGGACGATGGCCACGCCTCCGGGCGCGGCGCTCGTGTACGTCGGGCAGACGGTGCAGGTTTACGATTCGACTTTAACCACGAATCGCGGCACGGCAAACGTTGTGGCGGCCGATCCGATCAGCCCGACGCAGACGATTACCGTGGACGTGAATCCCGCCGGCCTGACGAACGGCGACGTGATCGTTCACGACGGACTGAGCGGCGCGCAGCCGACTTCGCTTTTCGGCATCAAATATCACCAGAACAACGCGACGACCGGCACGTGGCTAAACCTCAACCGCGCGACGTATCCGGTGCAGCTTGCGACGCCGCGCGTGAATGCGGGCAACGCCGCGCTGACGCCCGCGAACGTGCGCCTGGCGATCAACAAAGTGCGCAAAGCCCTCGGCATCAATCATCTGAGCAAGCTGATTGCGTACATGGCGGTGGAGCAGGAACACGCCTGGGAAAATCTGGGCATCACCGTTTCGCAAATCATCAAAGAAGGCGGCGAAGGCAGCGCGAACGACCTCGATCTGCTTTTCAGCGGCCGCAAGACGATGAGCGGCATTCCGATCAAGTCCAGCGTGAACGCGGATCAGACGCGCGTGGACTTCCTCGACCTGTCGCATTGGGGACGCGCGGTGCTGAAGGACATCGACTTCTACGAAATCAACGGCAACACCGTGTTTCCGATTTACGGCGCGAGCGGCGGGCTTGCGGCGTCGTATATCTTTTATTTTGACACGGCGTTTCAGCTGTTCAGCGATTCGCCGCGCAGCGGCGCGTTTATTGACACGCTGGCGCGGCCGTCCGGCTACTAAATCGGTGGCCGGTGACTCGTTAGTAGTGACCGGCGAAAACCAAACAACACACCGCAGGGGTGCGAGGTCCTCGCGCCCCTGCCAACTTTTCCATCGATTCACAATGAACAGAATATTCGCGAGCGGAGTGTTGCTGTTGCTTTTTGGCGCGGCAAGCGCGCGCGACAAGCACGCGCCGCTCGTTTTTCTTTTTCTCGGTTTCGATCGCGAGCGAAACGTTGCGATGCTTCGCCCGATGATTGCGCCGGACATCGGCGTGCGGTTCGATTCGGGCGGCAGAGAGATCAAACCGGGAGCGATTTTGCGTTGCACGACGTCGCAGCGCGAATACCAGGCAATTGTGGAAGGCCAAAAGGCGACGGTGACGGATCTGGTGCTCGATTGTAGCGAAAACAAGTTTGTCGTGAAGGGAATTGACTTCACGCCGGGAACAAAGTGATCCAGGTTGTGCGCGAAACGCATGAAACGCCGGAAGCGGTCGCGCGGAGACTCGAGCTGGCCGGCGGAAGGAATCGTTTTGGCGAAGCGAATTATCGCGCCGTGTGGGGTTGGAACCGCCTGGCATGGATTGGCGGAAAATTTGAAGATCGCGATGAACGCGGCGTGCTGCTTCGCGAACGCATTGAGCTGAGAAAAGAACCGAAGTATCCGGCGGTGAATCGCTGGCACATCGAGCGATGGGTGCCGCCGGAAGTGTATGGTTCGCCGCGCACGTGGTACGCGCAAACGAATGAACATGCCGGCGGGCAAAACATTCCCGCGCTCGGGCCGTATCCTTCCCGCGGTGATTACGAACATTGCTTCACGCTGGAGACGCCGAAGGGCGAGTTTATTCAATTGACGGCGACGATCGCGGACTATATTGCGCGCGCGATCGAATATTCGCGATGCAAGCCGCGAGCGCGTTCGCGAGAAAAACTATACGACCGGGAAACGCGCGAAGACCGCGCGTACGAAGAGTGGGCGTTCGATCTGTTGGATGACCAGGTGCCCGCATTTCACAAGCAGCCGTTTATAACGATTGCCTAATGGGTTTCTTCAGCTGGATAAGAGGGCGGGTGAAAGGCGTGCCAGAGAAAGAAGACCGCCGCTAAGTAGAAGAGGACAGAAACAACAATTTTAGTGGTGTGATGATAAAAGCCCAAATCGAAAACGGGGAAAAAACCGGCGCAGCAGAAAATTACGCTCAAGGAAATGCAGTTAATTCTATGTCTGGTCAGTTTCGGTAGTGTGCTTGTGTACAAGCCGCCTAACCAGATCAGGAACAACACGGCAAGCATTGCAACTAGCACGATATATCGTTGGCGAGTCATGGCACCGCCGAGTTTCACACTGCCGAAGTAGAAGACGACAAGTACAAATAGCAGCCTGGCGACATCCCATTTTGTTGGCTTTTTCATGAAGTATAAGTCCGCTCCATTCTACTTGGATAAGTTATGACACGCTTAGCAATTTGGCTCAAGGGTATTCTCGCGGCGGCGATTAGCGGCGCGGCGGGCGGAGTGCTCACTGGTTTTGCGGCGGTGGGGATCGATCCGCAGCATTTTAATTTGCAGGCGGGGATTGGCGCGACGCTGCGCATCGGCATGGCGGCGGCGCTGATCAACGCCGTGATCGGAGTGGCGGCGTATTTGCAGAAATCGCCCCTTCCCAGTGAATAGTGGTTGGTGACCGGTGACGGTTCATTCGCGAAAAGAAAAACAGATGATTGGGGACAGTCACGAGTCACTAGCCACTAATCACGAGTCACCAGTCACTTCGTCATGGGTCGTGTCAGCGGCCGCGGACAGCACTTTTGTAATTAACGTAAGGCTTCCAAAGGACTAGAAAATGCCAGTCGTCGGATCAAGCGCATACAACACGGCAGGGCAAATTACGTCGCTCGTGCGTTCGCTGCTGAACGACGCGCAAGGAAACTTGTTCACCGACGCGGTGCTGCTGCCGTACGTCAATTCGGCGTATCGCAAAGTGCAACGCGCGATGGGCAACGCCGGCGCCGGCGGATTTTTGACGGACGACGCGCTCGCGGTCGTGACGGCCGTGACCGCCGCCGATCCTTCGCTGCAAGTTTCCATCACCGACGCGACCGCGCCGCCGAATCAATTGCCGACGGATTTGCTGCTGCCGCTGAAATTGTGGGAGCGGCCGAACGGCTCGACGCAAGATTTTGCCGAGATGGTGGACCTGACGCGCCATGGCGGGCTGCCTTCGCGGCCGCAGGACACGATTCTGAGCGTGTGGGAATGGCGTTCGGACGGGATCTATTTTCTTGGCGCGACGCAAGACACGCAGATTCGCCTGCGCTATTTGAAAGCGTATCCGGATTTGAGCGACGCGACTTCGCCGGTGCTGATACGCAATTCGCAGGAAGCGCTGGCGTTTGCCGGCGCGGCGCTGGCCGGATGGGCGCGCGGATCGCCGCTTGCGGAAAAATGGGACGACGCGGCGAGCGACGCCATCGAAGACCTGATCATTCAAGCCGTGAAGCGCGAGCAGCAATCGGGCCGCCGGCGGCGGCCGTTTTCTTCGCGCAGCGGTTACACGCCGTTTTGAAAATCGAAGTAACGAAGTAATGAGGTAAGGAGACAACGAAATGCCAATTACGATTTCTCTCGTGCCGAACAATGTGGATTCGAGCGCGAGCAATTTTGTGTACGCGATCGCGACGCTGACGTTTTCGGGAAATTATCCGACGGGCGGCGACACGATCGATTTCACGACGGTTGCCGACAAACTGCCGTCGACCACGGTGATCCAGGCGTTTGCGGAATCGCAGAATGGCAACAGCGGGTATTACGTTGCGGTGCAGGGAAGCGCGCTGAACAATTGGAAGCTGAAAGCGTTCAACGGCGGCGGCACGGAAGTAACCGCCGGCGCTTATCCCGCAAGCGTAACGACGGACATCGTGCAGCTGAGCATTACGGCGCGGAAACTTCTTTAAGGTGTGCTTCTGCGAAGCCTGTACTTACCTTTGAAATTCTTGCGTATCAAATCGCGCACTATTTGAATCTCCTCGGGCGACGAAAAGCAGCGCTTGGGAATATAGGTAGCGGCATACGCAGTCTGCTTCAATAGAAAAGTCTTTCGCGTCTCCATCACACCGGCAAACAGAGACCATTTGTAGTCGCCGGTGGAATCCGTTGATTCAAAGTGCATGCCGTCGTCACTTAAAGTAATTCGACGCGTCGATTTTAGCGCGGGAGAGTTGCGGAAGATGATTAGCGTCCGCAGATATGGAATGACGAAAAGGCTGATCGCAGCGCATACCAAAAAGGCGATTGCCCAAGCCGACTGGCGAAGGAATTCAGTGTGGTCTTCGGAGGAGCGTTCAGCGAACGTGTCATAGAGGAACACAAAGGCAATAAATAACAAAAGGAATCGAATGATCGCACTCCAGCTCCAGGAAAAAGGCGAATACACGTCGCTGGGGCGAAGCAAGACTTCGACAGTTATTTGTTTGCTCTCTTCCATGTAAAACGAAGAAAGAGAATAGCACGGTGAAATCAAAAATCTTACCGAAGCGAGTGAAGGACTCGTACATGATACGATCAAAATTAGCGATGGGGTTTCTCTGGGTAGCGCTGGCGCTGGCGTTCCATGCGTGGCCGATGGTGCCCGTGGCAAAAGGGCAAGGCACGCGCAAGGACGACATTGTATTTAATTCGCGCGGAGTGCCGCTGGCGGGAGCCACGGTGCGCGTTTGCGCGATGCCGGCAAGCGGGCAGCCATGCACGCCGCTGGCGCAGATTTATTCCGACGCCGCGCTGACGCAAGCGCTTGCGAATCCGACGACGAGCGACGGCCTGGGCAACTATTTTTTCTACGCCGCGCCGGGCAAATACGAAATTGAAATTTCCGGCCCGGGCATCGCGACGAAGCAATTGCCGAACGTGATTCTTCCGAGCGATCCTTCGTCGCCAATCTTCAGCAGTCTTTCTACGACAGGCGCGATCAGCGCGTTCTCGCTGAATCTGACCGGCAACCTCACCGTGAACGGATCGACGACGGTTGTCGGCAATCTGGCGAGCGGAACGCTGAACCTGACGAACCAGGCGGTCTCGCCCGGAACGGCCGGCGCCGGCACCGTGAATCTCTACACAAAAACCGCCGACAAGCGGCTCTACTACACCGACGACACCGGCGCCGAAATTGGCCCCATCGCCAACACGTCCGGCGCGCAGACGAACGTGACGAACACCTTCACCGCGTCGCAAAATTTTGACAACGACGTGCACAGCAAGGGCCCGAACCCGGTTTTCGACATCTTGCGATACGGCGGATACGTGGGAAGCATCTCCTCGCCGCAGACGATGACGTGCAGCATCAACGCCTCGTCCACAACTCTTTCCTGCACTTCCAATCCGGACTTTCAGAATGGCCACGGCGTGGTTGTGCCGCTTGCGGGGCCGCTGCCCACATTGCCCGCGGCGCCCACGCCCACGCAAGTGACGCCCATCGGCGTGATCAACGGCTCGACCTCCTATTCGTATCAATACGTGCTGGAAGATTATTCCGGCGGCCTGACGGCGGCGGGCACGAGCGGATCGACGACGACGGGCGCGGCGACGCTTGGTGTCAACACGGTCGCTCTCACCGGCGTCAATCGCGTCGGCGGAGTGGACACGTTCACGTGCGCGTCGAATTGCAATATTGGCGTCGGCGCGCAAGCGCAGATTTCCGGGTTCAGCGGCGGTACCAATTCGATCATCAACGGCACGGTGGTGGTGAATTCCGCGCCGACGAGCACGACGTTCACGGTTCTCGCGACGGGTTTCAACGATTATTCGGAGACCGCTTCCGCCACGGCGTCCGTGCGCGCGTGCAACGAAATTTTTCCCGGCGGCGCGCTTGCGACGGAAAGCGTAATTCTTCGTTCGTGGATTTACCGCAACGGAACGCTGGCCGGCGTTTCGCCGGGGCAGGATCCATTTTTCGTCGATTGCGGGCAAGGAGTCGGCGCGCCGAGTTACGTGCCCACGGCGGCGCCGGGCGCGGCATCGGCCGATTATCTGGCCACGACCATCGTCAGCGGCGGCGGCACGAACACCATGACGCTGGCGAATGCGGCAACGCGCACCGCTTCGAGCCAAACCGTTCAACACGACAATGCGCCGGCATTGAAGGCCGCGTGGACCGCGGCGTATGCGGCGCACGGCGGAGTGGTCTCCATTCCGGTGATTCCAGCCAACAACTTTTCGACATTTCCGTTCAACTCCACAACCGATTTATCCACGATTGCCAATCCGACCGCCGCAACCGTCAAACTGTTGGTTGCCGGCGCAACGTTAAACCAGCCGTGGATTCTCGCGCCCTTTTCGGAATTGGAAGGAGTGCCGCAGGTTTCGACGTCGTTCCAATATTCACCGCTGGGTTCGATCGGCGGCAACGCGCACCCGCTTGTACTGATCAACGTCAGAAGCGCGGGCGGAATTAGAATCTCCAAATTGAAATTTTCCACCGCCGCGCAAGGACAAAGCGCCTTGGTAGCGGACCAGAAAATCGGAAGCGGCGGAGTGGTGGGCCTTATTTTCGACGACGACGGCTTCGGCGGCGTGGCGGCCCCGGCCGTGATCATCAAAGGCGGGTTCGATTTTTGGTTTACGCACGGCGTGTGCTCGGTGGGCGGCGCGGAATCCACGCAATGGTTCGCGCACCCATGCGTCGACTTTACGAATGCCTCGACCTATTTGTCCTCCGCCGGAACGCAAGTTCCCGGGCGAATCTATTTTGAGCGGGCAAATTTCCAGGGCGGCACCGGCATTCAAATCGACAACATTCCCGCGTCCAATCAACCCGGCACGTTTACCAACGGCGGTGGAAATATCTTTCTGAACGGTGTGTTGCACGACAGCAATGCGGGCCCGCCGCTGCGCATCGCGCTCGGAAACGCGGCCGGCTATGGCGTGACACTGAGCGACGTGGCGATGGCCGATGCAACGAACGGGCTGCACCAGCCGCTCGTCGAGATGACCGGCACGACCGGCGTGAACAATATTTTGGTGGAAAACAGCAAGGGCGCGGGGCAGAATCCGACGATTTCCGGCGGCGGCTCGTTTGCGTCGCCGGTGTGCATCAACAATGTCTTTTTACAGGGATGCGGGCAAACACCGAATCACAACATCACCGGAAGCAACACGTCGCTCGACGGCGGAATTTTCGGGCTTGTGAACGGCGGTTCGATGGGATATCTGATGGCGACGCCCGCCGCGCCGGCGTCGTGCGTCGTTTCGGCGGGCGGCGGGGTGCCGGTTTCGACCAGTCTTCAGTATTTCGTTGTCGCGGCGGATCGCAGTCCCATTTCCTTCACGCCTTTCACGGGCATGACGCTGCTGGGCCCGGGTTGCACCGTGACCACGACAAGCGGAAGCCAAACCGTGACGGTGACGCGGCCCGCGCTGCCGCCCGGCGCTGCCGGCTGGCTTGTCTGGCGCGGGATTTCGGGCGCGGCGGGCGAAGCGCAAATGCCGGCCAGCTGCGTGATTCCGATTCCCGCCAGCACAACGACGTACGTCGACACGTTTGGTTTTTCCTGCGGCGCTTCGCCGCCGTCGACCAACACGGCCTTCACGGCGGGAATTAACAGCGCCGGCGTCAGCACGGGCGCGGTGACGATCAACGGCGAGGCGGTGACGGCATCGCCGCGCGCCGAGCAAAATATATTTCTTCCCGGCGCGTTGAGCGCAACATGGACCGGCGCCACGTGGACGCTCGACAAAGCGGTCACCGTCACCCGAATTCAGGCGCAAGCGAAAACGGCGCCGGCCGGATGCACCACGAACGCGGTGGTGCGCGTCACGGATGGAACGACTCCCGTGAACGTGACCATTGGCGCGGCGGCAAACGATTCCGGCGCGATCGCGCAAAATTATGCGGCCGGCGCGGCGGTCACCATCGGCGTGCAAACCGCCGCGGCGGGATGCACGACAAGCCCGGCGGACGTCAACATCATCGTGCAATACCGCATGCAGTAGAAATCGGCGCGATGCCGAGCATGGAAAAACTATAAAAGCGATTCGCAAGACGAAGCAATGCTTCGCGGCCGGTTAACTTCGTCCGGGCAAGTTGGTATACTCCGGGAACAATGAAAGGACAATTTCTCCGGTGGAAGAGCGTTGGAGAAGGTGCGTTGTGCCTTTGGTTCTTCGTTGCGTTTGCCTGGTATTTCGTGCAATTTAAACCGCTGCTGAACGTCGTCGTTCGCCTGCTCACCAAGCGATGATGCTTCTTCACTCCGTCGGTGGCCTGGTGGAAAGTTGCTTGTTCGCATTCCTCGTGGCCAGTTCGGGTGCATGGCTGCTTCGGCGTTTCGGAATCACACTAGCCGGCGCGGAATCGGTTTTATACGCGCTCGTTGTCGGCGTGGTGACGCTGGAAATTGTTATCGCCGTGGCGGAATTTGCGCCGAACGTGCGGAGCGGAGTTCGCGCGGCGGTTGCGGCGATCTGCCTCGCGGGATTGCTCGAAAGCGTTCCTTTCGCGCGCGCGCTCGCCGGTCTTTACGCGCGCATGCGGCAGGCGTCGCCTTGGGAAAAAACGGCGGCGGCGGTCCTTGCTGCCGTGCTTTTCCTCGAAGGGCTGGCGGCGATGGCGCCGCTCACGGGCTCCGACGCGCTGCATTATCACTTCACGGCGCCGGCGCAGATTTTACGCGAAGGTTTTCGCGCGAACTGGCTTGATCCGCACAGTTTTTTTCTTGGACAGTCGCATCACTTGATTCTTGCGGGCCTGGCGCTTGGCAGCGAACGACTTGCGCTCGGTTTGATTTTTTTTGGCGGCGCGGCGTCCGCGATTGCGATTGTACGTCTCGCGCGCGAATGGGTTTCCGGCGTCTGGCCATGGCTTGCCGCGATATGTTTCGTGCTGACGCCGGTTATTTTTTGGCAGATGACCACGGCCGGCGCTCCGGATATGTGGATGGCGCTTTTCGCCGCCGTTGGCGTGCTGGCCATTCTGCGCGCAGCGGAAACGCGCAAAATGGTTTTCGTCGTCGTTGCCGGCTGCTGCGCCGGGGGATTGGCGGGCGCGAAATACACGGGCCTGCTTCTCGCCGCCGCTTTGCTTTGCGCGTTTCTGATGGAGATGCGTTCCGCCGCGAAATCGGCGATTTTTTTTGTGGTTGCCGTGGCGGCGGGAATCTGGCCCTATCTGCGAAATTGGAAGTGGACGGGTAACCCGGTTTTTCCGTTTCTGGTGGAGCGATTCGGCCCGCAGCACGCGAATCAGAATGTGATTCGCGCCGTGCTGGCGGACACGGGAGCATCGGATGCCAAATCCATCTGGCGACTTTTGCAGTTTCCGTTCTTCGCGGCGGTGGATCAAACCCATCTCGGATTTTGGCAAATGCTGGGGCCGCTGGTGTTGTGTTTCGCTCCGTTGATTATTCTGGCGGCGAAAAATACCCGATTGTGGCGGATCGCGCTCGTGGTTTGGATCCTGGGCACGATCGGGATCGGCGCCACTTCGGGCATGGCGCGATTCACGCTGCCGCTTTTGCCGATTGCCTTGGCCGCGTCGTTCGCGAGCGTCGCCCTTCTTCCGGAACGGGGCCGAAGAGTGAGTTACCTGGCGGCATCGGCTTTGGTTGCTGCTTACGGCGTGCTGGGATTGTGCGGATTGGCAGTCTACACGCGGCCCGCGTTGGCTGTGGCAACGGGAGTAACTTCACGCGAGAACTATCTGCGGGAGCGGGCGCCGGATTTTCAAGCGACGGAATTCGTGAATGAACGGCTTGCCGGCGAACCCGGCGACGGCAAAGTTCTGGTCACATTTTCGCACACGTACTATCTCGCGCGACCATTCGTGAACGGCAATCCGGTCGAAATCTGGTTCCTCGAATCAAATTCCGGGCCGGCGGAGTTTTACGATTTCTTGCAGCGTGAAACCGTGAAATGGGTTCTGCGCGATGGCGAGTATCCGGCGCCGCAAAGAGAGCTTTATCTGACTCTCGAATCGCAACAGAAGCTTGTGCCTTGCGGCAGCGCGGTGGCGCAAGACTTCACCGGCAATCGCTTGCCGGGAATTCGCGTCTCGCTGCCGTTGACGATGATGTGCGTCAAGTAAGTTCCGATTTTCCCTGAAACTCGAAATCATTTCCTTGAGGTGTGCCTTGAGCGGACAGAAGGATGTCGCTGTGCTTGTAAATATTTCCACGCAGAAGTGGCCGCCGCGCCACCGTACGTATTTCGGCTCGCTTGACGTGCGCTCGCCGCAGGATGGCGAAGCGTTCGCGTTGACGCCGGTGCGCAGCTGCAAGGGAATGATGGACCTGGGCGACAAGCGCACGATGGAATTTGCCATTTCCGCGCGCGAGATCGCCGAAGACATCGCGCGGGAGATCAACAGCGATTCGGGGGAGGGAAGTTACCACGGCGTGTTCGTCGCGGCGGGGACGGAGCCGACGCCCGTCGAGCTGGCCGAAGCGCGAAAGAAGCTCGACGAATTTCATCGCAGGCTGGTGGCGGCGGCCGATCTCGAATGGGAGCGATCGCACAATCCGATGTTCATCACGGATTTGGAGCGGCGCGCGGCGCGCGAACTGAAACTCGAAAAGCCGTGGCTCTACGATCCGAGGCCCGCGGCGGAATGCCCGGCCTGCGCCGAGCGCATCAAGCCGGGCGTCGCGGTGTGCAAAGCCTGCGGCGCGATTCTGGACAAAGAGAAGGCGGCACAATTTGGATTGGTCGCGGCATCCACCGAAGCCGCGCAAAACGCGGCACGAGAAACTTCCGAACGCAAAGCGAAGTAACCCTGCAAGAAATCCAAGACGAGAGAACTCATGTCAACCGTTGGCTCATTTGACGCGCCCATTGAAATTTTCAGCGGGTTGGTGACGGATCTGGCTCCGGCGGATTTGCCGCACGGCGTTTCGCCGGATTGCCAGGACGTCATTTTCAGTTCGGGCGGCGTCGCCACGCGCCCCGGATTGCAAACGATGTTCGGGCCGCTCGCCGGAAATCCAACGGTAAATTATTTGAAGACGTACGAAACGCCGAATGGAACGCTCCGCACGATGGCGCTGGACGCGAATGGCTTGCTCTACAAAGAGACCACGCCGGGCACGCTGGCATCGATTGCCAGCGGCCTCGTGCCGAATGCCTATGCGAACTCGACCACACTTTTTGGCCGCGAATATCTGGCCCTGAGCGATGGAAAATCGGGAATCGACCTGCCGCGGCAATACGACGACACGAATTTTGACCGCGTGAGCCAGGGCGGCCCCGGCGCCGGTCCAACCGCGATCGAAGAAAATGTGCTTGTTTCGATTGCGTCTAGCCCGACGGGCGCGACGCAACCCGCCGCCGTAAGCATCGCGGCGAGCCCGGCCGGCGCAACGCAAAACGGATTTTTGGTCACGATTACGACTTCAACCGCGCACGGCCTCGCCGTCGGCCAGTCCGCGACGATCGCGGGCGTCGGCGTCAGCGGTTACAACGGCACGTTTCCCGTCGCCGGCGTTTTGAGCAGCACGCAGTTCACTTACATCGCCGGCGTGTCCGGCCTTGCGGCGTCGGGCGGCGGAAGTTCCGCGTCGTGCACGGCGAACATTCAAACTTCAGCGGCGCACGGTTTCGTTGTGGGCCAGCTTGTGACGACGTCCGGCATCGGCATTGCCGGGTACAACGGCACATTCGCCGTTACCGGCGTGCCCGATTCCACGCATTTCACGTTCACGGCGGCGACCGGCGGCTTGGCCGCTTCCGGAGGCGGCACGGCGGCGGCGGCGGGCAGCATTTCCGCGGGCGTGCATCAGGTCTGCGTGATTTTCAAAACGCGCCAGGGTTACCTTACGCAACCCGGCCCCGCCACTTCTTGGACCGCGAGCGGCAACAAACGCGTTGTCTTGACGAATATTCCCGTCGGGCCATCGAACGTCGTTGCGCGCATTTTGTGTTTCACCGGCGCGGCCGGCGCGAGTTTTTTCTACGTTGGCAACGGAGCGACGCTTTTCAGCGGCAACATGATTTTGGGCGACAACACAACGACGTCGCTTAGTGTGGATTTTTCCGATGCGATCCTGCTTGCGGGCACGAACGTGGACGATCTTTTTCGCCTGATCGAACTTGCGCCGGCCGCCGGCGTGCTCGGCTACGCGCAACGCCTTTTTTGGTGGGGCGAGCGCAACAAAATGAACAATTGGGTGAATCTTGGTTTCGACGGTGGATTCACCGGTCCGTCGTTTCCGCATTATCCGCTCGGCTGGACGCCGGATGCGGTGTGGGCGCCCGGCGCCACCGACGAAGAAAATTTCACGGTGTGGGGCGCGGCGTTCGCGATCGTTGGCAACGGCACCACGCCGATTCGCGGCATGATGGCGCAGACGGCGGTGAACGATCGCTTCGGCGTGCCGCTCATTCAAACCGGCACGGACTACACGATTCGCGCGCGGTGCGCGCGCAATGCCACGCTCGCGCAAGGCACGTTGCACATTCATCTTGTGAGCGCGACGGGCGGCGTCAGCACCACGGGGTTGCAGCTCACCGCGTCGCAACTGACGACGAACTACGTCGAATACACCGCCCAACTCACCGCGCCGCTCGCAACGATTCCCGGCGATTTGTTGCTGCAAATCTTTGCCGACGGCACGCCCACGCTGAACGGCATCTTTTACATCGATTCGATTGAGATTTTTCCCACGGCCGCGCCGCTCAACTCTTCGCTTGTGCGCGGCAGCGGCGTGGAAGATCCGGAAAGCTACGACGGCATCAACGGCTTGCTGAGCGTGAGCGAAAACGACGGACAGGCCATTCGCGCCGCGTTCAAATTGCGCGAGCGGCTCTATTTCGTGAAGGAACATTCGATTCACGTGACGCAGGACGATGGCACGAACGAGCCGGCGCTTTGGTCGATTGCGGAAGTGACGCGGCGCGTCGGCACGCCTTCCGTGCGCGGCGTCGGCATTGGCGAAGATTGGGCGGTCATCGCGCACCGCACCGGGCTTTACATTTTTAATGGCGGCGAACCCGTCAAGATTTCGCAGGAAATTCAACCGACGTGGAACAAAATCAACTGGCAGTACGGCCACACGCTTTGGGTTGCCGTCGATACGAAAGAACGCCGCATCCTGATTGGCGCTCCAATGGGAACGGCCACTTCGCCCAGCCAAATACTGATGCTCGATTACCGCGACCTCGATACGGCCGAAGATATCGCCGGGCGTCCGCCGGTCACCATCACCTTCACCGGCCGCAAAACGGCGACAGACAAAACGCGCAAATGGTCGCCCTGGACGATTGCCGCCAATTGCGGCGCGCTTCTCGAGCGCACCGACGGTACGGCGCAGGTCGCGGTCGGCAACGGCGGCGCGACCGGTAAAATCTACAAGTTGAGCGACACGCAATTTTCCGACGACGGCGTCGCGATCCGCAGTTACTACACGACGCACTATTTTCCCGAGCGCACCGTCGAACAGGCCCTCGCGCTTGGCGCGCACCGAAAATTGTTCAGTTACTTGACGCTGTACGTCGAAGGCGCGGGAAACCTGGGCCTGACGTCTTTCATCGACACGCCAAGCGCGCCGCAAACGCAACAGCCATTGCCGATGAGTTCTCCCGCGACAAAAGACTTGGAATTGCCGATCAACATTTTAGGCGAACGCGTGGCGTTTCAAGTGAGCACGAATCAACCCGGCGCGTGGTTCCGTTTGCAAAAATTCATTCCGTCGGTGCGGCCCGATCCCTGGGCGCCCGTCCGCGGTTTGAATTGACGCGAGATCGTAAACTATTTGCTGAGCAGTTCGCGCAAGCGTTCCGCGAGCGAATCGAGGCCGAACGGTTTTTGCAAAAAGGCTTCGCCGCGCGCGCGCGCGTCTTCGAGCAGGGAAGCGTCTTCGGAGTAGCCGGACATGAACAGCACCTTCGTTTCCGGCCGCTGGCCGAGTAACGTTTTCGCAAGGGCCGGTCCGTTCATGCCCGGCATCACGGCGTCGGTGACCAGCACGTGAATCGGGCCGGCATGCGCGGCGGCCAATTCCAGCGCCTTCGTGGCGGATTCCGCGGCGAGCACGCGGTATCCGCGCGCGGATAAATATTGCGTGGCGACTTCGCGAACGCCTTCTTCGTCGTCCACGATGAGGATCGTTTCGCTTCCGACGGCGTCGATCCCGATTTTTTCTTTTGCCACGGATTCCGGCTCCGGTTCGTTCACCGCGGGCAAGAAAATTTCAAACGTCGTCCCGACTCCGAGCATCGAATCGACCCAGATCCAGCCGTCGCTCTGCTTCACGACGCCGTACACCGTTGCCAGGCCGAGGCCCGTGCCTTTGCCGAACTCTTTCGTCGTAAAAAACGGCTCGAAAATCCGCGCTTGCGTGGCCGCGTCCATTCCGGTGCCGGTGTCGATTACGCGCAGCCGGATGTAATCGATCGCGGGCATTCCCGGGCGGCGCCGCACGTGCGGCGAATCGCCCGCAACGCGGTCGATGATCGCCGTCACCGTGCCGCCCGTTGGCATCGCATCGCGCGCGTTGATGGCCAAATTCAGCACCACTTGTTCGAGCTGGCTTTCATCGGCGCGCACCCAAAGCGGCTCGGCGGGAAGCTGCAAGCGAAATTCCACCATCGGGCCGAGCAGCCGCCGCAAAAGATTGGCGATATCGGAAACCACGGAGCGCATTTCAATTACGCGCGCCTGCAGCACCTGTTTTCGGCTGAAGGCGAGCAGTTGTTGCGTGATGCCGGCGGCGCGATCCGATGCTTTCTGTATCGCTTCGGCGTTGCGCGCGGTGCCTGGGTCAATGCCCGGCCGGTTCAGCAACAGCTCCACGTGGCCGCGAATCACCATCAGCAAATTGTTGAAGTCGTGCGCGACGCCGCCGGCGAGCTGGCCGATCGCTTCCATTTTTTGCGCGCGGCGCAGGTGTTCCTCGAGTCCGCGGCGGTCCGTCACGTCGTACGTGATGCCGCGCATGCGCACCGCGCGCGAACGCGCATTGCGCAGCACGCGGCCCGCGCTCGCAAGCCAGTGTTCGCGGCCGTCGGGCCAGCGCACGCGATATTCCGCGCCGTACGCTTCGTCGTGCCGCAGCGCTTCGCGCACCGCATGGCGCACCCATTCGCGGTCTTCGGGATACACGTGCTCGATAAATTTTGCCGCGGTCGCCGGCGCTTCCTTGGGATTGACTCCGAACAGCGCGCAGTGGCGATCGTCCCAAAACAAGGCATCGGATTCCGGGTCCCATTCCCACATGCCGAGGTGCGCCGCTTCCAGCGCCAGCCGCAAACGTTCTTCGGATTCGCGCAAGGCGGATTCCGTCGCTTTGCGCTCGCTGATGTCGAACAAAATTCCGTACAGCACCGGAACGTCGAATCCTTCCGGTCGGATGATCATGCTTTCGTCGCGGAACCAGATGACGCGCCCGTCTTTTGACACCATGCGGTATTCCGCAAAAAACGCGGTGCCGGTTTTGTGCAGCCGTTGTTCTTCGGCCAGCACCAGTTCGCGGTCTTCGGGATGCACGTGTTCGAGCCACAGGGAAGGATTCGCGAGCCATTCTTCGGCCGCGTAGCCCAGATAATCCTTGATTTGCGGGCTGACGTAGTGCCACCGCGCATTCGAGCCAAATTGCGAAATGTACACGATTCCCGGCACGCGTTCGATCAGCGTCCGGTACAGCGCCTCATTCGGAACGATTGCGGACATGCCGGGGCTTTCCGCGGGATCCGTCGTATTCGGGGAGCCCACAGCGTCGAGCGGATCGAGAGGGGACGCACGCCGCATCAGCTTTTTGCACGTCTCGAGTGCCGGAATCGGCGATTCACCGGCACCGAGGCCTGCCACGCATTCTTGTGTTCAGTGTGGCGTCCGCACTGGTAGGTGTCAATTGCGCCGAAGGACAGGCGTATCCGAAAGGGCAGGGAACCAAAGAGGCCGTAAATGCTGACCGTGGCACAACTTGCGCCGTTGAAAGACCGCGACCCGTACCTCTACGAAACGCTCGTGAAAATTGTCTCCGCGGTCAATTCCACGAGCCAGCGCGCGGGCGTGGACCCCAGTACGCCGGCTCCCGCGCCGCCCTCGGTTGCTTCGTTGACGGTCAGCGCCGCAAACGGCTGGTTTGACCTCGCCATCGCGGACCCCTCGAATTCACGGCCCGGACTTTTTTATTTTGCCGAATCCGACGTTACGCCCGGTTTCAATTCGCCGCGCGTTTATTTCATGGGCGCTTCGCGAAATTTGTACGTGCAACTCGGCAATCAGACGCTTTTTTGGCGCGCGTATTCGCAGTACATCGGCTCGCAGCCGTCGGCGCCCGTCACCTTTGGCAATCCACCGGTGGCGGTTGCGGGCGGCGGCTTGTCCGGGCCCGCGCCTTTGCCTTCGCAAGGCAGCGGCGCACGGCCAAACGGTTTGCTTCGCGGCGGCAATGGATTTGGCATTCACGCCGGTTCCCGCGTCGTGCGCAATTCTTTGCTGTAAACGCCGCTTTTTGCTTCACCTCAAGTTCAGCCGTTCGTCGCTCTTAGGAGAAAAATCATGCCCCTCACCACGCAATCCGCTTCGTGGGACTTCAATCCCGCGGATACGGTAACCGTCTCGGCCACGTTCACGTTTGACTTGAACGATCCGAGCGATTCGCAAACTGTCGCCGCCGTGCTCACCACTTTGCAGGGACGCACGCCGCACGTCGCGCTCACGCAGACCGACAACGCGACGATTCAGCTCACCCTGACGATTTGAGCGGCCGGCATGCTGGTTCGCGAATACCGGGAAGAAGATCTCGCCGAGCTCGAATGCATTCACTCCGCGCAAGGTTTTCCGTACGCATTCCCCGATCTGCGCAATCCGCTCTTCCTCGCGAAAATTGTTTTGGCGGACGGCGAAGGCCCCGGCGAAAAAATTCGCGGCGCGGCCCTGCTGCGATTAACCGCCGAAGCTTATCTGCTGCTCGATCCTTCGCAAGGCTCGCCGCGCGAACGCTGGCAATCGCTCCTCGCGCTTCATGGAGCGGCGCACGAAAACGCGTGGGGGCGCGGCCTCGAAGACGTTCACGCCTGGCTTCCGCCGCCGATCGCAAAGAAATTTGGCCGCCGCCTCGAGCGCCTCGGCTGGCTCCGCGACGACAAATGGACGCCCTATTGCAAACGGCTCGAAAGACCCAATTTCGCGTAAGTGGAAAGCCAACCGTGACGCACACCCGCGAACTAACCATGAAGGCTTGTTCTTGTGCTCCATGCACAAAGCCACGAGCTGCGGCGATGCCATTTTAGGCGAGGAGCCGCGACGTTTCGTATGCGAAGCTCAACTTTCAACTTTTCGCTTTCGACTCTTAACTCTTAACTTTCAACTTCTGTACTTCGAGGTGTCCCATGGGACGTGGTGCGCAAGACCAAACACGGCAGCTGACCGACCAGCAGCTTGCCAGCATCAATTCGTTGAATCAGCAGTTTCTCGGCCAGCAGCAGCAAGTGGGCAATCTGCTTGTGCCGCAGTTTCAAAGCATCTTGAATAATCCCGGCCTCAGCCCCGCGGACAAAGCGGCCGTCACCGGCCAATCGCAAGGCGCGCTCGCAAGTGCGTTCGATTCGTTGCAGCAGGCCGCGGCCAATCGCGCCGCGCGCACGCGCAATTCCGCCGGCTTTGGCGAACTGGCCGACGACCTGGCGCGCCAGAAGGGAATTGCCGAAGCGGGCCAGGCGCAACGGAATCAGCTCGACTTCACCAACACCGCCTTCCAGCGCCAGATGGCCGCACTGCAAGGCCTTTCCGGCCTCTTCGGCGTCGATTCCAATCTGCTCGCGCGCGGCCTCGGCATCCCGGCCGATCTGCTCAGCGTCCGCGCCAACGCCTCCCGCAACAACGGCGGCTTTTTCTCTTCGCTCGGCTCCACGCTCGGCGGAACCCTCGGCGCCCTTCCCGGAGCGTTCCTGTAGCACAGCCACTCTTGGCTGTGCACGGTTGAAGCCGCACCACAAACTTTAAACCGCTACGCACACCCAATCGAGTCAGCAATCGTCTTTGCGCCTTTGAAAAAGGCACACGGCCGTCGTACCTCCTTCGGTTGTCAGCCATGTCGCTCTCAACCGACCCTAAAGCGCCAGCCAAACGGGCAACGGATAACCGCAAACGGTGAACCACTACAGTTGCACCCAACCTTTCGGGAAAAAATAATGCCGCAATCTCTGCCGCAACTTCTCGCTATCCTCGTTCCCGTCGGCGTGCAGCTTGTCGTGTTTCTCCGCTGGCTGCATCGCCGCATTCGCGACGACGAAATCAATCGCGCCTTCGTCTACGACGTCGCCACAAACCACCTGCCGCACATCTACGACGCGCTCCGCGCCATGGCCGAACAGCAGGGAATTGCCCTGCCCGATCCGCCCCCGCTCCGCTTCATCGACTTGAACGAATCTCGCCGCCATCACCGGAGAGAACGATGACCGCCGTGGCTCCCGACAAACTTCTCGCTTTCGCCTGCAGCGCGGCCCAGGCGCATGGACTCGACGCATCGCTCGTCTGCGCCGTCATCGAACAGGAATCTTCCTGGAATCCCTGGGCCATGCGCTACGAGCCGGCCTTCTTCGCCAAATACGTCGCGTCCTTATATACAAATAACAAGGTCTCCGCGACGGAAGCCTACGCCCGCGGAATGTCCTGGGGCTTGATGCAGGTGATGGGGCAAGTCGCGCGCGAAAACGGCTTCACCGACCATTACTTGAGCGGCCTCTGCGATCCCGCCGCCGGCGTGGAAATGGGCTGCCGCGTTTTGCGCAAAAAACTCGACGCCGCAAAAGGCGACACCCTTCAGGGACTCCTCCTTTGGAACGGCGGAGCCAATCCAAACTATCCGGTCGAAGTCCTCGCGCGGCGCAACAGCTATCTTCGCGCGGCCGGCTGATTCCCTTACGACAAATTTCCCATGCGTGACTCGATCCATCTCGCAATTACCGCCGTTGCCTTGCTCGTCGCCACCACTCTCTTCGTCGAATGGCGCAGCGAAATCCGCGACCGCGCCAAACTCCAAGCCACTCTTGACAAGGCCGAGCAATCCCTCGAACGCGCCAACGCCGCGCAACAAGACCGCGACCGCCAATTAAACGACGCCGTCGGAAAACTCGAAGCCCTCAAAGCTACAGTCGTCACCCAGCAACAAATCCTCGCGCGCTTGCCCGACGTTCTCTCACTTCCGAAACCGATCGTCATGCAGCAAGCGCCGAATCCGTCCGCAGCACCAGAATCGCGCGTTGGTACATCCGTAGCCCGTGCCGGCGCCACACACGACGCGCCAACACCCACCACCACCGCCATCCCAAACGAAGACCTCAAGCCGCTCTATGACTTCGCCGTGGACTGCAAAACCTGCCAGGCTCGCCTTGCCACCGCCACCGCCGACCTCGCCGACGAAAAGTCGAAGACCCAAGCCCTCGGCAGGGAACGAGACGCCGCCTTGAAACTCGCCCGCGGAGGTTCCCTGCGCCAACGCCTCGGCCGCGCCATGAAGTGGTTCGTCATCGGAGCCATCGCCGGCGCCATCGCAGCCAAAGCGCATTGACGCGCAACGCGATTCACTCAAGCCGAACTTTTTGCCCCAAACCTTTCCAGGCTGGAAGCGATTCTCAGGCCACACCATCAAAAAGCTCTCGCCAGCCACCACTCAATACGCCCCGCACGCCCAGGCTGGCGCACCCCCCGCGCCAGCCTGGGGACCTACCCCCAAGTGCCACAACACAAGAGGCGTTATCCACAGAACGCGAATATCCCTAAAGATTCTTCTTGACACTGCGTCCCATAAGCTATATTATGTTAACTAAGAAATGGGTACCGTTTCTTCCGCTGTGGACGCTCTGTGGATAAGCCTCCCCCGCCGATTCCCCTTCTATCTGCTTCCTCTTCGTTTGCTTACGGTCTGCTGGCCGCGCTCGTGGACTTCTGATTCGCCAGCTCGAATTGGATAAACCGTTCAATCGTTGCCGCGTCGGCGCCAATCACTCGGCGCCCGTTGATGAAAACCGTCGGCGTGCTCGTCACGTCCAGCGTACGCGCATTGGCCACGCTGGCATCCACAGCGTCGGCAGCTTCCTTGGACGCGAGGCAGGTTTTGAAGGCCGCTTGGTCCAGCCCAGCCTGCCCGGCAAAATCCAGCGCCTTGTCCCAGGCGTTTGCCGCCGAGATCAAATCCTGGCCGTCGTAGAAGCCGTCGTAGATCTTCCAGAACGATTTAGGGTTCTGCGTGTAGGCGCAACGGCCCGCCAAGGCGGCCGTCTTGGCCCAGGGATGAATCTGCTCAATCGGGTAATCCTTAAAGTAAAACTTCACCTGCGGATAGTTCGGAAGAATCGTCCGCAGTTGCTCATGAAGATTCTTGCAGACAGGGCATTCAAAGTCGGCAAACTCCACCACGGTCACCGTGGTTTTGTCGCCACCGACCGACGGCGCACTGGCCAAGTCGAGCTTCGCCCGCGTTTCCGCCATCGGATCTTTCGCCATGTCCGAAACGTCGCCGCGAATCAAAAATTTTCCGTCCTTGCTAACGTACATTTTCGCCGTGTCGTGACTCTCGCCGGACACCAGTTCGACGGTGGTCACCAGCAATCCCGCAACCTCCGACTCTTTCGGCTCCGGAATGGTCAGCTTCACCTCCGGCCCGAACGCGTAGACGTGGCGCAGATATTTTTCGATCTTCTTTTGCGTCTCGGACTGCGCCGCCGGCGCGCCTTGCGCGTGCATAGGGGAATTCCCCGCCATCGCAAATAGGAAAAGTCCGAGCACCACCAAACGCCAGCAAACTCTCACCGGGAACCTCTTTCTAGGGAATGAATTTCTGCGCGATCGGGAACGGCCGTCCGAATCCAAACGCGCGCGAAGTTATTTTAAGGCCAGGCGCGGATTGTTTGCGCTTGTATTCGTTGCGATCCACGAGCGACGCAATGTCGCGGACCAGCTTCAAGGCGAATCCGTATTTCTCCGCAATTTCCTGTGGACCTTTCAGGTCCTCGATGTACGCCTTCAATATCCGGTCCAGTACGTCGTAGGGCGGAAGGCTGTCTTCGTCCTTCTGATCCGGCCGAAGTTCCGCCGACGGCGCCTTTTCGATCGTCGAGCGGGGAATCAGTTCCCTTTCGCGGTTAATCCATTTCGCCAGCTCGTACACCATCAACTTCGGCACGTCGGAAATCACCGCGAGCCCGCCGGCCATGTCGCCGTACAGCGTGCAGTATCCCACCGCCAATTCGGATTTGTTTCCCGTGCTCAGCACCATCGATCCGAACTTGTTCGAGAGCGCCATCAAATAATTTCCGCGAATGCGCGCCTGAATGTTTTCCTCGGTGACGTCTTCTTTGCGGCGTCCAAACGCGGGCTTTAGCGCCGCGCGATACGCGTCAAACACTTCGCCGATCGGCAGCGTCAGGAACTCAATTCCCAGGTTCCGCGCCAATATCGCCGCGTCGCTCTTGCTTCCTTCCGACGAAAACGGCCCGGGCATGGAAACGCCAAGCACATTTTCCGCTCCGAGGGCGGTCACGGCAATGGCGGCAACCACCGCCGAATCGATACCGCCGCTCAGGCCAATTAAAACCTTCTTGAAGCCGCACTTATGGACGTAATCGCGCGTACCCGTCACCAGCGCGCGATACGCATATTCAATTTCCTGTTGCGGCTGCTCGTGCATCTCTCCTTCGCCCGTTTCCGTGTCAAAGAGCACCAGGTCTTCTTCAAACGCCAGCGCCTGCGCCGCCACTTTTCCGTCCGGCGTCAGCGCAATGCTCGCGCCATCGAAGATCAGGCTGTCGTTTCCGCCGAATTGGTTTACGTAAACGACCGGCTTCCGGTTGTGCACGGCAATCGAGCGCAGCATGTCCACGCGCAGCGCGCGCTTATCGATCGAATAGGGCGAAGCGGAAATATTCAGCAAGACCTCGGTTCCCTGCTGCATGATCTCCGTAATCGGGTCGCGGTCGTAGCGCCGGTTCGGCCAGAAGTTTTCGTCGTTCCAGGCGTCTTCGCAGATCGTCACGCCCAGCGATTGTCCGCCGAACTGCACAACTTCTTGTTTCTCCGCCGGGTGAAAATATCGCGATTCGTCGAACACGTCGTACGTCGGCAGCAGCATCTTGCTCTGTTCAAAAACCACTTTGCCGCCGCAAAGCAGCGCCGCCTTGTTTGCAATCGATTTCAGCGTCCCGTTTTTCACGCGCCCGACGAATCCAACGACCGAAGGTATCGTCACAGCCTTCGCCAGCGCCTTCAGCTCTTTTTGATTTCGATCGATAAACGAAGGGCGTTCCAGCAAATCCTGCGGCGGGTAACCGCACAAACAAAGCTCCGAAAACACCGCCAAATCCGCGCCGCGCTTCTTCGCGATTTCGGAAAGTGCGAGGATGCGAGCGGAGTTTCCTGCAAAGTCGCCGATGGTGGGATTAAACTGCGCGAGAGCTATTTTCATGCTCGAACTTTAGAATACGTTGCCCACCCCGCCTTTGCAAATCACCGCGCAGAAACCACGCCTGCCACCGCGAGTCGTAAAAAAACAAGCTCCCGGGTTAGGTGAATTCCCTGCCCAGGAGCTCAGAATTTCGCGCCGTCTCCGGCTCAAACTGTAAACTGCAGACTGTCGACTGCAAACTGTTCTTAAACGCTGAACGAACTTCCGCAGCCGCACGTGCTCTTCACGTTCGGATTGTTGAACTTGAAGCCCGCGCCTTCCAGCGTCTCGATGTAGTCGATCTCGACTCCTTCGAGGTACATGGAGCTCATCTGATCCACGGCAACCTTCAAGCCGTCAAAATCCACCACTTCGTCGCTCTCGTTCGTCTGGTTCTCGAACGCCATGTGGTATTGAAAGCCGGAGCAGCCGCCGCCAACCACCGCCACGCGGAGCGTGGACGGCACGGGGTTCTGCATGCTCATGATTTCCTTCACCTTGGTGCTTGCAACCGACGTCAGTCGAATCATGGAATCCTTTGCCTCCTCCCGCACCTTCTGCCGCGGGGATCCTACCCACCTAGTATAACAAAACTGCCCGGCTCGTGCAGCGCGCGTGTTGCCAATCGGAAACGCGCGCCGCCCGCCTGCCTCCTCAATCCGCGCCTCTTCCCTTACACTAGTAAGTATCATGAGACATAAAGTGACCTTGATCCCCGGTGAAGGGATCGGACCGGAAGTCGCCGCCGCGACCCGGCAAATCGTGGATGCCGCCGGAGCGCAAGTCGATTGGGAAGAGATCGAGGCGCGCGCCAGCGCCACCGCGGAAAAGGGACAGCTTCTCAATACGGCGGCAATCGAAGCCGTAAAGCGCAACAAGGTTGCGCTCAAAGGCCCCATGGCTACGGCCATTGCCGGCGGCGCGCCCAGCGTGAACGTCGCATTGCGAAAGACGCTCGACCTCTACGCCAATCTGCGCCCAGTAAAAAACATGCCCGGCGTGCAGTCGCGCTTTGAAAATGTCGATGTCATTCTCGTGCGCGAAAACACCGAAGACCTCTATTCCGGCCTCGAACACGAAGTCGTTCCCGGCGTCGTCGAAAGCCTCAAAATCATCACCGAGCGCGCTTCCACGCGCATCGCAAAATTTGCATTTGAATACGCCATGCGCGAAGGCCGCAAGAAAATCACCGCCATTCACAAAGCCAACATCATGAAGCTCTCCGACGGACTCTTTTTGAAGTCCATTCGCGCCGTCGCCGCAAAGTATCCCGGCATCGAATACAAGGAACTCATCGTCGATAACGCCTGCATGCAAATGGTCCTCAAGCCCGAACAGTACGACGTTCTCTTGCTTCCGAACTTGTACGGCGACGTTATGAGCGATCTCGCCGCCGGTTTGGTCGGAGGCCTCGGCGTCGTCGGCAGCGGAAATCTCGGCGACGAAGCCGCCATGTTTGAAGCCGTTCACGGCACCGCGCCGGACATTGCCGGCAAAGGCCTTGCCAATCCGACCGCGCTCCTTCTGAGCAGCATCATGATGCTCGACCACTTGGGCGAACGCTCCGCCGCGCGCCGCATCGAATCCGCGCTCGAAAAAGTCTATCGCGAACGAATGCACACCACGCAAGACGTCGGCGGAAAAGCCGGCACCGCCGAATTCACCGACGCCGTCATCGCTTCCCTGCCGTAAACGTCATCCAACGCTTTTGCCCGTGCAGGGCCGTGACTTCAGTCCTTTTGCCTATCGTCCGCTGCGTCGCCGCTCGCAACGCCCACAGTCTTTCTGAAATTTTATTGGAAGCAACGCAGTGATATTCTCATTTCAACCATTTTCGACGAATCTTGCCGGGACACCGCGCAAGGTAGCCGAAATACATGGCAGGAACAAAAAAGCATCACACCACGCAGCGGCAACGGAGCGAAACAGATGGCGGAAACGGCGCAAGAGATAAAGATCGTTGTGACGAAGGATGGGCCCTACGTAGTGTCTGGTGCGGTGCCGATCTCCATTCAAGTCATCACTCCCAATAAGGAGGGATCTTCCTGGGAATGGAAGGAAGGCGCGTCCTTTGACGCAAAATCCGGCTGCGCGCTTTGTCGCTGTGGCCATTCCAAGAGCAAACCATTCTGCGACGGTTCTCATGCCAGGGTCGGGTTCGACGGCCGCGAGACCGCGAGCCGCGGCCCGTACGCCCAGGAAGCGAAAACGACGGAAGGGCCCACTCTGGTGCTGAGCGATGCGGAAAGCCTTTGCGCATTTGCCCGGTTCTGCGATGTGGGTGGAACGATTTGGTCGCTCATGGAACGGACCGATGAGCCCGAAGTTCGTCAATTGGTGATCCGCGAGGCAATGCATTGCCCGTCAGGCCGCTTGGTCCTGCACGATAAGCAAGCGCACCAGGCGCACAAGGAGATCGAAGATTCACTGCCTCCCTCCATCGGTGTGGTGGAAGATCCGGCCATGGGATGCAGTGGGCCTCTCTGGGTGCGTGGGGGAATCACGGTCGAGTCACACGACGGCAAACAGTACGAAAAGCGCAACCGCGTGACGCTTTGCCGCTGCGGCGCGTCGAAAAACAAACCGTTTTGCAACGGCGCGCACGCAAGCATCAAGTTCAATGACGGTCTTTACACGAAGTGAATCCCGTGAACCGCGCGGCGTTTTAGCAGGTTCACAAGGTACAAACAAACCCAAGGAAGCCATCGGGAGAGCGGCCGACGATCCTTACCTGCTTGGCGCATAAATCTGATACACCATCAGGTAGACGACCACGCCCGTCACGCTCACATAGATCCACAGCGGCAACGTCCATCGCGCGATCAACCGGTGCTTATCAAACTTCTCGAGCCACGCGCGGCGCAAGGTAACAAGAATCATTGGCACGATCACGATCGCCAGAATCGTGTGCGTGAATAAAATCGTGAAATAGACGGGGCGAATCCAGCCTTGTCCTTGAAACAGCACCACTTGTCTCACGCGAACGTGATAGATCACATAGGAAATAAGGAATACCGTGGAAACTGAAAAAGCGGAAATCATCAATAGCTTGTGAATAGCTATCTTGCCAGAGCGGATCGCGGCATAGCCCGCCGTTAAGAGCACGCCGCTCGTGCCGTTCAGAATCGCATTCAGCGCCGCTTGCGAAATCAACGCGCAACCTTGTCGTACATCATCAATCCCAAAAGCAGCGGCATGTGCAGCACGGTCGCGTGCATCAGCCATTTCGCACGCACATTGGATTTGGAACTCGCCGCCCACAAACAAACTTGCAGAAGTCCCGTGCTCACGACCAGTGCCCCGAAGAAATAAAGCACACCTGTCAGACCAAGCAGCGACGGCAGCAAACCAATCCCGATTAAACCAATCGCAGTCAAAATGATCTGCCGAAACGTCCGCGAGCCGTCAGGATCGACAACCGGAAGCATCAAAATTCCCGCGCGCGAATAATCGTCGCGATACATCCAGGCGATCGCGTGAAAGTGCGGAAATTGCCAAAGAAACAAAATGGCGAAGAGCGCCCACGCGCCGCGATCGAGCGAACCCGTCGCCGCCGCCCAGCCAATCATCGGCGGCACCGCTCCCGGAAACGCGCCGACAAACGTCGCCCACACCGTGCGCTTCTTCAGCGGCGTGTACGCCAGCAGATAACTCACGCACGTCACGATGCCAAGAAAAGAAGCCAGCGAGCCGCCCGCAAGCCACAAATCGGCCGCGCCGGCCACAGCCAACCCGACGCCGAAACACAACGCTTCATTCGGTTTCAGCGCGCCGCTCGGCAACGGCCGCGCCGCCGTACGCCGCATATAACGATCCGAATCCCGTTCAATGTAGTGATTCAGCGCCGCCGTTCCCGCCGCAATCAGCATCGTGCCGAACACCGTGTGCGCCAGCCGTAGCCAATCCACCGGCCCGCGCGAGCCCATGTAAAATCCCGCCCCGGTCGTCATCAGCACCAGCAGCGACACGTCAGGTTTCGTCAGCGTGAGGTACGCTCCCGCGCGCGACGCCAGCGTCAATTGCGTTGTCTGCGCCGTGCTCATCCGGCAATCGCCCGCTGCCCTTTCGCAACGGCCACTGCCCTGTCCCGCGAAACCGTCCGGTAACAAAGCAGCGCCACGAACACCGAAACGCCAAACGTGATCGCGCCAAAAACCGTGTGAATCACCGTGAGCCAAATCATCACCGGCATCGGATGCGGCGCATCCGCCGTCGTCAATCGCGACCAGTACGCCGCGCCGCCCAGCAAGATTTGCGTTCCAATCACGGCGTGCAGCAGCACTCGGCCGAACGTCAACACCGGCGAAGCGTCGAATCGCCGCCGCAGCGCCGCCGCAAGCCAAATCGTCGTGCCCAGCACGGCCAGCGAACCGGCCATGTGCGGCCAGATCGGCATGTCTTGATGGCGAAATCCTGCGCCGAGGAAAACTTGAATGAACGTCACCACCGCATTCACGATCGCGATGCCGTGCACCGAAGGCGATCCCGCATCCGCGATCGTCGGCCGCTCGCTCACCCACCATTTGCTCGTGAAGACCGCCATTCCCAAAATCGCCGCGAACATAATTTGCCCAAAGCACGCATGCAATTCCGGCAGCCAATACTGCAGCAATTTCCGCACCACTTCGCCGCCGAGCACGGCCTGCACCACCACGCCACCCACCGCAATCGCCGCAAACCAGCGCAGCCAGCGCCGCGCTTCCATCATCCAAATCAGAATCGCTTCAACAAGCAACAATATCCCCAGAACTCCCGCAATCACGCGATGCGAATGCTCAAAAAACGATCCGGGATTCTGAATCAGTTGCTTCAGCGATGGAAACCATGTCCCAAACGATTTCGGCCAATCCGGCACGGAAAGCGCCGCGCCATTCGATGTGACCAGCGCGCCAAAAACGAAAAGCAACACCGTCCAAAGAAATACGAAGACGGCGTACCGGTGAAGCAAGGGTTTGTAGGTTGTGTTCATTTCTCCGCTCGCGAACGGAAAAGTATATCGCAAGCCGGCGGAATCTGCAGGCGTTACGCCGCCGGCTGAGAGCGCGCCGCGGCATCGGCGGCATTCGTGCCGTGCAGCACAAGGTCCTTTAGGCAGGCGATAAATAATGGCGAATCGCCCACCGCCGGCATCATCCGAAACCGCTCAATTCCATACTTTTTTGCGTCGATCCGTCCATCGATATTGATTTCGTGCAACGTTTCAATGTGTTCGGTGACGAATGAAATCGGCACCACCAGCATCTCCTTCACGCCCTCGTGCCCGAGCCGTTCCATCGTTCCCAGAAACGGCGGTTCCAGCCATTTCGCCGGCCCCACGCGGCTCTGGTAGCAAAGCAAGTCTTGCCGCGGCCAATTTGAATATTTTTCCGCACCCAGCGCGCAAACCAGCCGCACCGTTTCCGCCACCTGTTTTGGATACGGATCGCCCTTCTTCACCAGGCTCATCGGCAATCCGTGCGCGCTGAAAAGCAGATGAATTCGCGAGCTGTCGGTGAATTGCCGCAAGCACACGCCAATTTTTTGCACGAGCGCCTGAATGTAAAGCGGGTGATTGTAAAACTGCCCAATCGTCCTCAGCGGCTGTCCGTCCTTGCCATCGCCATACACACGCTTCCACTCTTTCAGGCTGCTCAGCGTCGTCGCGTACGAAAAATGCGGATAGAGCGGCAGCAAGACGATCTCATCGAGCGGCCCTGAAGACTTGAGCGCCGTAACGGCCTCCTCGGTCATCGGTTTCCAGTACCGCATCGCCGTAACCGCCACCGCATCCACTTCCGGCGCCAGTGCGGCGACCAACGCCTTTCTTTGTCGCTCCGTCAACATTCCGATCGGCGACCGCCGCCCAATCATCGCGTATCGCCCGCGCACCGGCACCGACCGCTTCTTTGCAATGTAATTCGCCAGCGGCGTCCGCAAAAATCCCAGCGGCCCCATCGGAATGATGTCTGGATCGAGAAAAAGATTCCGCAAAAACGGCTCGACGGCTTCGAGCGAATCCGGCCCGCCCAATTGAAAAAGCACCACGCCGATCTTTTTTTTCGGGCTCAACGAGATTCCCTTTCGCTCACTTCTCGTTTTTTATTTACCGTTATTATTTACCGTGTCGCGCGGAATCCTGCAGCCGTTCCTTCAGCCGGCCCAATTCTTCCTTGAGGCTCGCCGCCCGCTTCGCCACGCTCAGCGAAAACACAAAGAAAATGCCCCACCCAATCAAATACGCCGCAAACACGCTGTCCAGATTTTTCAATTTGCCTCCAATTCCTGCTCGAGCGTGCGCAATTCCTCGCGCGAAGATTCCAGTTCATATCGTTGCCGGACGAGCAGCGCCATCAAACATGTCAGGCTCAGCCACGACAAATAAAATACCTTCCGCATCGTCGGGTCGAGGCCGGCGCTCGTAAAAACCACCGGCTGCGGATGCTGCGTGCGCCACCACCAGATCGATCCATAAACCAGCGGCACATCGAGAAACGTAAACACGCCAAAAAACGCGCTCACGAGCGCGCGCCGGTCCGCATCCTCCATCATCGTCCGCAAAATCAGATACGCCACGTACAGCAGCCACAAAACCAGCGTCGAAGTCAGCCGCGCGTCCCACGCCCACCACACTCCCCACGCCGGATGCGCCCAGATCGGCCCCGTAAGCAGCACCACCGTGCAAAACGCCACACCCACTTCCGCCGACGAAACCGCAAGCCAGTCCCACTTCGCTTTGCGCGTAAAAATATAGGCAACCGACCCGATGCACGAAACGAGAAACGCCATCAGCGACACCATGCCGCTCGGCGCGTGCAAATAGAAAATGCGTTGCACCAGTCCCATCGTCGATTCCGTCGGAGCCACATAAAACGACGCGTACGCCGTCACGCTCATCAGCACGCAAACCAAAAATGTGTAAACGCCGGTTTTTGCGATCATCGTTTCACTCTTCCAAAAGATATTCGCCGAAAAGCCATAGCGCCGTCAAAAAAACCACGTCGAATGCGACGAGGATTCCCAGCCAGTCCCACCGCAGCGCCGGCTTTTCATCCAAAAGCGCCGCCGTCGCTTCCGTGCTCGCAATCAGAATCGGCACCAGCAACGGCAGCAAAAGCAAAGGCAAAAGCAACTCCCGCATTCGCGCCTGCGCGGAAATCGCCGAAAGCGCCGTTCCCGTCACGGCCACTCCCGTGCTTCCCAGCAAAAACACCAGCATCAACTGCGGAAACACCGGAAAGACTCTTACGTTGTAAAGCACGGCAAAAATCGGCAGCAATAAAAGCTGCGTCAGCAGCAGCATGCACGCATTCGCGAGCAGCTTGGCCAAAAAAATGGCGAATGGATCGCCAACCGACAGCCGCAACGCGCTCAGCGTATCGTTGGTTCGTTCTTTCAAAAACGAAGGCTGGATCATCAGCGAAGCGGAAAACAGAAACGCCAGCCACAACAATCCCGGCCCGAACCGCCGCGACTCCGAAACGCTCGGATCGAACGTGAAGCTGAACAAGACGATCACGATCAGCACAAAAACAATCGTGGTCGTCAGCAGTTCGCGCGAACGAAATTCCGTCTGCAATTCCTTGCCGAGCAGCGCGGCCGTATTGGCGAACAGCCGCATCTACGCCTCGCCCGCCGCGAAAACGCTTTGAAATGTCGCGCCCGCGCGCGTGTCGGCAACGAGCGTTCCCGCGTCCAGCCGCGCCGCCCGCGTTGCCAGCTGCGAAAGCGCCGATTCTCCGTGCACGCTCATCACGATCGTGCGTCCCTCGTCCCGCAGCGCGCGAATGCGGTTCGCCAGCCACGCCATGCTTTCCGTGTCCAGCCCCGTGCCGGCCTCATCCAGCAAAAGCACTCCCGGGTCGCTCAGCAGCGCGCGAGCGATGGCCAGCCGTTGTTTCATTCCGCGCGAAAAAGTGCGCACCAGCGACGTGGCGCGCGCCGAAAGGTTTGTCGCTTCCAGCGATTGCGTTGCACGCCGCCGCGGCTCCGCAATCCCCAGCAATCGTGCGAATAATTGCAGGTTCTCTTCCGCCGTCAGCTCTTCATACAGCATGATGGCGTGCGAAACGTACCCAATCGCCGGCGCTTCGCCCTCCTTCAGCCCGGGAAACGCCAGCTCGCCGCGCGTCGGCCGCGTCAATTGCGACGCCACGCGCAAAAGCGTCGTCTTGCCGGAACCATTTCTTCCCGTCAATGCAACGCACTCGCCCGGCGCAATTTCCAGGTCCAATCGCCGCAACGCGTACAAACTTGCAAATCGCTTTTCGATTTTTGTGAATTTCAGTCCGGCGGGGCGACCGATGCGCGCGCTCACCGCGTCAGCCTCGCACCAGGTCTCGCAAAATTTGCTCGGCGCGCGCGCGTTCCGCGGCATAGTCCGCTTCCGAAATGGTGCCCGCCTGGCGCCGCAGCTCCAGCTTGAAGATCAAATCTTTCAGTCCATCTAGGCTAATCGCCGCCTGCTGATCGAGCGCAGCCAGGGAATTTGAAGGATCGGACGCACTGTTTGCTTGTGCAATTTCTTCGCGCGCCGCCGCCCCGCTTTTCAATTTTGCTTTCGGCGCGCTGCCAACCGCGGCTTCGCCCGAACCCGCGGCCACAACGACGGTCTTTTGCGAAAGCAAATATCCGCCAATCGCAAATCCAATCGCCAGAATTCCCAGCACCGGCCACTTCATGGAATCGAGCCGCCCGGGCACAATCTGAATCGGCACGCCGCCACCGCTTCCGGCTTCGTCTCCGCCCTGCCGCCCGTTCACGGATTGCGGATCTCCGCCGCCGTTGCTCGCGTCCTGGGGAGGCGCCGCCGTCCCGGAAAGTTTCACCGTAAACGAAGATGCGCCGGCGGCAATCGTGTGCTCGAATAAATTCATTCCCTGCTCTTGCCCCGCGGGATTCAATTGGTCGCCGGACAATGTGACGCCGGGCGGAACCACCAGGATCAGCCGTTGCTCGCCGTGCGATGGCGTCAGCTTGATCGTCGCGGAATCGCCCGCATACGGCAGTTCGTAAGCCAGCCGCACTTCGCTATCGCCCGGCCGAAACGCGTACGCGAACGCGAATTTGCTGTTTCCCTTCTCCATCGGCGTTTGCGTCACCGGCATGCCGGCTGGTCCCGCCGCTGCAATCTGTTTCAGGTCCGCTTTGTCCGGCAACGCAAATTGAAAATTGCCGTCCGCGCGGAAAAACGCCATTGGCGGCTTCGTTTCGTTGCGTACGAGGAATTGCTCCGCGACCGTCAGCGACGCGCCATTCGGCTGAAAAATAATCAAGTGCGAGGGCACCGTGACGCTCTTGGCGTCGCCAGAAAGTTCGAAGACATTCACCTCAACCGAATCTTTTCCCGGCGGCAAGGGCTGGTGAAAATTCACGCCTTTATAAACCGCGCGGACCAGCATCGGTTGCCCGCCAATGCCGGGATGGTCAAACATGAACTGCCCTTGCGCGTCCGTCTTTGTGTTCGCAATGGGCTGCATTCCGCCTTGCAGCTGAATCAGGATCACTTCCACGGCCGCCGCCGGCTTTCCCGTCGTCGCGTTCGTCACTTTTCCCTGCACCGTCGCCGCTTGCGCGGCCCCGCACAGGCAAAGACACAGTACGCCAAGTAGCCAAATCCGCCGCAGCCCAACCGTCATCGATTGCCCTCGGCGGGAGAGGCGGCCTTCGGTCCGCGCGGCCGCTTCGTCTGCGATTCCGTCACCTGATCGATCTCCAGCAGCACTCCGGCTACTTCCATCTCCAGCGAAGCTTTCATTTGCTCGTAGTCGCCTTCCGAATATTTCCCGGCGCGGTTTTCAAATCGCAAGTCGCGGATATTGTCGTAAATCGTGTCGCGCCGTTCGAGCAATTGATCGAGCTTCGAGCGATGAGGCGCCAAATCCGACGCGTCCGGTTGAATAAAGAAAACGAACAACACCGCCGCCATCGCCAGCGCAAAGCACGCGCCGAGCACGGCCCAGTCGTTCAAATCGCCGGCCGCCGCAAACATCACTCCAACAAACAAGCTCACTCCTCGGTCGCTTTCTGCGCCATGGCCCGCGCCCGCTCCAGCATTGCCGGGGTAATCGTCCGCGAATTCGCCGCAACCGCTTCCGCCGCCGCGCCGCGCTTTCTCCACCGGCCAATGACAAACACAACGAGCCCGGCACCCGCCAGCAAGTACACGCCCGGCATCACCCATGCCACCAATCCAAATCCGAATTTTGGCGGCTCCATGTACGCCGCCGTTCCGTATTCTTTGATCATCGCCTCGATCACTTGTCCGTCGGTCAGGCCCTTTTCCAGATGACCTTGGATTTCACCGATCATCGTCTTGGCAATACCGCACGGTCCGGAAAACGCTCCGCCCACGTGGTAACACGTTCCCGCCGACTGTTCGCAGCCGCCGCAGGAACATTTAATCTGTTTTCCCAATTCGTGCGCATGGTCGAGCTCCGCGCGCACGCTTACCGCGCCCAAAGGCGCGAGCGCCAGCGAAGTCACAAACGCGTACGTCAGAATCCTTTTTCTGTTAGTCATGCCCTTCCCTCAAAGTCACTGAAGTTGCCACGGAATTCGGTACTGCCGTCGCAAATCCGGCAACGGCTTCCGGCACTTTCGATCCGGACAGCACCAGCACCGCGTGGCGCGGCGCAACGAGTGCCACGATCGTCCCCATTACCACCACGATTCCGCCGTACCAAACCCATTTCACCAGTGGATTCAGAAAAACGTGAATCGTGGGCACGTCGCTGCCCTGATTGATACCAGCATAAACCACGTACAGATCTTCCCGCAGCGTCGAATAGATCGCCACCATTGTCCCCGATTCCTGGTTCGTCGGAAAATTGCGGCGTTCCGGAAAAAGAATCATCACCGGCTTGTGGTCTTTCATTACTTCCACGATCATCCGCTCGGCCACGTAATTCTTTTCCTGCTTCTGGTCGATCGCCTGCAAAAGCAATTCATACGGGCCGATTTTCACCGTGCCGCCGACGCCAATTTCCTTCTGCACTTCCTTGTTAAACGCTTGTCCGGCCAGCCCCACAAAAATCATCACCATGCCGAAATGCACGATGTACCCGCCGTACCGCCGCGTGTTCCGCAGCGTCAATTCCATCGCCGAAGACAGCCAGCTCAATCCGCTTCGTGCGCGAATCACCCGCGCGCCTCGGTAATACTCAACAGCAATCGTGGCGGCGACAAAAGCGCTCAATATAAAACAGACCAGCGCAAACATTTCGCGTGAGCCAAGCAAGATCACGATGAGGCCGCCCAGCAACCCGACGACGGTCAGCAAGAGCAGGATCCGGTTTAGGTTCTCGAACGAAGATTTGCGCAAAGCGAGCAACCGGCAAACGCCGGACAGAAGAAACAACAGCAGGCCTATACGAATATTTACCTTATCAAAGGACGCCGCGCCAAGCAGAACAACGATGACTCCGCCCGCCAACCCCACCAATGCAGGCCACAATAGATTTCGCTTCAGGCTCTCTGCGGAAGTTTTTCGCCAAGCAAGCAGTGGCCCAACGCCAGTCAAAAACAGAAGCAATAATCCGAGAGGGATATTTACTTTATTAAAGAACGGAGCGCCCACGCTGATTCTCGAGCCGGTAAACCATTCCGAAAACACCGGAAACAGCGTGCCGGACAGAATCGCAACGCACGCCACGAGTAACACCAAATTGTTAAAAAGGAAGCTCGACTCGCGCGAAATCATCGAGTCCAGCTGGTTTTCGCTCTCGAGGTAATCCCGATTCTTGAAGAAAGCAAAAAGGCAGATCGCCAGCACAACCGCCAAAAATCCCACAAACCAATTTCCGATATTCGATTGCGCAAACGCATGGACGGAACTCACCACGCCGCTTCGCGTCAGCAACGTCCCCAAGATGCACAGCATGAACGTGATGAACACCAGCCACACGTTCCATATTTTCATCATGCCGCGTTTTTCCTGCATCATCACCGAATGCAAAAAAGCCGTTCCCGTCAGCCACGGCAAGAACGACGCGTTTTCCACCGGGTCCCATCCCCAATATCCGCCCCAACCGAGCACGGCATACGCCCAATGCGCGCCGAGCAAAATCCCCACGGTCTGAAAGCACCACGCGATCATCGTCCATTTGCGCGTCAGGTGAATCCACTTCTCTCCGGGGTACCGTCCAAGCAAAGCGGCCAGCGCAAAAGCAAACGGAATTGTGAATCCCGTGTAGCCCGAATAAAGATTCGGCGGATGAATGATCATTTCCGGATACTGCAGCACCGGATTCAAACCGCTGCCGTCGCCTCGCATGTAATACTCAAGTCCGCCGGAAGCATTCGCGATCGCAAGCGCCTTGAACGGACTTGCCACGAAGTTGCTGATCGTCAAAAAGAAAAGCTGCACGCCGGCAAGAATCGTTCCAACATACGGCATCAATTCGCCGTGTTTGTTCCGGTACGCAATCAGCACCGAAAAAATGTAAATGGACATCAGGAAGCACCAAAAGAGCAGCGAACCTTCCTGACCCGACCACAGCGCTACAACCTTAAAAAAAGTCGCAAGGTCGCGATTGCTGTGCGAAGCAACGTACGCCATCGAAAAATTGTCGGTGACGAACAGATACACGACGCTGAACGTGGCCAGAAAAATCAACGCGCAGGCCGCCATGCCCGCCTGCCGCGCGCTTTTAATTAATAAGGGATGCCGTGTGAGGATGGCCGCGATTCCGCCGGCCAATGCGTACAGCGCGCAAACAAAGGCAAGTAACAACGCAAACGAACCGAAAACGTCCAAGCAGCCTCCGCTTTCAAACTGGTACGCGCCGGGTAATCATTACCCGCGTTACGATCGGCCCGTCGAACCGGACGGCCTTGGCACTTCGCCGGGCGCTGCCTCATATTTCGAAGCGCATTTCGCCTGCACGTGCTCCGCATCAAAATGTCCGTCCGAACCCATTCGGCCTTCAATCAGCGCCTGCGAATTATCGATAAACGAATCCGGCAGCGGATCCTTCCCCGTGTAGCTCACCAAAAGAGACTTCCCTTCGCCCAGGAGCACAAAATCCGTCCGCCCGCTCGCATGGTGAATGCTGCCGGGCTGTACCGTGCCGCCAACGCGCATCCGGTGCGCCGCCGCGGTCCCTTGCAAAGTTTCGAGCTCGGCAATCGTGTGGTAATACGTCTTGCTCTCGCCGTAGCCCAGCCAGGCGAGCGAGGCCATGGAAACAAGGATGATCCCGATTCCAATTCCGAATTTTGCTTGTTTCTTCATCTTGACCGCCTACAGTCGTTGTAGCAAAAGTGAATCTTATCACACCCCTCGAACCGCCGATGTGAGCTGGGTCACACTTTCGCCATCGCTCAAATCGAATGGCCGCCCGTCGTGCAAAATCAATTCCCCGCCCAGTTGTGCCTTCTTCAAT
>Ga0209166_10000366_pt1 | contig 53084 bp, 34 predicted proteins | sample Coa_R1_3_FD_187151 | JGI IMG/M metagenome (GOLD analysis project Ga0209166, IMG submission 187151) | Surface soil microbial communities from Centralia Pennsylvania, which are recovering from an underground coalmine fire - Coalmine... | ecosystem: Environmental > Terrestrial > Soil >...
GTCGCCCTGCGGGCTCCCTCCGTGGCTCCCGAAGCTGGTTCTCGTTCCTTGCTCATACACACCTCCTCGTGATCTTTGACTCATTTTCATCACAATTCGGTGTCCAAGAAAATCCTAGGGCGCGAGATCGAGGCCAGTTTGTTCGGTCAGTGGGGGCATGCCAAATCTTCCGGTAAAATGCCCATAGAGGATGCTAATAGGCTCTATATGTCACGTATACCGTACTCTCGGTACGTTATAGTGACTCTTGGCTACGGACTACTTCCCGCTCATCGATTCAGGGTCCTTGGGGCGCTTCGGCTTCGCGGATAAGGGGCAAATCCAGTATTTCAGGAGGCGAGTGGTGGAACCAACCACCTTGAATTGCTCGAACCGCCACTCCAATAGAAAGCGTTCTTTTCTCTCGTCCAGCGCATTGCTCAAGTTCAGTTCGCCGTTGAGGACTGACTCGAGCGCTGACTTGGACGCTCCATTCGCCCATATTCCTTACCTCGGAACCGGCTTCATATACTCGCGAATGATGTCGTAGTTCCCGGATTTCCAATCGCTGAGGTCAGCGCTGACGATGAACATGTCGCTGGCTTACCGGAGGCAAAAGCTCGTCTTCTCCTTGAAACGCACGGAGAGGTACAGCGTTCCGTCATCGATGGAGTGAGTGATGAAATCCACAGTCTTACCATGGACCTCCGGGTACCACTTGCGTAGCTGCTCCCGTTGCTTCTTGATGGGTTGAGCGATTTCCTTGCGTTCCTCAGCAGTGATCCGCTTGATGGGAGTGTTCCAACCCACACGACTTCGGGCTCCGCGGGTGAGGTGACCGAGGACTTTTGTACCAGCGGGAGTAAGGGAGAATTCAAACTGGCAAGAAACTGGTACAGGAATCTCTGGTCATGTAAATTGGCCACACACTCCAGGAACGGAAGCCTGGGTGATGTGCCCGTGAAAAGGCAGTTCAAGAGCTACGTAGGCCAAGGCGTGGCAAAGACGACCCAGGTGGGTTTTCGACTCACAACCCATTAGCCTTCAAGTCGAACTAGCCTGCATCCAGCTAGAAGATCAAGCGCGCCGAGATTTGAAAGCTGCGCGAACCGGAGCGAGGCGCCGTGGCCAAGGGCGCGCCAAAGTCCGGATTCGGCGCGGCGACATAGAGCGGCATAGTGTCGTCGGGCCGGCTGGTAGTGAACTGAACATTGTCCACGGCATTTTGCTGGAAGTTCGGGTGATTGAGCAGGTCGAAAGATTCCGCGGCCAACCTCAGGCTCATTCGTTCGTTGAGCTTGATGGACCTGGCCACGCTGAAATCCACGACGGCGACACCCGGGCCGCGGAACCCATTAAATGGCTCGCCTGGCACCACGGAGAAGTTGATGGTTGGGTCATCGAACACTGCGGTGTAGGGCCGTCCACTGGCCAGTGTGACTACCAAGGCAAAGGTAAAATCCCGCAGCGGATTCCAAACCGGCGACCACGCTCCGTTCAAGACGAAACGCTGCGGCTGGTCCAATTGTGAAGGACCGTGCTGGGTGCGCTGATCGAACTGATTGAAGTAGCCGGTACCCTGATCAGTGGCTTTCGAGTAGGTATAGGCCACTCCGCCCGCAAACTGCGGCGAGACATAGCGCCAGGAAGCTAACAAGCCGTGATAGATGGACTTGCCGGAGTTATCCACAGCGTTGATGGCCCCGAAATTGGGGTTGATATATCCGTCGATGGCTTCGAATTCAGGGACCACATAACTCTTGCCACTGGGCAGGGTCACGGTCGCGGTGGAGAAATTCCCACCAAACGCCGGCTGTTGATCGGGCGGCACCAGATTTAGATCCAGGCCGAAGTTTCCGTTAGCCTGCCGGGTTACCCCGTTGGAATTCCCCAGGAGCGCGAGCCCGTGGCTATAGACATAGCCCAGGCTGGCGGTCCTGTGGCTGCCCAGGGCGGCGGTCAACAGCGATTTTCGCCTGTTCCACATAGGGGCTCCTGAAATTGGGAGCAAAGACTACCAGCGAGGGAGTTCCCCCCGCACCGGAAGGAGAAACGCAGTAAGGCTATTGGGATAGGTGACAATGGGGCTGCTGTTGCCAAACGCCGGGCCGGTGGTTACGAAAAATTGCCGGGAGATGCCATTGGAAAGCAAGGCCTCGGAAACGTCAAGAAGGTCTTCTTGAATATAAAAGAGGCCAAATCCGCCACGGAGGACAGACTTGCCCTGGGAGTCGAGCTGGTAGGCGAATCCCAGGCGCGGAGAGAGGTTGTTCTTGCTATAGGGAATTTTGCAGGTAGGTGCGTACTGTGGATTACAGACAGACGGTTGCGGCAGGACCTGCAAGTCATAGCGAAGACCGTAGTTGAGATGGAGACGACGGGAAACCGCAAACTCGTCCTGAGCGAATAAGGAGTAGGTCGGCGAGGTAAAAACGGCCGTGGTTTGCCCGAAGGATTGCAAATAGAGTTCGAAATTCCCGGTCGGAACGTCGGCAAGCCTGCCGAAGCGGTACTCTCCCTTGGGACCATAAATGAAGTAGTCGGTGTCATGATTGATGTTGATGTCCACGCCAAAACGAAGGGAGTGGCGACCTACAATTCGCGTGAAGTTGTCCGCAAACTCGTAGCAGTTATCGCCGGTGGACAGCTGGAAGCGGTTTCCACCGAAGACAAATCCGGTATCCGGGTTCTGAATAGTCGTGGTGGTTTCGGCAGCGGGAGAAGAAGGCAAGTCGAAGTGAAAATCCTTGCCAAAATGAAAGCGCAGCTCATTGACAAAGGTGGGTGTAATCGCGGAGATGAGGGAGAACTGGGCGAAGTGACTCGTGGCGCCATCGGTGAGCGAAAGCCCGTCTCCTGTGGAAGTTGGGGTGTTGAAATAGCCGTGAGGGCTGCGAAATCGTTGAAAATTGTAAGTGGCACTGAAGGAATTGCGAGGAGTCAACTGGCCGCTGAGTTTGATAAAAGCTGTGTTTTGATTGAAGCTGCGCGCGAAGGAGCCGGTCGCGGCGGCGACTTGTTGCTGCAGGCCCGGATTATTGGTGAAGAAGTCCGGAGGCAAGCCTACGAGTGCAGGGGCGTCATTTACCGTGAGGGGTTCGTTGCGGACCTGGCCTTCATAGTTTCCCAAGAAGAAGAAGCGGTCGTGGACGATGGGCCCACCCAGGGTGCCGCCGAACTGCGCCTGCGGTTGCTGGCCTTCGAGATGCCCTGTTGGTTGTTGATGAAGTCGTTGGCGTTCGGGGCCGAATCCAAAATGTAATAGTACGCGTCGCCATGATAGACGTTGCTTCCGCTCTTTGTGACGGTGTTCACCAAACCGCCGCCGGCCTGGCCGAATTGCGCTTCGTAACCAGTGCTGGTCACCTGGAATTCCTGAACTACGTCTTCGCTGAACTGATAAGGGATGCTTGTGCGGCCAATCTGCTGGGCGAAAAAGGCGTTGTTGTTGTTGTTGTTGTTGTTGTTGTTGTTGGCGCCGTCCACGGTGTAGTTGTTGAAGTTCCCCGCAACGCCGTTAAAGCTGATCATACCGAAATCGCCGTCTGTGGTGGCGCCGGGAGTCAGGAGAACGAAGTCGGTGAAATTACGGCCGTTGAGGGGCAAGGATGCGATACTCCGGTTATCGACGACGTTGCAGAGGGCGGACTGCGTGGGATCAACGGACAAGGCATCCGTGCTGACATTCACGGGTGATGGAAACGCTGCCGAGCGCCAGTCGCAGCTGAATCGAAGAGGTCGTACCAACACTAACGGTGACATTCCTGAGTTCGGCAGTCTGGAACCCGTCCTTCTTGATGGAGATGCTGTACGAGCCCGGCGTGAGATAGAGGACGATGAAGTGACCGTCCTTGTCGCTCCTGACCGCAGCGGAAATGCCTGTATCGGAACTGCGAACCGTGACCTCCGCCTCCGGGACAACCGCGCTGGAGGAGTCCAGGATGGTCCCTTCGATCCGCCCCGTCCCGCCGCCGGATTGGGCGCTGACAATGTCCGGGGCGTAAGAAAGACCGGCAAGAGCGAAAAGAATTATAAGAAGTGCGCGAAAAACATTTTGAGGCAGTTTCGGAAGATTGAGCGTCATTTGTCTTCTGTCTTCTTTTCGAAAAATAAATATTCGTCCCTTTTGTTTGGCCCGGCCCGAATTCAGAACTTTTTGGATTTCCACAGCGGTTCGAGGCCGCGGCCGAGGAATGTAGCTACCCTTACCCGCGGCTGGAAAACATAGCCCTTGCAAGCTAAATAGGGGATAAATCTGAGATCGTGGCACTCGCGAAGCATCCATCGCGTCGAAGGATGGGAAGGAGCCGGAACTGGGAGGCACCAAACGAGCAAGGCACAGAGTCGGCATAATCAAGAGCGTTGAAGCAAAGGACGAAGCTCGCGGATGTCCTTGGCGTCCTCGAGGCCGAAGACTTTGTCGATCAGCGCGGCACAGGACCTGGCTCCTAGGACCGGCGCAATCAAATCGCGGGCCTTGTCCGCAACTTCATCGCGGGTCATGGGATTCTGTGCGGTGCCCCGAACATCCCGGACCCATTTGTTCAGATGGGTACCGTCATTCAGCGTGAGATCGACGATGGCTTCACGCCGGGGACGGCGGGCGTCGATACGCTCGTCGGCAAGGACCTCCACCTTCGCGCGCTGGCGAAGCACGACGGGATCCTTCATGCGCTGGAGGTCATGGGCAGAGTGGAAGGATACAGTTTTGTCCAGAAGCATGACGGCAATCATGTGCTGCATGCAGATGTCCGGCATCTCGCGGTTGCTAACGGTGTTGGCTTCGTCATGGGCAATGCGCACGACTACACTTTTCACATCTTCGGCGGTGAAGGAGCGCTGTTTGAAGAAGTTCACGAGGGCGTCGAGCGGAGCCTGGATGGGCGAACCGACACTCCATTTCTTGATGTTCGTGCGCGTGACTTCAAAACGTCCGCCGAGTTTTTCAATCAGCAGGGATGGATCGGCTTTGAGAACGCCACTCTCCCGGGGGCCGAAGGCTTCGAAAAAATTGTCGGAGCCGGAAAAAACGTCGTCCACGCCGGTCCAGCCGGAACGGACGAGGATGGCGGCGGTGACTCCGCCGGCGGCAGGCTTGCCCGCAAAGACAAACGCTTTCTCCATGTGCTGCGCATCGCGTTTCCAAACACCAAATCCCGAGGCCTGCTGGGAGGAGTAATCGAGCAGCAAGCGCATCTTTTGCGCATCGAGGGAAGCGGCACAGCCAGCAGCCGCGCCCGCGCCGAAGGCCGCCACAGTGCTGTGAGTGCTCCTGTGAGTGGCGGCCTGGTAGGCAGGACCGCCCATAGCCATCGTCACGCGGGTTCCCACGTCATATCCAAGGGTCACAGCACGCAGGAAATGAGCACCACTGATTCCATAAAGCTCGCCCGCGGCAAGCGCGGAAGGGACGACGGAAACGCCGGGATGCGACCGGGACGGCCCGTGGGAATCGTCGGTTTCGTCGGAGTGGCCGAGCTCTCCGTTTGCCAACGCCGCTTCGATCGGACCGCAGAGGATGTCCGAAGCAACAACGGTAGCCACCGGCTTGCCTCCATACTCGCGGGCAAACTGTAATGCGCGGCGTCCGGGAGGCAGTTCAGAGCCGGAGATCATCGCGCCGAGCGTGTCCAGGATGTGCTGTTTCACTTTCTCGACGACCTCGGCGGGCAGCGCGCGGTCCTTTGCTTCCGCCATGTATGCGCTTAGTTCTTCCATGATTGGACTGATTCCGGAGGGGTCTCCGGGAATCGCGGATTCCTGCTCCTGCGCGGCCGTTGGTTGAAACGGAAGGGCGGCAGCAGCAACCGCAAAGCCCGCCAATTCGAACAGAGTGCGGCGAGTCAGGCCAGCGCCGCCGGTCTTCAACGGGCTATCCTTGGTTTCATCCGTTGGCATCGTCATCGCTCTCCGTGCATGAAGATTATTGAGGAGTGATTCTGGAACGGGCTAGTCCCAAGAATAGGCCGACCCAGTACAACCGAGGTTAAGCTGCCGGGCATAAGAATGGCTGAAAACAGAATTAATTTCCTTTTATCGAGAGGGGCGCGCGGCCCGTGCAGCGAATCGGACCACTGCTAGGTCTGCAGCAGGGACTCCATGACGCTGAACAATTCGCTTTTGGCTTCGAACCCGATGCCGGGAATATCCGGCAGACGAACGTAGCCGTTTTCCACTGGAATGTTGTCCGCGAAACCTCCGAAGGGCTGGAAAATTCCAGGGTAGGATTCGTTTCCTCCGAGTCCAAGCCCAGCAGCGATATTCAAAGACATCTGGTGGCCGCCGTGCGGAATACAGCGCGCGGGGGACCATCCGTATTCTTTCAACATATCCAGGATGCGAAGATATTCGATCAAGCCGTAACTCAGCGCGCAGTCAAACTGCAGGGTGTCGCGATCCGGACGGAGACCCGCGTAGCGGATCAGGTTTCGGGCGTCCTGCAAGGAGAATAGATTTTCGCCGGTGGCCATGGGCGCCGGGTAATGTGAGGCCAGCTTGGATTGGAGTTCATAGTCCAAAGGATCGCCGGGCTCTTCGTACCAGCGCAGTCCGAGCGGAGCGAGGGCGTGCGCGTAGGCAATCGCGGCGTTTAGGTCGAACCGGCCGTTAGCATCGACGGCAAGCTGGTCCGGGGATTTCAAGATTTTGAGCACGGCTTCGATGCGGCGGAGGTCCTCGGAGAGCGGCGCTCCGCCAATCTTCATCTTGACCATGGAATAGCCAAGATCAAGATAGCGGCGCATTTCGTTTTGCAGGGCGGAGTGGTTCTTACCGGGATAGTAATAGCCACCGGCGGCATAGACGAAGACCTTGTCTTCGAAGAGGCCGCGGCGGTAGCGATCCGCGAGAAGGCGATACAGAGGACGTTCGGCAATCTTGGCGACAACGTCCCAAACGGCCATGTCCAAGACGCCCACGGCCACCGAGCGTTCGCCGTGTCCCCCGGGCTTCTCGTTACGCATGAGGACTTCCCAGACGCGGGCGGGATCAAAGTTTTCGCCGGAATCGTCAAGTAAGGATTTGGGATCGGCCGCCTTCAAGCGCGGGATGAAGCGGTCGCGCAGAAGCCCGCTGGGAGCATAGCGGCCATTGGAATTGAAGCTGAAACCGGTGACGGGCTTGCCGTGGCGCACAACATCCGTGAACAGAGCCAAAACGCTGACGGTCATCTGGCTGAAGTCGATAAAGGCGTTGCGAATTTCAGACTTGATGGGAACTACCGTCTCGCGAATATCTACGATCTTCAAACGATCTCCTTACGGGTGCGGTACCGAAACGGGTCAAGAGCGTTGCAGCAGGGGGCGAAGTTCACGAATGTCCTTAACATTTTCCAAATTGAGAATGCTCTCGATGAGCAAGGAGCACTTGCTTTCGCCAAGGACCGGGATTATTAGATCGCGGGCCTTGGTTACAACCTCCTCGCGTGTCATCGGATTGGGCGGCGTGCCGCGAACGTTATCGACTCGACGGGTGAGATGCGAGCCATCGGTTAGTGTCACATCGACACTGGCTACGCGGAGCGGCATGAGGCGCTCCAATTGTTCGTCTGGAATTAGCCGTATTTTGGCGCGTTCGCGGAGCACAGCAGCGTCTTGCATTCGCGCGGAATCGTGGGCGGAGCGGAAGGTAACCGTTTTATCCAGAAGCATTACGGCAACCATCTGCTGCAAACTGATGTCCGGCATCTCGCGGTTGTTCACGATTGCGGCTTCATCCTTGGCGAGGCGTACGGCCAGCTGCTGAACATCCTTGGCATCGAAAGGGCGTTGCCTGCGGAGAATGACAATCGCATCGAGCACGCCCTGAATTGGAGAGCCAACGGGCCATTTCTTGATGTTGGTCCGGGTGATCTCAAAGCGCTCGCCGAGCTGATCGATCAGGCCGGCGGGATCGGCTTGGGGATTGTAGGCCAGGAAGAAACTGTCCGCGCCCGAAAGAATGTCTTCGACTCCGGTCCAGCCGGCTTGGACGAGCAAGGCGGAAGTGACACCGCTCCGGGCATTCATGCCGGCGAAGACAAACGCTTTCTGAATATGCTGAGTGTCGCGATGCCAGGCGGCAAGGCCGGAAGATTGCTGCGCGGAATAGCCGATCAGCCATCGCATTTGCTGATCGTTCAGGCCAGCGGCACAGCCGGCGGCCGCCGTCGCGCCAAAGAGCGGCGAGATGCTGTGGGTACTCCAGTGAGTTTCGGCTTCAAACTTTTGACCGCCGAGGGTCATGGTGAAGCGCGTCCCGATATCGTAGCCAAGCGTGACCGCGCGCAAGAAGTGCGTGCCACTGATGCCGAACCGCTCGGCAGTCGCAAGCGCGGCAGGAACCACGGCGCAACCCGGATGTGATTGCGACGGGGCTTGCGAATCGTCGGTTTCGTCCGAATGCGCCAGTATCCCGTTCACGAGGGCGGCTTCGATGGGACCACAGAGAATGTCCGAGGCCACGACCGTGGAAACTTTTTCCCCGCCGTAGGAGTGGGCGAATTGAATGGCATCGCGTCCCGGAAGCAACTCGCAACCGGAGATCATGGCCGCGAAAGTGTCCAGGATATGTTGTTTCGCCGCTTCAACAACCTCCTTGGGAAGCGCGCTGGAGCCGGCACCGGTCATATAGGCGCTGAGGTTTTTCATCACGGGACTAACGCCCGTCGATGCTTGGGCAGGAAGCGAAGATGGAAGGGCCGCTGCCGCGCCCGAGGGAAGCGCCGCGCCGCCGACGGCGAGGCCGGCGAGTTCCAAGAACCCACGCCTCGTGATGGTTGTTCCGGCGAGTGCATCCGAACTGTCCACTGCTCGGTCGTGCTGCATATGGATTCCTCCTGTTGCCCCAGCGAACGAAACAGCTCTGAAGAGCGAATCGAGTTACGGGCCGATACTCACTTGCGCGGCGATGGCCGCTCCCAGTTCCTCGGTGGACGCGGTACCACCAATATCCGGAGTGCGGACGCCGGAAGCCGCGAGAATGTGGGCGATAGAATGTTCAACGGCATCTGCGGCATCCGTAACACCAAGATGCCGAAGCATGAGAGCACCGGACCAGATTTGTCCAATTGGATTGGCAATTCCCTTCCCGGCAATATCGGGTGCAGAGCCGTGCACCGGCTCAAACATGGAGGGAAATTCCTTTTCCGGATTGAGATTGGCGGAAGGGGCAATGCCAATGGAACCGACAACCGCCGGGCCCAAATCGGACAAGATGTCTCCAAAAAGGTTGGAGCCAACCACGACATCGAACCAGTCTGGATGGCGGACGAAATGAGCGCTCAGAATGTCGATGTGATATTGGTCCGTGCGGATATCGGGATTTTTTGCGGACATCTGATGGAAGCATTCATCCCAGAACGGCATGGTGTGGATAATGCCATTCGACTTGGTGGCGGAGGTGAGGTGCTTGTTTCGCTCGCGGGCCAAGGCAAAAGCAAACTGCAGCACGCGGTTGATTCCGCGGCGGGTAAATACCGTCTGTTGGATGGCCATTTCTTCTTCCGTTCCTTCGTAGAGACGTCCGCCGATATTTGAATACTCGCCTTCGTTGTTCTCCCGGACGATACAGAAATCAATTTGTCCAGGCATCCAGTTTTTCAACGGAGTCTCAATCCCTTCGAACAGCCGGACAGGACGCAGATTTACGTATTGCCGGAACACCCGGCGAATAGGGATCAGCAATCCCCACAGGGAGACGCGATCCGGAACGCTGGGATGTCCGACGGCGCCCAGAAAGATTGCATCGAAGGAGCGCAGTTGCTGCACGCCATCCGCCGGCATCATCTGCCCGGTCTTGACGTAAGTCTCGCAACTCCAATCGAAGGCGCGCCATTCGCAGCGGAATCCAAATCGTTTGCCCGCCGCTTCCAGCACCCGGATACCTTCGGGCACAACTTCTTTTCCGATGCCGTCGCCGGCGATCACCGCAATGTGAAAAGTTTTCATGGGAGCCGCTGGTTATCCTTATTCGGCGGAGAGTAAAGGCAACAAGGTACGGGTGTCCGGAACCGATTCCAAGTCCTTAACGAAGGCGATGATCTTTTCGGCCTTGGGCGCGGGCCAATTTGCGTAATCAGCGCATCCTCGGAATTTCGTTGCGGTCTCCTCAAAGCTCATCGGATTCGCCGGCCCGCCCTTGGCAAACGCCGCGCGGCCGTTAATCACTTTGCCATCCTTCAGATAGATTTTGATAATGGAGGTCATTTTGTCGTAACCGGCGCGCTCGGCTTCGGGATCGACGTAGAAGTTCACCTTGTCGATCATTGCTCTGACGTCCGGGCGCTGGACTACTTTGTCCGTGAACTGAGGCAAGCCCGCTATTCGCTCAAGAAGAAGAATAGCCACACAGAATTCCATGCTGAACTTGGCTTCCAGGCCGGTATTGGGGTGGTGATGGAGCAGCGTGGTAGTCATATTGTGATTGGCGCCGACGTCGATTTTTTCGATTTGAGAAGCCTGAATATTGTTGACCTCGATTAGCCGGGCGAGTTCGGTCATCGCGGGATGGGTGATGGAACCCGACGGATAGGGTTTGAGGGAGATGCCGGGAGAGGCAAACGTCCACGGTTTTCCAAGGCGTCCCATAATCACGGTTGGATCAAAGGAACCCCCGAAGGCATGGAAGAAACCGCGGTCCGCCTCCAGAATCTGCCGCGCGGCCGTCCAGCCCATGGCCACGAGGTCCGCGGAGATCAGACCGATCTCCGCCGCGTGCCCCGCATGAAAGGGTTTGGTCATGGTTCCAAAGTTTTCCCTCAGCCCCGCGGACTGGCTGGCGGCCAGGCCGAAAAGTGTAAGAGTCTTAGGCGCCTCCAAACGGCGCAGCTTCGCGCAAGCCGCCGAGGAACCAAAGGGGCCACACGTTCCAGTGGTATGAAACCCGTCCTCATAGCTGCGGGGCGAAATGGCTTCCGCAATTTTGCACTCGACCTCCACGCCCAAATGGTACGCGAGCATGAAGTCCTTTCCGGATACGCCTCCGCGTTCGATGAGCGCCAGAACCGCAGGAAGCACAGGCACGGTGGGATGCACCAACAGACCGTAGACGCGATCCTTGGCGGAAGAGAGCTGCGTGTCGTCAAAGTCATCGGCGTGAATGGAAATTCCGTTCAAGAACGCGGCGAATCGCGGAGCCGTCTTGTGAGGGGTCCCAGTGATGATGGCTTTGCCATCGGAGATGCCAAGGCTTTCGATATAACGGCGGGAAATGGACCCTGACTCAGCCATGGAACCGGCCAAGGAGAGACCGAGTCCATCGAGAATTGATTTTTTGCCCAAGTCAATCACTTCCCGCGGGATATCCGCGTAGCTTGTCGTGGCAACAAATTCAGCGACGTAGTTGGTCACGCCGGTCACGTGCGGAAACTCAGTGCAAGGGGCCGCAGCAGCGCTGGAGCGAGGATTCAACATCCAAGCGGAGGCAATTGCGCCGAGGGAAGCGATTCCAAAGTCACGTCTGTGCATTTTTCACCTTCAATGTCATGATCTTTTTTGCGTGTAGAGCCACCGGCACAAAGTACAAAGCCGACAGCTCCCGGTACACACCGGTTGCCCGCGTCATGATGCGGTCTCCGGATCCCGCGCCCCCAAGCTTGCAGGCGTCGTCGTCAAAAACAAGGCCAAAACAGCGCCCACTAGAGTGATCGCGCCCAAAAAGGTAAATCCCGCCAGGAAATTTCCGGTTTTTTTGTTGAAAAAACCTACAATGAGAGGCGCGAAATAGGCCCCCAGGTTGCCAATCGCGTTGACAAAACCGAGCACCGAGCCAACGATTTGCCCGGGAAGCGTTTCCGTCGGAATGGCCCAGAAGGCGCCCATCGGCCCGTAAGCGCCTACGCCGCTGAGGGCGATAAACACAAAGGCCAGTAGGATGGAGTGAGAAATTGTCGCCACGGCGAGCAAGAGGCAAGTGCCCCCAGAGAACATGGCGGCAGAAGCATGAGCGCGGCGTTCGTGCGTTCTATCCGAGTGCCGGGAGATAATCAGCAGGGACACCGCCCCCACAATGAAAGGGATAGTGTAGAGAAGGCCCGTCGAGAGGCTGCTTAGTTTCCGAATCTGGTCCATTGCGCTGGGGAGCCAAAACAAGAGGCCCATTTGCCCGCTGATAAAACAAAAATACACAGCGGCCAGCAGAAAAACCTTTGGGCGAAAAAGCGTGCGCAGATTAGGAACTCCTTCCTGGCTGTTTAATTCGGCGCTCTCGCGGCGCAAGGTTTCCACCAGCGGCCCGCGCTCACTCTCCGGCATCCAGCGAGCTTGGGACGGATGGTCCTGAATCATCCAAAGCCAAATGACCAGCCACACAAACGGGAGCGAGCCCTCGGCGAGCAGCATGATGCGCCAGTTCCAATGGTCGAGCATCCATCCGGAAAATGGTGAGGAAATAATGACCGCTCCAGGGAGACACAACAGCCAAAAAGCGTTGGCTCGAGCGCGCTCGGCACGAGGAAACCAATGCGACAGCAGGATCAGGGTCGCCGGGTGAACTCCGCTCTCGGCGACGCCCAAGAGTAAGCGAAGCACCAAGAGTTGGTGGTAGGTGCGAACCAAACCGCAACCAACGGCGAACATCGCCCAAGCCACAAGCAGAATGCTGATAAACTTTTTGGCGCTCCAGTGCTCGGCCAGATGGCCACCGGGAATCTGCAAAACCAGATAACCCCAGAAGAATATCCCCGCAACCGTTCCCGCTTGTTGCGGATCCAGTCCCAAGTCGTGGCTAATTTGCGGGAGGGCGAGGGAGATGTTTGTGCGATCAACGAAGGCGATGGTGTACATAATCAGCGCCACGGGAACGATGCGGAGCCACCGCTGGGAGATGCCGCCGGAGGCTCCCTGCGGGAAAGGATCGAGCTGTGACCTTTGTGCCGTCATGTTTTGAGAGGTTTCCATTGGTAAAATATTCGCCGCAATATTCCCACTGTCATCAAAGTAGTGGGTGAAGAGGTCGAGTGGTGGCACGCTTGTTGCGTGCCACCGCCGGAAATCAAGGAACTGCAGTCAGGCCCGGGGCAGTCGCCGAGTTCCTAGTGCTGAATCTCGAACACCCGCACCTCTGCTTGCTGATTGCCATGATGGGGTACGGCGAGATAATAGCGACCCAGTTCGGGCAAGAGGAGCGCCGTCTTGGCGCGAAAACTCCCGGGAATTCTCGCCAGCAGAGCGTAATGGTCTGGATCTTTCTCTTGGAAAACATCCACGAACTGATCGCCGGCGAGATAGATGCGCTGGTCCTTGGGGTCGAAGGCGGCGTCGTCTACAAAGCCAACAGCGGGCAGGCTGGTAACAAATTTGCCGGTTTCGGAATCCAGCACAATCAACCTCCCGGGCAGTCGCGTGACAACGAAAAGACGGTGATGTGACTCGTCAAAAGCCATCGAAACATTCTGCTTCTCGCCGGCGGGCAAGGCCCACGTGGCCACCACCTTGGACTTTTCCCGATCGATGACCCCCACCTTGTTTTCACCGGTTATATTGCAGAACATGCGAGGCGCCGACGTTTCGAGTGCGAGAGCTTCGACACGATTCGAATCCACTTTGATGTCCCGCAGCTTTTTGTCGCTATTCGTATCCACGACGCTGATCATCGAGAAGGGAGCATGGGCTTCCCGTCCTCCGTTGACGACGTACATGTACTCCGTCTTCGGGTCGTAGGCCATGGAATCGGCGTCAGGTAACAACTTGATGGCGCCTGTCATCTTGTACGTCTCACTGTCGTAGATCTTGATTTCGGACGCGTCGCCATCCACGATGAACAACTTTTTAAGATCCGGGCGGTAAACAATGGAGTGTGGCGCTTTGAGATCTTCGATTGTGTGAAGGAGGGTATTCGACTTGATGTCGAGTACCTCCACTTTTCCGTTTTCTTCGGCGGTGAGGAACAAGCGATGACCAGCGATGTCTGGAGCAAAGTGATCGAAATCACCGTCATGAAGACCGGGCAGCGGAATGGTAGCCACCAATTTTAGAGGCTTGGCATCCTGGGCTCTGAGGCTGGTTCCTGCTACTAAAAGAATCAAGAGCGCGAAATATCGCATACAGTTCATCCGTTTCTCCCTAACTTTGAGTTGGCATCCCACCAGCCTGCATTGAAGCCGGATGTGGTGCTTTTGTGAAAGTCGTCTGCGGCCCAACTGCTTACCCGAACTTGGCTGGCCCGGCCGGGAACTGGAGTCCCGCCCAGACAAGTTGCGGCAGAAAAAAAAATGAGAGCGCGCATTTGCAGATGGCGCCTTAGGTTGCCGTTGACCAAGGTTCACGGCGACCCATTGAGATAGGAGCTGCAATCAGGCAATTCTTGGGTCTTCTCCTTTTGGACAGCTTCTAATAACAGGGGATCAAGGCCAAGTGCACGCAGGATGGTAGGAGCAATCTGCGTGGTCTGGACCGGGCGTTTGATGATTTTTGCCTGCGTGCCGGAGCGGGCCAAAAGCAAGGCAACGTTGACGTCCTGCTGGTGGAAGCCGCCGTGCTCGGCAATAAATCTTGTGCCAGCCTCGGGATAGAGCCCTATAAGGCGTGGGACGAGTAGGATATCCGGCGTCCGGGCATCCGTAAGCGGAACATTGAACATGAGCTTTAAGGATTCGCCGGCGAGGATCTCCTCGACATCCATCGCAGACTCATTTTCAGAATTGCTCAGAGTTCTGACGACCGCTTCAGTCTTACTTTGGCCGTTGAGCCAAATCGAAGCCAAATCGCCATCCTGGTAAGGGAGGGCCAGCACGCCTGGATGGACTTTGTTGATAATCCCTTCGAGGATAGTATCGGCAATGATACAATGTTTTCTGGAATCAATCGGGGATTCGCCTTGTTTCGCGGTGATAATGATCAGCGTGCTATCTGCCAGACCCCGCCGCCGCAATGCGTCCACGATTCTTCCGATGGACTGGTCCGTATGCCGGAGAGACTCCAGCAGAAGGCCACTGGGAGTACCCAATTCGCCGAGATAACCCCCGAGCTTCTGGCCCATGCTAAAAGCCTGGACCGATGCACCGAAAAGACTCGGAGTTTCCACGGTGACTGTTCCGGAGTGATCTTTCCCGCTAATTTCGTTTAGCAGGGCGGCGATCTTGCGGTCGTCGAAGGCTTCCGCAGCCTGCAGATCGTGGTTTGCCGCCGTCGCCGAAAGTTCGGGGGTATAGAGGTCGTCGACACCTTTCCCGGAAGGCCCGTTGGTCATTTCGTACGACGGATGCTTATCGGCCCAAGCGGTGCGCAGTTTAGCTCGGTGAACCACCTCGAAAACTGTGTTCACGCGGAGATAGTCGTGAGGGTACACCAGCGCGCAATTTCTTTGAGGGTCGCGAGGAAGCTTCCCGGGATCAATACCCCCGCCGTCGAATAATTTCTTGTCGCGATCAATGGAACTGTCCCAGACGACCTCCGTCCCAGCCGTAGACCAGTGGGAACCGGCAGGTGAAAGATCCCGTGCATAACCACCCTCGTACCAGACGCCATTGGAAATCGGCGAGCCTCCGGTGACCATGGACATAAGGCCCGGAAAGGAATCGGATGGTTTAGATGTGGAGGCCTGCGTATAAGTGATACCGAAAGAACTGAGCCGGGCAAGATTCGAGGGCGGATTGGATCGAATAAAATTTGCCAGGTCGAGCGCATGCAAGCCGTCAATACTCAACAGCAATACGTGATGGACTGTGACCCCGCGAGAAGTCGGAGCTCGCGCAGGAGAATGGGACGCGCTCGTCCGGACGGGTGACAAAAGCAAAGCAACGCAAACCGCTGCAGCGGTCAGCAGTCCGATGAGCGCAAAACATTTTTGATTTTCGTCCCGCAATTTTCCTTCTCCGCAGCCTCGTAATACTCTGTGAGATATGCCGTCGGAGTCAACGGCCCTTTCATTTGACGGGGGAAGAACCGTGCCCCATGGAGTAGATAAGCTGCGTATTTTCAACCGCAGAGCGGATTCCAGGCTCTTTCAACTAAACAGAAATTAATATTGAATTAAGTCCGCTTGCTGGTGAATCGCATATCATCCGGAATGCTGGCTTGCGGACGAACTCAGCATCCGTGCACGGTCGCGTCGAAGCGAGCGCCAACTTGCCACGAATGCAGCATGTGGATTTCAGAGCGCATCTGAGTGCGTTGGCAAGGCCATTGTGCTTCCGTTTTTGTTGCGCACCGCTGGAAGGGACTGGAATCACGGTCCCAGCAAAACCGGAACAAGAACCGCGCAAGGCCTGCCACGTCGGAAGCATGAGAACGCAAGCCAACTTTTAGGAGAGAAAATGAAGAAACGGATATTGATTCTTGGGATGGTTTTGATTGCGTTCGGAATTACGACAGAAAGTCAGGAGCGGGCGCCACTCAAGTTAGTCCAAACCTGGGAGTTGCCCGCTGCGATAAAGGGACACTTCGACCATTTTGCGGTTGACCTGAAGGAAAACAGGCTTTACGCGACGCCGGAGGAGTACAAAGCAGTCTTGGTGCTAGATTTGAAGACCGGCAAGCTGCTACATACCATACATGGAATTGAAAAGCCGCATGCCATCCTGCTTCGCAAGGATGTGAATCGCCTGTACGTGACCGATGGAGAAGCAGGTGAACTGAGAATTATCGACAACGCGACGTACAAAATCATTTCGACTGTGAAACTCCTTGAGGATGCAGACCCCATCGGGTATGACCCAGCGACAAAACTGCTGTACGTTGTAAACGGCGGTGGCGACGTCCATCAGACCTACTCGATGCTCAGCGTCGTGGATACGACGGCGGGAAAGAAGCTTGCCGATATGAAAATTGACGGTGACACCCTGGAGGCCATGGCGCTTGAGAAATCGAGCCCAAAGATTTATCTGAACAACAAAGCAAAGAACCAGGTCGATGTTATTGACCGAGAGAAGCGCACGATTCTGGCCAGCTGGCCGGTGACCATGGCTAAAGTCAACGTGGCGATCGCGCTAGACGAAGAGCACCATCGCTTGTTCGTGGCCTGCCGGAGCGGGGCAATCGTCGTGTTTGACACGCAAACGGGGAAGGAAATCACCTCTCTGCCGATCACCAACGGAGTTGACGACCTTGTTTTCGATGCGGCCGCCAAACGACTCTATGCCGCTGCCGATGGTGACGCGGACGTTTACGAGCAGACGGACGTCGACCACTACAAATCCCTGGGGAAAGTGACGACTGGTCCCTTGGGGAAGACAGCCTTGCTGGTACCACAGCTCAAGCGGTATTTCGTTGCCGTACCCCAACACGGAACCACGAATGCCGCTGTTCTTGTTTACGAAGTCCGCTGAGTTGCAGCTGAGCGCCTGGACGTGGGCTCAACCCACGCGATCCTAAGTCTGACGGCAGGCGGCGTGTTGAGCCCGGCAGTCCGGCGTAATGATGAAAATTCGCTGAGGGCGAAGTGAGAGATATTCTTACCAGCTTGTGGAGGCTCGATTCATGAATTGGAAATCCGGGTTTGCAGCCTTACTCATTGCGTTGGCGCCTGTAATCGGCGCGCGAGCACAGGCTCCGCAAGCCCTCGTTATTCGCGCAGGTCACTTGTTCGACAGCCAATCCGGCGAGGAAAAGGAAAATCAGGTCATTCTGATTGAAGGCGAGAAGATCGTTAGGGTGGGCCCGGTCGAAAGCGTGCAGATCCCCGCGGGCGCATCCTTCGTGGATCTCCGCAAAGCGACTGTTTTACCCGGCCTCATCGACGGTCATACGCATGTCTTCGGGTTCGGCCTCGACGGAATAAAGCCTGGAGGCCCGCCGTTCGCCAATGATGTCAACAACACTCGAGAATACCGTACGCTGCTGGCGCTCTCCAATGCAGAGAAGGATCTTAACGCAGGATTTACAAGCATACGGGATCTGATGAGCCACGGCGGCGGCTACGCCGACATGGACATCAAGAGCGCCATCAATCGCGGATACTTTCCTGGCCCACGAATGCAAGTGTCTACCATGGGCCTCGTGGCTACCGGCGAGGGGATTCTAGGATCGCCGGAAGTGAGTCTGCCCAGGCGATACGAGACGGTCGATAGTCCGTGGGCAGCGCGCCAGGCGGTCCGCGAACAGATTCACTATGGAGCCGATTGGATCAAATTTCATTCCACGGCTGGGTATGAGTTCGGACCGGATGGGTCGCTCTGGAGTGATCCCACCTTCACGAAGGAAGAAGTCGACGCGATCGTGGACGAGGCCCACCGCCACCGCAAGAAAGTTGCCTGCCACGCGTTTGGCGGCGAAGGCTTGCGCAATTGCGTGGAAGCCGGTGTGGACACAATCGAGCACGCCATCGATCTGGATGCGGCAACAGCCGACTTGATGAAAAAGAAGGGAATCTACCTCGAGCTGACCGCCTACCACTATTCTCTTTCCGGATACACGATTCCGGACGCCAAGGCGACGGGCGGCAAATATAGCCTGGAAGAGTTGCGTGAAAAAAGCGGGCGGCTTGCCATTGCCCGGGGAGTTAAAATCTCGTTCGGCAGCGGAGTCGGCCCCTTTCCGCATGGGACCCAGGCCAAGGAATTTGAGTACTTGGTTAAATATGGTATGACGCCAGCGCAGGCCATTCAGTCCGCAACGATTGTCGCGGCAGAAATGCTGGGCTGGACACACCACGTTGGGTCGATCGAAAAGGGAGCGTACGCCGATATAATTGCCGTATCCGGTGACCCGCTGAAGGACATCAGCGAACTCGAGCGTGTCAAGTTTGTAATGAAGGGAGGACAACTCATCCGGAATGATTTGAAATGACACTGACGGTGGCTTGAGAAAGGGCAGAAGCCCTGAATGGCGGGCCGCCAGCGGTCTGGAAGTCTTGAAGGACGGTAGTTCGGCGGGCGATGTGCGAAGATAGTGTGCAAGGACTATGCGCATTCTTTTGGTCGAAGACGAACGAAAGGTCGCCAGTTTCATCGCGCGAGCTTTACGGGAAAACTCCTACGCCGTCGATGTTGTTGAGACTGGGGAAAAGGCCCTCGAAATTGCTCCGGATGTCACGTATGACGCCATACTCCTGGACGTCCGCTTACCTGGGCTGAACGGCGTTCAAGTCTGCCGGGAGTTGCGCCAGCAGGGCGTGGAAGCCCCCATCCTGATGCTGACGGCCAGAGGTTTGGTGGAGCAAAGGGTGGAAGGCCTGGACGCGGGTGCTGATGACTACCTCACTAAGCCCTTTGTCCTGGCGGAACTCCTGGCGCGTGTGCGGGCGCTCGTGAGGAGGGGCCTGCAAACTGGCAATGCTAAGCTTCACTACGCAGATCTAGAATTGGATCGCCACCGCCACCGCGCTACACGCGGCCCAGAGATAATTCCTCTCACAGCCAAGGAATTCGCGCTTCTCGAGCTTTTCCTGCTTCGAGCGCCAGACCTGATCACGCGCAGTGAAATCATTGAGCATGTGTGGGATTGCCACTTTGACAGCGAGACAAACCTGGTGGAAGTTTACATCAACCGATTGCGCCAAAAGATCGACCAGAATCAATCGACGAAACTGATTCACACCGTTCGCGGAGTGGGCTACCGCTTGGGAGCACCAGATTCATGAGGGGAACGACACTCCGTTTTCGTATGATGTTGTTGTTTTGCACTGTGGTTAGCGTTCTTTTGGCTGCTTCGTATCTTGCTTTCTGGGGTCTCCTGGCCCATGAGGTTCGTGCTCAAATCAACCGCCAATTGCTCGAGACGGCTCGACCTCTGTTAGCCGACATCAGCGCCGAACCCAATGCCCAGGATATCGACCGGCTAGACATTCCCGGAGAGTATTTTGTGCTTCTCGACCATACTGGTCAGGTGCTTCAACATTCGAAAAACCTAACTGCTCCGATTGATTTCAAGGGAATCCGCTTCACGGATTCAGTCCCTACCTTTGGCATTGCAAGGATCGGAGATTCCCAATCAGTGCATGTCGGACTCATTCCTTTTCAGCAAGGGGAACAGACACGCATCCTGGCTGTTGCCATATCTACCTTGGGAACCAATCGAGTGCTGGATAGCTTTGGCAGTGTCGCCCTGCTTCTGTTTCCGCTAAGCCTCTTGTTCACTGCTGGAATTTCAGCCATTTACGTCGGGAGAAGTCTCGCACCTGTCAACGCACTCACACGCCACGCCGCACTAATGGCAAAACAGGTGACAAACCGGCAAGGTTTCTGGGCACCCTTGCCAGTATCTTCCCCTCATGACGAACTGGGCCGCCTGGCGCAGACCTTCAATCAACTTTTGCAGAGCGTGGATTCAGCCTTGCGGCAGTTACGTCAATTTGTGACCGATGCTTCGCACGAACTGCGCACGCCGCTGGCTGTACTCCACGGTGAGACTGAATTGCTGCTTTCCAAGCCACGCACTGTCGAAGAATATCGAACAACTCTTTGTATATTTGATGACGAGTTCAAGAAACTGACGCGCATTATAGAGGGGCTATTCACGCTCTCAATGGCAGATGCGGGGCAGTTGCGCCTTGCTAGCGAGCCACTGTATATCAACGATGTCATGGAAGAGGCGTGTGCTCTAGTAACTTCGCGCGCACGCACAAAGAATATTGTCATCCAAAGGGAGTTGAACCAAGACGTCTCTTACTATGGCGATGAAGCTTTCCTTCGTCAGCTCTTTCTGATCTTTCTCGATAATTCCATCAAGTACTCCCCAAGTGGAACTCAAATTCGCGTGGATTTGGAGCAGCACGAGGGTACGATTCGAGCCCATTTCTCAGATGAGGGCATTGGAATTCCAAATATTCACTTGCCGTTCATATTTGAACGGTTTTTCCGCGCCGCACCCTCCAACGGCGACAGCCACAGCGGCGGACTGGGTTTGGCTATTGCCCAAGCCATCGTCCGCGCCCAGGGAGGCTTTATCGAGTGCCGGAGCGAACTAGGCAAAGGTTCGACATTCACGGTGATCCTACCTACGGCCTCCTCTGCCCGAAGCAGCCTCGAAAGCCCTCCTAAATAGAAATTAATATTGGGTTAAGGCAGTCTTTTGGGATACGCATTAGGCTCCGCCTTAATCGTGGAGGTGTTCCTGTGTTCTCTCAAAGAAGCTCTGCAAGGTATCTGAATTGCTGCACGATGGTAGTATTTCTGATACTCGGAATTCTATTTTCTCTTCCTGCCAGTGCCCAGGTTGCTGGCGGTTCCCTCTCCGGCACTATTATCGATCCGTCCGGCAAATTGATTCCCCGGGCTCAGGTCGTGATCCTGAACGTTGCGACGGGGATCAGCACGACGGTTGTGACGAACTCGGACGGCTTCTATATAGCGACAAACCTGCTTCCCGGAAATTATCAAATTACTGTCGCCATAGCGGGATTTAGCACGGAAAAGAGGGAGGACATTTCGCTCACCGTCGGCGCACACCAAATTTATGACTTCACTTTGCGCGTCGGGTCCGCAACGAAAACTGTGGTGGAAGTGACCTCTGAAGCCCCATCTGTGCAGGTTTCATCCTCGGACATCAGCGCCACGGTGAACGCGACCACGGTGCGTGAGCTGCCTCTTAACGGCCGCAGCTGGACGGATCTCGCAGCACTACAGCCGGGTGTGGCCACGATTCAGACTCAGCCGACGTTCGCCACAGGTTCGGACCGCGGGAATCGCGGATTCGGACAGCAGTTGACCATCTCCGGAGCCCGGCCGCAGCAGAATAATTATCGCCTGGATGGTATCAGTCTGAACGATTATGGAAACGGGGCGCCCGGCAGCGTCCTGGGTGGAAATCTCGGCGTGGATGCTATTCAGGAGTTCTCGGTCCTCACCAGCAATTACTCGGCGGAGTACGGAAAGACCTCCGGCGGAGTCGTCAACGCCATCACACGCTCGGGAACAAACGCGTTCCATGGAAGTGCATACGAGTTCCTGCGGAACAGCGCGCTGGACGCGGCAAACTTTTTTGAGAATGCTGGCGGCATTCCGAAAGCGCCTTTCAAGCGGAACCAGTTCGGGGGTGATGTCGGGGGGCCAATCTTGAAGAATCACACATTCTTCTTTGCGGACTACGAGGGCATCCGCCAATCGAAGGGCATTGCCAACGTGAATTTCGTGCCTTCGCTGGCAGCGCGCAACGGGAATATCCACGATTCGAATGGCAATCCCGTTACCATTACCGTGGACCCCGCCGTCCAGAAATATCTTCCACTCTTCCCCCAACCGAACGGCGGCCCTTTAAATGGCAACCCAGACGTGTTTATCTCGACCTTCTCGGGGCAACAAGTTATCAACGAGAATTTCCTCACAACCCGTATTGATCATAGGTTCTCTGACAAAGACAGTGTATTCGGCACATACCTGTACGACAAGACGCCGTATAGCTCTCCGGACCCGGTCGGCAATGTTGAACTTAACACCCTATCGTCGAGGCAGATCGTTGCCATCGAGGAGACTCACAGCTTCGGTACTAGCCTCGTAAATGCGGCCCGGTTTGGCTACAACCACGAAAACGTCAATAACGATGCGAGTTTGAGCGCAATTAATCCGGCGGCAGCGGATACTTCCCTGGGCGCTTTCCCCGGCAGGGACGCCGCAGTAGTGAATGTCAATGGACTAAGTTCGATGACCGGCGGTGTAGGCGGACTCCCGACTTATTTGTACCGTTGGAACTCCTTCCAGGGGTACGATGATGCGTTCTTCAACAAAGGCACTCATTCCATTAAATTTGGCGTGGCGGTTGAACGCATGCTGCTTCAAGTGACTGCTCTTACCGATGCGAACGGGATCTGGTTCTTCAACAATCTCCAGTCTTTTCTGACGAACAGTCCTTCCAAATTCCAAGGCGGGATCGCGAGCTCTCTTACACCTCGTGATCTACGCCAGACTCTCTTCGGCGCGTATGTGCAGGATGACTGGCGGTGGCGATCCAACCTTACGCTCAATCTTGGCCTGCGTTATGAGATGACCACCGTTCCGACAGAAATTAACGGAAAGCTCGCTAATTTGAGAAACCTGTCTGACGCCACACCTCATCTTGGCGACCCTTTCTTTAACAATCCCACGACGAAGAACTTTGAGCCGCGGATAGGTTTTGCCTGGGATCCGCTACATAGCCAGAAAATGGCCGTGCGGGGCGGAGTCGGCCTGTTCGATGTCCTTCCGCTGCCTTACCAGTTTATTCTCCTGACGACCCAAGCGGCGCCATTCTTTCAATATACGTCGATCAACTCGGCCACGGCTAATGTTCAGCCCCTTACGTTTTTCGCCGTGCCTTCCGCGGACATAACTGCGAACAAGCTGCGCTCAACTTATGTCGAGCCCAATCCCAAGCGCAATTACGTCATCCAGTGGAATCTCAATGTGCAGTACCAGCTCACTCCAAGCCTTATGGCCATGGTTGCATACGTGGGCTCGCGCGGCGTGCATCAGCCTTTCCGGGTGGATGAAGCCGATCTGATTCTCCCAACGAAAACCTCCTCAGGGTACCTCTGGCCGCAGGTGGATGTCCTCGGAAATCTGTACTCGGCACAATGCAATCAGACCGATCCCAACGGCAGCGACCCGGCGCAATGCGTTGCTCCGAATCCTATCAATCCGAACTTCGGTTCTGTTCGCGGAATGTTCTACCAAGGGCGCTCTTATTTTAATGCTCTCGAATTGCAGTTGGTGAAGCGCATGAGCCATGGCTTCCAGGTACAGGGCACCTACACTTGGGGAAAGAGCATGGATACGAGCTCTGCAACCCTTGCGGGCGACGCATTTGGAAACTCCATTTCCAGCCTGAACTGGTTTGACATGAAATTGACCCGGGGTCTTTCCGATTTTAACGTCGGGCGAACTCTGGTTCTAAATGGCACTTGGGACCTGCCAACTGCTAAGTCGTCACTAGAGCCTGCACGATGGCTAACGGATGGCTGGGAATTAGGGCTTATTTTCACAGCTAGCGACGGGGTGCCGTTCACTCCAACATGGGGAACCGGCGGAGACCCCGCAAATACACTTAGCAGCGACGATTTCGCGTACCCAAATCGGCTTGGAGGCCCCGGATGTAGCTCTCTTACGAATCCCGGCAACCCCAATAATTACATCAAAACTCAATGCTTTGGTATCCCAACGGCGCCCAACGCGGCCTTCTGGAACGCCAACTGCAGCCCTGCGCCTCCGAGCGCCGGAGGTCCTATCGATCCCAATTCCTTGCAATGTTTCAATCTGCGCGGTAACGCCGGCCGTAACATTTTGATCGGCCCCGGCATTACCAATTTGGACTTCTCCGTATTCAAGAACAATCACATCAAGAGAATTTCCGAAAATTTCAACGTTCAGTTTCGCGTCGAGATGTTCAACATCTTCAATCACGCAAACTTTGCTCCTCCGGGACCCGGAGATGGCAATACCGACATCTTCGACGCAACGGGTGTATCGCTGTCGCCGAGTGCAGGAGGGACGGCGGGAGTCTTAACTCGGACGACCATTCCAGAGCGCCAGATCCAATTTGCCATTAAGTTCATCTTCTAGCCTTTGAAGGATGCAGCACCTCGTCGCAGAGTTTGCGGCAGCATTGTGACCGCCATCCGCCGTTCGTGAGCCGGGCAGAATCGCACGGCTCGCGAATGATCGGTACGATCATCGGAAATTGAGATGTCACGCGCAATTAGAGGAAATCCCTTACTGTTCGTCGTCGCAGCCCTCGGCATTTTGCTTCCGGGAGCCATTGGACTTTCCACATCGGTACTCCGCCAGACGCAAGCTGTCCTTCCGTTACTTCGAGAGAGTGCCACTCAATCGGCCAGTGCCGCGGGGCACCCACAGTCGTCCCTTAATTTTGAGACCTACAGAGTTCGCATTGAGCCGATTTTCCTCGAGAGACGAAAAGATGGCGTGCGCTGCTATGACTGCCATTCCCTCCTCTATACGCGTCTGCGCTTGCAGCCGCTTTCCCCGGGAAGCTCCTCTTGGACTGAAGAACAATCCCGCAGAAACTTCGAGGTCGTTTCCCAACTGGTCGCGCCCTCCAATCCAATGAAAAGCCGCCTGCTGCTTCATCCGCTTGCGCAAGAAGCCGGCGGCGATCCTGTTCATGGGGGCGGAAAATTCTGGACCTCACAAAGCGATCCGGAATGGGTCATGATTGCGGATTGGATTCGCCGTACAGTGCCGAGCACTGGAGTCCCATCCGCCCGAATCAATCCTTCCACCACAGTTCCTTTGGATTTTGACTTCTTCAGGGACAAGGTACAGCCAATATTCTTAAGGGAACGCCCAGGACACGCTCGCTGCTATGGCTGTCACATCTCGTCGGGCAGTGTTTTTCATCTCCAAACGCTGGCTCCGGGAGAGGCAACATGGACGAAGGAACAATCCCGGCAAAACTATGAGGTGACGACGCAATTGGCCGTGCCGGGTGATCCCGATTCCAGCAGACTGTTGCTCCATCCCCTCGCGCCCGAAGCAGGGGGAGATGCTTTCCACTCGGGAGGTAGCCAATTCGCTTCTCGGGATGACCCTGACTGGTTGAGCTTGGCTGATTGGGTTCGGGGAAGCCATGCAGGGCCGACCGCGGATTCAAAGCCGGGAGCCCGCGTGCGAATTTACGTAACGAACAGCGCGAGCGATACGGTCGACGTCATTGATCCAGTTAGCAACAAAGTCATCCAGGTGATCCACGGCATCGAACTCCCGCACGGCATCACGTTCTCTCCCGACGGATCGCGGATTTATGTCAGCAACGAATCCGAGAGTGTGCTGGACGTGGTAGATCGCAAGAGCGGCCAAATCCTGCAGAAGGTACCCCTCAGCGCCCGGCCTAATAACATTGCCATCACAAGAGATGGGCGCCGTGTGCTGGTCGGAATCCGGAAACAACCCGGTGCCGTCGATGTGATCGACACCGAAGCGCTTCGCCGCGTGAAAAGTATCCCCGTGGACGGAGCCGTGCACAACATCTTCGTTACGCCCGATGGAAAGTACGCGGTTACCGGCTCTATCGAAAACAAAGCTGCGACGGTGATTGATCTTCACAGCGAACATGTGGTCTGGGAGGTCAAGTTTGACAGTGGAGTGCGTCCCATGGCATTCGAAACCAAACCTGATGGGTCCACTAATCGCATTTTCGTCCAGATTTCCGGCTTGAATGGATTTGCGATTGTGGATTTTGCCAAGCGTGCGGAGCTTGCCAGAATCCACCTGCCGGATCAGCCGGGGGGGTTCGGCGCCGCAGAAGGCCGGACTGGTACCCCTTCCCACGGCATCGGAATTACGCCGGATGGAAAATCCCTGTGGGTTGACAGCACCCTTGGCAATGCGGTCTTTAAGTATTCATTGCCGGAGCTTAAGTTGATCGGATACGTGGCCCTGCCGGAAGTTCATCCTCTTGGTCGCGCACCTACGAGTTCAGTGCCCGACTGGCTCACATTTACGCCGGACAGCAAAACCGTCTACATCTCTAATTCCGCCGACAAATCCGTCGCAGCCGTCGACGCGGTGACCTTGAAACTCATCGCCGTAATTCCCGTCGGAGAAGTTCCCAAGAGAAGTAACACCCTCGTGCTCCACTGAACTTCGGGTGCGACAATCCCACTTGTCGCTGCTCCCGTATTACCAGATCACCTTGAGCGCAAGCTGAATCTGCCGCGACGGCGTCTGCGTCGTCGTGATGAGACCCGCGTTAGCAATCGGCGCTCCGGAGGCATCGAAGATATTCCGGTTGTCCAGAGGCGGGGCAAAATTGGCGCGGTTGAACAGATTGAAAAACTCCGCGCGGAACTGCACGTTTAACGCATCCGAGATTCTCTTGATATGGTTGTTCTTGAATACGGAAAAATCGAAGTTCATCAAACCTGGGCCAATAAGCGTATTGCGGCCCAGGTTCCCCCGCAGGTTGAAGCATCGCAGATCACCGGGAGCAAGCTGCTGCGGCGCGCCATTCGGCCCGACCGGGGGGGCGGGGTCGCAGTTTCCGTTGAAATATGCCTGGTTCGGGGCGGTGGGAATGGAGAAACATTGCGTCTTAATGTAGTGATTCGGATCGCCACCGTTCACGAGGGAACCGCATTCACTACCAGAGCTGACGTTTGGCACATCGATATTGGGGTCCGTGCTGCCCACGCCGAGGGTGTCTCCTGCAAATCCCGGAGTAAATGGCACCCCCGTGCTGGCTTGAAAAACCCCTCCAACCTGCCAGCCGCTTAATCCCCAGGCCACCAGCGGGCATTTCACCTTCGGCGCACCGAGCGCCCACGAAAAATTCACGCTCAAATTGTGACTGACGTTGAAATCCGCCAGGCCACGATTCAATTTCAAATCGAAGAAGAGCGGGCTGGAAATCGAGTTCGTATATTCATCGCCCACCATGCTTCCCGAACCCGTATCGATGGTTCTGCCCCACGTGTAGGATCCCGATATCTGGGAAGCGCGCCCGATTTGTTTTTTGACCTGCACCTGCAATGCGTCGTAGTACGAGCGGCCCTCCCAAAGCGCGGCGGTTATTCGTCCGGCGTTTGGATTAAGCCGGGTTCCGCTTCCGATGGGTCTTGGCCAGAGATACCCCTGCGGCGTGAGCGTCGGCAGAACGATATCCGCGTCCTCCGTTCGAAAGGGTTGGTGGATAGCCCGCGAACCTACATAGCCGGTTCGCAGACTCAGGTTCCCCGGAAATTCGTGCTGGACCGTGAGATTCCACTGCAAGACGTAGTTGCGCCGAGGGACAGGGTCGAAATACGCCTGACGAAGAGTCTTCGACGACGCCGTCAACGCGCTAAACGCCCCTCCCGGAAACGTTCCTGGCGCAAGATCTCGCGAACTTGCCGATGCAAAAAATGGTGCCGAGAAGAGTTCGTTCATCTGGAATAGGTAAGGCAGCGCCAGCACATCGAATACTCCGAATCCTCCGCTGACCGTCGTTTTGCCCGTTTTGAATGGATCCCAAGAGAAGCCCAAACGCGGCTCGAAGTTTCGCAACGTGGGGTTGGCAAACAAGGGATCGCCCAGATGCGGGGCTGCGTCGGCGAGGTTCCGGAGAACGGACAGCCTGCCGTGCACTTCCGTAGGAACCGTGGCCATTTCATAGCGCAATCCGAGGTTGATGAAGAAATTTGGCCGCCACTGCCAGTCGTCCTGCAGGTACGTTCCAAAAATAGTCTGGCGAATGGCTCTCGGGCTGACGTCGCTTGGGATAGCTGCGGCAAAGGAAAAAGGCTGGTTCGTCAGAAATTCGGAGAGGGTCTTGAAAAGGAATTCTCCGTTTGGAGTGGACACCCCCAATTCATTGTCTCGCATCCGTTCGAGACCTGCGCCAAACTTGAGCCGATGGGTGCCAGTGGTCCACGAAACGTCATCATATGCCTGAAGCGATGTCCAATGAAAATGGAAGACGGTAATCGCGCCCAATCCTCCGGTAAAAAAGGTCAGTCCCGGCACGCTGACCGCAGGGGCGTCCTGCCCGGGTACCGCACCAAAAGTGGGATCCCCCGCGGATGGGTTCCTGTTCGCGAACGTGAGTCCCGTGGTGGCCACCACGCGGTACAACCCGATCCTTCCTGTGTTGAGTACTTGTGGATCAAAAGTGTGTGTTTCACTCGCGGTAAAAAATTGCCGACGCGAATCGTACCCGCTTCGCTTGTTGTTGAGTTCGTCCGGCTGCCGGACCGTTCCGCTGTCAAACATGTAGGTGCCGGTCAGCGTGTCGGCGTCCGAGAACTTGTGATCGACGCGAGTCGTGAAATAATTCTCGGGCGTCACTTGCTGCCCGGAAAACGTATAGATACCCGTATCGCCCGAGCCGAGCGAACTGCCATTGGGCAATGGATAAAAAGTGTTGACGAATGCCAACACTCCGGGATCGACGCTGACCGTTCCCGTGGAAAGATTGCCCGCGCGTGCCGCCGCGGATGGAACGGTGTCTACCTGAGTGATGCCCATAGATTGCCGCAAGCCCTCGTAGTCACCAAAAACAAACGTGCGCTCTTTCCAGATCGGCCCGCCCGCCGAAGCGCCAAACTGATTGCGGCGAAAGGGTGGCTTTGCGGTGTCAAAGAAATTGCGGGCGTCCAGGGCGCTATTCCTGAGAAATTCAAAAACATCGCCGTGAAAGCTATTCGTGCCCGGTCTCGTCGTTGCCCCCACAACTCCTCCGGAGGAGCGTCCAATCTGCGCCGGATAATTGCTGGTCAGAACTGTGAACTGCTCCACCGCATCCACGCCCAGATTTACTCCCAGAGCGCTTCCCGGCGCGCCATTCGCATAATCGTTCACGCTAATGCCGTCCAACCGCGCGTCGTTTTGCCGCGGCCGGCCACCGGAAATTGTCATCTGGGTTCCAAAGCCGTATTTTCCCTGCCCCGATGATTGCGTTCGAGCGGTCTCCACCCCGGGCTCTAGTGTGGCCACATCGGATGCAGAGCGTCCGTTCAGGGGTAAGTCGCGCACACTCTGCGAGCTCACCGTGCCACGCACGGTGGATGAGCTATTTAGTGGACTGTTCACTTCGACGACAAAGTCGGCAAGCACATTGGCGTGAACGTTGATCGTCACTAACTTTCTATCCATGACGACCCCGGCCACGGAAACCTCAACGTCGTATACTCCTGGTTTCAGATTGTGTAATTTATAGGACCCATCTGGCTTGGTGCAGGTGGAGACGCGATGGCCATTAGCCATGTTCGTAACGATCAAGCATAGTTTGGAGATGCGGGCACCCGACTTCGCAGTGATCTTGCCTGAAATCGTACCTGAGCCAGTTTGAGCCAAGCTTCCAAGCGGCACGAAACAAAACAGGAGAAAAACGGCGACAATCGGATAAGCGCCACACTTCACGATCCAATTGGTCAATCGGCGCATATTTCATCTCCGCGGCTGCTGGTAGCCTTTTGGCCGTATTCCAAAATGGACCGCTGAGGCAAAGCTAGAGTCTAGTCCCAATTGGAAATCTTCGCCGGAGCTAACACAAATTTAATACTATCTTCAGATTCACTTGATCGACGCGATCCTCTCGCTGTAGAAGCAATGAGTTGACTGGCGGCTTGTGGTCCCGAGGGGGTTAGAAAATCCATTGGATAGGGAGGCTTGGGGATCCATTTCTGAGCCAATCCAAGGCTCTGGAACCGGACTAGATTAAGCGCTAGTAATTCTACCGTGGCGCCTTTGGAATACAGATTTGCAAGAACGCAAATTACGATGGGAAATGGAGCTTGTATTGGAGGGCGATGAAACGAGGATCCGAACGCAACGGGTCGAGTTCGGGTTCCACTTTGAGAAAGACCAAGCCGTTGGAGCGATCGGCGAGTGCCTTCTCCAGCCAGGTCATGGCCAGATCATTCTTGCCGAGGCCCAAATAGACGATGGCAATGTAAAAAGGAGAAACGTACTGAGTTTTGGATTCACTCAGAAGCTGCTTCAACAACTCTTGTGCCTCGGACCGATTCCCGGCAAGCGCATAGGCATGAGCCAGCGCGGATAGCATGAGCGGGCTGTTGCGAGAAAGTTCAGCAGCTTTCCTCAATTCCAGAATGGCGGAATCAAACTCGCCTTTTTGCTCGTAAGCCTGGCCGAGAATGAGATGAGCCCATTCGTAAGAAGGGTCCATCTCGAGGGTATTTCGAAGCTGATCGATTGCGCGATCGTACTGGCGGGCCAGGTAGAGCCGCCAGCCGAGACTAGAGTTGATGCTGATGGATAAAGGATCGAGATCCCGCGCCTTGTTAATTTGTTCAAAGCTGTCATTAATACGGCCCATGGCGATGAGGTAGAGCGAGTATCGCTGGTAAGCCGTAGCGTAGCTGGGGTTCAGCTCAATGGCGTGCTGAAAACCCTGGGCGGCGCCCGGCCAATCCCAGTCGTAGTTGAATTTTGCAGTGGCCAGAGAAGTCTCCGCTTCGCCCAAGGAGGGGTCAATTTCCAAGGCGCGAATGGCAGCGGCCTTGGCCTTAGGCGCGGCTTCGGAGGCGGGAAGATTTCCAAAAATCGTGGCGCCGATGATGCCGTAGCAGTCGGCGAGGCCAGCGTAAGCCAGGGCGTAGTGGCGATCTTTGTGCGTCGCATTCTCAAAATAGTCTATGGCTTTCGCGAACCCCTCGGCAGAGCGTTTGTTCCAGTAATACCGGCCTTTCAGGTAGTCCTCATAGGCTTCCGGGCTGACTGCGGGATTTTCGGCGAGCCGCTCTTTATCCGCAGGGGTCAAGTTGATGCGAATCTCGTCAACAATGGCCGAGGAAACACGATTCTGCAGAGAGAGAACATCGCCAATCTGACTCTCGTAGGTGTCCGCCCAAAGATGATGATCGGTGGAAACTTGCACAAGTTCAGCGGTAATTCGGACCCGATTACCGGCCTTCAAGACCGTTCCTTCGACAACAGCATCCACATGGAGTTCTCGCGCGATTTCGGAAAGCGGTTTGCGGGTGGCCTTATAAGCCATGGCGGTCGAGCGGGAGATGACGCGCAGGGAGCGGATTTTGGCCAGGTTGGCGGTCAGGTCATCGGTCATGCCATCCGCAAAGTAGTCTTGCTCCTTGTCTCCCGAGACATTTTCGAGCGGCAGCACGACGAGAGACATTCCTTGGTGAGCGGCAGGCTTGGCCGCATCCATGCCTCGAACGTAATGGAGGGCCAAGCCTGATCCTGCCGCCAGCGCCAAGGCGCCCGCGGCAAGGAGGAGAATGCGAGGCAGAGTCCGCCACTGACGCAAGCCATGGTTGGTGGGGTGAGTTTCGTTGCGGCGTGGATCCAACTCGGAAGCGTTCTTCTGAGCTACAGCTTCTCCCGATGGCGAAGGCAGAGCTTGGCCCGGGGGCGCCAATGACGCCGAGGGAGCATGTAGCTCTTCAATGGGAGCAATGAAGCGGTATCCCCTTCGAGGCAAGGTCTCAACGAATCGGGAATGCTCGGAGGAATCGCCGAGCGCCTCCCGCAGTCGCATGACGGCGTTGTTCAAACCGTGATCAAAATCAACAAAAGTGTCGTCGGCCCAGAGGCGATCCCGCAATTCCTCGCGGCTGATCACCTCCCCCGGTTTTTCCAGAAGAATGGAAAGAATTTGAAAAGGCTGTTCGGACAGCTTGACGCGCAAGCTATGTTTGCGGAGCTCGAAAGCCTTGAGATCAATCTCAAATGCTCCGCACCGAATCGTGTGTGAACGAGGTGATGTGCGTTCCATGTTCGTTTATCGAGCGTGCCCGGAGTATAGCTCCGGCAAACCAGCAGCGTCAAAGAATCTCGTGACTTGGAAGGCTAAGCCCTTGCTTATCCGTGATTAAGCAAGAGATGCAGAAATGGTTTCGATTGGATGCATCACGGATTGCGTTTCTTCCCACAGATGGCCACATTGTCCGCAGACGGCATTGCAAATTCTGTTCGCGACCGCCGGAGACGGGGAACAAGGCTGGAAGCCGAGCGGAACGAGCCATCTGGGTAAAACTGGAGGGGTTGATGAATTTTAGGAAAAATATGCGCGCGGGGGCTTGGTGGGTTCTCTGTTGGGGAATGGCCGCACTTCTTGTGGCTGGAGTCTGGAGCACCCCGACCGCAGCCCAAGTATCAGGAGCAACACTTTCCGGGCTAGTAACAGACGAACATTCCGGGCCGGTACCCTCGGCCACAGTGAGCGTGAAGAACACAGGTACCGGAGTGAGCCGCGATGTCACCACGAACGCAGATGGCTTTTACTCCGTGCCGAACCTATTGCCGGGAAGCTATGAAGTGACGGTCTCGGCTAATGGATTTCGGACGACGGTGCAGAAAGGGATCACGCTAACGGTGGGCGCGCAACAAGGTCTAAACTTCGGCCTGAAGGTAGGTGAACTCAGCCAGCGGATTGAGGTCAACGCGGCGCCGCCAAGCGTGCAAACGACTTCCTCGACCATCAGCGCGACGGTGAACTCGACGACGATGCGGGAATTGCCACTGAACGGCCGCGACTGGACTTCCTTGGCCACACTTCAACCAGGAGTCTCCAGCATTCCCAACCAAGTGGGCACAGGATTCAGCGCCAACAAAGGGAATCGAGGATTTGGAAATCAATTGAGCAATGGTGGGCATCGCGCAAATGAAAATACCTATCGTGTGAACGGGATCAGCATCAACGATTATTCGAACGGAGCGCCAGGCGGAGCTTCGGGCCTCAATCTGGGCGTGGACGGTATCCAGGAATTCTCGGTTCTCACCAGCGATTACACTGCGGAATATGGCCGGACCTCGGGCGCCGTGATCAACGCCATAACCAAGAGCGGCACCAATGATTTCCACGCCACCGGCTTCTTCTTCGACCGCGACAAAGTCTTCGACGCCAAGAATTACTTCGATCCCGCGGGCCCAATACCGCCATTCCGCCGTATACAGTTTGGAGGCTCCGGAGGCACGGCAATTGTCAAGGACAAGACTTTTGTCTACGGAACCTACGAGGGCGTTCGTCAGAATCGGCCGGGGTCCCAGACCATTCACGTGCCGACCGACGCGGAGCGGGCACTGGCCGTTCCCGCGGTTGCGCCCTATTTGTCTCTCTGGCCCAAGGCTCCCGCCGGCACGCCGGTGGACGCCAATGGCGTAACCCAGACGTTCAATGTTGCCTTGCCCAGCATCTCCAACGAAAACTATTTCACTGTGCGCGTCGACCAGAAGTTTTCGGAAAAAGACATGCTAGCCACCAGCTACTTTTGGGATTCCGGACCGCAATCGCAGCCCGACCCGCTTTTGAATGCAATACACCAAGTATTTTCGAGAAGGCAGATGGCGAGTGCCGAGGAGACCCATATTTTCAGCCCTGCGGTCGTAAATTCGCTTCGCATTGGGGTCAGCCGCGTTCGTGGCGACATCAACGACCCCGTTTCGGGCGACAGCGTCGCCAAGGACACGGCACTCGCGATCGCACCGGGTGCAATCGGCCCGCCCCAAATCGGCGTGCCGGGTGTGCTGACCACGGCTATCGGACTGGGCGGCTTGAATCGTTTCCTGCATCGCTGGACATCCGGACAAGTCTATGACGACGCGTTTCTGACCCAGGGAAAGCACTCGATTAAAGCTGGATTTGCGTTCGAGCGCATGCTCTACAACATTACGGAAAAACTGAGTCCGAACGGGCGTATGAACAATTATCGGAGCCTCGCAGCGTTACTGAACAACACGCCAAACAGGCTCAATGCGCTAGCTCCTGGCGGTTCCAACGAAGTTGCCATTCGCGAAAGTCTATTCGCCGGCTACATCCAGGATGACTGGCGCTTCCGTCCGAACCTCACTGTAAACATGGGCGTGCGCTACGAGTTCACGACCCGGCCCAAAGACGCCAACAACCGCATCCAGGAGATCACCACGCTATTGAACTGCGCCACACCGGGCGTAGCAGCGAGCTTGAACAGCCCCTGTGGACCCGTGCACGTGGACAGCTTCATCAAGAACAACCCGACAAACAAGAATCTCGAACCACGGATCGGCGTTTCCTGGGATCCGACCAAGGACGGAAAAACGGCGGTACGCGCAGGATTTGGGGTGTTCGATGTGCTGCCGCTGCCCTACGAATTCGGGCTCAATACCGCGGCGACTGCACCCTTTCAGATTATCGGTTTTGACCCCAACGGGACGCTGGGCAGCGGAATTGATTCAAACATTAGCTTCAACCCGAATAAGATCAGAAACCGTTACGTTGACCAGAACCCGAAGCGCGCGTACGTGCTGAACTGGAACCTCAACGTGCAGCGGCAACTTGGGCAAAGCTGGACGGTGCTGGCGGGCTACGTCGGCTCTCGGTCGGTTCATCTTTCCGTCGCTGCGGACGACATCAACCTCGTGCCCCCGGTGGTGACTTCGGCCGGACTCGTGATTCCCTCCAATACGTACCAGATCGATCCGAACTGGGGAGGCGCAAATGGAGGGGTAACTCCAGGTAGCCCCGGCGGCGCGGGAATTCGTCCCGTTGTTTTCGATGGTGAATCCACCTACCACGGGTTTGAGGCCCAGGTGAAAAGAGAGATGAGTCACGGGTTGCAAGGCCAGGTGTCATATACCTACGGCAATTGCAAAGACACCAGTTCGGCTCCTGTCACGGGGGATACCTACGTCAATTCGATCGCCGTGCCTCTTCTCTTCAGCAAACAATACAGAGTTGGTGCCTGCGACTTCGACATTCGGAATACCTTGGTGGGCACGGCGATCTGGAACGTCCCCGGACCCAAGACTGGGACAGCTGCCTACCTTGCAGGTGGCTGGCAGATTGGAGCGATCGTCACCGCGACGAGTGGCTCACCCTTCACGGTGACATTCGGCGGCGGCGGTGATCCCCTCAACACCGGGTTTAACGGCGATTTTTCCATGGACTACGCGGACCTCGTGTCCGGGTGCAATGCCACGCCGGGAGTCACTTCGAATGCGCAGGGCAAGCTACTTGCTTTCAATCCGAGTTGCTTTGCTCCAGCTCCAGCGGTGGCGGGAGGGGTTCTCGTGGGCAATTCGGGACGCAACCGTTTCTACGGCCCCGGCATAACCACCGTGGATTTCTCCACGTTCAAGAACTTTACCGTCAGGGAAAAACTTAAAGTGCAATTCCGCGCGGAATTCTTCAATGTCCTCAATCATCCGAACTTCGCGGCTCCCAACTTCTTGAACGATTCGAACAACTCCATTGGCACTGCGAACGCAGGCGTCATCGGCTCAACCTCGACTGCATCCCGACAAATTCAGCTGGGGCTTAGGCTGGCATGGTAACAGCGTAGAATCTGAACCCGGCGGGGCCAGCATGTTGCAGAGCTCTGGCCCCGCCCGGCTGCCGAAAATCTGGACAATTTGCTTCCGATCTGAGCAGCTAGTTGCCGCCCACAGAATGGCACTCCCGGCTCCGTTCAGCGCGGTACCACAGATTTACAAATGGCGGCCTTGACGCACCACGGCGAGCCTTGAATCCAAGTGCCAGAAGGAAGAAAGTCCGTCAAGACCAACAGGCCAATCATGACTACTCCTCCGGAACGCTGGTCAAAGATTTGGGCTGTCGTCCGTGTCTCCAGCGGAAATTTCCTGGAGATGTACGACTTCATGGTCTTCGGGTATTACGCGTCCGATATCGGCAAGGCGTTTTTCCCGAATGGCAGTGCTTTTCTCTCGCTGATGTTGGCCTTGATGACGTTTGGAGCTGGCTTCCTGATGCGTCCACTCGGCGCTCTCGTGCTAGGCGCTTATACGGACCGCCACGGGCGCCGCGCAGGTTTGCTCTTGACCTTGAGCCTGATGTCAGCGGGCATTTTCTCGATTGCCTTCATGCCCGGATACGCCACCATAGGGCTGCTAGCACCGCTGCTCGTATTGGTCGGGCGATTGCTCCAGGGATTCTCGGCCGGCATGGAACTCGGCGGCGTTTCGGTTTACCTGGCGGAAATCGCCACCCCAGGCCACAAAGGGTTCTACGTCAGCTGGCAATCGGGAAGCCAGCAAGTAGCCGTTATGGTAGCTGCCTCTGTGGGCGTGGCGCTGAACTCGATTCTCCCCGCGGCAGAGATGACCCAATGGGGATGGCGAGCTCCTCTCGTGTTGGGGTGCTTGATTGTTCCGTTTTTGTTTCGACTGCGGGCATCACTCACCGAGACGGATGAATTCGTGGCCCGCAAGCATCGGCCGAGAACTACAGAAATACTTCGGTCGCTGCGTACGAATTGGAGCATCGTCGTGGTCGGAACGCTGATGGTTACGATGACTACGGTCTCCTTTTATATGATTACGGCGTACACGCCAACCTTTGGTACCTCAGTATTGCGTCTCGCCAGCAAGGCGGGATTGATTGTTACGCTTTGCGTGGGCGCTTCCAATCTCTTATGGCTTCCCCTCATGGGTGCGCTGTCCGATCGTATTGGACGACGGCCATTATTATTTGCGTGCACGATTCTCATGCTCGTGAGTGCGTACCCGGCGATGCACTGGCTAGTGGCGTCACCCTCTTTCGATAGATTGCTCGTCGTCGAGCTGTGGTTCTCTTTCATTTATGGCAGTTACAACGGGGCAATGGTCGTGTTTCTGACGGAGATCATGCCCATCGAGGTTCGCACGTCGGGTTTTGCCCTCGCCTACAGCTTAGCCACCGCGATCTTTGGAGGTTTTACGCCTGCCTTGAGCACATACCTCATTCACCTTACCGGCAATCAGGCGGTTCCGGGACTTTGGCTCTCGTTCGCGGCGGCGTGTGGACTGACGGCATCGCTATTTGCCAGACCCCAACCCGCAAGAATCGAAGGGGAGCTGTCACCAGTCGCCTCGTCTTGAGATCGGCTCGAAGAACCGGCTGCGGCAACGTTCTGGCGCTACACGCTGCGTAATTGTCACAACTTGAGTTGAGAAGAGCTGGCAGGGCCTGTGTACGTTCGCTGCACACGGCGTCAAGTCGGTTCGGGTCGAATCCTAATGGCTTAAGAATCGTAGGAGCAATCTGGCTGGTTTGCACTGCCGTGGTAACGGTTGGAGCGTTCATGTGGCGAAATGGCTGCGAGTATTCGCCGCCGATGGAGTTCGGTTCGTACGCGGGACAACTCAGCACCGGACATGGTGTGAAGTAAACACCGTGCACTTGGTTGGGTATCCCCCTCCCTGCAAAGGGAGTTCGAACAAGTAATCATGGTCGAACTTTAGATCGAAGAGATGTTTAGGTCGGACCGAAACCGATCTAGAGATTACCAAACCAGTTATGGTTGTCGATGCAGCGCCAAAGAAGCAAACACGACACTTGCAGGAGTGCAGGGCGAAGTGTCATCGAAAACAGTTTGAGAGAGCCGATATTGTTAGAGATGTCCGGTAAGCCAACTTCCATAATAGGTGTTTGTCAAGAGGGCAAAAGCTCTTGCCCACCCCCAGTTTTTAGCTGCCGCTGAGTGGATGTAGCCTGCCGCTTTGTGTTGGGGGTTAAAGGACACCGCTCTGGAAGAAAATCCTTGCAATGTATGTGTGTTATGTGGCACACATATGATATGAGAGCTAAAGCTGATCGAGTGAGCGACGTGGAGCGCTGGTTTCGCGAGCAGCTCGCCCCCTTGTGGCCCGTGGCTCTGGGTTCTCTCAGCCTACGGCGGAGTCCCTGCATACGACCCCACTGCCACGCTTGCCAGACCGGGGAGCAACATGTCAGCTACGTCCTTTATGGTCGCCACCAGGGCCGCCGCTTTGCCCGCTATGTTCCCGATCGCTTGGCGCCGGAAGTTCGCAAAGCCTTAGAGAACGGCCGACGACTTCAAGAACTGCTCTATGAGGCCGGGCATCGTTACCTCCTTGCTTTCAAGCAGTCGAAGAGCAGCAAGCGTTGAGGCCCAAGAGGGTCCTCTACTGGCGCTGCTGGATGCGGCGGTAGGCAAGGCTTTCTCTGCTCTGTGCCGTCCCGTGCAAAAGAACCTGGCGGTTTTGACAGTGGCCTTTCTGCGCGTGCTCGGAGCGGTACACAGCGGGCACGGCCAACTCTCCCTGGCGGCTCTGTTTCGGGTGCTGCCGACGCCCGGTACCCCGCATGCGCGCGAGAAGCGTTTGCACCGTTTCCTGCGCAATCCTCGCCTGGACCCGCGTAGCGTCACCGACGGATTGGCTCGGCTCATTTTTGGTTCCCGTGGTCGGGGACTTTGGCCGATTCTCTTCGACCAAACCAAAGCGGGTGCTACCCAGGCTTTGTTCGCGGGAGTCCCTTTTCAAGGCCGGGCCTTGCCGCTGGCGGTTTACACTTTCCAATATCCGTGGCAGGAAAAGACCGCGTGCAGCCAGAATCAGCTGGAAGAAGTGTTTCTCGCGGATATCGAGACCGCCTTGCCCGCTCGGGTGCGACCGGTGTTCATTGGGGATCGGGGCTACGCGCGGGCGGCGCTGCTCCGGCAGTCGAATCGTCAAGGTCGTCTCTACATCATTCGTGGACGCACGGGCACGCGCGTCGAATACCAGGGCCAGAGTTGTAAGCTAGCCGAGTTGCATGGTGAGGAGCGCCGCGCCATCCGGTATCGCGGAGTGCTTTATCAAGCGCGAGAGCGCGTCCCCGTCGATGTGGTGGTGTACCACGATCCGGAATTCCAGGAGCCCTGGTGGCTATTGGTTCCCCGTCAGAGCAGCGCACTGTTGCCGGTTCGCACGGTAGTGGCTTTGTACCGAGAGCGCATGCACGTCGAGCAGAGTTTCCGCGACTTTAAAACCCACTTGGGGTTGCGGGGCCTGCGACTGAAAGTGAACATCGCCGAACGTACCGGCCGCCTGCTCCTCGCCTTTACCATGGCTTACTGCTTGGCACTGCTGCTGGGGGTTTCGCGGGAAGCGGAAAAAGCGCGCCGAGATTTGGAGATTCCTCGTCGGCGCCCGCGTCACGGAAGTCGTCGGACGTTGAGTGTGCTGTACGTGGCGCTGGCCATGCTGTCGCATCCGCGCTGGAGAGAGCGGGCCTATGTGCAACTCCAATTCCTAGTTGGTTGGGTGGCCGCAGGTCGCTCCCTGCTTCGACGAGCTCCGCCAATAATCGCATAGCACAGCGCCGCTGCCTGAAATCACCTTGATCAGCACCGCCGCAACACGGCTGGGAAATCTTTCATCCTCTGCTAGAAAAAGCAGGCCTTCGCGCTGCCTACAAAACCAGGAAACTCACGAAGAGAGTGGCGGCACCTAAAAATCGTGAATGTCGCTCCACAAAACTGGGGGTGGGCAAGGGCAAAAGCTCTCCCGACGGGCTTCGAAGGAGCGCGGGTGCAAGTCTTTTCTGATTCTTTCCCGCGTGTGTTGGCCTCTCAGCCGTGGTTCCTATTGTTTATAGAACCAGACTTCCATTGGCTGTCTCCGACCAGCGAGTGATCTTGAACAGAAGATTGCGTTTGTGTTTTCCTGTCAGTCTCGAAACTAATCAACGGAAGCATCCGGAGATTGCGCTCCTTCGCCGGTCGGTCTAGCGGCAAGACCTGGTAGGCTGCGCGCCGAAGAAATCCTTCTTGTGCACCGCCACAATCTATGCAGCGATGCCGCTGCTCGTTTCCACCACCTGAAAATAACGCCGCCTGGCAGGGTCGTCGTAAGTCGGCCCATAGCTGAGTGGATGAGGACGTCGGCTCCTCGCTCCGAGTAAACTTGGTTGCGCTAACGACCGAGGCTCGGAAAAAAGGAGCTGGGAAAACTCGGGCCACGGCTCACTTATTGATTTTGCCGACGGCAGTTGGGTTGCCTTGTCCGGAAGTCTCGCATAAGGAGACCCAAAGAGAGAACGCTCTCTCCGTTAAAATAAATAGACCGCTACGACGTTGCCTTGAAGGTCCGGTTGTCACTCGCGCCGCTAAGGGTAAGATCAGCGACCGGACGGTTCGTCTACTATTGCCGCCTTTTGCCGCCCCGTTTTTCTGCAACTTCCGACAGATTAAAGATATATGGCGGAAGCGTGTGGGAGTCGAACCCACCATTCGACCCGCGAAGGACCGAATCGCCGGCTTTGAAGGCCGGGAAGATCACCGGACCCCTTTCGCCTCCGCTGCAAGTATAGGGGTTAGACGCGGGCCGTTTCAATTGTCGCGGCTGCGGCCTTCGTTCGAATTAACGCCGCGACCAGGTCGTAGAGCTTCGGGCTGGTGCAAACTTCGTAATAGGGATGGGAGGAAGCAGCGCCGATCTTGCCGTCCGGCAGAAGTTCGCGGGCAAGGCTCTTGCGCAGCACAAGCAATTCCACGGATTCGCCCATCGGCACTTCGCCGTAGTGCAACGTCACGTTTTCTTTGCCCCATGGCATTTCCAGCCTTGCATCCACAACATCGAGCGAAATCTCCTCGGACAATTTCTGAAAGCCTTCTTCATTCAGCTCGATGCCGTTCATGTTGAACCGCACAAGAAATTCGTCCAACTCCTCCGCGGAAGCCCCTTCCATCGCGGTTAGAAATTGATAGACGCAAAAGTGAGATTTCTGTCCAGCGAGCTTGCGCTTCGCGAGCTTCGCGCAACCGGAGAGGCGATCCGAGAGATTCAGCGCTTTCGAAATCATGATCTTCGATTCTCCGTCCGTCCAATACGTGGGGGCCGACCCTTGAAACGCAACGCCAACACCGAGCTCGAGCGTGGGGAGATCATTCGTCGCGGCGCGGTCGTTATAGGAATTGCAAACAGCGAGGATCTGACGCGACAGAATACAGGCTTTCGCTACGGCCCTGGCATACGTACGGGTTGACTCGGTTTCGAAGATTGCCAGGATCACTGCATCGCCTTCGATAAATACTTTCTTTGCTCCGAAACGATCCAGGAGCTTCTTAACCGGCTCGTGCAAGTTCAAGCTGAAGTGCGAAGCTGGGCTCAACCCTCGTGCCAGAAGGTCTTGTGTCATTCTTGTTGAGCCGCGCACGTCGGCCTTGATAATCACGTGCGAAACGACTTGATCCTGTTGCGATCTGGCTTCTTCCTGCAGCACACACTCATAAAGCCGGTTGTTCAGGCGGGAGAGTTCCCGCGCCTGCTCCGTGGTCACCAGATGAATGCGTTCCATGCACGTAGTCAGGTGCTCCGCGTCGCGGAGATCCCGGCGCAATCTCAAGAAGTCCGTCGCAAAACGCAGAACCAATCCCTGCATCTCTTCTCTCGAATAACGATGGATTTTTCGCGACAGTTCCTCTATGGGCTTAAGCGATAGCTGTTTAGCAGGGACATGTTTCAGTACCTGCTCCACTTGCTTCATCTCGTCTTTAGAGACCAGCGCTTTGCGGAGCTGCTGCAGGTGAACGGGTGGACAGTAGTCCTTGGCAATCGGGCGGATTTCATAGCTTGCGAGAACATGATACAGGACATCCTGCTGCTCCAGGCGCTCAACCAGTCGCGCGAGCAGGCCCGCCCTCTCGCCGGCTTCCGTACTTGCGGCTGACGCGTCGAAGAGCCGCTTGGCGTTTTCCGGATCATTCAGGTAGTCTCCCAGCCGGCCCTTGTAGTCCTTGTTAAAAAAATCGAGCTTCTGTTTTGCTGCATCGATCTGTGGCCCCATCTCCTCGAGCTTCACTTCCTGATGCTTTAAACGCATCTCCACGTCGCTCAGCGAAGCCTTCAAATTCGAAGGATCGGCGGCGGAATTCAAGAATTTGTTAAGAAAGCGTTCTCCGCGTTCCAGGCGCTTGCGCGTACTCTCCCGTTGTTCTTCAAGGCTGGCAATTTCAGAACGCATTGCTGCTGCTTGCCCGAGCAGAGCGTTATGCTCCTGGTTCGCTTCGGTGAATGCGGGGTCCTGACCGACTGTGAGTCCGGCCTCGCAGAGAAACTCCTGAAAAAGCGTATCCATTGCCTCGAAACGGTCCGGGTCTCGCGCGTAATTTCCCAGCAGAACGTAATGCTCCAAAAAGAAGACGTCGTCCTTTCCACCGTCAAGAAAAATAAGCCGATTCTTGAGGAGCTCGTAAAGTGGAGCAAAATCTTCGCCGAAGAGCGCCCGGCGCGTCTTGGCAATTACGTTCTCCTCGATGTCAACGAGCATCTGCGCAATCTGCTGTCCAACGCCGCGAATTATTTTCCGCCGGGCCGATTGCAACTCGGACAGCCGTGCTTTGATCACATGCGCCTGTTGGCTGCGCTCAAAATACTCGCCGCGCTGCCGGACCCATTCCTTCCCTTCCAGAATCAGGTTGGCGAATTGATTGGTGAGTTCCTGAGTGAGAAATTTTAGAAGGGCGAGTCGGAAAACGAGGTCTATCTCAATATTTTTGTAATACTTCGCTTGCGTGAGCGCGCTTTGCAGGAGATCCGTCAGCAGTTTGCGGAACGCTGTATTATCCAAACTCTTGACGGTTCGTAGTTCGATGCCAGAAAAATATGTGGCGCTGGTGGTCTGCCGGATCAGGTCAAACAAATAGTCGCGCGCCGCCTGGACAAACTTCGGGCTAAGAAACACATCGTGATGGATATTGTCCACCCCGATGGACAGCGATCCCATGGGGATCGTGACGTTATAGCTCTTAAGTTCAGTCCGGGCCGCTTCTGCAACGCCAAGTGTGAGAATCTCGTCCGACATGCACACTCCACCAGAAGGGGCTTTAACCAACCTAGCAGTGCTCGCGTGACGCCGCAACAGAACTGGCCGGTTTGGTAACCAGATGGTAAGGGCCGGGCTGCAAGATTAGGCAAACAGAGGGGTTACCAGCGGGAATTGCCCGAACGAATTACGTGACGCGAATGCGCCGGGCGTCCCCGCCTTGGTGTTCGAGTCGAATGCGGACTTGAGTCCACGGTGACTGCAGGGGAAAACGCTCCGACCATTCCAGAATCACGACCGCTGGCTTGGCAAAAATGTCTTCCAAACCCAGCGTCTCGAAATCGTGGAAGCTCTCGATACGATACAAATCGGCGTGGTAAACCTTGGCGGGCTTTCCGTAAACATGAACAAGCGTGAATGTGGGACTCGTGACTTCCTCCTCGCGAGCGGCGCCCAAGCCCGTGACGATACCTTTGGTCAAGGTCGTCTTTCCGCTGCCTAGCTCGCCCGTCAGCAAGACAAGAACCGGGGCCGAAAGTCGCTTCGCAAATTCCCGTCCCCAGTTCGCCGTCTCTTCCGGGGAGTGCGTGATGATCTCCTCAGCCACCGAATTGAATCTCCCGAAGGAGGTGCTCGCGAGCGTTCGGAATGCGTTCTGCAACCTCGTGGGCGAGAACGCCGGAAGGATCCGCCTCGGAGGCCGCCAGGTCCGCTGCAGTTCCATGTAAAAAAACGCCTAATGCCAGAACGCGTAGCCAATCTTCTGTACCAAATTGCGCAGTGAGTGCGGCTAGCACGCCGGTTAGCACATCTCCGGTGCCGCCCTTGGCAAGACTCGGTCCACCAGTTGTGTTCACCCATGTGCGCCCATCAGGTGCGGCGAGGATCGTGTGAAAGCCTTTCAAAACGACATGAGCGTTACAGCGGCGTGCGGCCTCCGAAGTGATCTCTCGGCGATCGGATTGAACTGCGGTAACGCTTATCCCCAAGAGCCGCGCCATTTCACCGGGATGCGGGGTTATGGCGAGAAATGGTGATTTGCGTTCTCGAAGGACTTCGGCTTCTCCCGCAAAGCAGTTTAGGCCGTCGGCATCGAGTATGACGGGCATCGCCGATTCCCGCACGAGTTGGCGAATTGTTTGTTGCGTTTCGGGATGCGTGCCGACTCCCGGGCCGATGGCAAGGACGCTTTTACTCTCAAGAATTTTTCCGAAGCGTCCGGAACTAAGATTGGAAGCAGCAATCGATCCGTTACCCGTTGATGCCAGGGGCTCCGTCATGTACTCCGGATGGGCTGAGGCAACCACCGGCAACACTGCATCTGGACAGGCAATCGTGGTCAAGCCAGCTCCAGCACGTATGCAAGCATAACCAGCCATTACTGCGGCGCCTGATTTTCCGAGTGAGCCCGCCACCAACAGGACGTGTCCGAACGTTCCTTTGTTCGAATCGGCAGGTCGAACCAGGCGCATGGAAGTAAATTCATCGGGTCCGGCCCAGCGTAATTCACTCTTTCCGGTCTCTTCAATCAGCTCTGCGGGAGAACCGATGCTTGCAACTTCCAGCTTGCCGCACGCTTCCGACTTCACGGAAATCAGTTGGCTGACCTTTGGTGCCGTGAACGTAACGGTTCGGTGAGCAAAAAGAATGGGCCCCTCCGGAATTTCTCCGTTGGACGATAAACCCGAGGGCGTATCCACCGCCAAAATCAGGGCTGGCCTAGTCGCTGTGGCCTGCTTCGTGCGATCATTTATCTCGGAAATAGCTCTTGCGATCGTGCCAGTGGCCGCTCCGCGCAGGCCAGTTCCAAGCAAGGCATCCACAATCACGTTAGAACAACAAACTTCTGGCCAAACGCGGACCCAATCGTCATCGCTAGCAATAATTTCAAGATTGCCACGGCCATTAACCCATTTTGAAAGATTAATACCGGCGTCCCCGTGAATATCCTCTTGCCTGCCGAATAGCAACACGCGCGTCGGAAGCTTGGCATCCCGGAGATAGCGTGCGGCAACAAATCCATCTCCGCCATTGTTCCCTTTCCCGCAGAGCACGCACACGCTAACTTGGTCGCGTCCCGCAACGAACTGCAACACGGCATCCGCTGCCTTCCGGCCAGCATTTTCCATCAATTGAAGACTGGGGACGCCGTATCGCTCCGTCGTCAGGCGATCAACCTCGCGCATCTCGGCTGCAGTCAGGGCTTTCATGCGAAGAAATTCACGCCACGCTTAGAGCATCCATCCGCCGCTCACGTTCACAACTTGGCCGGTCACGTACTCCGCATCGTCGGACACGAAGTACGCCACGGCCGCGGCCACATCCTCCACCGTGGGAGGGCGGCCGATCGGAAAGCGCGCATCGCGAATTCGCCGCGCTTCGTTTAAGGTCAGCTCTTTTTCATCGATGCTTGATGGATTCACGACGTTTACCGTTATACCGTTCTTTGCCTCTTCCAGCGCCAGCGAACGCGAAAGCGCCACGACCGCGGCTTTGGCCGCCGCATACGCGGAAATCTTCGCCTGGCCAAACGCTCGTTCCGCTCCTACCGCCCCGAGGTTGACGATTCGCCCCCAGCGGCCGCGCCGCATGTGCGGTAACGCGGCACGGCTCACGTACACCACGCTTGATAGATTCGAAGTGAAGATGCTTTGCCATTCCTCAAGAGAAGACTCCGCTAGAGTCCCCCAACGAAATCCGCCTACGTTGTTGACCAAAATATCTATCCGGCCGTAGCGTTCCGCAACGGTTTCGACGAGTTGCTCTGCGCGCGCCGCGTCCGTCACGTCCGTTTCCACGGCGACGCAATCCGCGCCGCTTGCCTGCAATTGGCGGAGCGCCTGTTGCGCGGCCATTTTATTCGAACGGTAGGAAATCGCGATCCGCGCTCCTTCTTGTGCCAGCCGAACAGCAATGCCTCTTCCGATCCCCCTGCTTCCTCCAGTAATTAGCGCTACCCGATTAACAAGCGTCATTCTTCTCCTTGAAAACTTCGTCCCGGAAACTTGCCAGTATAGCCCAGCCGCGAAACACGCACTACCTGAGACGTGCGACGATCACGGTCATGTCGTCCGCCTGCTCCGGCGTACCGGCCCACTCCTCCGCGGCCATCATAAGCGCTTGCCCAACCACCCGGGGGGCGGAACCTTGCAACCGGATGCCCGCCTCTTGCAACCGCCGGACTCCAAACTCCTCGCCGTAGACATTTTCTGGTTCGACCAATCCGTCGCTGTATTGCACAAGCAGCGCATTGGGCGGCACTGACACGGAATCCTCCTCATAAACATAATCTTCCATCACGCCCAGAACCATTCCGCCTTTGTCGAGGTGCTGAACGCTGCCATTCCAGATCAGGAAGCCAGGGAGATGCCCCGCATTGGTATAGCGAAGCCTGCGCGTCGCGCTGTCATATACGGCGACGAAAAAAGTGGCAAATCGATCGTCGGCCGTATTCCGTACCATGTGCAGGTTCAGCCGCGCGACCAGTTGCGCGGTGCTCATCAATTCGCTTCCTGGCGACAAAAGCTGGCTCCTTAACGCCGCCTGCAAACTGGCCATCAAGAGAGCTGCGGAGATTCCCTTCCCCGAAATATCCGCCAGGGCAATGGCCAGGTGCGTGGGGCTGAGCTGAATGAAATCGTAATAGTCGCCACTGACCGTGCGAGCCGCCTTGCAAATCGCATCGAGTTCGACGCCTACCATCGATGGTACGCTCTGCGGGAAAAGCTGGTTCTGCACTTCGCTGGCGATGGACAGCTCGTTTTCAAGGCGCTGCCTTTTCTTGGACTCCTCCAAAAGTCCGCTGATCGAGCCGGTCATATCATTGAACGATTCGCCCAGAACGCCCAGCTGATCTCTGCGTTCGATGCGTACCCGATGCGTCCAATCGCCGGTCTTGACGTACTGCGTCGCATGGTACAAATCGCTTACTGCCTTGGTGATTCGTCGAGTCATAACGACGCCGGTAAACAGTGCCGCCAGTTCAAGCAAAAGAAAGATCACGGATACAACGGTGAAACCGATGACATAAAGCCGTCCCAATTCGCCAACGGACGAGAATATCCGCGCGTTTAGACGCGAGGGCCGGGCGCTAAACCTGGCAATCACCGGCCACGACCTTCCAACGCTACCATCCGCTTTCAGATGGATGGCTTCAAATTTCGAAATGCCGTTAACAACTGGATCCGGCCAGCGTTCCGCTTTCTGAGTGAATCTATTCCGCGCCGAAATACTGTGCAGAGCCTGGTACTCGCCGTCACTGAGCGGATAAATAACGCTCGTGCGTGGTCCGCCTCCGTAGCGTTCCAGAAGATCCACGTGAATGGCGCCCACGTCCGAGGCGAGCGTGGCGAGAAACACCGGAGTGACCGGGACGCGCAAAGTCACCATGCGGGCCCCACGGGAGGTCTCGACGGCGCGAAGTCCATACAGCGAAAGTTTGCCGTCTTGCTGAATGAGACCAGCAAAATGGCCTTGAGGAGAGCCGGAAACTTTCTGCAACAGGCTCGCATCGTTCGAAAACTCGACTTCCAAACCCGGGAGAGCATGATCGTAAACCTTGCGCTCCTGGGCGGCGACCACCCGCTCGGCAGCGTCTGTGCGCATATCCGGAGAGACACTTGCTAATGCCGCCGCAATTTGATCGGAGCCGTCGGACATCATTTGGATACGCTGCTGCATGTCCTCATAGAGGAGATAGCCGCCTAGTTGCGTGTACAGAATCATTCCCGAGATGATCGCTAGAGTGAGGAGTAAGAGAACTGGGACAACCGCAATGAAAAGATAAGCAACGATCAGACGATTGCGCAGGCTCCAAAGCAACCGCGTCCGCCACCATCCCACCAGGCGGAAAAGAACATAGATGGCCGCGAGAACCGCGAGAAATCTCAAAAAACTTGCAAGGCCATTGCTAAGTCCCAAAATCGCACACACCGCACCAACAAATAGAAGCGCGAAAGCAGCAATGTCGATCCGCGAAAGGCGGCGCCACACATGTCGAAGGTTTGCAGGCAAAGTTGTCCTCGGGCGATCGAAGCAGAAATACTACTTTACCTGAAGAAGACCCACTCGCGCAGAGCAAACGCGAGGCAACAATCAGGATATGAGTTCACGTGCCGGGATCGCGGAAGGTTACTTTGCTTCGTTGCGCACGCGGCTATGTTTCACGCTGTAGGTAAAATAGATCACCAAGCCGATAATCAGCCAGACAACCAAACGGATCCAAGTCACGGCTTTTAGGCCAGCCATCAGCCCGAGAGACACAATCATGCCCAGGATCGGCACCAGGGGGACCAACGGCGTTTTGAATGGCCGCACCAAGTCTGGACGCCGCACTCGCAGAATCCACACGCCGGCGCAAACGATCACAAACGCAAGAAGCGTGCCGATGCTGACGAGCTGGCCGAGGTCACCGATGGGAACCAGCGCGCCGACAAACGCAACGCAAATCCCGACGATAGCGGTGGACTTCCATGGCGTCCGAAAGCGCGGATGAATGTCCCCCGCCCACTTCCAGAGCAACCCATCATTGGCCATCGAGTAGAACACGCGCGACTGTCCCAGCATCATCACCAGCATCACGGTGCTTAACCCCGCCAGCGCGCCTGCGTTCACCACATAGCTTCCCCACTTCACCCCGGTTTCGCGCATGGCGAGGGAGACGGGAGCGCCAATGTTCAGGCGAGAGTAATGCACTGTGGCTGTCAGCAAACCGGAAACGAGGAGGTAGAGTATGGTGCAAACAATCAGGGACCCGAGGATGCCGATGGGCATGTCCTTCTGCGGATTTTTCGCTTCTTGCGCCGCGGTTGAGACCGCATCAAAACCGATATAGGCAAAGAAGACGACTCCAGCGCCTCTCAATATGCCCGACCACCCAAAAGACCCGAATGCCCCTGTATTGGGAGGGATAAAGACCTTCCAGTTCGCATGCGCAATCTCCGGATGCTTCAGGACAAACGCGCCTGCTACGGCGATAAATACCAACACCGCAGCCAGCTTTACGAAAACGACTCCTGTGTTGAAGTTCGCTGATTCCTTGATTCCGATGATGAGAAGTGTTGTGACCGCGAGCATCGCAAGGAAGGCGATCAAGTTAAACTTGGCCGTCACCATCGGCAGTCCCACAAGCTGGTCCGCGCTCAACGTCAGCGTGTTTAACGGCATCCAACGTCCATCGTACATAACCCATTGCGCGCCGGGAACGTCACAGATTTGTGGCGGCAAGCTGATGCCATAGTCCTGCAGAAAAGCGACTAGCGTACTGCTCCATCCGCTGGCCACGGTCGCAGCGCCAAACGCGTACTCCAGGATCAGATCCCAGCCGATGATCCAGGCAATGAGTTCACCCAGGGTGGCATAGCCGTAAGTGTACGCAGAACCGGCGATCGGAATCATCGACGCAAATTCCGCGTAACAGAGCCCGGCAAAGACGCAGCCGATTCCTGCGAGGACGTAAGACAGCATGATCGATGGCCCGGCGTAGAGCGATGCTGCGGAACCTGTCATGACAAAGATGCCGGCCCCGATGATGGCGCCGATTCCCAGCGTAACCAGGTTTACAGGGCCGAGAGCGCGCTTGAGGCTGCGCTCTCCGGTTTGACCCGCCTCCTGCATCAGCGTGGTCATGGACTTCGTTGCGAACAAGGGGTTGCCCATGCAACTCCTCCTTTACGGGATCTGCGCCCGACTTCCTCTACTTACCGCTAGCCCGCCAATTTGGCCTTGCACATTGTAGGGGCGCAGCCTGCTGCGCCCCTACAGAAAAATTACAAACTTTACTGGGTCGCTTGAGCCGATCGTCCTGAACGTCTTGACCACAACCAATAGACCGGCAATCCCAGGAGCACGATGATCAAGCCGCCTCCAGCCGTCTGTGTTTGATACAGAAGCAGCACGATCATGATGACCGTCGCGGCGACAATGTAGAGAAGAGGCACGAAGGGATACCCAAACGCACGATAAGGCCTCTCTGCACCGGGCCGTTTCCGGCGCAGAACAAAAATTCCGATGATAGTAAGCACATAAAAGAGCAACACGGCAAACACAACATAATTGAGCAAATCGCTGTACAAATTGCCGTAGGTGACCGCTCCGGAATCATCCACACGCCGGGTGCGCAGCAAAATCAGCACGGTAATCCAGATCCCTTGATAAATCAGCGCGCTTTGGGGTACGCCCTTCTTGCTGAGCTTCCCCGTCGACCTGAAAAATAGACCGTCGCGGGCCATCGCGTAAGAAACACGCGCTCCCGCGAGGATTAGCCCGTTATTGCACCCGAATGTCGAGATGATGATGGCCACGGCCATGATCGCCGCTCCTGGAGCCCCAAAAATGGCGCTCAGAGCCGCTGTGGCCACTCGATCGTCAGCAGCGGTCTGAATTTGAACAAGCGGCATGACGAACAAATACGCAAGGTTCGCGAGGCAATAGAGCACAATGACGATACAAGTACCGAACGCCATGGAAAGCGCTACGTCTCGCTTCGGATTTTTCACCTCGGCGGCCGTAAACCCGATGTTGTTCCACGCGTCAGCTGAAAAGAGCGACCCCACCTGCGCCACGCCGTACGCAACAATCAATCCAAACACTCCGCTGGCAGCCGTGACTCTCGGTACCAGCCCGCGAAGGAAACTAGCCCCTGGTTCGATCGGCTGAGCCCCGCGGATGGCCCAAAGATGTGAAAAATTCTCAGCAATCGCACCTGCATTTCGCCCCACAAAAATACCCAGCACAATCAATCCGACCAGCGATAACGTTTTCGCGCTGGTGAAGATATTTTGGATCAGCTTGCCGAGTCGCACACCCAAAGTATTGAGAAAGGTGATCAGCACGATCATCAGAATTCCAACGAGTTGTTGTATGGACAGGCTAATTGCGAATTTTGAGCCCACTTCGATCGGTGGGACAATCCAGGTCGTTGGCGAAATGGCGGGGAACAGCACTCCCAGGTACCGCGCGAAACCTACGGCTACCGCGGCAATCGTCCCGGTCTGGATCACCAGAAACAGCGTCCAGCCGTACAAAAATCCCCACAGCGGCGAATAGGCCTCTCGCAAGTAGATGTATTGTCCGCCAGCATGAGGGAACATAGCGGCAAGCTCGCCATAGGAAAGCGCTGCGGATACCGTCAGCAATCCCGTCAGCACCCAGGTCAGCAACAAGCCGCCCGGCGAACCCGTCTGCCGGGATATGTCCGCCGCGACGATGAATATCCCGGAGCCAATCATCGATCCGACCACAATCATCGTGCCGTCGAACAGACCAATGGCGCGCACAAATCCTGGTTCGTTCTTTGCGGAAGTCTGTGGATCGCTCGGTAGGAGAGAATGAGAGGTGTCGGCCATTCAGGGTGCCTCAGACCGCTGCCGCATGCTTCGCGGATTCGAGTGTCTTGATGAATTGCCGTGCACTCTCGCCCGGGTCGGGGGCGCTCAGAATTCCGCTAATCACCGCCACAGAATCCGCCCCTGCCTCAATGACGAACGCAGCTCGTTCCAGGTTGATCCCCCCAATGGCAACGATCGGCTTTTCGGTCAACACTCGGACCCTGCGCAGCAAGTCCACGCCAACCACCCGGTCCGGATTGGCCTTTGTAGAGGTGGCGTAAACGGGACCCACCGCGATATAGTCCGCCGAACTAGCCGCTGCCCGTTCGAATTGTTCCAAGTTATGTGTCGAGACGCCAACAAGTATGTCAGGCCCAACCACTCGCCGCGCCTGTTCGACATCCACGTCTTCCTGCCCGACATGCACGCCCCTCGCCCCAGCCAACAACGCCACATCCGGACGGTCATTCACAAAAAACGACACGTCCCTCGGGCAAAGCGTTGCGCCTAATTTACGGGCCGAATCGAGGTACTGCCGCGCCGACGCGGACTTATTCCGGTACTGAAGCAGACGAACCCCAGCTTTGACCAAGCTCAAGGCGCAATCTCTTTCGGGAGAGGTTATCAACGCAGCGTCTAGTATCACATACAGCCTGGGGAGGACAAGGCGCATAGGCTCTTATTTTCCGCTTGAACCCAGCAGTCTTTCAATGAAGTGAGTATCCAAGCGTCCGGCGGCAAAATCCGCATCCGCAAGGATCCGCCGGTGCAGCGGGATGGAAGTCTTGATTCCCTCAATGACGAACATCTCCAACGCCCGCTTCATTCGCCCAATGGCTTCCGCACGGTCTCTGCCCTTCACAATCAGTTTCGCGATCATCGAATCGTAGTAGGGCGGTATCACCGCGTCGGCATACGCAGCTGAGTCCACCCGTACGCCCGTTCCGCCCGGGGCCTGAAACGTTGTGATGCGACCCGCGGAGGGAACGAATGTCTCCGGATCTTCAGCGTTTATGCGGCATTCGATGGCATGCCCGGAAAAATTCACCTCACCGACGGCGTCGTCCATATTTTCACCTGCGGCAATCCGAATCTGCGCCTTGATCAGGTCCACTCCGGTTACCAGTTCTGTCACCGGATGCTCTACCTGAATTCGCGCGTTCATCTCGATAAAGTAGATCGAGCCATCCTCATCCATGAGGAATTCGACCGTACCTGCGTTCGTATAGCCAACCTTCTCAAGCGCCCGCACAACCTTAGTGCCCAGGTCTTTCCTTCGCTTGGCATCCATCACGGGCGAAGGCGATTCCTCTACCAGTTTCTGGTGCCGCCGTTGAATGCTGCACTCTCGTTCGCCAAGGTGAATTACTTTGCCGTGCTGGTCTCCCAGGACTTGAAATTCGATATGCCGCGGGTGTTCGAGAAACTTTTCTGCGTAAACGTCCGGCGTGCCAAAGGCCTGTTGCGCCTCGCTGCGCGCCGTTTCGAAGGCGTTCAGGAGCTCTTCCTGCTTATGGACCACGCGCATCCCGCGCCCGCCTCCTCCTGCCGAGGCCTTGATAATCAGGGGAAAACCAATCCTCTTGGCTTCCTTGGCGAGCTGCTCTTCCCCTTCTATAACCCCATCGCTTCCCGGAACCGCTGAAACACCCAGCGCTTTCATCTCGCGCCGTGCTCGGTCCTTTTCGCCCATCATTTCAATCACTTCCGGAGTCGGGCCAATAAATGTAATCTCCGACGCTTCGCACACCTTGGCGAAGTTGGCGTTCTCCGAAAGAAAGCCGTACCCGGGATGGATGGCATCCACGTTGGTTATTTCCGCTGCGCTGATCACTTGAGGAATGTTCAGGTAACTTTCGCTGCTGCGTGGCGGCCCGATACACACCGCCTCGTCCGCAAACCGGACGTGCAGCGAATTCCGATCAGCCTCGGAATACACCGCGACCGTCGAAATCCCCAGTTCCTTGCAGGCACAGATGACCCGCAGCGCGATTTCACCGCGATTGGCTAC